>Ga0187784_10005197_pt1 | contig 10532 bp, 10 predicted proteins | sample 1015_SJ02_MP15_2_FD_132964 | JGI IMG/M metagenome (GOLD analysis project Ga0187784, IMG submission 132964) | Tropical peat soil microbial communities from peatlands in Department of Meta, Colombia - 1015_SJ02_MP15_20_MG | ecosystem: Environmental > Terrestrial > Soil > Wetlands > Peat | place... | reverse complement strand
GCCGGATCTTGCACCTCGTAGTGCCCGGACGCGGTGCGCGTGATAGCGTCAGCGTAGCGGCCGTAGCCAAGCGCCGGACCGGCTTGCTTGAGCGTGCCGAGCCAGGTCTGCTCGACGAATTGGAACAGCCCGCGCGCCGACGACGTTGACGCTCCCGCATGGGGATTGAGGCCCGACTCAACCTGTGCGGTGGCGAGAAGATAGGAAAAGCTCGTACCGGTGGCCTGCGACGCCTGACGAATGGCGCCAGTCACCGCCGAGCCCGCGGCCATACTGCCGGGATCGACAAGCATCAAACAATCTCCCCTCCCGACAGCAGCAGGCTCCCACCAACGCTTTCGGGGCACTGCCAATGATTAACGGGTATGGTAAACGGAGGCTTAACAGAGCGGAGGCTGAAATGACGCAACAGCAGGCACCCGTGCGGCACAAGCGGGGCGGGCTTTACTTCGAAGATTTCATTCCCGGCGAAGTCGTCGAGCACCGCTACACGCGTACCGTCACGCAAATGGACAATATGCTGTTCTCCAACATGACGCTGAACCCGCAGCCGCTGCACATCGACCGGCATTTCTGCGAACAGGAGACCGAATGGGGACAGCCGCTGATGAACTCGCTGTTCACGCTCGGCCTGATGATCGGCATCCAAGTCTCTGACATGACGGTCGGAACCACCATCGCCAATCTCGGCATGACCGACGTCAAGTTTCCCCATCCGCTGTTCGAAGGCGATACCGTCCACTGCACCACCGAGGTGATCGGCAAGCGCGAGTCGAAATCCCGCCCCGGCGCCGGCATCGTCGAATTTCACCATCGCGCCTATAATCAGGAAAACAAACTGGTTGCCGAATGCCGCCGCCAAGTGTTCATGCGCATGCGTCCGAAGTGAATCGATGCTGCTCAATATCAGCCAGATCGGCCAGATCGCGCTGCCGGTTCTCGACGTGGATCGGGCTGAGGCCTTTTATGAAAAAGTGCTCGGGCTGCGAAAGCTCTACCGCTTCGGCAATCTGACTTTCTTCGATTGCGCCGGCGTCCGCCTGTTGCTCGAAAAGACGAGCCACCCGGAGACAGTGACGCACACGGGCTGCATCTACTTTCGTTGCGCCGACATCGCGCTCGCGGTAGCCGAACTCAAACAGCGCGGCCTGATGTTTGACAGCACGCCCCACTTGATCGCCAAGATGGACGACCACGATTTATGGATGGCGTTTTTCAGCGACCCTGACGGTCACACTTTGGCTCTCATGCAAGAAGCCCCCAAAGGCTATGTGCCAGATTCAAAAGCTTAAGTGCGATGCGCTCGTTCCTTTTTGTCCCTGCCGATAGCACCAGGAAGCTCGACAAGGCGATGACGAGCGGCGCCGACGCGTTGCTCATCGATCTGGAAGACTCGATCGCGCCCGACGGCAAGGCGCGCGCGCGAGAAAACGCGGCGGCGTTTATTAAAAGCGCTCTGACGGCGACGCCGCGGCCATTCCTGTGCGTGCGCGTCAACGGCCTGCAGACCGGACTCGCCGATGCGGATCTGGACGCCGTAGCACCGGCCAAGCCCGACGCCATCATGCTGCCCAAGGCCGAAGGCGGCGCGTCGGTGATCCATGCAGCCGCCAAGCTTGAGGTCCGCGAGGCACAGAACGAGCTGCCCGATGGCCATATCAAAATCCTGCCGATCGCCACCGAAACAGCCGCATCGCTGTTTGTTGCAGGGACATATGCTGGCGCAAGCCCGCGCCTCATCGGACTGACATGGGGCGCTGAGGACCTGTCCGCGGAACTCGGCGCCCACGCCAACCGCGATGCGCAGGGCCACTTTTTCGATCCCTATCGGCTGGCGCGCGCACTGTGCCTTGCCGGCGCAGCGGCCGCACAGGTACCGGCGATCGATACCGTCTATGTCGATTTCCGCAACGAAGCAGGCTTCCGACGCGAAAGCGAGAACGCCGCGCGCGACGGTTTTGTCGGGAAAATGGCGATTCATCCGGCGCAGATACCGATCATCAACGCGGCGTTCACGCCGAGCCCGGAAGCCTTGACCCACGCTCAGGCGATCGTCGATGCGTTTGCCAAAAATCCGGGAGCCGGCGTGGTTGGCATCGCCGGCGTCATGTACGACCGGCCGCATCTGGCGCGCGCGGAGCGATTGCTGGCACGGGTGGCGAAAGGTTAGAGCATGTGCCCCCGGAGAAAAACGGGTTGACGAGCGTCATTCACTTGATGCCCGCGCTTGCGCGCGTTGCGGACGCGTCTGGGGCGGCAAGCGATGTCCGTTGAGCGGCCGGGCGACTTCGCGCGCGGCGTCGATGAAAAGCCGCGCGACGGGGCTGAGCGTACGGTTCTTAAGGGTAACGATCCCGTTTGCGACGGGGACCATTGAAAGTTCAACGGGCAAGACCTTCAGTCCGGGGCGTTGGGTGGAAAATCGTACCGTCGAGGCTGCAAAAAGCGTCAGATATCGCCCTGTCGCCACGAGGCTCATCCGCACGAGCGGGGAATCGGTGACGACAGTCATGCGGGGATAGCGGAGCCCCTCGGAGGCAAAAGCTTCCATTGCGATCGACGCCATTCCGTTTCCCGCTGGCGGCAACACCCATAATTCGCCGAGCAGTTCGGCAAGCTCGATCTTGCGTCGATGCGCCCATGGACTTTGCGCGCCTGCAACAACGACAGATGAATCGTCAAAGAGAAATTCAAAGCCCAGTCGCTCGTCTGCAATAGGACCGAGTTTCCGAGCGATCAAGAGATCGACGCTGCGCTCGCTCAATTGGTCGTGGAGCGCTGCGACATTGCCGGTCACGAGGCGAAACATAATGCGCGGGTAGCGCCGAGACAGCCGATCGACTACGGCAGAAACAAAGCTCGCGGCGAGCAACGGGTTGCATCCGACTCGGACTTCTCCGGTGGCAGGATCGGCGAGAAACTCAATGCTCTTTACCGTCTGGCGCAGCTCGTCGAATACGGCCGCTCCACCATTAAGCAGGGCGCGCCCGTATGCAGTCGGTTCAACCCCTTGGTGATGGCGATCGAGCAAGCGCACGCCGAGGGCATGCTCCAAATCCGCAATCGATTTGGAAATGTTGGGCTGGGAGGTTTTCAGATGTCGTGCAGCCCTTGCCATGCTGCCGGCTTGCACCACGGCCATGAGGATATGCACATCTTGCAGCTTGATGCGCCTACCGATGCGATCGCTCAATTGCATGACGTGACTCCTCCATATGAGAATACATATAGCCTTATCAATCAGTAATATTATCAACCCATCGCCGCGTTCACTATCATGCACGCTTAACCGCGCGGCACTACCCGCGGCCTAAGATTCTGGTGCCCGGCAGACGCGAAAGAGGATGCATTGACATTTCCTCGCCGCAACTTCTTGCAGCTGGCAGCGGGCGCTGCCGCGCTTCCGAGCGTCTGGGGTGTCGCATGGGGGCTCGACTATCCAACTCGGCCGGCGCGGTTGATCGTGGGCTTCCCCGCCGGCGGTAGCGCGGCAGACGTCGCTGCGCGTCTTGTGGGCCAGTGGCTTTCAGAACGATTGGGCCAGCAATTTATCGTTGAGAACCGGCCAGGTGCCGCCAGCAATATCGCTACCGAGTCCGTCGTGAGGGCGCCTCCAGACGGCTACACGCTCCTCCTTGTGACACCCCCGAACGCGTTCAACGCCACCCTTTACGACAATCTCAGTTTCAACTTCATCCGCGACATTTTCCCGATCGCGGGCATTATCCGGGTGCCCTACGTCATGGTGGTCAATCGATCGGTTCCGGCCAAGACAGTTGCCGAGTTTGTCACCTATGCCAAAGCCAATCCCGGCAAGATCAACATGGCCTCTGGCGGCACCGGAAGCACGCCCCATGTTGCCGGCGAGCTTTTCAAGATGATGACCGGCGTCAACCTGACTCACGTCCCCTATCCGCGCGGAAGCTTCTATCCCGATTTGCTAGGTGGCGAGGTTCAAGTCGCGTTCAGCCCAATGATTGCGTCGATCGAGTTCATCCGAGCGGCCAAGCTTCGCGCCCTTGCGGTGACCACGGCGATGCGTGTGGACGCGCTGCCCGACGTTCCGACAGTCGGCGAATCCGTGCCAGGCTACGAGGCAAGCGGCTGGCTCGGCATCGGAGCCCCCAAGAACACCCCCTCGGGCATCATCGAGAAACTCAACAAAGAGATCAATGCGGGCCTCAACGATCCGAAGCTAAAGGTTCGGATTGCGGAGATTGGCGGCATCCCGCTCGCAGGATCGGCTAGAGACTTTGGCAAGCTCGTCGCCGACGAAACCGAGAAGTGGGGCAAGGTGATCCGAGCGGCGGGCATCAAGGCGGAGTGACCGCGGCACAACGTTCCCAGCAGCCCGACTTCGGCTGGATTCGCGTGTGCGCAAATGAGCGGAAGCCATCAACCGGAGCTGGGATCAGTCCTTGCCGCGATAAACCGCGTTCGGATCGAACAGCCGCTCTTCGCGAAATTCGAGCCTCAAAGCGCCGCCCTTCTGCCCGAGTGGCACGGCCCGGTAAAAGCACGAATGCCGCCCGGTATGGCAGGCGCCTGCCACCTGCTCGACCTTGATCCAGACCGCGTCCTGGTCGCAGTCGACCCGCATCTCGACCACACGCTGGGTGTGCCCCGACGTTTCCCCCTTGCGCCACAGCGCCCGCCGCGAACGACTGAAATACCAAGCCTCGCCGGTTGCCACCGTCTTCGCCAGCGACTCCGCGTTCATGTGCGCGACCATCAGCACGTCGCCCGAAGCCGCATCGGTCGTCACGCAGGTGATGAGCCCGTTGGCGTCGAATTTCGGCGTCAGCCGCACCCCCTCCTCTAGCTCGGCTGCCGGGCCGGGCGGTGGGAAGCGTGCATCGTCGGTCGTGGGCTGGGACATGGTCAGCGTGCCGGACTCGCCTTATACAATGGCCGCATGGATCGGCGGCGACGCTGCGGACTCTCCCGCAAGCCGCGCCAAATGACTATATAGTCGTTGCAATGCTCAACGAAGTCTACAACAAGCGGATTATCGAGCTTGCCGGGACGATTCCGCGTATCGGGCGGCTGTCTGACCCGCAGGCAAGCGCAACCGCGCATTCTCGGCTTTGCGGCTCAACCGTGACCGTCGACCTGACGATGGACGGCGACACGGTCACGGACTTCGCCCATGAGGTGAAGGCCTGTGCGCTTGGCCAAGCCTCGTCGTCGATCATGGCCCGCCACGTCATCGGCTCCAAGGCCGACGAGCTGCGGCAGCTCCGCGAGACCGTGCGCAAGATGCTCAAGGAGAACGGCGAGCCGCCGCGCGAGGGCAAGTGGGCCGACATCGCAGTATTGGAGCCTGTGCGCGACTACAAGGCGCGCCACGCCTCGACGATGCTGACATTCGATGCCGTGGTCGACGCCATCGGCCAAATCGAAGCGAAACGGACTGCGGCCGCGACCAAAGCCGCGGCGGGGTAGATTGCTTGCCCTCATCAAATCCTGCAGCAACGCCCCTCGCCTGTTCGGGCGCGGCCTCGTCAAGCTCTACCGCTATACGCTTTCCGGATTCGTCGGCTTTGAGTGTCGGCATCTGCCGACCTGCTCCGAATACGCCGACCAGGCGATCGACCGCTTCGGTCTTTGGGCCGGCGGCTGGATGACGCTGGCGCGGCTGCTTCGCTGCCATCCTTGGGGCACATCCGGGCTTGATGTCGTGCCCGACACGTTGCCGGCAGGCGCGCGCTGGTACGTGCCCTGGCGTTATGGTCGATGGCGGGGCGTTAATGATCGCCCCGCCACCGCCTGATCCGGCCACAACCGCTGTTACGCGAACTCGGCTGGGCCAGTCAGCCCTTATCGGGAAGCCTCCGCGAGTTTTGCGATCTGCTCCGACGCGACGTTCGACCCGAGCGCCGCAGCCTTTTCGTACCATTGGCGTGCCTTTGCGGCGTCGGCCTCAACGCCGATAGAGCCGATCCGAGCGATGACCGCAGGATCGAAGGTTGAGCCCAGCGCGAGCGCAGCCTCGGCATTGCCTGCTTCGGCGGCGCGCCGCAGCAACAGCCGCGCCGACGAAACATCGCCATTGGTCAGAAAATCCTTGCCGCGCTTGACCAGCATGGCGATCTCATCAGGCGCGAGCGTCGGGGGCTGTGCCGCAGCTGGCCGCCGATCGGCCGCCGGCGCGCCCTCGGCCGCTTCTGGCGTTGCCGTCGGTGGCGCCTCGGCGGCGTGCGCGGGGACGACCGTCGGCTCCTTCTCCGTTGTCGGCGGTACCGCTGCGACGGGCGCAGGGACCGCCACCGGCGCCGCCGACACCACGGGCAACGGCGCAATCTGAGTGTGGATATGCACGAGCCTGACCGGCGTTGCCGTCAGCGCCGGAGCCACCGCGGCATGTACGATCTCCCCGATATGAGGCTTGATGGGCAGCGAGAACTTGATCGGTAGCGAGATGTCGACGGGCAGCGAGATCGTCACCCAGGCGACCAGCGCCGCAATGCCAGCCACCGCGCACAGCCGCAATACAATGCGATCCAATGGCGGCCGGTCGTCGATCCGTACCGGCGGCTCCGGCACTTCATCGGGATCGAGCGAAAGCCGCTGCTGCAAGGCCAGCATCGCCCAATCGCCGTCGAACGGCGGCTCGTATTCGTCTTCTTCAGGGCTTGTCGGCGGACTCTCTGCGGCCACACCGCCGGGCGATGCCGCGCCCAGCGTGTTGGCCTTACGCGCCCATGGCGGCGCGTACCTCAAAGCCGCATCGAGGTCGTCTGGATGGTGAACCGGAGAACTCATATACGCCTCCCCTACTAACCGGCTACACGCTCACTGATCGAAAATTGCACTCCTTGCTTATGGGCGCTCATGCGCCCGCCAGTCGAGAAACTGCTGGAATAGGCGATCGCGATCCGCGTCGTTCACGCCGTCGCCGCCACGCTGCGCCAGCGACTGATCAAAGCGCCGGGTCGTGTCGGCGACTGCCGGCCGCGCCTGCTCATTCTGCTTGAGCCACTCCGTCGCGGCCGGGAATCTGTTCCAGCCCGGCAGCACGGCGGCAAGGTTAGTTTCGCGCCATTTCGGATGATGCGGCGGCTTTTGCAGTTCGCCTAGTTTCGGAAAAAACCGATCGACGAAATTGGCAATACGACGATAGCGGTCTGAATCGGGCGGCCAATTGAAACAAATGAGCACCGCGCTGACCGCGATAGTATTGACGTCGTGCCCTTCGTCGATCATGCCGGGATAGTCGGCATGGGTCAGCACGGCCGGCAGATAATCGCTCTGCAACGGCTTGGCGAACGCGACTGGCAAAAAGCGCAAGCCCTGCGACGCGCGCAGCTTGCCCATCAGCGCCGTCGGCTTTCCCGCAATCAGGATCGTCGCCGCCAGTTCGCCCGTCTTGAGCTTCTGGACGGCGTCACCCTGCCCCATGTTGACTTCGGTCGGATGAATGCCGAGCCGGGCAAATACATCGCGGCTGGATAACTGGCTGCCGCTGCCGACATCGCTGAAATTGACCTTCTTGCCGTCGAGCTGTTCGAGCGAAGTGATGCCCGAATCGGCGCGCACCACCACATGCATCTCTTCGTTGAACAGTTTGGCGATGTAGTCGATGCTGTTGTCGATATTGCCGATCGTGTTGTTGGCGCGATACTCGTTGAGGATGATCGACTGGGTGATGCCGAGATCGATGCCCTTGAGAAAACGCACATCGTTGATGTTCTGGCCGCCGCCCTTGCCGATCACCGGCAGGATGCGGAAATTGTCGCCGTCGTCGAGCACATCTGACAGATCGTAGGCGATCGTCAGATAGGTAGCGTTCGGATTGCCGGAAATGATGGAAATGGTGTTGGCGTTAAGCCTCTCACCAAGGCTGCCCAAATTCGGCTTGTCGGGTATGGGTGCATTGTTGCCGGCATGTCCGGCAAAGCCGGGGCGAAGGGAAAAGGCTGCGGTCAGCAAGACCGCGACCAGTACGCAAACCACCTGAAATGGCCGTGCAAGCCACCGCAAGCCCCCCCTCATGTCTACTCACCCGTGCGGCGGACCCACACAGTTACGCAACACACACACACGCGCTGCAGACCCGCAACGTTTAGACACCACCCACGCCGCGCCGTCCAAGAGATGTACGCGTTTGATTGCCGTACGCGTACCCAGCGCGGTACCCGTCTTAATCGTCGTCAAGCAATGGGGCGGCCGTATGATCGTGGCGAGATGATTCCATGGCTTGCCCGCCGTAATTCCGAACACTTGTTCGAAAAAATTCTTCAGGCACAGTCAGATTGTGGCGCGGTCGCGCGTCGATACTTTGTGATGCGTATACCGCATAGAGCCACTGCCCCACGCACGATAGCGTGGCCATAGGCTCTTGCTTGGTAAGCGCTAGCGACGAACAGGTGCGATGACGGGCATCGCTGACCGCCGCATTGATCGCCGGCCCTTCTTTATCGTCCCCGCCTTGCTCTGCCGGCGATAACCGCTCGGCTGGCGATTTTGGGCCTGAGCTACCGGCGCCTTCGGCGGGCAGCTCGGTTCACATCGGCTGTTTTCACGCGAGCGGTAGAGTAGGTTCCGGTTACCGGACTGAGATCGAATGAAGAACGAGCAGCATAGATGGCGCACGACGCTGAGCAACAGGCGGCAAAGACTGGAGAGGTCAGGGCCTGGCTCGCCTGGACGGCCACCGCCGTCCCGCGCCATTACGCCGTCATCCTGTGGGCGGTTGCGGCATTGACGATCGTCTATCTGATCTTGCTGCCGCCCGGCGTGGACGTGATCACGGGCCTCGCCTGGGCCGATCTCGAGGCGCTGCAGGGCCATTTTCCCATAAACCTGTCGGACCTGTGGCTGTCGCGCGGCATCGGCTATAAGACGCTTCTGTACTTTGCCGAAGGCCTGTCGCGGTTTATTGCCGGCGACGCGCTACGTTTCCGTATTTACGTCTTCAACGGCATATTCGTTGCGCTGGCGCTTGGAATTCTGATCGGCGCCTATTACGCATTTCTTTTGCGGCGCGATCCGGATGCGGTTAAGCGGCTTTCGCTGCGCGACCGCGCGGAAACGCTGGCGCTCGTCGCGCTGTGCTTCGTTCCGGCCGTCATATGGTCCTGGGCGCAAGACACGCATATCTCGGTCTTGCTCTGCATTCTCGGCATTGGCCTCGTGCTGTCGTCATCCGTGCGCGCCCAATGGGGCAGCGGCGCTGTGCTGTTCCTGCTGTTTTCCATCAAGGGCGTAACCGCGCTCGATTTCCTATTTGTACTGGCGACCGCTTTCGCCACGGGTGACGCCGCACGCATCCGCCGCGTCATCATCAGCGCAGGCGTGGCGGTTGGCGCGACCGGGCTCGCCTACGCCACGATTCTGCGCACTGAACTCGAAAATATGCTGCTCGCCGCGCAGTTTCAGGAAAACAGCCTGTCGGTTCGTCTCGGCGCGTTTCTCGGCAATGGCTTTCAGTTTGCGATCTACAATCCCGCGATACCGGTTGCTCTTTTGGTCCTTGCCGCAGCCGTTGCCGCTGGATTGACGAGAAAAAGTCCCCGACTCGTCGGCTTTGCAATTTTAGCCTGGTTGGTGCCGTTCGCCGGCCTGTTCGCGCAACACGAGTTCTTCGGCTACCATTTCCAGGGCTTCGTGCTTTCTTCGTGGCTGTGCCTGACGGCGCTTTATCTGGCTCACGGCGGACATTGGCCCGATTTCTTCAAAATCCGCTCGGCGCCGCCGCTGGCGAAGGCCTTCGTTCTGTTGGTGTGCTGCGCCGATGTTGCGATGATCGGCGCGTCGCTGCTGACGACCAAGAAAACGATATATTCAACACCAGCCATCGAACGCAGGCTCGATTGCTGGATTCAAACTGCAAAACAAGCAAGGTCGCTGATCCTGGCGACTGATCCAAGCCTTGCGGAGCACGGCGCCATCGTGAACTTGACGCCGATCACCTACGGGCTCGGGTTGCGCAGCTTTTCGCGCTTTTTCTTTCCGTTGCCGCTTCAACCCCAGAACATGGGCACCTCGGCCAGTAAGAACTATGTTCGCTCGATTGTGGGGTATGACGGACCGGCTGTCATTGCGTATGACGCCATGATGAAACTTGGTGGGGACTATGCGCCGATCGTTGCGCATCTCCGCGCCGATTACCGGCCGGTTCTCGTTTCCCCGCCGCTCTGCAGAGGCGTACAGGACGCAAATGTCTTGGTCTGGATGAGGGCGAAGCACTAGGCGCAAACCTCGGTGCTCCCCTCGTTCAGACCGCTCTTCCCTCGTATCGGCTCCGCCGGCCCGGAAAGCGCCTGCTAAGTGACTGATATTCCGGGAAACGCGATACCAAGCGGCCCTCCGGGTTGCACCGCAAGATTCACCTGCTATATCCGTCCCACGCTTACCTGCGTTCGTAAGCAGCGAGTGAGCAACAGGAGCTAACTTCATGGTCGCCTTGACCTTTCCCGACGGCGCGCGCCGGGACTACCCTCCCCACACCACCGGACTCGATATCGCCAAGGGCATTTCGCCGTCGCTCGCCAAGCGCACGGTGGCGATGGCGCTCGACGGCAAGCTCG
>Ga0187784_10005196_pt1 | contig 10535 bp, 9 predicted proteins | sample 1015_SJ02_MP15_2_FD_132964 | JGI IMG/M metagenome (GOLD analysis project Ga0187784, IMG submission 132964) | Tropical peat soil microbial communities from peatlands in Department of Meta, Colombia - 1015_SJ02_MP15_20_MG | ecosystem: Environmental > Terrestrial > Soil > Wetlands > Peat | place... | reverse complement strand
TCCGGGCGCGCTGTCGGGCGGGCAGCAGCAAAGGGTCGCTATCGCCCGCGCGCTGGCGATGGGGCCGCAAGTGATGCTCTTCGATGAAGCGACCTCTGCGCTGGATCCCGAACTGGTCAAGGGCATCCTGGCGCTGATCGCGGATTTGGGCGCGGATGGCATGACAATGCTGGTGGTCACCCACGAAATGGGTTTCGCCAGGTCGACATCCGACACAGTCGTCTTCATGGACCACGGTCAGGTGGTGGAAACCGGCCCGCCGGACCAGATATTCGAAGCCGCACAAACCGAGCGGTTGCAGCGCTTCCTGTCGCAAGTACTTTGACAGCAAAACCGGTTTCTGGGTCTGCGAACTTCCAGACAGGTTAGACTGGCGAACTATGGCGGAACGCGAAGCCACGGTGCCGGAGCTCACCGAGCTGGCTGAGGGTCTGCACCGCACGCTGTCCAAACTTTTCTCGATCCTGCGCCGCGGCGACCCCAGCGGCTCTGCTGCAGGCGCCGACCTGACCCTGGCCCAGCTGTCGATTCTGGTCACCTTGCTCGATCGGGGTCCGATCCGGATGACCGATCTGGCCGCACACGAGCGCGTGCGTACGCCCACCACGACGGTGGCGATACGCAGGCTGGAGAAGATCGGCCTAGTGAAGCGCTCGCGTGATCCGTCCGACCTGCGCGCCGTGCTCGTCGACATCACCCCGCGGGGGTTGGCCGTTCACCGCGAGTCGCTGACCAATCGGATCGCCGCGTTGTCGACGCTACTCAGCAGGCTCAGCGGGCCCGACCTGGAGACCCTTACCAAGGCGCTTGCGCCGCTGGAGCGGCTGGCTGCCAGCGAGCCGGTAGCCAGCGCCGCGGCTTCCGAAGCCAACGGCGAACAGGCTTAGCAATCCGGGCTTGACCAGCCTAGACCCTTGCCGCCCTTAAGCTGGCAGGCATGCGGACCGCGCTTATCACCGGTGCCAGTCGCGGGATCGGCGCCGCCATCGCCGCCGCCCTGGCACCGACGCACACCCTGCTGTTGGCCGGACGGCCCTCGCCTGCGCTGCAGGCCACCGCGGATCGGCTGGGCGCCACCACGTTGCCGCTGGACCTGACCGACACCGACGCGATCCCCACCGCAACCGCCGCCATCGGCGAGCTCGATGTGCTGGTCCACGACGCTGGGGTGTCGTTCCCGGGACGCGTCGCCGAGTCCACCGTCGCCGAGTGGCGCACCACCTTTGAGGTCAATGTCCTTGGCGCAGTTGCGCTTACGCTCGCGCTGCTGCCTGCCCTGCGGCGCGCGCACGGTCAGGTGGTGTTCATCAACTCTGGGTCGGGGCGCAAGGCTTCGCTGGGGATGGCGTCATATTCCGCGAGCAAGTTCGCGCTGCGCGCGTTCGCCGACTCGCTGCGCGAGAGCGAGCCAGCGCTGCGGGTCACCACCGTCTACCCCGGTCGCACCGACACCGACATGCAGCGTGAGTTGGTGTCCTTCGAGGGCGACGAATACGACCCCGAGCGATTCCTGCGCGCCGACACCGTCGCCGAGGTCGTCGCCCGCGCGGTGGCCACCCCGCCCGACGGTCATCTCCACGAGGTGGTGCTCCGCCCCCGTTGAGCGCGAGCAGACGCAAAAGCGCCCGACGCGCCGACTAATCAGGTGCTTGCGTCTGCTCGCGATAAATCAGACCACCAAGTTAACCAGCCGCCCGGCGACCACGATCACCTTCTTCGGCGTGGCGCCCGCCAAAGACGTCTGCACCTTCTCATCGGCCAGCGCCGCGGCTTCCACCGCGTCGGCGTCCGCGCCGGCGGGCACCGTGATACGGCCGCGCACTTTGCCGTTGACCTGCACCGGGTACTCGACGGTGTCTTCGACCAGATAATCGGGGTTGGCCACCGGGAACGGCCCGTGGGCAAGCGAAGTCGGGTGGCCCAGCCGCTGCCACAACTCCTCGGCCAGGTGCGGCGCCAACGGCGCCAGCATCAGCACCAGTGGCTCGACCGCTGCGCGCGGGATGGAATCGCGGTGCTGCTTGGTGAGGTGGTTGGTGTACTCGATCAGCTTGGCGACCGCCGTGTTATTCCGCAGTGCCGCATAGTCTTCGGAGACACCGGCGATGGTGCGGTGCAGCAGTCGCAGTGTGTCGGTGTCCAGATCCGGGTTGTCGGCCACTTCGACGATGCCGGTCTGCTCGTCGACCACCAGCCGCCATACTCGCTGCAGGAATCGGTGCGCGCCGACGACGTCCTTGGTGGCCCAGGGGCGTGACGCCTCCAGCGGGCCCATCGCCATCTCGTACACCCGCAGCGTGTCCGCGCCGTAGTCGTCGCACATTTCGTCGGGCGATATCGAATTCTTCAGGCTCTTACCGATCTTGCCGAATTCCTGGAAGACCTCGACCTCCCCGTCGGGACCGGGGTAGACGAACGTGCCGTCGCGTTCGACCACCTCGTCCGCCGGTACGTAGGTCCCGCGGACGTCGGTATAGGCAAATGCTTGGATGTAGCCCTGGTTGACCAGCCGTCGGTATGGCTCGCGGGAACTGACGTAACCCAGGTCGTAGAGCACCTTGTGCCAGAACCGCGAATACAGCAGGTGCAGCACCGCGTGCTCAGCACCTCCGACGTACAGGTCGACGCCCCCCGGATCGCCGGGGCCGTGCTCAGCCGGCCTCGGGCCCATCCAGTAGGCTTCATTCTCCTTGGCGCAGAACCGTTCTGAGTTGTGCGGGTCGATGTAGCGCAGCTCATACCAGGAGCTGCCCGCCCAGTTCGGCATGACGTTGGTGTCGCGGGTGTACAGCTTCAACCCGTCACCGAGGTCCAGCTCGACGTGCACCCAGTCGGTCGCCTTGGCCAGCGGCGGCTCGGGAACGCTCTCGGCGTCGTCGGGGTCGAACAGCACCGGCGAGTAGTCCAGGACGTCGGGCAATTGCACGGGCAACGCTGCCTCACCCAGCGCGTGCGGACGCCCGTCGCTGTCGTAGACGATCGGGAAGGGCTCGCCCCAATAGCGTTGGCGCGCAAAAAGCCAGTCGCGCAGCTTGTATTCGATGCGCGCCCGGCCACGACCGCCGGATTCCAACCGCGCGGTGATGACTTCCTTGGCCGCCGAGATGTCCAGCCCGTTCAGGTATCCGGAGTTCACCAGCACCCCGTCGCCGGTATAGGCGGCTTTGGAAATATCGCCGCCGGCAATCACTTCTACGATCGGCAGCCCGAACTCGTGGGCGAACTCCCAGTCGCGCTGATCGTGGCCGGGAACCGCCATGATCATCCCGGTGCCGTATCCGGCCAGCACGTAGTCGGCGATGAAGATCGGCAGCTGCTCGCCGTTGGCCGGATTGATCGCATAACTGCTCAGGAACACACCGGTCTTGGTTTTGTTCTCCTGGCGCTCGAGGTCGGACTTCGCGTAGATGGTCTGCCGGTAGGCGGCGACGGCCGCGGCCGGTGTGGCGCCATCGAACGTCCAATGTGGGTCCACTCCATCCGGCCATTCGGTGCCAACCAACCGGTCGACCAGGTCGTGCTCAGGGGCCAGCACCAGATAGGTGGCGCCGAACAGGGTGTCCGGCCGGGTGGTGAACACCTCCAAGTCGACGCTCTCGCCGTCGGTGGTGCGTGCCGAGAACAGCGCGGCGGCGCCGGTGGAGCGACCGATCCAGTTGCGCTGCATGGTTTTGACCTTTTCCGGCCAGTCCAGCACGTCGAGGTCGTCGAGCAGCCGGTCGGAGTAGGCGGTAATCCGCATCATCCACTGCCGCAACCGCTTACGAAACACTGGGAAGTTCCCCCGATCGCTGCGGCCGTCAGCGGTGACCTCTTCGTTGGCCAGCACGGTGCCCAGCCCGGGACACCAGTTCACCATCGAATCGACCCGGTAGACCAGGCGGTGGGCGTCGATCACGTCGGCGCGTTCACCTGCCGACAGTTTCGCCCATTCTCGGCCATCGTCCAATTGCCTTGCACCGGAATCGAATGCGGCAACCAGGTCGGTGATCGACCGGGCTTTGTTCGCGGCGGTGTCGAACCATGCGTTATAGATCTGCAGGAAGATCCACTGCGTCCACTTGTAGAACTCGACGTCGGTGGTGGAGAAGCTTCGCCGGTTGTCGTGGCCGAAGCCCAGCCGGCCCAACTGGCGCCGGAAGTTGACGATGTTGGCCTCGGTCCGGGTGCGCGGGTGGGTGCCGGTCTGCACCGCGTACTGCTCGGCGGGCAGACCGAATGCGTCGAAGCCCAACGCGTGCAGCACATTACGACCGATCATCCGAAAGTAGCGGGCGTAGACATCAGTCGCGATATAGCCCAGCGGGTGACCGACGTGCAGCCCCTCTCCGGACGGATACGGAAACATGTCCTGGACGAACATTTTGTCGTCGGGCACGGGCGAGCCGTCTATTGGTGCCAGCGACCCGACCGGGTTGGGCACGTTGAAGGTTCCCAGCCGGTTCCAGTTGTCCTGCCAGGTCTGCTCGATGCGGCCGGCCAGCTCCGCGGTGTACCGAAACCGCGGCGCATCGGGGTCGGCCTGGGCAGCCGAGCGGGCGCCAGGATGGGGGCCCGTCGCGGCCGTTGGGGAATCGGTCACGTCCAACAGGTTATAAGGGCGGCGATGACGGGCCCGCCAGCCACACGTTTGTCTCGGTTGCGTTGCAGACCGATCAGGGCTTTATCCCAGGTGTATTCCAGGTCGATTCCAAGCCTGGTTGCCACTGGTTGGGCGGGGTTACAGTCCGACTCATGCTTTGCCACTGAGCGACTTGGGAAGGACCGACTCTCATGATGCAGATTGCCCGTAGCTGGCGGGTTACGGTCGCGGGTCTGGCCGTTGGCGTCGTGGGTGTGCTGGGCTTTGGGTGCCCCACTGCATCGGCAGAACCGGTGTATCCGCCCCGGCCCAATCCCACTCCGGTCCCCGCCCCGCCCCTGATGCCGCAGGCCGTCGCGGTCGCCCCCGGGGCCGTCAGCAACCCCATTCCGGGAACAGCGGCCGCTGCCCCCCCGGTACCCCCTCCCGTCTCGCGGGCGCTGTCCCCGGCAGCCCCAGCAGCCCCGGCGGCAGCGCCGATGCTCGTTCCGGCCAGTTCCGGGACGCTGCGCGATTATTTCGGGAGCAAGAACGTCAAACTGGAGCCGCAACAGGCGCAAAACTTCAAAGCGCTCGACATCACCTTGCCGATGCCGCCCGGCTGGACACAGGTCCCCGACCCCAATGTCCCCGACGCGTTCGTGGTGACCGCCAACCGCCACAGCACCAGCCTCTACACCTCCAATGCCCAGCTGGTGGTGTACCGGCTGGTCGGCGATTTCGATGCGAAGGAGGCCATCACTCACGGGTATCTCGACAGCGCGCAACTGCCCGCCTGGCGCAGCACTAACGCCTCGCTGGCCGACTTCGACGGCTCCCCGTCGTCGATCATCGAGGGCACCTACCGCGAAAACCAGATGACGCTCAACACCTCGCGGCGCCACGTCATCGTCACCTCGGGGCCGGACAAGTACTTAGTGTCGCTGGCTGTAACGACCGACGCCACCACTGCGGTCGGCGAAGCGCCGGCCACCGACACGATCGTCAACGGGTTCCGGGTCGGCCCGCCCGGGTCCAACCCAGCGCCGGCTCCGCCGCAGGCGCCCGCGGCGGCGGCCGCAACCGCCGTGCCGCCATCGGCGGTCGGTCCGTCGGCAGCCCTCGCGCACTAGTAGCCGCGCGCTGCGGCGTATCGGGCCGCCTCGTATTGTGACCCCATGCTCATCGCCGGAGTGTCCCCTCGCTTCGCTGGGGTTGCCCCAGTGCGCGTGCGCGACGGTCATCTTGGCCGCGCGCGGATTGTGGTCGCTGTCGTGATGCTGGCCGCCGGCGGGGCGATGGCACTTGCCGAACCGCGGGACACCGCGCTGCCGGTCGTCGGGATGTGCGTCGGTGTGTGCATTGTCGGCGCTGTCGGCACCGTGGCCGTCGGTTCTTGGCAGAGCGCGCGGTACGCGCTGCGCCGGGAAGCGGCCACGGCTGGTTGCGGCGGCGGCTGCGCGACTTGCACCCTGAACTGCCGTTGAGCGCTGTGCGCCAACACTCGTGTTGAAGCGCCTGTCGGCCCTGCCGATAGACACCTTCCTGTTGGCGATGGCGGCGACGGTGGCCCTCGCGGCTTTGCTGCCGGCCCGCGGCGCCGCCGCAGGCGTGATGTCGGTTGCCGCCAAGGCCGTCATCGCGTTGCTGTTCTGGCTCTACGGTGCCCGGCTGTCACCGCAGCAGGCATGGCAGGGCGTCAAGCGATGGCGCCTGCATCTGCTGGTGCTGGCCACCACGTTCGTCGTCTTTCCGGTGCTTGGACTGGGCGCTCGTGGGCTGGTGCCCTGGCTGCTGAATATCGACTTGTACAACGGGCTGTTGTTCTTGTGTCTGGTCCCGTCGACCGTGCAGTCGTCCATCGCGCTCACATCGGTTGCGCGCGGCAACGTCTCGGCCGCGCTCGTCAGCGCATCGGTGTCCAACATCGTCGGGGTGGTGCTGACGCCATTGCTCGTCGTGCTGCTGATGGATACCACCGGCGCCGCTCGCATGGACGCCGCCGCGATTCGCGACATCGTGCTCCAGCTGCTGCTGCCATTCGTGCTCGGCCAATTGCTGCGGCCGTGGATCGCTGGCTGGATTGTGCGTCATTCGCTACTGACCAAAGTCGTCGACCGAGGCTCGATCCTGCTGATCGTCTACGCAGCGTTCTCAATGGGCATGGTGGAACGTATTTGGCTCAGCGTCGATCCGTGGCAATTGGTCGCGGTCGCAGTCGTCGACACCGCACTGTTAGTGGCGGTGCTGGTATTCACCTGGCTGATCGGTCAATTGACCGGGCTGGACCGCGGCGACCGGATCGTGCTGCTGTTCTGCGGCTCGAAAAAGAGCCTGGCGTCGGGTCTGCCGATGGCGCTGGTGCTCTTTCCGCCCGCCACTGTCGGGGTGATCATGTTGCCGCTGATGATTTTTCACCAGATACAGCTGGTGGTGTGCTCGGTGATCGCCAGCCGACTGTCTCGCGACCGGGCGCCCGCTTAGTTCCGGCTGATGTCGATCGGATGGGTGGCCAGCAGCGAAACCGGCAGCGGCTGGCGCCGCAGCACCCGTCCCCATAGATCCACCCGCGGCTGAACCAGAACGTCAGATGGCAACGCCGACAGCACAATCCAGTCGTCGCGCTCGATCTCGCCTTCCAGCTGACCGGTCGTCCAGCCGGAGTAGCCCGCGAAGACCCGCACTCCTTCCACCAGCGGGGCGATCACGTCGGGGTCGGCGTCCAGATCAACCATCGCCGTCCGGCCGGTCACGTGTCGCAGCCCGGGCACGCCGTCGGGTTCGGTGCCGACCCGCAGCACCGACAGGCACAGCGCTGCGTCGCGCTTCACCGGTCCCCCGATGAACATCGTCTTCGGCTTTGCCGACAGCTTGGCCCACTGCGGCAACACGTTGTGGACCGCGGTCTCGCTAGGACGGTTGAGCACCACTCCCAGGGTGCCCCCGTCGTTGTGCTCGACGACGTAGATCACGCTGCGGCGAAATGTCGGCTCCAGCAGATCCGTATTAGCCAGAAGCAAAGTGCCCGCTCGCACGCGATGCGCGGCGGGGGCGATAAAGTCCTCCGGGTCTTCGGGCTGCGGCACAACTCCATCATGGCATCCGCGCGGGTCGCTGTCGTGAACAAGCAGGGCGCTCCACGATATTTGTACTGTTGTTAACAGGGGCCGCGGGCCCGTTCGGCGATCGTCAGGCCCCACCGGGAAGTAGGTTCAGTGACTCACACGCGCGCACCTGTCGCTGTCTGGCGCTCGGCGCGCAGCTTGCCCGACTTCTGGCGGCTGCTGGAACTGCGGACCGCAAGTCAGTTCGGCGACGGCCTTTTCCAGGCGGGTCTGGCCGGAGCGCTGCTGTTCAATCCCGAGCGGGCCGCGCGCCCGATGGCGATTGCCGGTGCCTTCGCCGTGCTGTTCTTGCCGTATTCGCTGTTGGGTCCGTTCGCCGGCGCGTTGATGGACCGCTGGGACCGTCGGCTGGTGCTGGTCGGGGCCAACCTGAGCCGGCTGGTGTCGGTGGCCCTGGTCGGAGTCTGCCTGGCCGTGGGTGCCGGAAACGTGCTGGTGCTGTGCGGCGCGCTGCTGGTCAACGGCCTGGCCCGGTTCGTCTCCTCTGGCCTATCCGCCGCCCTGCCCCATGTGGTGCCCCGCGAGCAGGTCGTCACGATGAACTCGATCGCCTCTGCGACTGGCGCAATCGCCGCGTTCGTCGGCGCCAACTTCATGCTTGTACCCCGCAGCCTCGTCGGTTCGGGCGACGCCGGGGCCGCGTCGATCATCTTGCTGGTCACCATCCCGCTGCTGATTGCGCTGCTGCTATCGCTGCGATTCGATGCGCACGTGCTCGGTCCCGACGACACCCGGCGGGCGATCCACGGATCCGTCGCCTACGCGGTGATCACCGGTTGGCTGCACGGCATCCGCACGGTGCAGAACCGTCCCACCGTCGCCGCCACCCTGTCCGGGTTGGCCGCGCACCGGATGGTGTTCGGCATCAACACCCTGGCGGTGCTGCTGCTGGTGCGCAGCGGCGGCACCGCGTCTTTCGGCGCGTTGGGCGGTGCGATTTTGTTCCTGGCCGCCACCGGGACCGGATCCTTTCTGGCCAACGTGGTGACCCCGCCCGCAGTGCGGCGCTGGGGCCGCTACGCGACCGCCAACGCGGCATTGGCGATCGCCGCGACCATCCAGATCGCCGGGGCCGGCCTGCAGCTGGCGGTGATGGTGGCGTGCGGATTCTTCCTGGGCGCGGCGGGCCAGGTAGTCAAGCTTTGCGCCGACGCGGCGATTCAGGTCGACGTGGACGACGCCCTGCGCGGACACGTGTTCGCAGTGCAGGATTCGCTGTTCTGGGTGGCGTTCATCGGTGCGATCACCGCGGCGGCGACTGCCATTCCCCATGACGGTCACTCGCCGGCCCTGATCTTGGCCGGGACCGTGCTCTACCTGTGCGGGCTGGCCGCCCACAGCATCGTCGGCCGCCGCAGCCAGCCGGCCAGGGATGGCTAAGGTACAGAGATGGCCGCTCTGCAACAACTTGTGGCCGACCTGCGTACCGAAAGCGACGAGTTGGATGCGCTGGTCGCCCCGCTTGCCGAGAATCGGTGGGCTGCACCGACGCCTGCCGCCGGTTGGACCATCGCGCATCAGATCGGACACCTGCTGTGGACCGACCGCGGCTCGCTGACGGCGATCACCGACGAGGCGGCGTTCGCCGGACTGCTCGAAGCCGCTGCGGCCGACCCGATCGGCTTCGTCGAGGCGGGGGCCGACGAACTCGCTTCCACCGCGCCCGCCGAATTACTCGCCGACTGGCGGCTCACCCGCACACAACTGCACGACGCGCTGCTCACCGTCCCTGACGGCCGCAAACTCCCGTGGTTCGGGCCGCCGATGAGCGCTGCATCGATGGCGACGGCGCGACTGATGGAGACTTGGGCGCACGGACTCGACGTGGCCGACACCTTGGGCGTCACGCGGCCACCGACCGCACGGCTGCGATCCGTCGCCCATATCGGGGTGCGCGCCCGTGACTACGCCTTCGCCGTCAACGGGCTGCCCGCGCCCACCGAGCCGTTTCTCGTCGAGCTACGTGCCCCTGATGGCAACACGTGGTCGTGGGGGCCGCCGGACGCGGCGCAGCGGGTCACCGGCGGCGCCGAGGACTTCTGCTTCCTGGTCACCCAGCGGCGCGCGCTGCGCGATCTTGACTTGACGGCAGAGGGCGACGACGCGCGGCAGTGGCTGCAGATCGCTCAGGCCTTCGCCGGCCCGCCCGGCTCGGGCCGATGAGCGGCGGTCGATAAGGGAGGGCCGCCCCTCGGGCCTGCTTGCTCGGGTGGGCTCGCCGCTCGACATGAATGAAGCCATCCCGATCCTGCCGCGGGAGCTGACCGAAGGGCTTTCCGACGAGGTCCGCAACGCCCCGCCGCCGCCCACGCCGATCCTGACCGAGCCGTACGCACTGCGTCTCGTCGATCCGGACGCAGACGCCGAAATGATCGCCGAGTGGATGAACATGCCGCATCTGGTCGAAACGTGGGAATCCGCGTGGCCGGTGGCGCGCTGGCGCACATACTTACGCGCGCAGCTCGATGGCAGCTATTCGCGGCCGTTCGTCGGCAGTATGCATGGCCAAGATGGTGGCTACGTCGAAGTGTACCGAGCGGCAAAGGATTCCATCGCAACCCGGTATCAGGCCGACCCGTACGATATCGGGCTGCACGCGGCCATCGCCGAGTTGACGATCGTCAACAAGGGTCTCGGACCTTCTCTGTTGCCGCGCATCGTCGCCAGCATCTTCGACCTCGAACCACGTTGTCGCCGAATCATGTTCGATCCCGACCATCGCAACAAAGGGGCACGGCGGTTGTGCGAATTCACCGGCTGCACATTTCTCGGTGAGCACGACATGAGCAATCGTCGAATGGCGCTCTACGTGTTGCCCCGGCCATCGGTCGACGCTTCCGCCGCTCGGT
>Ga0187784_10005195_pt1 | contig 10535 bp, 9 predicted proteins | sample 1015_SJ02_MP15_2_FD_132964 | JGI IMG/M metagenome (GOLD analysis project Ga0187784, IMG submission 132964) | Tropical peat soil microbial communities from peatlands in Department of Meta, Colombia - 1015_SJ02_MP15_20_MG | ecosystem: Environmental > Terrestrial > Soil > Wetlands > Peat | place... | reverse complement strand
TCGCCCGATCGGCGCGAGCGCGCGGCAGCGTGGCGCCCATATCGAGGTTCTCGCCGACCGAAAGCGTGGGAAACACTTGCCGCCCCTCGGCAACCTGGCCGATGCCGAAATCGCAGACGCGATGGCTCGGCCAGCCGGAAATGTCGATGCCGCGAAAGACGATTCGGCCGCGCGCCTGGCGAATCATCCCGGCAATTGCACGAATAAGCGTGGTCTTGCCAGCGCCGTTGGCGCCGACAATGGCAACGATCGCGCCCTCGTCGATGTCGAGCGATACGCCGTCGAGCGCCTGAACGTCGCCGTAGAACACATCGAGGCCCTCGACCCGTAGCATCACATCCCTCTTTCTTCCCCTCCCCCACAGGGGGGAGGGAAATGAAGTTCGACGCGCAGCATCATTCCGTCTCCGCGCCGAGATAGGACTGCACCACCGCGGGATCGCGCACGATCGCTTCCGGCGTGCCTTCCGCGATCGCCGTGCCGTGGTCGAGCACCAAGACACGCGAGGCGAGCGCCATCACCGCACGCATGACGTGCTCGATCAGAAGGATCGTCAAGCCGCTCTCACGGTTGATCTCCCGCAAGGTCGCCACCATGCGGTCGGTCTCGGTCGGCCGCAACCCCGCCATGACCTCATCGAGCAGTAACAGCCGCGGCTCGGTTGCAAGCGCGCGGGCGACTTCGAGGTGTTTGCGATCCGGCAGCGTCAGGTTGGCGGCGAGCTGGCGACGCTTGTCGAACAGGTCGAGGCGCCGCAGCAGCGCTTGGGCGCATTGGCGCGCCGCGCCGACATCGCGACGGTGGAGCAGCGCACCGACGATGACGTTGTCCTCCACGCTGAGCGCCGGAAACGGCCGCACGATCTGGAAGGTACGGGCAATGCCGCGAGCGCAAATCTCATTGGGCGCAAGACCGTCAATCCGCTCGCCGGAAAATGCTATCGAGCCGGTATCCGGCGCGAACATTCCGGCGATGGTGTTGAACAGCGTTGTCTTGCCGGCACCGTTCGGCCCGATCACGGCAAAGATGGCGCCCTGCGGCACCTCGAACGTCACGCTGTCGACCGCGATAACACCGCGGAATCGCTTCGTCACGCCCTCGACTTCGAGAAGCGAGGTCATGATTTTACTTCCGTAAGTGCAAGCAGCCGCTTCAGCCAAGGCCAGACGCCGTCCGGCCGCAGTGTAATAATGACCATCAGCGTCAGTCCGTAAAACACCGCCTTTGCGCCAGGTGCGTCGATGCCGAGGCTCCCGGTCAGCGCGATCAAGCCCTCGCCGAGCGGCGTGAGGATGAACGCCCCCACGATCGGGCCGAATATCGTTCCCAAGCCGCCGATGATCGGCGCCAGGATTATTTCGATCGAGCGGCCGATGTCAAAGGCCTGCGTCGGAAAAAGATTGTTGTAATAGAAAGTGAGGAGGACGCCGCCGATCGCGGTCATGCTTGAAGAGATCAGCATCGCGATCATCTTGACCCGGAACGCGTCGATCCCCAGCGCCAGCGCCGCCTGCTGGTCCTCCCGCACTGCGAGCCACTGAAACCCGATGCGCGAACGGGCAAGCCAGGCGGTCAGAACGGCCGCGGCCGCAGCCAGTACCAGCCCGATATAATAAAACAGCAACGGTCCACCGCGCAGATTCCACCACTCGTGGCTGCGTTGCGCGTCATAGAGCAGGAAAAGTCCCCCGGCACCGCCGGTAAACGGCATGTTGTCGAAGGCGATGCGGGTGAATTCGGCAAACGCGATGGTCAGCAGAGCGAAATATACGCCTTCGATGCCGAAACGGAATCCGAGCCAGCCGACGGCGGCGCCGAACATTGCCGCCACCGCGACCGCAGCGAACACACCGAGCCAAGGACCGATACCGAAATAGAACCACAACAGCGCCGCGACATAGCCGCCCAGACCGGCATAGAGCGCATGGCCGAGCGAAAGCTGCCCGGCAAACCCCATCAGCAGATTCCAGGCCTGGCCGACATAGGCGTAATAGAAAATCAGCACGAAGATGGAGATGAGATAACGGTCGAGCGCCATCGGCGCGGCGAGCAAGAGCGCGATCAAGACCAGCAAAGTGACACGGCCGCGCTGCGGGATGGACGACCACAAGTCCGTCATATGCGGCGGCCCATCAGACCCTGCGGGCGAAGCACCAGCACGGCGACAAGCAGGGCAAAGGAAAACATGCTCTTTATTGACGGCGCCATAAACAAGCTCGCCAGCGCCTCCGAGATGCCGATCACGACGCCGCCGATCAAGGCGCCCGCCATCGAGCCGAGACCGCCGACAATGACGATGATAAATGCGAGCAGCGTGAATTGCTGCGACAATAGCGGGCTGGCATCCGCGATGGGCACCAGCAGCGCGCCGGCCGCACCGACGCATGCCAGCCCGAGCCCGAAGGTCAAAGCATAGAGACGCTTGATGTTGAGCCCGACGACTGCGGCGCCGGTGCGATTGTCGGCGCAGGCGCGAATCGCCGTTCCGGTCGTGGTGTAGCGAAAAAATGCGAACAGCGCCGCCGCCACGACCAGCGCGCCGACGGCCGCATAGACGCGCGCCTTGTCCACGAACAGCGGGCCGACGAGATAGCTGTCGAACGAATAAGGCAGGTTGGTCGGCCGCGCGTCCGGCCCGAAAATCATCAGCAGGCCGTTGACGATGACGATGGCGAGGCCGACCAGGAGGATGAATTGTTCATGCTCGGAACGGCCGATGAAGCGATTGATCAGCAGCGCGTGCAGAGCATAGCCGATCAGGAAAAAAGCCGCCGCGACGGGAAACAGCGATAGTATCGGATCGAACCCGAGGGTCACGAACAAAACATAGGCGGCGTACATGGCGACGACGGCAAACTCGCCGTGCGCGAAATTGATCACGCGCACCACGCCGAAAATCACCGACAGGCCGAGTGCCATCAAACCATAGACGAGCCCCGTCAGCACGCCTTGGATGACGACGTTGACGACGATCGCAAGGTTCATTGTACAGCCTGACGGTCTGCGGGCCGACGTGCCGTGCGTGCACCGATCAGGTTCGCCCCTGCCAGCCCGGCATCGGCAGGACCGGCGCCGCGGTGGCGACCTCCGCCGGCAGCGTCACGGTCGGCGTCCTGTTGCGGTTCTGCACCGCCGCCGAGGGGATACCGACGTTTTGTCCCTTGTCGTCGAACTGGAGCGGCGGACCGATCATGACATGGTTGGCGATCTTGGTCTCACGCACCGCTTTCATCAATTCGACGCCACTGGCGGTGCCGGCAGTCCGATAGGCGGCCGCAGCCACCAGCAACGCCTCGAAAGTGAAGCCGACATTGAAGCATTCCACCGCGAAGCGGAATGTGGGATTTGCCGGCGTGTACGCCGCTTCCAGCGCCTGGGTCATCTGCGCTTTCGGATTGGCCCACGGCAGGTTGTACAGCACGTAATCCGAAAGCGGTCCGAGCGCCTGATAAAATTCCTCGTCATAGAGGCCGGGCGAACCGGGCGAGATGATGCCCTTCGGTTCGAAGCGCTGTCGCACCATGTCGCGCACCAGCTTGATCGCGTCGGTAGCGCGTGTCACCACCAGAAGCAGATCGGGATTGAGCGCGCGCACCTTGGTCACTTCGACCGAAAGATCCTGCGCCTTGGGATCGTAAGGGATGGAATCGAGCAGCGTGAACGGCAATCCCGCGTTCGGAAACAGGTGGTCCATGGCCGCGCGCTGCGCCGTACCGAAGGTGTCGTTGGCATGCAGGAAGACCGCGGTCTTGGCGTCGAGCTTGGTCACGTCCAGCAGGCTCTTGATAAGCCGAAGTCCATTGCTGACCAGCATCCCGCCGGTGGGGAAATTGCGCACCAGGAACTTGTAGCCTTGTTCGGTAAGCTGCGGCGCGGCGGCGATGTTGACGATCAGCGGCACCTGCCGCTGCTCGCAGACCTGCGCCATTGCCAGGGTCGACGCGGAATCGAAGGCGCCGACGATCGCCTGCACGCCGTCGTCGAGCGCGCGTTCGGTCTGCGTGCGCGCTATATCGGCGTTGGACTCGCAATCGATATGAACCAGCTCGACCTTGTAGCCATAGTCGGCGAGGACTTTCGGCGCGATCAGTGCGCCGCGGTGACAGCTCTGGCCCGCGGGAGCGAGGTAGCCGGAGCGTGGCAATACCACCGCGATCTTCAACGCCGCGCCCTGCGCGCGGCCGATCGCCGGCGCGGCAAGCGTGGCGGCCGTGGCGGCGGCGCCGGCAAGGACGTGGCGGCGGTTAGACTGCGTGCGGATGCGTGTCATGGTGATGTACTCCCCCTAACTTCGGAAAATGCTAGAAAACGGCAGGGCCGGCGGCAAGGGCTGATTATGCGGCGAAGGCTTGCATGGTCGCCGCGGCGAGGCACAGATGCCGCCGGTCCTGGTCCGCGTCCCTTCGCCGTTCGGGTCGGCGATGCGCGCGAGCGCCTGTTCCAGTCGGTCGCGGCAGGATCGGCTCATCGTTGAGATACCCGGTGGTAACGGGCGCCCGTTAACGCGCCATTGCGGACTATGCGCCGAAACTGCCATCATGGGCTGACGCGAAGCATGGAATTCCCGCAATGCCAAACGTAAGTCCGGCAATCACCTTCGTCGGCTTCGGCGAAGCGGGCCAAGCGATCGCCGCCGGCCTGCGCGAGGCCGGCGTCGAGCGGATGGCGGCCTGGGATATCCTGTTTCCGCACCGCGAGGGTGAAAAACTCCGCCATGCCGGCGCGCGCAGCGGCGTACGTTGCGCCAGTTCCGCCGCGGATGCGGTGGGCGAAGCCGACATCGTCGTCTCGGCCGTCACCGCCGCGTCGAGCCTCGAAGCAGCGCTTTCGGTCAGGGCGCATCTGGCCGGGCGGCCGTTCTTCCTCGACATCAATTCGGTCTCGCCCGGCCGCAAGCAACAGACCGCGAAGCTTCTGGGCGATGCCGCCCGTTATATCGACGTCGCCGTGCTCGCACCCATCCATCCGGCACGGCACCAAACGCCGATGCTGCTCGCCGGTGCCGCCGCCGCGGCGGTTGCGCCGACGCTCGCCACGCTCGGCATGCGCGCCGATATCGCCGGCGCCGAAATCGGCGCAGCCGCGGCGATCAAGATGGTGCGCAGCGTGATGATCAAGGGCATCGAGGCGCTGACGCTGGAGTGTTTCCTGGCGGCCGCGCGTGCCGGAGTGGTCGACGAGGTCGCCGGCTCGATGAAGAACAATTATCCCGGGCTCGATTGGGGCACGATCGTTCCGTACAATCTCGAACGCATGGCAAGCCATGGCGAGCGGCGCGCCGCGGAAATGGAAGAGGTCGCCGACACGCTGCGCGAACTCGGCGTCGAGCCGTTGATGACGACGGCGACCGTCAAGCGCCAGCGCGAAATGGGTCAGATCGGCACGCGACAATCGGTGCGCGGGGTGCTCAAAAAGGATCGCGCAGCCATGCTCAACGCGATCAGCGCCGCCGCGCGCGACCGGAATTGATTGCTACGGTAAGCGGCCCGGTCGTTGCCGGCCGATGAATTCCGCAAGCCATTGATAGGACGCTTTCGGCGTGCGCCTTAACGTCGCGAAATCGACATGAACCACGCCGAAGCGGCGGCGATAACCCTCCGCCCATTCGAAATTGTCGAGCAGCGACCAAACAAAATAGCCGCGCAATTTGACGCCGGCCGCGAGCGCGCGCTGCGCGGCGGCAAGGTGCTGGCGCAAATAGTCGACGCGGTCGGCGTCATGAACGACGCCGTCCGCCGCCACCGTATCGTCGAAGCAGGCGCCGTTCTCGGTCACGTAGATATCCAGCTCGCCATAGCGTTTGCCGACGCCGATCAGTTCTTCGGTGAGAGCGGCGGCGTCGATCGGCCAGCCCATGGCGGTGAACGGCGTGCCCGCCGGCACCGCACCGAACCAGGCGCCGAACAGGCATTGCGGCGCCGCCGCGATATACATCGGCGCGTAATAATTCACGCCGAGAAAATCGAGCGGCTGATGGATCCTCGCCAGATCGCCGTCGGCGACAAACGGCGCGAAATCGCCGGCGACCGGCGCGGGATAGGCGCCGCGAACCAGCGGATCGAGGCCGGCGCCGTTCCACATCGCGTCGAACCGCAAGGCAGCGCGGCGATCCTCGTCGCGATCCGAGGACGGCCGCACCGGCTGCAGCGAAACTATGGTGCCGAGGCGAAGATCGGCTCGCTCCGACCGCAGCGCCGCGACCGCGCGGCCATGCGCGAGATTCTGGTTGTGCATCGCGGCGAGCATGTTCGGCAAGCCCTTGATGCCGGGCGCGTGCTCACCGATGCCGTAGCCGAACAGCGCGTGAACGTTCGGCTCGTTGAACGTCGCCCAAAGTTTGACGCGATCGGCCAGTCGCTTGGCGACGATGCCGGCGTAGTCGGCGAATATCTCCGCAATGTCACGGTCGAGCCAGCCGCCGTGATCCTGCAACGCCTGCGGCAAATCCCAATGATAGAGACAAAGCCACGGCATGATGCCGCGCGCGATCAAGCCGTCGACCAGCCGCTCATAAAAGTCGAGGCCGCGCGGTTCGATTCTGCCGGCGCCCGCCGGCAGAACCCGCGGCCAGGCGATCGAGAAACGATAGGCGTCGAACCCGCCGCGCGACAGCAATTCGAGATCCTCGCGCCAACGGTGATAATGATCGCATGCGACGTCGCTGGTGTCGCCGCCCTTCACCCGGCCCGGCGTATGCGAAAAGACATCCCAGATGCTTTTGCCGCGGCCGTCCGCATCGACCGCACCTTCGATCTGATAGCTCGAAGTTGAAGCGCCCCATACGAAATTTTCCGGAAACATGAGCTGTTCTGCACTTGCGGGGTTTGGCCGCAACGGCTTCGCCAAGGCAAGCGGGCCAGGAGCGGCTGCCAGCAGCTGCCGGCGCGATAGTGTCAGCATCGGCCCTCGAAAATCTCATCCAAGGATCGGTCTCACCGCCGCCTGCCCTTGCGGCGTTCGCGCGGGGTGACGCGAGACGGTTTCGGCACCGGCCGGCGCGTTGCCTTCGCGGCGCTGCGGCGCGGCGGCATGGCGCCGGCGGCTTCGAGCCGCATGCTCCAATATTCCCAGGTCCGGGTCACCACGTTCGGCATCTGGCCGAGCGCGCCGGCGAGCTTGATCTCGCCGCGGTGCAGCGCCTGCGGCGTGCCGAGCGCGAGCGTACGCAGCTGGTAATCGGCGTTCTGGCACATGAAGATCGAACGCGACACCAGTTCCTTCAAGCCGCCGCCGACGACGGTCGCGCCGTGACGGTTCATCAGCACGGCGTGATGCCCACCGAGCGATCGCGCCAGTGAATGGCCTTCCTCCGGTTTCACAACCAGAAGGTTGGTGTTGCCGAATTCGTCATATTGATCCCAGAACGGCAGGTTCTCGCCCATGGCCGCGCCGAGATGGAATACCGGCACGATCGGTTTGCCGGCGATGGCAAACGGCATGACCGCCGCAGCATGGTGATGGCACACCGCCATGACGTCGCTGCGCGCCTGATAGATACAGCCATGAATGACACGCTCGGCATAGAGATGCACGTTGGGCGGCCGTACCGGCTCGGAATCCAGCGTGTATTCTAGAATGTCGTCCGGCTCGATGAGCAGCGGCGAGCGCGAGCGTGACAACAGATAACGGCCCGGATCGGTCGGATGGCGCACGCTGACATGGCCGAAGGCGTCGAGCACGTTTTCATGCGCAAGGATACGGTTGGCGAGCGCCAGTTCCTCCATCAGTTCGGTCATTTTATCCGGCACGGTTTACCCCTGTTGTGATTATGCCATCAGCTCGCGCACATTGAAGGCGCGGATCGGCCGATGCAACCCTTTCAAATCCAGTTCGCCGAGCGGCTCTATGCTGGCGATCGCTTCGACGGCATATTGCACCCGCCCGTCGATTAGGATCTGTCCGTCGGCGGCGTGCGCGCACAGCCGCGCGCCGAGATTGACCACGGTGCCGGTCGCCGAATAGTGAAAGCGGCCTTCGTAACCGACATTGCCCAATGTGGCGTGGCCGGCGGCGATGCCGATGCCAAAGCCGAGCTCGTGGCCGAAGCGGCGCCATTTTTCCGCAAGCGCTGAGACGCGCGCCCGCATCTCGACCGCCATGCGTACTGCGCGGATCGATGGATCGAGGCAGGGAATCGGATCGTTGAAGATGACCAGCAGGCCGTCGCCGGCAAAGTGCTGCAGCGTGCCTTCGAAGCGGTCGATGGATTCGCCCAGGCAGCGGTAATATTCCTGCAATACCGCGATGATGTCTTCCGGCTCCGCATTTTCGGCGAAGGCGGTAAAACCGCGCAGGTCGCAGAACACCGCGGTAATGTCGCGCCGGTGGCTTTCAAGCAGTTTGTCGTCGCCCGATGACACGACGATCTGGGCAATCTGCGGCGACAAAAAACCCTTCAGCCGGTTCATGCGGTCAAGCTCGGTCACCTGCTCGTTGACGCGGTGTTCGAGCGTCCGGTTCCAATTGGCCAAATCCGCGGCTTGAGCTTGCACCTGATCGTGTAGCGTCTTGATGCGCAGCATCGAGCGCACGCGGGCGACGAGCGCCGCCTGATCGATCGGCTTGGTCAGATATTCGTCGGCGCCGGCGTCGAGCCCGGTCACCACGTCTTGCGAGGCCGCTCTTGCGGTCACCAAGATAATCGGGATGAACGGCAACGCCGGGTCGTTCTTCAAGCGCCGGCAAACCTCAAAACCGTCGAGCTTCGGCATTTCCACGTCAAGCAGGATCAGGTCGGGGACCTCCTGGATGGCGCTCGCCAATGCCGCTTCGCCGTCGGCTGCCTGCAGCAATTGGTAGCCGTGCTTTTCAAGCCGCGTGATCAAAATGTCGCGGTTGATCTCATTGTCGTCGACCACGAGGATGCGGGCGGGATTGCTCATGCGATCACAACGGCTTTGTTACGGCAGGAATTCCTTGATCTTGGCCAGCAATTGCCGCGGGCTATAGGGCTTGGTCACGTAAGCGTCGCAGCCGGCCGCGCGCGCCTTGCCCTCGTCGCCGCTCAAGGCGTACGACGTCACCACGATGACCGGGATGCTCTTTAACTCCGGATCGGCCTTGATGCGGCGCGTCGCCTCGTAGCCGTCGAGCAGCGGCAGCTGAATATCCATGAGGATGAGATCGGGACGCTGCTGTTTCGCGGCGGCGATGCCCGCCTCGCCGTCCCAGGCTTCCGTCATCTCGTAGCCGACGCTCGACAGCAGATCGCGCAGGATCTGACGATTGTCCTCCTGATCCTCAATGACGAGAATGCGCTTGCTCATGTCCGCCCCGCCCGGTGTTCGACCTGAAGCGGCACGGTGAAGAAGAATGTCGAACCGTTGCCGGGGCTCGATTCGACCCAAAGCCTGCCGCCGTGCATTTCGACGATGCGTTTGGCGATCGCCAAGCCGAGACCGGTGCCGCCCTTGGCCTTGCTCTGCGTAGAGTCCGCCTGCTGAAACTCATCGAATATCTTTACCTGGTCCGCCTCGGCAATGCCCGGGCCGGTGTCGCGCACCGCGATGGTATAAGCGCCGTTCGACGCCGCGGCCTTGATCGCCACCGCTCCCGTATCGGTGAATTTGATGGCATTACCGACCAGATTGAGCAGCACCTGGGTGAGACGCCGCTCGTCGCCATGGGCGCGCGGCAGATCGGGCGGCGCGTCCAGTTTAAAGCTGAGCTTTTTGCTATTTGCCAGCGGCTCGACCGCGACATAGACGCCCTGCAGCATCTCCTTGATGGAATAATCGACAAGCGTGAGCACGAGCTGCCCGGCCTCGATTTTCGACAGATCGAGCACGTCGTTGATCAGGCCGAGCAGATGCCTGCCGTTGGTCTGAATGCGCTCCAGCACCGTGCGCATCTTCTCGGGCGCTTCACCATAGATGTTGTCGAGGATCAACTCGGTATAGCCGAGAATGGCATTGAGCGGCGTACGCAGCTCGTGGCTCATATTGGCGAGGAACTGCGACTTGTGCTTGCTCGCTTCTTCGAGCTGGCGGCTCTTGTCCTGGATTTCCTCGAACAGCCGCACGTTCTCGATCGCGATCACGGCCTGGTCGGCGAAGGTCGTGGCCAGCTCGATCTGCTTGTCGGTGAACGGTCGCACTTCGCTTCGCGTCAGCACAAGCACCCCCGTTGGGGCGCCTTCGCGCAGCAAGGGGACGCCGAGTAACGTGCGGATGTCGCCGGCCTTTATCAGGTCGGTCATTTTATAGTCCGGGTCGGCAATCACATCGGCAATTTGGATCGTTTCGCCCTTCATGACGGTACGGCCGACAACCGAGCCCGTTCCGCCCGGAATCGGATGATCGGCCATGAACGCCTCGAATTCGGGTGTGAAACCATACATCGCGACACCCCGATAACCATCACCCTGCGCGCGATTGATGGATGCCTTGTCCGCTTCGCAGAGGCGGGCGGCGGATTCCACGAGCGTATCGAGCACGCTCTGCAGATCGAAGGTCGAGCGGCTGATGATTTTCAGCACGTCGGCGGTGGCGGTTTGCTGCTGCAGCGACTGCCGCAGTTCGCTGAGCAGCCGCGTG
>Ga0187784_10005194_pt1 | contig 10537 bp, 9 predicted proteins | sample 1015_SJ02_MP15_2_FD_132964 | JGI IMG/M metagenome (GOLD analysis project Ga0187784, IMG submission 132964) | Tropical peat soil microbial communities from peatlands in Department of Meta, Colombia - 1015_SJ02_MP15_20_MG | ecosystem: Environmental > Terrestrial > Soil > Wetlands > Peat | place... | reverse complement strand
GGCCCATGCCCATGATCCGCGGCTCCACCCCGGCGTGACCGTAGCCGACCAGCCTGCCCAGCGGGGTGAAGCCGTTGCTGTGCACGAACGATTCCGAGGCCAGCACCACGGCCGCGGCGGCGTCGTTGATGCCGGAGGCGTTGCCCGCGGTGACCGTGCCCTCCTTCGCGAACGCCGGGCGCAGCTTCGCCATGTCCTCCAGGCTGACGTCGGGCCGGATGTGCTCGTCGGTGTCGACGACGGTGGTGCCCTTCCTGCCGGGGATCTCGATCGGGAGGATCTGCTCCTTGAAGTAGCCCGCCGCTGACGCGGCCGCGGCCCGGCGGTGGCTCTCCGCCGCCAGGGAGTCCTGGTCTTCCCGGGACACGTGGAAGTCGGCGGCGACGTTCTCCGCCGTCACGCCCATGTGGCACGCGTCGAACGGGTCGCTGAGCGCGCCCACCATGGGGTCGAGCGCGGTGGTGTCGTTCATCCGCGCGCCCCAGCGCAAGGTGGGCAGCCAGTACGGAGCGCGGCTCATCGACTCCGCCCCGCCGGCCACCGCCACGTCGCAGTCGCCGAGCATGATCGACTGCGCGGCGGAGACGATGGCCTGCATGCCGCTTCCGCACAGCCGGTTCACGGTCAGCGCGGGCGTGCCGATGTCCAGGCCGGCGTTGATGGCCGCCACCCGGGATATGTACATGTCCCTGAACTCGGTGTGGATCACGTTGCCGAGCACGGCCTGCCCGACCTGGCCCGGCTCGACGCCTGACCGGCTGACCTCCTCGCGAACTACCGTCGCGGCCAGGTCAGCGGGCGGAACGGAGGCGAGGCCGCCGCCGTACTTGCCGATCGGGGTCCTGACGGCGGACAGGACGAATACCTCTTCCATGGTTTCCCTCATCTCACATGTCGAGGCCGCCGTTGACGGCCCAGATCTGTCCGGTGATGTACGACGAGTCGTCCTCCGCGAGGAACGAGACCACGCGGGCGATCTCCTCCGGCTTGCCGATCCGGCCCACCGGTATCTGGCTGCGGAACCTCTCCATCACCTTGTCGGGGATGGTGGCCAGCATGTCGGTGGCGATGTAGCCCGGCGTCACGGCGTTGACGGTCAGGCCCGCGCCGTCGCCGACCGGTAGCCCGGACCGGGCCAGCATGAAGACGGCCTCCCTGGCCAGGGTCTTGGTCAGCCCGAACAGCCCGGACTTGGACGCCGCGTAGTTCGCCTGGCCGATGCTGCCGATCTCCCCCACGGCCGAGGAGATGCTGATGATGCGGCCGGTGCCGCGGGTCATCATGTGCTCGAGCGCGGCCTGGGCCACGAAGAACGCGCCGGACAGGTTGATGGAGATCACCCGGGTCCAGTCCTCGTCCCCCATCTTGGCCACGGTCTTGTCGATGGTGATCCCGGCGTTGTTGACCAGGATGTCCAGCCGGCCGTGCTGCTCGATGACCTCGCGCACCACGCGCCGGCAGTCGTCCGCGTCGCCGATGTTCCCGTGGTGGACGGTGATCGTGCCTGGGTATTCCTCGTTCATCATGGCCACGAATTTGTCGGCCGGCTCGTGATGCCGCCAGTACCCGGCACCGACGTGCGCGCCGTCCGCGGCCAGGCGGTGGCTGATGGCGGCTCCGATGCCGCGGGTCCCGCCGGTGACCAGGGCCACCTTGCCCGCCAGCGGGTGCTTCGTGCCTGATGGTTGCTGCTGCGTCGCGGTAGTCATCGTCTTGCTCCTGTCTGTCCTCTCCGTCCGCGCTGTCCCACCTTGATGACTTGCCGCAATGAGGACCGGGTTTAAACGTCCGCAGCCGACTGCTGGGGGACAGCCTCCGTGTTCTTGGCCGTAGCCACGTCAATGCCGGACGTTACCGGTGCGCAGGTCTGCCGTGAAAGCGGCACTTTGTCCCCGGCCTCAAGGCCTAAGGTCCCTTTCCGTCCGGACCTCAGAACCTTGACCCGGGCCCGGCTCGATTGTAACAGTGAGGTAACAGATCGAGGTTTCCGGCACAGGCGGCAGACTCGGTGCAGTCGGCGTGCCCGCCCTGAAGCACCATCGGGAGAGGTCATGGAGAGCAAAGAATCAACCGCCGACGTCACGGAACTGCTGTCAGAGGTAGCCGAAACGACGGCGGGAATGCTGCCGCTGGACATGGTCAACGCGGTGGCCGACCTGGTCGATCCCGCCGCGGTCGCCAAGGAAATGCCGTGGCTGGCCGGCGAACTGGCGAAGATCGCGCTCGGCCGGTCGGACATCGAGGTCGACCAGCGGGATCAGCGCTTCGCCGACGAGGCCTGGCGGACCATCCCCTACTTCCGCATCATGGGCCAGTCCTACCGGCTGTTCGAGATGTGGATGAGCCGGAGGTACGAGTCGGTGGACGGCTCCTGGCAGAACAAGGCGCGCGCCCGCTTCGCCGCCGACGTCATCACCGCCGCCCTGTCTCCGACCAACTACCTGGCCACCAACCCCGCCGCCCTGCGGAAGGCGGTCGAGACCGGCGGCAAGTCGCTCATGGACGGCGCCCAGAACATGCTCAAGGACCTGGCGCGCGGCGGGATGCCCTCCATGGTCGACCGCGGGCAGTTCGTGGTCGGCAAGGACCTCGCCTGCACCCCGGGCGCCGTGGTGTACCGGGACGAGATGTTCGAGCTGCTGCAGTACACCCCCAGCACGCCCAGGGTCCGCGCGATCCCGCTGGTGATGATCCCGCCGCAGATCAACCGGCACTACGTCATGGACCTGTCGCCGGGGCGGTCGCTGGTCGAGTTCGCCGTCAGCCAGGGCATCAGCACGTTCATGATCGTCTGGCGGAACCCGAGCTCGCTGCGCGGCGACGGGAGGTGGGGCCTGGACGACTACCTGGCCGCGACGGAACGGGCCGCCGAGGTGGTCAAGAAGATCGCGCGCACCGAGAAGGTGAACTTCCTCGGGCTGTGCGCCGGCGGCATCACGCTCGCCTACGTGCTCGCGCACCTGGCCACGGTCGGCGACGAGACGCCCGGGTCGGCCACCTTCGTGGTCACCATGCTGACCGGCGGCAAGCCGAACGTGGTGGGCATGCTGGATACCGGCCAGACGCGCACCATCCTGGAGCAGGCCGCCGCGAACGGCGGTATCGTCGCCGGGACCGCGCTGCGCAGCCTGTTCGCCATGCTGCGGCCGAACGACCTGGTCTACAACTACCTGGTCAGCGGCTGGCTCATGGGCCAGTCGCCCGCTCCGTTCGACGTCCTGGCCTGGAACGACGACGCCACCCGGGCGTCGGCGAAGTTCGCGATCGAGTCGACCAGGCTGGCCATGGACGGCTGGGACGGCGGCGGGCCGACCCTGCTCGGCGTCAAGACCGACTTCGGCAAGGTCACCTGCGACAGCTACCACGTCGGCGGGTACACCGACCACATCACCGCGTGGCGGGCCTGCTACGACACCGCCCACCTGGTCGGCGGGGCGGACAAGGAGATGACCTTGATCAAGTCCGGTCACGTCCAGTCGGTCGTCTACCCCGCGGCCAGCACGCGCTACGACCGCTGGTACGGGCTGGCCACCCCGACGGATCCCGACGAGTGGATCAAGACGGCCGCCGTCGAGCACGGATCCTGGTGGGGGCCCTGGACCCAGTGGCTGATCGCCCGCTCCGGCAACGAGCGGCAGGCGCGCGCGAACCTCGGCAGCCGCCAGTACCCGCCCCTGGCCCCGGCTCCCGGCACGTATGTATTCGAGTAGCCCGGGCCGGTACCGGGAGGTACCGCGAGGAGTTCAGTTGCGGCTGCCGTCTTACCACGGCGTGGTCATGCCGGAACACCATTCAAACCAGGCTCCGGGATGACCCGGCCTTCAGAGAGGCGCACATGCGATGGACTTCGAGTTGACCGATGAGCAGCAACTGATCAGGGAGGCGGGCAGGGAGTTCGCCGAGACCGAGATAGCGCCGATCGCCGCCGAGCTCATCCCGAAGCTGTCCGACCTGAACCTCATGGGCATGCCCTACCCGGAGAAGGCGGGCGGTGCGGGAGCGGACTACGTCAGCTACGTGATCGCGATCGAGGAAATATCGCGGGCGTGCGCGAGCACCGGCATCATCGTTTCGGCCCACACCTCCCTGGCCACCTGGCCGGTCTACAAGTTCGGCACCGAGGCTCAGCATGACCGCTACCTCGCCGACATGGCGTCCGGCCGCCGCCTGGGGGCCTTCGCCCTGACCGAGCCCGCCGCCGGAACGGATGCCGGCGCGGGCACCGCCACGGCGGTGCGCAGCGGAGGCGAGTACGTCCTGAACGGGACGAAGATGTTCATCACCAACGCCCCGTACGCCGAGGTGTACATCGTCTTCGCGAAGACCGATCCGGCGCAGGGGACGCGCGGGATGAGCGCGTTCATCGTGGAGAAGGACACCCCAGGGTTCTCCGTCGGCGAGGCCGAGCACAAGCTCGGGATCCGCGGTTCGAGCACGCCGCCCATCTACTTCGCCGACTGCCATATCCCGGCCGACGCCCTGCTGGGCGGGGAGGGCGACGGTTTCAGGGTGGCCATGCAGACCCTCGACGGCGGCCGGATCGGGGTCTCCGCGCAGGCGCTGGGCATCGCCCAGGCTGCGCTCGACGCGTCGGTCGCCTACGCGAAGGAGCGGGTCCAGTTCGGCAAGCCGATCGCGACCCTGCAGGCCATCCAGTGGATGATCGCCGATATGGCCACCCAGGTCGACGCGGCCCGGCTCCTTGTCTACCGCGCCGCCTCATGCGTGGACAATGGCCGCCCCTATTCCACGGAAGGGGCGATGGCCAAGCTGTTCGCCTCGGAAACTGCCACCAGGGTGGCGGACCGGGCCATCCAGATTCACGGCGGATACGGTTACACGGAAAGCTATCCGGTGGAGCGGAATTATCGTGACGCCAAGATAACCGAACTGTACGAGGGAACGTCCGAGGCGCAGCGCATGGTCATATCGAGAAGCTACCTGCGGTGAGAATCGGAAACTTCCTGGTCCGCGTCGCCCGCCCGCGAGGAGGATCGTGATGAGGATTGTGATCGCCTACAAGTGGACCTGCGACCCGGAGGAGGCCACGGTCCGCCCTGACGGCACGGTGGACTGGAGCCGGGCCAAGCCGGGCATCAGCACCTACGACCCCGTGGCGACGGAACTGGCCCGCCGTCTCGCCGAGGAAGCGGGCGCCGAGCTGATCGGCGTGACGGTCGGCGCGAAGGGCGTCGGCGCGCCCCTCGCGTCCAAGGCCGCTCTCGGGCGCGGCCTGGACCGGGTGGTGATCGTGGAGGACGACTCGCTGGCCGAAGCCGGGAGGTCCGAGCTGGCGGCGGTGCTGGCCGGGGTGATCCGGCATATCGGCGAGGTGGACCTGGTCATCACCGGCGACTCATCGGTCGACGTGGCGGCCAAGATGGTGCCGACCGTGCTGGCCGGCGAGCTCGGCTGGCCGGCTGTCGCCGAGGTCACCGCGGTGACCGGGCAGGCGGGCAAGCTACGGGTGGAGCGCGCGATCCCGGGCGGCGTGCAGGTGCTCGAGATTACCGGTCCCGCCGTGCTGGCCGCGTCGGCGGACGCCGCGGTGCCGCGCGTGCCCGGCATGAAGGAACTCCTCGCCGCGGCCAAGAAGCCGGTGGAGCTCCTGGACCTGGCCGCCCTGACCGTGCCCGCACCGGGCGCGGTCATGACGGTCACGAGCCGGTCGCGCCCGGACCGCAAGGCCCGCAAGGGCCAGCTCCTCGACACCGCCGACCCGGCGGCCGCGGCCGCCGAGCTCGTCGCCGCGCTGCGCGGAGCCGGAGTGCTGTGACAACCGCCAGGACGAGAGAGAGGACTCGGCAGTGAGCGTGAACGCCTGGATCGTCGTCGGGGATCAGCCAACGGTCGGCAACCTGGTCACGGTCGCGCGCACCCTGGGCGGGCAGGTCGCGGCGGTCGTCGCCGGTCCCCGGCCGGTGGCCGAGACGGTCGCCGCCGGCGGGGTGGACAGGGTGGTCTGGTGCAGGGCGCCGGACGACGTGCCCGCCGAGGCCAGCGCCTCCGCGGTGGCCGACGTGGTGGCGGCCGATCCGCCCCGCGTCGTGCTGGCCGGCCGCAACCCGGGCGAGCGGGTCCTCCTCGGTGCCGTCGCGGCCCGGCTGCGGGCCGCGGTCCTGACCGGGGCGCGCTCGGTCTCGCTCGACGGCAGCGACGTCACCGTGGTCAACGCCGTTTTCGGCGACATCGCCGACGAGACCGTCTCGGTGTCCGGCCCGGTTGCCCTGTTGCTCGACGGCGGAGCCGTCCCGGCGGCCACCGGCAGCGGCGTGCCCATCGAGGAGGTCGCCGTCACGCCGCTGGGCATGAAGGTGGTCGAGACCAGGATGGCAGGTTTCGATGAGGTGGACCTGCACGCCGCCCACCGGGTGATCGGCGTCGGCCGCGGCCTCAAGGCCAGGGAGGACCTCGCCATGATCGGGGAACTCGCCCACGCCATCAACGCCGAGATCGCCTGCTCCCGGCCGGTGGCCGAGGGCCTGAACTGGATGGGGAAGGACCGCTACATCGGCAGTTCCGGTGCGCGCATCTCCCCCCAGCTCTACTTCGCCGTCGGCATCTCCGGTCAGCTGCAGCATATGGTCGGCGTGACGGGGGCGGAGACGATCGTGGCGATCAACTCCGACCCCAACGCCGCCGTGTTCGGTCAGACCGACTACGGCCTCGTCGGAGACCTGTACCAGCTCGTGCCGGCGATCACCGCCGCGCTGAAATGACGGCGCCAGATGACAGAAACGCCTGAGCCCGACTTCGAGGTCATCGTCATCGGCGCCGGCATCGCCGGCTGCGTCACGGCCTATCAGCTGGCCCGCCAGGGACACTCGGTCCTGCTGATCGAGCGCGGTGAGGCTCCCGGCTCCAAGAACCTCTCCGGGGGGGTCCTGTACTCCCGCGGCATCGAGCAGGTCTTCCCCGGCTTCCTCGCCGAGGCACCGATCGAGCGCCGGATCACCCGCAACTACATCAACTTCCTCAACGCCGTCAGTTCGGTCGCCATCGACTACAGGGACGCCAGGCTGGCCGACCCGGTCAACGCCGTCACGGTCCTGCGGGCCAAGCTGGATCCTTGGCTGGCCGGCAAGTGCGAGGAGGCCGGCGCCATCATCATGCCCGGGGTCCGCGTGGACCGGGTGCTCACCGAGGACGGTGCCGCTGGCCAGCGCGTTGTCGGGGTCCGGGCCGGCGAGGACGAACTGCGGTCTCACGTGGTCGTCGCCGCCGACGGCGTCAACTCGTTCATCGCCAAGGAGGTGGGGCTGCGCCGGAACGAGCCGCTGAACCATCTCGCCGTGGGCGTGAAGTCAGTGGTCCGTTTGCCCAGGGAAACGATCGAGGCGCGCTTCAACCTGACCGGCGACGAGGGCGCGGCGATGGCCGTGGTCGGTGACTGCACCGAGGGAGTGGGCGGCGGCGGTTTCCTCTACACCAACACCGATTCCCTGTCCATCGGCATAGTGGTGCGGCTCGATGACCTTACCGCGAAGAAGAAGGTCGTCACCGACATCTTCGACCACTTTGTCGAGCACCGGTTCATCGCTCCCTACCTGGAGGGCGGTGAACTGCTGGAGTACGGCTGCCACCTGGTCGCCGAGGGCGGCCTGGGCATGATCGGCGAGATCGTCATGGACGGCATGGTGGTGGTCGGCGACGCCGCCGGGCTCACCCTCAACACCGGCCTGACCGTGCGGGGCATGGACCTGGCGGTCGGCTCCGCGGTCGCCGCCGCCGAGGCCGTCAGCTCCGCTCTGGAGCGGAAGGACACCTCCAAGGCGGGCCTGGCCGGGTACCGGCAGCGGCTGTTCGCGGGCTACGTGGGCCAGGACATGAGGACCTATGCCAAGGCGCCCGCCTTCCTCGAGGTCGAAAGGATGTACAAGCAGTACGGCGAGTTGTTCGCCGACGTCCTGTACGGCGCGTTCAACCTCGACACCCAGCCCCGTCGTCATCTCCTTGGTGTCGCACGCAAGACGCTGGCTCGATCGCCTGTGAAAATGAGACAGCTGTTCAGAGACGGTGTGGCAGGAGCGCGCGCACTATGAAACCCATGTCCGTCCCAGAACGCCTGACGAAGAACCGGTTCCTCCTGGACGAGGAACACAGTCACATCGAGGTCAACCAGGAGATCGCCAAGGCTACCGGAACCGGCCAAGCCCTGGTCGCTTGCTGTCCGGCCCACGTCTATGCCGAGGAACCCGACGGGACCATCTCCGTGGAGTACGCGGCCTGCCTGGAATGCGGAACCTGTCTGGCCGTTGCTGCCCCCGGCGCCCTGAAGTGGCACTATCCCCGCGGCGGGTTCGGCATCCAGTTCCGCGAGGGCTAGTCGTCGTCATGGCCCGCCAGCTCCTCAAGGGATGAAATTAGGCATAGCGGACGGCCGGCGAAACTCGCTCGTGTCAGGCCGCCTTGCCGGGCTGGCCTGGGCATATGGTGGCCGGCATGGGAATATTCGCGCGCCGGGCCCAGCCTAAGGGGCAGCTGCCCGACGACCTGCGCAGCCAGCTCGCTGCTGAGGGGATCCTCGTCATCGAGGAAGGCGTGCCGGCCACCGTTGTTTTCCGTCATTACCACGCCCCCGGGCGGAGCGGCAACTGGCGGGGGGACTACCTGCTGGCGTTCGGCATGACCGAGCGCCGGCTGCTGGTCTACGGCGCCACGCCAGACCGGCGGCCCCCCAGCCCGTTCGTCGACGTCGGCTGGGAACAGGCCAAAGCCGGCGGGCTGAGCGCGCAGCTAGATGACGGCAGCCTGCGGCTGTGCTTTGACTTCTCCGCGCTCTATCCCGACCGCACCGGCCAGGGGGAGGTGTGGCTGCGGACCGGGCAGGCCCCTGCCGCCCTGGCTGCCGCCGAGGCGAAGCTCAGCTGACGGGCTGGTAGCTAACGCGGGATTCCGGCCGGTGAAGAACTCACGGAACGGGTCCATGCTCGGCTCGAGCCCCGCGTCGAGCAGGCCCTTGCGCAGCGCGGCCATCTGGGGGTCGTGGATCCGCTGCGTGGGCATCCGGAGCGGGCCGCCGTTGTAGCCCTGCAGCCAGCCCTGGAACTTCCACGCCTGCCGGTTGAGGAAGTTCCCGCCGTGCAGCGACGGCGCCAGCGCGGCCTTCGCCTTACGCGCGGGGTGCAGCTGCCAGTAGATCTCGGTGGCCTCGTCGTACTTGCCGTCGTGGAGCAGCCGCATGACCCGCGGGATCATCGGGCCGTAGTACTCGTGGTCGCTCGTCGCCGACAGCTGGATGGGCATGAGCTGCGACAACGGGATGAGATCCCCTTCGATCGGCACCGAGATCACGACCTCTTCGCCGAACAGCCGGTGGCATTCGATCGCGCCCATGATGCTCGGCGCACCGCCCTCGGCCTTGATCACGGCCAGGTTCGGGACGTCGTCGATGAGCCGCCGGATCAGCCGTGCCGGGATGTCGGACGGGTGGATGCGGCCGGAGAAGCCCCACAGGAACATCGGGAACAGGATGATCCCCATGCTCGTGGCGTCGCAGACCGCCTTGGTGTACTCGTAGATGTCCTGCTCGGACTCCGGGTAGAAGTTCGGCGGGTAGGACAGCAGCGCCAGGTCCGCGCCCGCCCGCTCGGCGCCCTTGATGGCCTCGATGTTCTGCGCCAGGTCGCTCCAGCTCGCGTGGTGCACCACCCAGAAGTCCCGGCCCGCCTCGTCCCGGCAGATCTCGAGGAACTCCAGGTACTCGGGCAGCGTGATGCTGACCTCGGACACGCCGAGGGTGCCGATGAAGCCGTGCTCCTTAGCCCGCCGGACGTCGTGCCTGATCGCCGTCTCGTTGATGCGGCGCAGGTCGTGGCTGAACGACGGGATCGTGCAGTTCACGGCGCCGACGAGCTTGTCGCGGGCCCACTCGCGGGCCTCGCCGCGCGGATAGGCGGGCATGAGGTCACTCCCTTTCCCTGACGGACTACTTGCGGACCACGTCGATCGGCACGGGAAAGCGGGTGCCGAGCCCGGCCCCGGCCGCCGCGCGGGCGCACATCGAGGCGATGGCCAGGTCCTGGACCGCCGACCCGACGGACTTGTACAGGGCGATCTGCGTGCCGGACCCGCGGCCGGGCACCCGGCCGCGGACCAGGTCGGCGAGCGACGCGACGCGGCCGTCGGCGGTCACCCCCGCGTCCCTGGCGGCGATGAAGTCGCCGGTGTCCCGCACGGCCTCCGCCACCACATCGGCGATGATGACGTCGGCCCGGGCGATGCAGGCGGGGTCGATCTCGCGCTGCTCCGGCACCGTGGACCCGATCGAGACGACGGTCATCCCCGGCTCAAGCCAGTCGCCGAGCAGGATCGGCGTCTCGTCCCTGGACCGGGCCGCGCAGACGACCAGCGAGGTTCCCGCCACGGCCGCGTGCGGCGCGGGCACGGCGCTGACCGGGACGTCCAGGTCCGCGAACTCCCTGGCGAACCGCTCCCGGCTCTCGCGGCGCGGGCTGTACACCCGGGCCGCCGCGACCGGGCGGGCCGCCGCGATCGCCCGCAGGTGCGTGGCCGCCTCGAACCCCGAGCCGAGCAT
>Ga0187784_10005193_pt1 | contig 10538 bp, 8 predicted proteins | sample 1015_SJ02_MP15_2_FD_132964 | JGI IMG/M metagenome (GOLD analysis project Ga0187784, IMG submission 132964) | Tropical peat soil microbial communities from peatlands in Department of Meta, Colombia - 1015_SJ02_MP15_20_MG | ecosystem: Environmental > Terrestrial > Soil > Wetlands > Peat | place... | reverse complement strand
GTAGTTATCGGCGAGGGCGACACAAGTAAAAATATCTTTCACAATGCATCATTCCGCTTTCTCGGATGGCTCCATGCGGTGAAAGGCGAGTGGGAAGGTGGTGGTTTCGGTGTCGCAATACGCCCGGATGGAGATCAAGTGTTCTTCACTTATAAAGATAGGGGCAAACTGGGAGTCGGTGCTACCAAAGGGAATTGGACCATAGTCGGAGGCACTGGGAAATTGGCTGGCATACAGGGCAACGGCGAGTATACGTGCACTGATGTGCGACCCGTTGCCGAAGGAACCTTCCAAAATTACTGCCCAGATAAGGCGCACTATAAGCTGCCCTGAGCAAAGGGAGGGGAACTTCCGTTTTTAGATCAGGAGTTCCAGAATTATAGCATTAATCACCCCAATACGAAACCTTCTGGAGGATTTACGAAATGGGTTTTTCAAAAGGAGGAAACTGTGAAAAGATTCGTCCTATTGGCAATAAGCGTTGCATTGGTGGGTATTTAGTTTTGTCCTGTGGTGATGTCTGCCCCTCCTATGCCAGATGACCTTCAAATCGTCCAATCCGATCCTTCGTTACCAAAAGAACTATCAGCTTTTTTGGGGAAATGGGAAGGCGAAGGCCGTGGTCGTTTAGACGTAGGCCTCTTTCTAATCGTACAGAAAATCGACCAGGAAAAGGCAAGCTTATATCTATGGTATGGCGGTTGACCAGCATTCAAGGAGGGCTGGTACAGCTTAGCAGGCGATGTAATCAAAAAGGGTGGTATTTATAAAATTCGGGGATCTGGGCCTCTCGGTAATGCTGATCTATGGATGGAAGGCTCATCCCTTAGGGGCAGAGTTTACATTAATTGCGGACTCTCTTTGTCTTGCAAACTACGCCAAGTGCCATAATTGGACGGCCAACGACAGGGCGAGTAGACAGAGGCGGGGTCAGAAACGGCCCTGCCTTTTTTTATGCACACTTCAATCTGTAATCGTTAATCCTCAGACCTATTCAAGATTAATGACTCGAGGTGGAAGCGATAACCCGGTTTCTTACCCCTTCCTTCCTTCCTGAAGTCGTGATTCTCAGATCTTAGTCCATCATACAAGCTTTCGGATCGTAATCAGCAGAATCGGGTCAACTGCCGAATGGATGGGCTAACGCTAAAAGTTTCCGTTGTTTTGTGTGCAGTCCTTGAAATTTGGCCCCGTAATGAATAACTTTGGGTTGAAGAAATAGATGAAAGGAGGTACTGATTATGAGCCGACAAGAGGTGTACAAAGAGATCGAAGAGGCATTGGGCCTTGTTCCGACCTTTTTTAAACTTGTTCCCGATTCTTCTTTGGAACTGGAATGGAAGCTCTTCAAACGAACACAGCTTGAAGAGGGAGCTGTCCCTCAGAAGTACCGTGAATTGATTGGTATTGCAATATCCGGCGTCATGAAATGCCGCTACTGTGCTCTTTACCACACCGAGGCAGCAAAGCTAAATGGCGCTACACAGTCTGAGATCGAAGATGCAGTCCATTTTGCAAAATCAGCTGCGGGGTGGAGCACATACATTAACGGACTTCAGATTGACTTTGACCAGTTTAAAGAGGAGATCCGGCAAGTATCTGAGTATATTCGTTCAAAGAAAGGCATGGAGTTTGCGGTTAGATGCCGGGACGTCGGGGTAGATTGCGACTATGTGGCCCGTGGTCGGACGGAAGAAGAGTTGTTCAAGAATGCCGCAGCGCATGGGAAATCTGCCCATAAAATGGACCAGATCCCTGCTGAGATTGTGGAGAAGGTACGCTCGGCTATTCACTACACTGGCAGGGCATAGGGATTTGGATTTTTTGCTTGAGGTCTGGAATTGAGACCAAGAAGTCTATTCTCCCAAGGGTGAGAGTAATACGTTGAGCTTCTGGAAGTTCTTTTCTGGGCAGCGAAGTAAAAACCTTGTAAAAGTAAGAAAAAAGGGAGGGATTGGATAAATTCGATTTTTGTCAACAATGTCGGCAGGGAAACTCTACCGAAAGGAACAACAGATGTAACAAATACTTCTATTTTCCAACACTTCCTTCCTGTAGTCCACGAGGAACCAACCTGGCAAAGCATGCTCGATTGCAATTGGTAATCGATAGGTGATCATTATCCTCTGACCTAAAGTTTTGATACGTCTTTCAAACCGAAACCTTTTATCACGTGCGGATAGCGGCAAGCTATTCACAGTTTAGAATTTAGGTGAATTTCATTCCTGAAATGGTCTTGACTCAGCCTCACAAGCTTGACGCCTGTCTGGCGCCCGGACATATGAGGATGACTCTCCTACGCCGAAGTCTGCATGCACAAACCGTTGACAGAAAAAAATACTTATGGTTAAATAAATTTATGTTCTTATTTCTAAATTCGAAACTGGAAAACTTACTCCGATTTGATTCTTATTCCGAAATTACTCAGAGGTGCTAAGGATGTATTTGGGCCGCCTGAAGGGTGCAATTTCTTAGATGGAAGCGTTAAGATCTCAGGACTTTAAAAATATTATAAATGTGATGACGATGATTGGCACTTGTCTGGACAAGGATATTCTCAGGCAAAGTGTGCTCGATATGCTCTCGAAGATTTTCCATATGGAAAATTCCATTTTCTTCCTTGCGGACGAAAATTCAAAACTCATCAATTTTATGGGGAAAAACGTAGAGGAGAAATATTTCAGAGAGTTTAGAGACTATTATTATCAGTTTGATCCTTTCAAGTTGATTCAAGGGTCTTTCTATGGGAATAGGATTGTTAGTCTGGAAGACCTTGTCGATTACTCGTCATTTCTTGATTCGGAATATTATAATGATTTTCTACGCCCTCAAAGAATTCACTATAAAACATGTGTTTACTTAAAATCCGGCATACAGCTTTTAGGGGCCGTTGGACTCTTCAGACCGAAAGAGTTTGGAGATTTTTCCGAGAAAGAAATTAGAATTATAAAATTACTAATCCCCTATCTGTGTCAGACCCTGAAAAACATAGAGGTCTTTAGGAAGATCCAGCTTGAGAACTCCGTCCTCAAAATGGCTGATCGGGACTCATCTTCCGGGTTCATTATATTAAATGATTGCTTGAGACTGGTCCATATGAACAATAAGGCAAAAGACTTTTTAAAGATTTTGGCGAATCCTGATAATGGACGTGGAAAGCTGGACAATGGTGAAAATAGTTATCCTTTCATTCCTTGGCTTGTTACGGAAGACTGTCAGCACCTCAGAGAGCAAAGGGAAAAGAGTTCATTTGAAATCACTCCGCTACCTATTAAAAGAATTCTGAGTTTGTCCAACTACAAAAAATACCGATTGTGCTCCCAGATAATCACAAAAGGGATGAGTCCGGAGAATAGGTTTTTTTATCTTGTTAGAATCGATGAAGCGACACAGGATGTGACTTTGGATATCAGTGCTCTGGAAATTGATTTTTGTTTAACAAAGCGAGAGATTGAAATTTTAGTAAATCTATTTGATGGGTTAAAGAATGCAGAGATAGCAGAAAACCTCTTTATAAGTGAGATTACCGTTAAGAAACATTTACAGAATATTTTCGAAAAAATAGGCGTCAACTCAAGGACGGCCCTAATTCGAAAAATAATAAGGTACAAGTGCACAAAACCTCAGACTTAAACCGACCTTACTGCTGGAAGGATTAACACTCGATCGATTCTTTTGCTCCTTCCACTAAGAAAGGAACACAAAGAGAGGCCATTCCCAAATGGAACTGAACTCAAGGGCGGTGTTAGCTAAAAATTCTACTTTCGTATAATTGACAGAATATGTCGCTTTCGGTACACTCGACTGGTCAACTGGCAGCAGGGCTGAACGGTCATCTTTTCAGGGGCGCTACAACGCGGTCCTAGTGCACGAAGATCCTTGTCCTCTGGAAATTGTTCGCCGCACTCATTTGGATCTCGTGGGGGCGGGAATGCTCAAGGATCCCGAAGGCTTATCTGTGGAGTGGCAGCCGAGCATACCTGGCTATTGAAACGGTTTCCTGTCTGACGACGGATAGGGTGCTATTGCAGTTTTCGGGAGAGGGAGTTTTTTAAATTGTAACATTGCAAGCTTGACCCCAGCATCATGAAATTCTTTGGACTATCGACAGGCCATTAGCGAAAAGGTGCTGGACCTTACACCGGCTCTGACCAAATAACGGTGTGCAGGAGGGTCTGCGGACCCGTAAGTCACGTCAAAGAACAAAAGGAGGGTGTGGACTATGGCAAAAGAGTACAAGGTGCTTATCAACGGCGAGTGGGTCTCAGCTTCTACAGGCGAGACGATGAAAGTCATCAATCCAGCCAACGGCGAAGTGGTCGGGCTGGCTCCCAAGTGTGGTCCGGCTGAAGTAGATAAGGCCGTGACAGCAGCCAATAAGGCGGCTCCAAACTGGGCGGCAAAGACCATGGCCGAACGCTCCAAGCTTCTGCTCAAACTTTCCCAGCTCGTAATGTCCCATCAAGAGGAACTGGCAAAACTGGAGACCATGGAGCAGGGTTCCCCAATCCGCAAAACGATGAATTTTGACGTGCCCTTATGCGCTGAACAGTTAGAGTATTTTGCTGGGGTAGCTCGCGCCCTAACCGGAGAAACCCTGCCTGTTGGCCCATGGTGTATGTCTATGACCGTCCGGGAGCCCTTGGGGGTGGTGGGACTGATAACGCCTTGGAACTTCCCTGCGTTGATGGTGGTTTGGAAGTTAGGAGCAGCCTTGGTGACAGGGAATACCTGCGTCGTTAAACCACCTTCGACTGCACCCCTTACGACGCTTAAGTTGGGTGAACTGGCCGTGGAAGCCGGCGCTCCGGCAGGGGTTGTCAACGTGCTGACCGGTCCAGGGGAGAGCGTAGGTGAGGCTTTAGTTCAGCACCCCCAGGTGGCCAAGATCGGCTTTACCGGGGATACTTCGACTGGTAAAAGGATCATGGGGCTAGCGAGCGGGACGGCAAAACCGGTTGGTCTTGAGCTGGGTGGTAAGAATGCCTTCATTGTTCTGGCGGAAGCCGATGTGGATTCGGCTGTGGAAGGAGCAATTTTCGGTGCGTTTTTCAATACGGGCCAGGTCTGCGCCTCGGCGAGCCGATTCTACATCCATGAGTCTCTTTACAATGAATTCGCTGAGAAACTGGTGCTGGCGGCCAAGCAATTGAAATACGGGGATACGATGAAGATGGAAACCGTCATAGGACCGGTGGCCTATCAGGCGCATCGAGATAAAATAGAGTCTTATATCGCAGGGGCCAAGAAGGCTGGAGCTAAAATGCTACTAGGCGGAGAGCGCCCCAATACCCCTGAGACTAAGAACGGGTTCTTCGTCCCCCCGACCATTTTTGGGAACTGCACCAATGACATGCAGATCATGCGGGAAGAGATATTCGGCCCGGTGGTAGGGTTAGCGCGTTTCCGGACCCCAGAAGAGGCCGTCGTTCTGGCGAATGATACCAGGTATGGGCTCTCCGCTTCGGTCTGGACAAAAGATACCCGTGCTGGCCTAGCCTTGGCCGGCCAGATCAAGGCGGGCACTGTCTGGGTAAACGAACACCTAATTATCTTCTGTGAGACTCCCTGGGGTGGGTGCAAGGAATCAGGTTGGGGCAAGGACCTCTCCACCATGGTGCTTGAAGAATATACTTATACCAAACACATTTACGTAGACCTTACAGGGGCGCCTGCGAAACCTTGGTATGCAATCCTCAAGTAAAGCTCCAGGGGCTTTGGTTTTTAGTTTCTTTGCGCCCCTTTGGACATTCCTGAATTGCAGAAAAATCTTATTGCTTGTGTTTTAGCCAAGCTGGAGACCCCTCTGGATGAAAATTATCTTACCAATTCAGGGTCTTCCGTCCTGAAGGAGGAGAGAAGATTTAATGATGCTGTGGGTTTCACAAGAATAGATGATCGATTGTCGACATTCTTCTTGGAGGAGGAACTACCACCCAGCGGAAATGTCTTTGATGTTCGAGAAGAAGAGATTGATGGAGTAGTGCAAAATATTTTCCGTTAATACTGAGATCGAAGATAAGACGCTTTTCCTTTAAGTAAGGTTTGAGCCAAAAACCTTAAAAGGAATGAGAATCGCTTTGAAATTGCTGACCCTCAGGGCTCATGCTCGCTTTGAGCCATCGCAAACTTTATCTATAAATTACAGGGAGAGGTACGGGGATTCCTATTGAAATGCGTTGTTCCCAATCTTGATGGCTGTTCGGTGGTTGAAGAATCAGTTTTGGGCGAGAGATTTTTACGATTGGAAGGGTTGGATTATTGAATGTGACAAAGAAAGGAGGAGAAAAAAACAGGAGGGAAAAAGAAGAAGGGAGTTTCTCATCTCACCAACGTTATTTTTGAAAGGAGGTTAATATGAAAACGCAGAGATTGTTAAAGTTATCTGGGATCATCTTGATAGCGGTGATTCTCGTTGCAAGCCTCTTTATGGTCAAGCCTGCCAAAACGGCACCGGCAAATGCGAAGACCCTAAAGATTGGCGCTATTGTATCTAAGGTCGGTTTTGCTTCTGCGTCCGAAACACTGATCTGGAACGGGATACAACTGTTTGAGGAATGGATTAATAAGAAAGGTGGGATCAAGATTAAGGGGGAGCCATATTCAATTCAATTTGTTGCTGAGGATGGGCAGAGCAGTGCTGATGGTGCCGTATCTGCGTCGACCAAGCTTGTCACCGACGATAAAGTAAAGTTCATTGTTGGACCGGTTATGCCGTTTATGGTTATAGGGTCTGGGTCAGTCACCGAACCGGCCAAGGTGCTCCGAGTGGTTTTATACAATTGCAAAACACCGGAAGAATACGGTCCGAAAACACCCTACACTTTCATCGCTAATGACTGTACTGTAGATTTCACGACACCCGATCTGCAATTCCTGAAAGAGAAATTCCCGAAGGTAAAAAATGTTGGCGTTCTCACCCCGGATGATGGTGCCGCCCCCTACCTTGAACCGATAGTTAAGCAAAAGGGCACAGAAGAGGGACTTAATATATTGCCCTTTGTGTTATGGCCCCTGGATGCAACGGACTTCACCTCGTATGTGGTTAAAGCACTTTCCTATAAACCTGATGCGCTCTTCATGATCAACGGGTGGCCAATACATATGGGCGCTATGCTTAAGGCAGCCAGGGAGTTGGGTTTCACAGGCCCGGCGTTCGGGTGCCATGAAGATCCCTATGATATCGATACGGTTGCTGGCCCAGCGGCATCTACCAATTTTTATGTGCATAATCTACAAGTGGATTCCCCTGCCATGACGCCCATGATAAAGGAAATCATGAAACTGGGCCAAGCCAAATACGGAAGACAGTCTCCAACGTACGTCTGGGCATGGAACGCTGCCTATTGCCTCACCCAGGCTATTGAGAAGGCACAGAGCCTCGACCCCACGGTGGTTAAAAATAGCTGGGAAAAAATGAAGTCAATCGATACTGCATATGGACCCGGAAGGATAGGCGGCATAAAGACCTATGGCATCAACCACAATGTAAGCTACAAGACGCCATTCACTTCTCTCAAGGATGGCAAGGTTGTCTGGGTTGAATGGCGGAAAGTACCGCTGCCATAAATTAATCCCGATAGGGCTATCTTGCAGGAGATATCCCCCCTGCAAGGTAGCCAGTAAAAAGATAGAAAGATAGCAGGCAATATGGTATCCGGGTTACTAGCACAAGTCGCAGTAAACGCCTTGATGCTGGCATCAATGTACATCTTGATGGCGCTTGGTTTTGCCCTTCTTCTCAGCATCATGGGCGTTTTGAATTTTGCTCATGCCGTCATATACATGGCTGGTGGTTATGTATGTTATCAACTGGCAGCAGTATATGGCATTAACCAGTGGCTATCCCTCGTGTTGTCTGCAGTCATAGTGGGGTCTTTTGGGCTGTTTCTTGAGAGGTTTTGTTACCGTCCCTTCTTTGGGGACGTGAACCGCACTATGGTTATGTCGCTTGCCCTCATCGTGATTCTGGAGTCTACAGTAAACATATTGGTTGGGAGTTATGTGAGGTCCGTACCCAGCTTTGCTCCAGGTGTTATGCGGGGTGGAGGTGTCTCACTCAGCGTGGAGAGACTGGTCACCTTCGTTATCGGCGCTCTGCTAATGCTAGCGCTCATCTTATTTATGCAAAAGACCAAGATAGGACAGCAAATGTCGGCTATCTCTCAGGAGTCTATCGGAGCTGTTTTGCAAGGAATCAATATCTACCGCGTTTCTGCTGTTGCCACTGTTATCGCGTGCGCCCTAGCCGCGGTGGCGGGGAGTTTAATGGGGGCCATAACTAACTTAAATCCCTTCATGGGAGACCAAATGCTCGTAAAGGCAATTGAAGTAGTTATCCTGGCTGGGATTGGAAGTATTGGCGGTGTCGTCGGGTCGGGGCTGATTTTAGGTACCATAGACTCCTTTTTACCCCTCGTGCTAAGCGGGTGTGCCACTGACGCGTTAGGATTGGGTATAGTTATTCTTATCCTGCTGTTCAGGCCCCAAGGATTGTTTGGCCACGAGGCATAAATATGATTCAGGGGCGTTTTTAGTGAAAGTAAAGGGTAAGCCGTTTAAGTCTGCCGCTGTGCCTGTGTTGGTAATCCTTTTATTCTTGCTCCCGTTATTTGTCAAACAGCCTTATTACATTCATGTCTTTATCATAACGTTGCTATACATCATCGTCGTCAGTAGCCTGCGCACCATAGCCCTTTCCGGTCAGGTTTCCGTCGGCCATGCTGCTTTCATGGGTATCGGAGCTTACTTTTCGGGTGTCATATCAAAAGAGCTGGGTTGGATGCCCTGGCTCACCATACCACTTGGGGGTTTGGCAGCAATGTTTGCTGCCGTTTTAATAGGTTATCCATTTACCAGGGTAAGAGCAATCTACTTTTCCATGGTGAGCCTTTTTGGGGGAATCGCGATAGTAAATATCATAAGAGTGGCTCAGAAATGGACTGGCGCTATTGGCCTCACTGGTATCCCTCCGTTAAGCCCTATCGACATTCCTGGCGTCATAAGTATAACTTTCCTTGGGGAGAAAGTATCATACTATTATTTTACCCTCCTGCTCACCTTGGTCTGTCTTTCGGCTCTCTACAGGATTGAGCGCTGCCGTATTGGCATGACCTGGAAAAGCATTGCCCAGTCTCATTTGGTGGCATCGAGTGTCGGTATCAATGAGGTTGGTTCTAGGGTCCTTTCCTTTGCTACAGGTTGTTTTTTTGCTGGCATCGCTGGCGCATCGTATGCACATTATAATCTCGTTTTGACAGCCCCCACTTTTGGTTTCCTCCCGAGCATATTCCTGGTGATGTATATGCTGGTAGGTGGACGTGATAGATTCGGCGGACCTATTATTGGTACGGCTATTCTGGTCATGGTTCCCGAGTTTTTCCGCTCGCTGAAGGAGTTTACTCCTCTTATTTTGGGAGCAATCATGGTGGTTGTGGTCTTCCTGATGCCTCAGGGCATTGCGGGTTTGTTCGATCAGATTAAAGCGCGCCATGGACAAGACCGCAGGAGAAAGGTACCCACACATGCTGCTTGAAACCAAGGGACTAACCAAACATTTTGGAGGATTGGCTGCTGTTTCCCACCTCGATATGCAGGTCAATGAGGGAGAGGTCGTCGGCTTAATCGGTCCTAATGGGGCCGGTAAGACGACGTCATTTAATCTAATGTCCGGCTTTCTCCGACCCACCGGGGGAACGGTCGCGTTTGACGGGCACGATATAACTGGGATGAAACCACATGTGATCGCAAAGATGGGAATAGGCCGCACCTTTCAATTGGCCTCCCTTTTCTCTGATTTCACGGTGCTGGAAAATGTGGTGGCATCATTCTACCTATACCCGAAGTCTGGCTTCTGGCAGGCTTTCTTCAATACCCCAGCATACCGCGAGAAGGAAAAATATATCTTAAATGAGGCCGGAAAAGTTTTACAGTTGGTGGGACTGTACAAAGTAAAGGATCATCTTGCAAAGAATCTACCTCACGGCCACCAAAAGGTTCTTGGCGTAGCAAGAGCTTTAGCGGTTAAGCCAAAACTACTGTTACTTGATGAGCCGATAGCGGGAATGACCCGCGACGAAATTATTTTTTTCCTTGGAGTTCTTGAAAAAATGCGATCCCAAGGGATAACCATCCTATTAGTTGAGCACAATATGGAGATTATGAGTTTGTGTGACCGGATTATAGTATTAAATTTCGGGAATAAAATCGCTGAGGGCTCGCCAGAAGAAGTGCGCCAGAATGAAGAGGTAATCCAGGCCTATTTCGGGAGTGAGCATGCTGCTTAGCGTGAAAGAGATAACCATACACTACGGGAAAGCGGCGGCAGTGGATAGTCTTTCTTTGGAAGTCGCTGGGGGAGCCGTGGTTACCATTATTGGGGCTAACGGGGCTGGCAAAAGCACTATCTTGAAAGCTCTGTCCGGGCTCATACCATTAACTTCGGGGGAAATATGGTTTCAGGATAGAAGGATAGATGGGATGGCGCCGTACCATATTGTCGGTCTCGGTCTGGTGCAAATTCCGGAAGACCGCAGGCT
>Ga0187784_10005192_pt1 | contig 10539 bp, 8 predicted proteins | sample 1015_SJ02_MP15_2_FD_132964 | JGI IMG/M metagenome (GOLD analysis project Ga0187784, IMG submission 132964) | Tropical peat soil microbial communities from peatlands in Department of Meta, Colombia - 1015_SJ02_MP15_20_MG | ecosystem: Environmental > Terrestrial > Soil > Wetlands > Peat | place... | reverse complement strand
TAGAGGTTCCCCTCAGCATCCATGATCAGATCGGAGGTAAGGTAGGTGCCATCCGCACAGTTCGTCTCGGAACAGAAGCTGTGCAGGACGGTCTCCTTTTTGCCCACCAGCTTGAATGCTACTCCCCCGCCGAATCCGCCGGAGTTGGTGGTGCCGTAAAGCGCACCACTCGCGTCCATAACCAGGCCGGCCCAAGGCCAACCGCCGTCCTCGCCGCCGGTGAAGCGATGCAGAATGGTCTCCTTGCCCCCGCTCAGCTTGAATACCACCCCGCAGCCTGCATAGCTCGGGCCGCCGGGGCAGTCCTTGGTATCGCCGCCATACTCTGTGGTGCCGTACAGGTCGCCATTCGCATCCATGACTAGGTTGGAGATGGGGTTTGATCCGTCCGGCCCGGTAAAGTTATACAGGACGGTCTCAACCCCGTTCGTATCCAACTTAAACACAGTTCCGCACTGCCATTTGCCTGGGCAACCCTCGTGGCTGCCTCCGTATCTTGTGGTGCCGTAAAGGTTTCCGCTGGCGTCCATCAGGAGCCCTGCGGCGGGGCTGTTGCCGTCGGGGTATGGCCCGAACCTGTAGAGCACCTTAAAGGTCTGTGCGTCAGCCGTCGTGCCGGCTCCGCTTGCCAGGGCGAGCGTGGCGAGCGCCAGGGCGGAAGCTGCCCACGCCCTTCGCGCCCTAGCCCGCCATGCCAACTGGACGGGGCCCGCGTGCCCGGGTTTGGCTGATCGGCATCTCATACTCGTGTTCCCCGCTAGTCCTTGCAGCCCTTTGGGTAGCTGCTGCAGATCCCAAACACGTTCAGGTTTGTGTCGGTCCCCACGTACACCTGGCCGTTGAAGTCCAAACGTTGGGCGACGCGGTACCGGTGGTACACTGTGCGGCTGACATAGCGGTTAGAACGAAGAGGGCAAGCAGGCAGAGAATCACTGCTTGCAAAAGGCGAAAACTGCCCCCCCCCCAACGAACGAAGAGTCGAGTGCATAGCGGCCTCCAGCGCGGAAGAGATTTGCGAACGAGGGAAACCCCACCCCCAGACGCGGACGTTATCACCGCGCCCGGCGGCTGTCAAGTAAAAATCTGGGGAATGTCTCCTAGTTCGTTTTTCGTAACAAGCCTGGCCTGAACGCCGGCGGCAGCGGTCCGCTACTGGTGTGCTCGGCGTGGCGGGCGTTGACGTTGCTGGCTCTGCCGCTCTGGATCCCGCCCTAGAAGCGATACATGACCATGAAGCCACCATACGCGTTCAAGTAGCGCACGTTGGTTCCGGGATCGCCTGGAACTGATGTCTGGTGAGCACCGTAGATGGCAAGAGTTTGACAGTAAAAGAAGTGGTGGTTGGTCGCCGGAGACGGCAGCCACAGGCTGATCTCAGGTCCCTGTGAGGCGTTCAGCCGGTCGGTGCCGGGAAGGACATAGAGGACTTGCGCGCGTAACGAGAAATTGTCCCGGAAAAGATCTTTGCCTCCGCCAAACGCCAGTCTCCAGGCCTGTTTAGAGTAGATGTCCGTGGCCAGCTTGTTCCACTGCGCGCCGCCTCCGCTGTACCAACCTCTGTTGAGACGAAGGAAGGCGCGGGCTTGGAGGTAGGTGTCGTGCCCGGTGCCAGAATCCAGCTTGTGTGCGTCATCGGCTGACACCGCCGCCACCGCCATGAACCTGGATGCCTCGATGTTCAGGCCCGCGCCTAGATTTCCAGCCGCCGGGAAATAGCCCCCTTGCATGAGCGATAATCCGCCGTCCACGTAGGGGTGGGGCCACAAGGAATAGTGCGCGAAGTTGCGATCGGAGGGCGCCGCCGGACTCACATAGAGTGCTGCGGACGAAGCCGACGCAACGCCCGAGCCACCCGCCGATTCGCTGGGTGGCGCAGGCAGCGCAGACGACGCCAACTGCTGGGCTCCGGCTGACCTCACCATCAGCCAGAGCGAAATGATCCACGCCAGTCGATAAGCGATCTTCACATCCACTCTCGCACGCAGCCCAATGAAAACCGGCCGGACGGAACATCGCGCAGCCCACTCCTGCTCCGCCGCATGTTCCATCGGCTTTCCGCGGCCGGTTCCTCACGCCCGTAAGGGCACGTCCTTTAGTGGCTGTCGATCTTGTTTCATCGGCTTGCTTGGGTGTGTGCTTGAGCCCTTGCGCGGGCGATCAATACCGGCGTGATGGTTGGCCTAGGCTGACACAGGCAATTGCGTGCTGTTCTTAGCAAATCAAGATGTCCGGTTTTCATAGCAAGTGAAATGTCGGGTTTCAAAGTTCGCGCCGCTGCCGATGCACGCCGCGCTTGCGCCCGCGGGCGATCAGCCCCGCCCCTTGCAGCACCCCCTTCACCCAGCTGTAGCTGAGCTCAATCTGGTGCTCGGCCTGCAGTTTTTCGGTTTGGCGGGACCAGTGGGGGTGCTGCTTCTAGACGCCGCCGGAAATTTATACGGGTCGGCTTCCATAGGAGGCAAGCGCGGCGGAGGCGTGCTTGAGCTTTCGCCAGAGATGGGCAACAGACGATAGATTTCTTGTCCCTGGCAGCCCGCGGGGCATAGGAAAGCTCCAAGCAGCTCAGGTTAGGAGTACATCGATGGTTGGCGCCCAAAATGGCGCCAACGCGGGGCAGCGGGATCTAGTCAGGAATCACAACGCCGAAACTGGAGGCGCACACCCCGGTCGTATCCACCGTCTGTTTTATTCGTCTCCCGTTGGCCTCAGCGGACAATTGCAAATGCCCTCGCGGGAGACCGGCGAAACGCACGCGTCCTTTCTGGTCAGTGTTCTCGTCCAGTCGAAACTTACTCGGGGAGGGAGAAGTACTTGTGCCCTTGAGTGAGACGCGCGCACCCGTGATCGCCCTTTGGTGCGAGTCAGTCACCTGTACGACGACGATACATTCCCCTGCATTCAGCGCGGTGGCAGTTGAGGCGCCCTTCTGGCTGGGGAACGCTGTTGCGCACATATACAGCCCAAACAAGACTGATATTGAAGGCTTACGCAGCATAGACATCTCCTTGTACATTTCTGCCCTGATAGCAGGACGGCTCTGCCTCGGAAACGTGAGCCGAACGGCGCGCCGGCTTGGCGACGCTACGAGCTTCGACTGCGGACATCCCCAGCAAGCCAAAAGGAGTTTGGGTGGGTACCCTGCGCACGCTAGTGCGTCCCCCGGTGCCCGTGCTGGGCGCACCTACCCCCGTTCGGCCCAACCTGGAACCAGTTGTGATGATCATCACACGCCTATGTGAGCCACATTCCCGACGGCAAAGCCCCTGAGCAGGCATGATTTAGGAGCGGTCGGGAACCGTTCATCCAACCAGATTCTTCTGCGGTGTAGCGGAATCTCTCCGCAATGAGGAGACCATGAAACGCAAGGTCAAGGCCATGGATGGCAATGAGGCGGTGGCGTACGTTGCATACCGGCTCAATGAAGTAATCGCGATCTATCCCATCACTCCTTCTTCCCCGATGGGCGAATGGGCGGACCAATGGGCATCGGAAGGGCTGCCGAACGCCTGGGGAACGATTCCGCACGTCATCGAGATGCAGAGCGAAGGCGGGGCGGCGGGGGCGGTCCATGGGGCGCTGCAGACCGGGGCGCTTTCGACCACGTTTACCGCTTCGCAGGGTTTGCTGCTCATGATCCCTAACATGAACAAGATTGCGGGTGAGCTGACGCCGGCGGCGTTTCATGTTTCGGCGCGCACCGTGGCTACCCATGCCCTGTCCATTTTTGGCGACCACAGCGACGTCATGTTCTGCCGTACGACCGGCTGGGCAATGATGTGCTCGAACTCGGTGCAGGAGGCGATGGATTTTGCCCTGATCTCGCAGGCCGCTTCGCTGGAAAGCCGGATTCCCTTCTTGCACTTTTTCGACGGCTTTCGCACCTCGCACGAGGTCAACAAGATCGAACTGCTGAATGAAGAAGACATGCTGGCGGTCATCAACATGGACCGCGTGATTGAGCACCGGCAACGGGCGTTGTCGCCCGACCATCCGGTGCTGCGCGGGACGGCGCAGAACCCCGACGTTTTCTTCCAGATGCGCGAGCGCGCCAACCTGTATTATGCGGTGTGCGCAGAAAAAGTGCAGGCGGTGATGGACAAGTTTGCACAGGTGGTGGGACGCGCCTATCACCTGTTTGATTATGTGGGCGCGCCGGACGCAGAGCGGGTGATTGTGATGATGGGATCCGGGGCGGAGGCGGCGCACGAGGCGGTGGACTATCTGACGGCCCGAGGCGAAAAAATCGGGTTGCTGAAGGTTCGCTTGTTCCGCCCGTTTTCAGTGGAAGCATTCTTGGCCGCGCTGCCGAAGAGTGCGCGCAAGATCGCAGTGCTGGACCGCACCAAGGAGCCCGGCGCGATCGGCGAACCGCTGTATCTCGATGTGGTGAATGCGCTGAACGAAGACACGAAGGCGAACGGCAGCAAAGCCCAGCCTCGCGTGGTCGGCGGACGATATGGGTTGTCGTCGAAGGAGTTCACTCCGGCGATGGTCAAGGCGGTTTACGACAACCTGAAACTGGAAAAACCGAAAGATCATTTCACAATTGGCATCCAAGATGACGTCAGCCACACCAGCCTCGACTATGACGCGCAGTTTTCGACCGAACCCGACAGCGTGGTGCGCGCCATGTTTTACGGGCTGGGGGCGGACGGCACGGTGGGCGCCAATAAAAATTCCATCAAGATCATCGGCGAGAACACGGACAATTACGCGCAGGGTTATTTTGTCTACGACTCGAAGAAATCGGGCGCGATCACGGTTTCGCACTTGCGCTTCGGGCCGAAGCCCATCCGCTCCACTTACCTGGTGAACAAAGCGAATTTTGTGGGCTGCCACCAGTGGGTTTTCCTGGAGAACTACGACATGCTCAGCGCGCTGGTGCCGGGCGGAACGTTCCTGCTGAACAGTCCCTTCGGGCCGGACGAAGTCTGGGAAAAACTGCCGCGCTCGGTGCAGGAACAGTTGATTGCCAAGAAAGCCAAGTTCTACGTCATCGACGCTTACAAAGTGGCCAAGGACACCGGCATGGGCAGCCGCATGAATACCATCATGCAGGTTTGCTTCTTCGCCATTTCGCAGGTTTTACCGCGCGATCAGGCGATCGAGGAGATCCGGCAAGCCATCCGCGACACTTACGGCCGCAAGGGTGAAGAAATCGTGCGCAAGAACATGTTGGCGGTAGATGAGACCCTGGCCCACATGTTCGAGGTGAAACTGCCTCCGCAGGCGAATAGCACGTTTGACATTGTGGCTCCCTTCCCGGCTTCTGCGCCGGAGTTTGACCGCAACGTCCTGGGGAAGATTTATGCTGGCCACGGCGACGACCTGCCGGTGAGCGCATTTCCTGACGACGGGACGTTTCCTACCGGCACTGCCCGGTGGGAGAAGCGAAACATCGCGCTGGAAATTCCGGTGTGGGATGAGAAGATCTGCATTCAGTGCGGCAAGTGCGCCCTGGTGTGCCCGCACGCGGTGATTCGGATCAAAGTCTATGACTCGGAGGAACTGACGGGCGCACCACCGACATTCAAAGCGGTTGAGGCGCGCGACAAGGAATGGCAAGGGTTGAGGTACACCATCCAGGTTGCGCCGGAAGACTGCACGGGTTGCGGTCTTTGCGTGGACGTCTGCCCGGTCAAGAACAAGACGGAGACACGGCTGAAAGCGCTCAACATGGCGCCGCAGCCTCCGCTGCGCGAGCCGGAGCGGCACAACTGGGAGTTTTTCCTGAAGATTCCTGAACTGGACCGGAGAAAGATCAAGACGGGTACGCTGCGCCAGCAGCAAGTGCAGGAACCGTTGTTTGAGTTTTCCGGCGCATGCACCGGCTGCGGAGAAACGCCATATCTGAAACTGCTCACGCAACTGTTTGGCGATCGCGCCATCGTCGCCAACGCGACGGGGTGTTCGTCCATTTACGGGGGCAATCTGCCGACCACACCGTGGGCGCGCAACGCCGAAGGCCGCGGGCCGGCCTGGTCGAATTCCCTGTTTGAGGACAACGCCGAGTTCGGCCTCGGCTTCCGGCTTTCCATCGACAAGCAGGCCGAGTTCGCCCGCGAGTTGGTGAAGAAGTTTGCCGGCACGATTGGCGAAGAGCTGGCCACGGCTCTCATCAGCTCGCCGCAAAAGGACGAGGCCGACATTTACGAACAGCGGCAAAGGGTGGCGCTGCTCAAAGAGAAATTGGAGAAAGTTGACTCTCCGGAAGCCAAGCAACTGCTCGCCGTGGCCGACATGCTGGTGAAAAAGAGCGTGTGGATCGTGGGCGGCGACGGCTGGGCGTATGACATCGGATACGGCGGGCTCGATCACGTCATCGCCAGCGGCAAGAATGTGAACCTGCTGGTGCTGGACACCGAGGTATACTCCAACACCGGCGGACAGGCGTCGAAGTCCACGCCGCGCGCGGCGGTGGCGAAGTTCGCGGCCGGCGGCAAGCCTGGGCCCAAGAAAGACCTCGGGCTGATTGCCATGAGTTACGGCAGCGTTTACGTGGCGAGTGTTGCCATGGGTGCCAAAGACGAACACACGCTGAAGGCTTTTCTCGAGGCGGAAGCGTATGACGGCCCCAGCTTGATCATCGCCTATTCGCACTGCATCGCCCACGGAATCGACATGAGCGCGGGCCTGCAAAATCAGAAGGCCTTGGTGGACTCAGCCGAGTGGGTACTGTACCGCTACAACCCCGAGCGGGCTTTGCAGGGAGAGAATCCGCTCCTGCTGGACTCGCGCGCGCCTACTAAGAAGGTGCAGGATTTCCTGCTGATGGAAACGCGCTTCAAGATGCTCACCCAGAGCAACCCGGAAGCTGCCCGGAAACTCTGGGCAGAGGCACAAGAAGACGCCCAGGCGCGGTACCGCATGTACGAGTATTTGGCGCAACGCAAGTTTGCCAAGGAAGCGGTGGCGGTCAAGTGACGAGTGCTTTTGGGTCTAAAGCCCACATTCTTTTTCGGACTGAGCGGCACGGCTGAAGCCGTGCTCTCCCAAGGAGATCGATCCTATGGCCGACCTTACTACCAATTACCTGGGCCTGAAGCTGCAAACGCCGCTGGTGGCCTCGGCTTCTCCGCTGTCGTCGACTATCGACGGCATTTGCCAGTTGGAAGAGGCAGGCGCATCCGCGGTGGTGCTCTATTCGCTTTTCGAGGAACAACTGCGGCAGGAAGGCGCGGAGCTGGACCGTCGCTTGGCTGCGGGCACGGAGAGCTTTGCCGAGTCGGTCACCTATCTGCCGCAGCCTGCCGATCTGAAGGTTGGTCCGGAGGAATATCTCAAGCACATTCAGAAGGCGAAGGAAGCGGTCAGTATCCCGATTCTCGGCAGCCTCAACGGAACCACGGCAGGCGGATGGACGAAGTTTGCGCAGCAGATCGAACAAGCCGGCGCTGACGCCATCGAATGCAACATCTACAGGATCGCCAGCGATGCCACGGTGCCGCCGGCCGAAGTGGAGCAGGACTACATTGAGATTTTGAAAGCAGTCAAGTCGGTGGTGAAAATTCCCGTGGCCGTCAAGCTGAGTCCGTTCTTCACCAATATGGCCCACATGGCGCAGCAGCTTGACCAGACGGGCGCGGACGGGCTCACTCTGTTTAACCGCTTTTATCAGCCCGACGTCAATCTGGAGACGCTGGAAATTGAGCCTAATGTACTGCTCAGCAACCCGCAGGCGCTGCGGTTGCCTCTGACTTGGATCGGCATTCTGTTCGGCCGCATCAAAGCGAGCCTGGCGGCCACCAGCGGCGTGCATGGCGCCAAAGACGTGATCAAGCTGATCATGGTGGGGGCCGACGTGACCGAAATGTGCTCGGCGCTGATGCGCAACGGCCTGGGCCATATCCAAACCGTCGAGCGGGGCCTGCGCGAATGGATGGACGAGCACGAATACGAGTCGGTGCAGCAGATGAAAGGCAGCATGAGCCAGTTGAAGTGCCCGGCTCCTGCAGCGTTTGAGCGCTCCCAGTACATGCGGGCGGTCGGCAGCATGTATCACGTGCAAATGACGGGCCGGCAGGCGTGGAAACTGCTGGCGACCGACTGAGCGGAGCTGAGAGACCTCCTCGATGCAGCTTTCGTCGAGTGGAGTGCGCGCACATTCCTGACCAATCGAAAATCAGTGTAGAATCCGTTTGCCGAGTGGGTTTGCCGAGAAGCTGTGGACTCCCGTGGCAAACTCCCGCTTGCAGGAGACGAACATGTCCTTAACAAAGCGAGCTGTGGCCGAATTCTTCGGCACGTTCTGGCTGGTTTTCGGTGGTTGCGGCAGTGCCGTACTGGCTGCTGCCTTCCCGTCACTCGGAATTGGCTTTGCCGGCGTGGCGCTGGCGTTCGGCTTGACGGTGCTGACCATGGCATTTGCCATCGGGCACATTTCTGGATGCCATCTCAATCCGGCGGTCTCGCTCGGCTTGGTGGTGGGAAAACGGTTTCCGGCTTCGGAGCTGATACCCTACGTAATCGCTCAGGTGCTTGGCGGGATTGCGGGAGCGGGTGTGCTTTACGTAATCGCCAGCGGAAAAGCGGCATTCGACGTGAGCTCTGGGTTCGCGGCCAATGGTTACGGAGTTCATTCTCCGGACGGATATTCGCTGACCGCGGGCCTAGTCGCGGAAATTGTCCTTACGTTGTTTTTCTTGCTGATCATCATGGGGTCGACGGACAAGCGCGCCCCGCAAGGCTTCGCTCCGATCGCGATTGGATTCGGGCTCACCCTGATTCACCTGATCGGGATTCCGGTGACCAATCTTTCCGTGAATCCGGCGCGCAGCACCGGGCCGGCGGTGTTTGTCGGCGGGTGGGCTCTTGCCCAGCTATGGCTTTTCTGGGTGGCTCCAGCCATTGGCGGGGCTATTGGCGGCGGGCTTTACCGGGCGGTGTTTGCGGAAGATTGAGATCAAATTCCATTCGCAAGAAAGCAGGAGAACCTCGCCGCTTTCTTCTCCTCGAAATGCCTGCCCCTTGCATACCTTGCCCAGAGCGGCGTACCGAACAATTGCGGCTTTTGCGAAAATATTTTCACAGTTCACAGCGCGACCTTTCTCGCCTATAATGCTGCTACGCCCGCCCCCGGAAAAGAGGCAGATGTTCAATGCACTTTCTTAAGCTGGTCGTGATGATCTGGTTGTGTTTTGGCGTGGTGACCACGCTCGGGTTTCTCTGGCTGGGCAAGAGAGGCGTTAAGGCTCTCGACCTTCCCAGCAAGAAAGAGCCTTCGTTCGCGCCCCACAAGAAGGCTCCAGTGGTTGTGAGTTCGAATGCGGCCTAGCTGGCCGCGGTCGCCGCGATGCCGACGATTCACCATCCCTCGTGATGAGTCGTTGCACGAGCCGACAAGCTAAGCCTCGCTACGAAGCTGTTGCGGGCGCGGCTGGCCTCCCGGCTGAAGTTGAAGCTGGCTGGCCTGAGCGGCAACAGGTCGGTCAACCTGCTTTTCATCCGCTTGCAGTGTTCGAAGCTATCGCAGTGGGCATGGCCTGGATCCTGGCCAGTGCCTCCCCAAAGGCGGCGCAAGCCCAAACCAGTTCAAATGCTTTTCAATGTCAGCGCCATCGCCAAAGCAGTCGGGTTGGCTGGAGCAAAACTAAGGGGAGGTGTATCCCCCAGATGACAAATCTGGGGAACCTTACAGTAATTGCGAAAATGCGCAGTGCAAGCAGTTGGGCTTCCAGCTCGCTGCTGCTGGCGTCGCTTCCCCACTCGCAGCGCTATACTTGCGGATTAGCAGAGGATAAGGCGATGCATGGCACTGGAAGCAAACATTGATCGGCTCCGCGAATGGAGTATGCGGGTGAAGAAGAAGTTTCTGATTGCGGGTCCGTGCAGTGTGGAATCACAAGAGCAGATACTGCGGACGGCCATGCAGCTTGCGGCGCATGAGGTCACGGTGCTGCGCGGTGGAATCTGGAAGCCGCGCACCCGCCCGGGTTCGTTCGAAGGGATTGGGCTCAGAGGGCTGAAGTGGTTGAAAGAGGCGGGAAACGCCGCTGGCTTGCCGGTGGCTACAGAAGCCGCAAAACCAGCTCATGTGGAAGAATGCCTAAAAGTTGGGATTGATGCTCTCTGGATTGGCGCGCGAACCACCACCAGTCCCTTCGCAGTCCAGGAGATTGCCAGTGCTCTGCGAGGCGTGGACATCCCCGTCATGATCAAGAACCCCATGAACCCGGATCTCGAGTTGTGGATTGGAGCCATTGAAAGGATCAATAAGGCCGGCATCACGAAGATCATGGCCGTACACCGGGGCTTTTCGACCTATGGGGAAAACCTCTATCGGAATCAGCCCATTTGGAGAATTCCTATCGAGCTGCGCCGGCGCCTGCCCCATCTGCCGCTGATCTGCGACCCCAGTCATATCTGTGGCAAACGGAGGCACGTCTTGGCGGTGGCGCAACAGGCGATGGATCTGCTGTTTGATGGTCTGATGATTGAGGTCCATTGCGCGCCACCGACCGCCCTGAGTGACCTCAGACAACAAATCACACCGGCGCAATATGGCAGGATCATCAGCAAACTGCATTATGTCTCTGTGGC
>Ga0187784_10005191_pt1 | contig 10540 bp, 8 predicted proteins | sample 1015_SJ02_MP15_2_FD_132964 | JGI IMG/M metagenome (GOLD analysis project Ga0187784, IMG submission 132964) | Tropical peat soil microbial communities from peatlands in Department of Meta, Colombia - 1015_SJ02_MP15_20_MG | ecosystem: Environmental > Terrestrial > Soil > Wetlands > Peat | place... | reverse complement strand
TTCCGCGAATTGCAAGGCAATTATCAGTCTTGCTGGACTCACAGAAGTCGACGGTTTTCTTCGCGGAAAGGACGCATTCGAGGACAGCCTGAACGCTGCTATGTTGTGCAAGGAATATGGAGTACCATTTGCGATCAGCGTGATAAACACAAAATATGTTGTAAACCAAGTCAGTGATTTGGTGAAGCTTGCCATGGATCTAGGCGCGAAAGGCTTTCATTTAGCCTCTCTTATGCCACAGCCAATTTGCTTGGAGGAACAACTCGTCAAGTTGGGGCCGATGGAACCTACTCCGGAAGCTCGCGAGAAACAACTGAATGAAATTTACGAATTAAACAAGACGGTGCGCAACAAAATCTTAATTGTGCCCTACGAAATGTTCAACAACCGTATTTTAAAAACCAAAGAACCAGCCCGAGAACTCCGTAGCACCTGCAGTATGTGTGATAATCTGACAAAATATGAGTGGCTCGAAATTCTTGATGATGGAAAGGCTTACAGTTGCGCCCCGCTAAACCTGGTCTTTGGAGATATCAGAAAAGACAGTGTCAAAGAAATCATGGATCGAATGCGCACTTCTGATGCAATTAAAATGTTAGCAAACCGCAAGAACCTAAAAGGAAAATGTGGAGTATGCGAATTCAAAAATATTTGCGGCGGCTGCCGTGCAAGAGCATACATTTACTCAAAAGACTCACTGAACCAAGACCCAGCTTGCGCTTACAAACCCAAAATCCAAAAAACAAAACTAGACTAACAAGTGCCAAACCGATTATTTATTTCCGACAATTATGATGTTTTCGCTTTCAAAATCACGAAATTTCGCGAACTCGAAATCTCCATAAGATATTAAATTCTTAAAACCAGCTTCCGCCATCAAAGAAGCGAGTTTGCTTTCGGAAATCGGGTTATAATCTACAGAGTTAACTTCAAATTTTGGAAGACCATCCTTTTCAATGTATGAGACCACGTTGAAGGTCACTTTTGAGGGTTAAAAATCTAAAACGTAAAAGAACAGATTCAATTCTCCGTTAGTTTCTTTCTGATGGCGAACTGGAAAAATCCTTGTATTGTCTCTGATTAATTTGGGTATATTTCTTATCTGAACTATCACCACGCCCTCCTCAACTAAGACTTTACACATGCTTTTCAAAGCCGTTGATACTCCCTGCTCTTCCAGTTCGTGGGTTAAGGAGTTGCCAATGCAAACAATACAGTCAAATTTTCGATTGAAAACTTCGGGCAGTTTCTTAAAATCAGCTTGAACAAAGTTTGTCGTGACTCCTGAAGTAACTGCATTTGTCTTTGCGCGCTGGACCATTTCAGAACTTAAATCGCAACCTTCAACTCGGAAGCCTAATTGTGCAAAAGCTATCGCGTGCTTCCCAGTTCCGCATGCGCAGTCAAGAATAGATTTCACTTTGTTTTCGTCAAAAATCTTTTTGCAAAAAGGAATAATCTTCTGGTACCGCTCGTTTGAAAGCATAACATCATATTTTGAAGCAAACGCTTCATAAAACTGCAGTGAATTATTATTCACCTGTTATTCTTCCCATTCTTATTTTACAACCTTCTATCATTATAATCTAAATATAAAGTTTCGAGTGCAAATTGCAAACCTTCAAAGAGCGCTTACTTCTTTGACAAAATACTTTCCCGTATCCGACCTAACAACTCGCCCTATCACCACTAAGGGTCACGGAAACTAAGAAGGAAGGTAAACTTCGACGTTCAAAGCTTGTTGAATGGGTAAATTCGGTTTTTCTCGAGGTAAGACAGTGATTGCTTTGTTTTCTCTATGGTTACCTGTTCCAGAACAATTTCTGGGCTTATTTGGTATTCTTCTATGACATTTGTGTACTCTTGCCAGTCGATTTTGCCTTGGCCGATTTCTAAATGCTGGTCTTTTTCTCCGCAGTTATCGCTTATGTGCACGTAAGAAATGTTGTTTCCCAGTACATCTGTCCATTCACGAAAGGGTGTTTTGGAGTAAACGTTTGAGTGGCCGATGTCAAAGCAGACCTTCAGTCTTGACGAGTTGACTTCATCCAGTAATTCTTTGAACATTTCAGGGGTCGGTTCCCAAGTATTTTCTAAGAGAATCGTAAAGTCGTGTTTCTCAAGCACTTCTGACCAGAAGGAAGTGTTTCTTTTAACCCAGTTTTTCAAGTAATAATCGTTCTTGACAAATGGATTAAAGTTCACGTGGAAAACCACCTGAGTTGCATTTAGCTTTCTTGCAGCTTCTAAGCTATCGAAAACTCGCTCTTTCGAGACTTCCTCTATTTTCTTATCACTGCTGTGGATAAGAACGTCTTGGAATACTCCATGGAAAGAGATTTTTCCTTTGAACGCAAGGAGTCTCCCCTCATGCTCACTAAGAATCTTATGCCAATCGGCCTCATACACGTTTGCATAAGCAAAAGTCGCGATTTCCAAGTTGAACCTCTCCTCTTCTGCGAAATCAACGAAATCGGAAAAAGTCTCGTGAACTAAAGGTTGTACGTAGATCTTCGACATAAACACCGCTTTCCATAACTCACCTTTAGACTATATTTGTCTTTCAATGATAGTAGCTGAATCGTATATGCTTATACTTAAAAGCAATAGAGCCTTTCTTTTTATGGCAAATTGAAAAGCCGCTCACTATGAAATTTTATTGCGATAGAACTGTCACGAATCCACCCATGTATCCAATCTGGCATGGTTGTCCATCGCTACCGGTTGTCATTGCCCAGCCTCCTGCATCCGTATCGCATGGGTAGGTGCAGTACCAACGGTAAACTCCAGCTGTTGCCTCGTTAAACTGAAAATTAGATACTGTCGGAACCCCCGTTTCGTTACTTGGCGGTACCACAAAGTTCACTCCTAGGCTTGGGCTAGTGAAGGAATGTTCGCCGTTATCATAGCTTATTATCGTTAGGTCTACTTCTTGACCCGTGTAGACGGTGAAGTTGCATGGAGTAAAAGCGTCGTGAAGTTGACCGTCTGGACCGAGTTTTACGTCGCCTTGAACCACCAGTGTTATGTCCGCGGTTTTTGGTCTGCTGGAAACTGGGGCTGTTGCAGGTTTAATATTGTAACCAATTATCGCGCCGCCAACAATTGCAGCTAAGATGACAACGAAAAAAGCAAGCCAGACTATTTTTGATAAATCTTTATCACTCAAGGGTTATTACTATCACGAAGTGATTTTATCCATACAAGTTGTCGAGAGTTTGTCTAAAAAGATTGTGGTTTTTTTTCCTTTTTTATTTGTTTTGAATAATTTGCAAGTTTTGCTACTTGACAAGTGAGAATTAAATAAAAATGAATGCGATTTTAAATGTAACCGGCCTTGCTACGCTGCCTTGCCCTTTATCATCATTAGAATATGAGGTGGGACGGTTTTGTCGCTCTTTGAGGTCACTGTTCTGTCTGTCTTTTAGGCGTTTAGTTGGGTAACTTGAATCTGATGGTTATGCCGCCATTTTATTAAGTGACCTGTTCGCCCACAAGAACACGAGTATTGCAAGTACGCCGATAACGATGAATCCCTCTGGAATTCCGATGTTTTGAAAGTTCCCAGCGAATAATGCGCGAGCACCATTAACTGTGTAGGAGAACGGGTTAATCTTTGACAAGTCTTGAAGCCAGACTGGTGCAAGCGCGAGAGGAAGGATAATACCTGATAAAAGAGAAAGAGGAAGCGTTATTGTATTCAGCGTAGGAGCTAGTGGGTCCTCAATTTTGTAGATGAGAGCGAAACCGTATGAAATTGATGCCATTGTAATTCCGATTAGAGCGTACAGCAACAGAGAGAGCAAAAACCCGTATATGTTCACTTTTAGTCCAAATGGAAGAGCAACCAATGTAATCAAAACACACTGAAGAAGAAGGACAAGTGCATCCCTCAAGACCCTGCCTAAGAGGATTGCTGGACGTTTCACTGGAGTTACTAAAAATCGTTCTATAACTCCCGTTCTAATATCATCAATAAGTGAAAATCCAACGAACGCTGTGCCGAAAAGCGCTTGCAAAACCAAAAGCCCGGGAATGAAAACATCCACTGTTTTCCCAGCGGGCAGCCCAGGAAGACCGCCGAGAGCATTCAGCAGAGGCATAAACAGAAGCAAGTACATTAGGGGCTGGAACATGCTCACGAAAACAAAAACTGGACTCTTGAGCGTATGCTGCAAGTTACGAATGAACATTAGTTTTGTATCGTGTAACAGTTTCATTTTCATTTCCTTTCATCCTCCCTAAGAGAACGACCCGTATACTTTAGAAAAACATCATCTAAACTCGGCCTAGACAACGTTACGGTTTGAGCCTCCAAGCTCTTTGCGTCCAGTGAACGCAAAAGTTCAGGCATCATTCTCTCGCCATCCTTAATGGTTAGATAAACTGAATTGTCCTTAGCTTGAATTCTCTCTACCTGAATCTTCTCCTTTAACAAAGCTTCAGCATTGTGAGCGGTTTCCTCTGATAGAAAACTAAAAACTATCGCGTCGCCGCCGACAGAGCTTTTTAACTCCTCTGGAGTTCCAGTTACAATGATTTTTCCGTTATCTATGATCGCAATTGTATCACAGAGCTTGTCAGCTTCATCCATGTATTGAGTGGTTAAAAAAATGGTGATTCCGCCGGCTTTCAGTTTTTTTATTTCTCCCCAAAGATATGCTCTACTTTGCGGATCAAGACCTGTTGTCGGCTCATCAAGAAGAAGCAGTTGTGGATGGTGAATCATCCCAAGCGCAATATCTAAACGCCGCTTTTGACCACCAGAATAGGACTGAGCAGGTCTCTCTACAAAGGTGCTCATCTGGAGACGCTCCACGAATTCAGCCGCGTTTTTCTTTGCCGCCAAAGCATCTAAACCGTAAAGTTGAGCTTGAAGGACCAGGTTCTCAACGCCTGTAGAACCCAGATCTGCTCCACCCGCTTGACTCACACATCCAACATGTTCCCTAATCTGTTCCTGCTGTTTCGCTAAGTCATATCCAAGAACCTTGGCTTCCCCGCCAGTCGGAGACAGCAATGTAGCAAGCATCTTCTGCGTTGTGGATTTGCCAGCGCCATTTGGGCCGAGAAAACCGAAGATTTCCCCCCTCCTAACAGTGAGATCTATGCCTTTAACTGCTTCTACCTCTTTTTTTCCGCTCCTGTCTTTAGAAATGAAAGTCTTCCGAAGCCCCTTTGTCTCAATTATTAAATCCCCAATCATGTCAAGTCGCCTATGAATTTACCAATTTTGTACAATTCACAAACTAGCTTTACGCCTGTCCTTTAAGCTTTGTTGCATTAAGTAGCCAAATTTCACAAATCAGAAACGATTGTGCCTATAAAATTGAATTTGATAAAAAGCCTCTTTCTACTACTTGGAATAAAGCACTAGCTGAACACGTGAAAAAATTTAATTAAAAAAAGTATAAATACAGTGCTCACTCCGATTCGAAGTACTCTTCTGGCTTCGGCGGAACAGGTGGCAGGCCTCTGCGTTCACGGATTTTCTTTATTGTGTCGGCTTGCATCTGCTCTGGAACTGGTGCCCAACGGCTAAACTGCGTCGCCCAGAAAGCTCTGCCCGAAGTGGAACCTCGTAGTTCATCGGCGATGCCGAAGCTTTCGGATACTGGCATTTCAGCTTTAACGGTAATCATGTCTTCTTCGGATGGCATGTCTAAGATTTTGCCGCGTCGCTTGTTAAGTAAAGTGATGACGGCGCTTACGAATTCGCTTGGAACCTTGCATTCGAAACTTATAAGTGGCTCTAGCAGTTTCGGATCGCTTAGCAGTATAGCGCAGTATATTGGTCTCCAAGTCATAGGGATAGCTTGTGCTGGGCCTCGGTGTACGGGGTCTTCATGGAGCACGATGTCTTCAAGGTTGATTTTTAAGCCGTAAGCTGGTTCTTTAGCTAAAGGCGACGTGTGCACAGCCTCGCGGAACCCAGTTTTAATGTGGTCAAGGACCTCCTCTACGTATTGTCTTCCTCTGATGCGATTGCAAAGGATGTTGTTTTCTTCAACCGCTACTGCGCCTTTAGCTTCGTCTGATGCCCAACCTAATGCACGTAGTTGTTTAGTTCGTTCATCTTTGTTCTGCATGTCATTAATTTTATCAGACTTTATCGCATCAATAACATCATCTGACAACTTCTCAATCGTAATCCAAAGCTTATTGTGTTTGTTGGGGCTCTTGCCCATTATCGGTGGACCACGGTAATCGTGACTGATAGTTTCTCGATAAATAACGATGGGTTTGCTAAGTTTAACTTTTAAGCCTGCTTCCTGCATGCGGTAAGCGGTAATTTCAAGGTGAAGCTCACCCATACCTGACAGGAGGAATTCGCCACTTTCCTTGTTCATGATGAAGTGAAGGTTAGGATCTTCCGTTGTAAGTTTATGCATGACTTTATCAAACAATGGCAGGTCTTTGACGTCCTCTGGCTCGACAGCAACTGTTACTACTGGATCTGAAACATATCTTAAGCCTTCAAACGAGTGCACTTGTACGCCTTCTTCAGCGATGGTTTCGCCGACATGTATTGTTGGTAAACCTGAAATCGCGCCTATGTTGCCTGCTGGAACACGGTCAATGATCACCCGGTCTGTCGCCATACTCATGAAAACCTGCTGTACCGCGCCCTTCTGGCCGCTGCTTACAAGCTGCACTACTTTTCCTCTAGTGACTGAACCACTGAAAATTCTGCCGATCGCAACTGTTCCGCTGTGTGGATCAACTTCAATGGTGGATATACACATGAGCAAAGGAGCATTAGGATCCACTTTCGCCATGCCTTGACCCGTTGGACTGCTTATGTCTCCTGGCCAAATCTGGGGTTGTCTGTACGGTTGTGCTTGATAGGGATTAGGTAGATGCTTGCAGAACATGTCCAAAATTGGATCGGGTAATGGTGCTTTCTTGCTTAATTCATCGACTTTTCTCCCAACATCTATTGGGTCGCCCGAGTACGCGTCGATAATGTCTTGGAAAGTGACTTTTTTTAGTTTCATGTGGTCGATGTTTAAACCCCACTTATGCAACGCTGAGCCGAAAGCCACACGACCATCTTCAACCGTGACCTGCCAATCCTTCTTGTGCTCAGCGGGCGCGTATTTCTCAATTAAATTATTTATTCTCAGGAGAATCTTTGCGAATCTTCTTTGAATCTCTTGAGGTGTAAGCTTAATTTCCTTTATGAGCCTGTCAACCTTGTTTATGAAAAGAATCGGTTTCACACGTTCACGCAAAGCCTGCATCAAAACAGTTTCAGTTTGAGTCATGGGTCCTTCAACGGCATCCACAACCACTAGTGCTCCGTCAACTGCTCTGAGGCTTCTTGTGACTGCACCTGAAAAGTCAATGTGACCTGGTGTGTCGATGAGGTTGATGAGGTAATCTTGGTTATTGTAAGTGTGCACTAGACTGACGTTTGAAGCGAAAACGGTCATTTGACGTTTCTGCTCAAGATCCCATGAATCAAGAAACAGTTTTTGTCCAGCGGTTTGTGTGCTGATGATGCCTGCAGCGGCTAGAAGGCTGTCGGAGAGGGTGGTTTTTCCATGGTCAACGTGAGCTATGATGCTGGTGTTTCTTATGATGGTTGGGTTTTCCATCAGTTTAACAATTTCTTCAGTTTGCCTATAACGCGCCATAATTATTCATTCTCCATTTGCATTATATCAATAATTTTTAATGTCTGTTTTTTAAATATACGAAGCATTTTAATGAACACTCAAGTGTGAAACTACATGGAAAGCGAATTTGTAGCCTATTAACCTTATGGCAAGCTTTTTTAAAACACTTTGGACCGGTTTCTGATTAGTCTCGCTGTTTCGGGTTCATAGTTTTTTGTTTTTTGTTTGAAAATTTTAAGTTGCGACTTTTGCCATGATGAAAGCTGCAATTTTTTTGGGCGGCTTTCGTGCTGTTTTTTTGCCACAGAAAGGCAGGGTAGTCTGAAGGTAGGCTGTTTGGGTTCAGGGCTTGTTTAAGTTGCTTTTTTGGTTTAGGATTGATTGTTTTTGCTGGTTGCGACTTTCGGTTCGATCAAATGCCTCTGTCGATTTAGGGCGTAGCGGTTTTCTCGGCGGCAGGTTCGGTTTTGCTTAGGTTTTGGTTTTCAAGAACTGCAATTGTTAATTGCCGATAGTGTTGCCGCTGCTGTCCAAAGCTGCCCCTCGCTTCCGTCTGGCGCTCCGGTTTTTGGATCGTAGAACTCGTTGAAGCCCTTGCGCTCAATCACCAGGCTGTTTGCTGCTTTAGCTTCCTTGGTGGCTCGTAGTTTTCTGAGCGCATCGATCACTCTTATCTCGACGAAAGGCCATATCGCAGAGTTCTGGTATTTGCCAGGCCTGTTTCTGAGAAATACGCCGAACGGTACCCGGCAAGTTCTATACCATGATGCCAGTACCTTTTCTCTATTGAATTCGTAGTATGGCATGATGTTTCTGTAGCCGAAAACTGTTTTTGCAAAATTAAAACCTCTTAGGATATCCGCGGAAACCTTTTCCGGAGCAGTTCCGTTAAGGATGGCTAAAGCATTTCCGAAGCTATCAAACTGATAATCCTGCTTTAGGTCACTGCCATCCCAAAGAATGGCATCTGCATACCAGCCTAGATTCCTTAAATAAAAGAGCTTGTTCACGTTTTCCTTAATCAAGTTGGATTCCGCCGAGTTTCCGAGCAATTCGTACATGTCAGCTAGCAGCATCTGGTTTGCAAGAAGGCACTTGCCTATGTAGACTGGCATTGCATCTCTCCAATCCATGCCGGGAATAAGCCGATGTGCATTCAGTTTGCGCTCAAGGAAGGCAAGGCAGGATGTCACAGCTTCATTGTTTTCTTCGAAAAACTTGTTGCCTGCAATAGCAGTGTACTTGTGCATCCCTATAACAAACAAAACTTCCGTATCTGAGACACAGCGCTGATACCTTTGACGAATCAATTTGCTGACACTGTAATCAATTACTGTTGGCATCTGCCCACTGCTTAGCTGCAATTTTATAAATTCAGATAAGTGGTTTTCAACATCTTTATAGTATCCACGTCTTAGCAGAGCATCTTCCGAGAAGACCAGGTCTCTTAGCCATAGCTGGTGATAATGTTGTGTACTAGCGTTGAAGCCGTGCTCTGTTCTGCACGCCTCTATGACTTCCCGAGCCTTCTCCTCTTTTTCTAAAATTGTTTCGGATGCATGAGCGGGATTCGGCAATTGTTTTCCCTGTTACAAGTTAGTTTTCAACTATAAAAATTGAAGCAAATAATATAGTTGAGGCCAGCCATTTTTTAAGCAGTCCATGATACTCGAAAATTAACGATTTATCCCAATTAAGTGCCAGAAACCCTCAAAGTAAACGATACGCTGAAGCAAATCAGGAACCGTATCACATGCTTCTGCAAAGTTTTTATTCACTCCCTGCAATTTAGAATTAATGTCTGGCAAACAATTTTTCATAGATCGCTACGCTGAACTCGGCTGGAAATTCAAGGAAGTCCAGCTTAGGCAATCAATACGGATAAACAAAATAAACGCTAAAAGCAAAAACCTCGTAGAAAGGCTCCAGAGTTTAGGTGTTACACTTGAAAAAATACCATTTTTGCCAGCGGGTTATTGGATTGCGAAATCAAAGGTTTCGGCTGGCGCCACCGCCGAATACTTGCTTGGCATGTACTCGATTCAGGAAGCAGCCGCGCAAATTCCAGCAACACTCTTCACCGCATTGAATGGCAAAACAGTGCTGGATGCATCGGCGGCGCCCGGCGGAAAAACTGTTCAACTTGCAGATTTGATGGGGAACAGCGGCGCCATAATAGCCTTAGATGCGAGTAAGCAGCGGTTGGTGGCGTTAGCGAACCATTTGGAGCGTTGCCATGTTAGCAACACAATTGTCTACAATTTAGATGCACGGCAAGCCACAAAGCTGAACCGCACGTTTGACCGCATGCTTTTGGATGTTCCTTGCTCAGGCAACTTCGCCTCTGACGAAGACTGGTTTCACCGAAGAACACTCGCCGATATTGAACGGAACTCAAGGGTGCAACGGGAAATTCTAACCGAGGGTGTAAATTGTTTAACGGCGGATGGTGAAATGGTTTATTCTACCTGTTCGCTGGAGCCCGAGGAAGACGAGTTAAATATGGATTGGGCTGTTAAAAACTTGGGGTTGCAGATTCAGCACATTGATTGTATTGGCGTGGGTGGGTTAACTGAGGTTTTTGGAAGAAAACTTGACTCTCAAGTTGCCAATTGTAGAAGAATCTGGCCTGGAAAAACGCAGGGTTTCTTTGCGTGTAAACTGAGAAAGGTGCCAGTGCGATGAGACCCTATGAAGTTTTTGCTTCTCGTTTCGGAGCCAAAGTCGCATTTAACGCCCAGTTTATACTCGAAAAGAATCAGCGTTATTATCTGTTAAATCCACGCCTAAAAAAGGTTGGGCAAGAGGATTTTTTTTATGCTGGATTGTACCTTGGCAAAGTCGGTAAGAATGGCGGTTTCTTTCCAAGTTTTAACCTTTTGAGTATGCTTGTTGACGTGGCGGCGAATAAAATTGTG
>Ga0187784_10005189_pt1 | contig 10544 bp, 9 predicted proteins | sample 1015_SJ02_MP15_2_FD_132964 | JGI IMG/M metagenome (GOLD analysis project Ga0187784, IMG submission 132964) | Tropical peat soil microbial communities from peatlands in Department of Meta, Colombia - 1015_SJ02_MP15_20_MG | ecosystem: Environmental > Terrestrial > Soil > Wetlands > Peat | place... | reverse complement strand
TTATGCGTGACGGTCATTTCAACCTCGAGAATCGACCGCAGGACTCCGGCAAAGCGGACGCCGCTTATCGCATCGTCAGCCCCGGCTACTTGACCACCATGCGCATCCCGCTCGTTCGAGGTCGCGATCTGAACGACGGCGACACGCAGGATTCGCTCCCCGTCGTTTTGATCAGCGCCGAAATGGCCCGGATTTATTGGCCGGACGAGGATCCCATCGGCCGCCGCATCTGGTTCGACAGCTTCTCCCCGAAGGAACAGTGGCTCACCGTCGTCGGGATTGCCGGCGACGTCCACGAATCCTCGCTCACCAGGCCGGCCGAGCCGACCGCTTACGTCACCCATACCCAGGTCCCCCTGCCGTCGCAGCTTCTCGACGAAAATTTCGTGCTGCGCACCACCGAGGACCCGTCTACGATCGTCGCCGCCGTTCGCGACCGGATCCACTCGGCCGATCGAGAAGCCGCCGTCAAGTTCGAAACCATGGATCGAGTGCTCAGCCGCTCGGTCGCGCGCGAGCGTTTTCAAATGCAGGTGCTGGGCGGATTCGCCCTGCTCGCATTGCTGCTGGCGGCCATCGGATTGTACGGCGTGCTCGCCTACATGGTCAACAGCAACCGGCCGGCCATCGCCATCCGCATGGCGCTCGGCGCACAACCTCGCGCGATCTTCGGAATGGTCACGCTCCGCGCCTTGCGACTGGCCGCGTTCGGCACAGCGCTGGGTCTCGCTGGATGTTTGGCGGTTCGCAAGCTGCTCTCGAGTCTCCTGTTCGGCATCGGCCCGTCCGATCCCGCGACGCTCGGCGGGGCAACCGCGGTCCTGCTCGCCGTCGCCCTGGCCGCAAGCTGGTTCCCCGCGCGAAAGGCGATGCGCGTCGACCCGATTTCCGCCCTGCACGAAGAGTAGCTTTCAAACGTTCCGGGGTGGATGAGCGCTGGGTCCCCTGAAACCAAAAAATGAAAGGGCTCGATTCAGGCTGGCCCTTTCGGCCCTTTCGGCCCGTCGTGCGTAAGGCGGTCGAAGGCGCCTGTTCGCCCATTCTTTCGCCCTTGGCCTGCTATAAGCCCTCTGAGCGCCTGCGGCTTGGAGGGCTGCCTCCGGTCTACCTACCTGCTGTGAAAACGAATCAGGATCCGGCTCGGGTCTTGGTTTCGCCCCATGTCTGAAACGAAATGCGGAACAATTGCAGAATCGATGGTCCAGGAGTCGAAAGATTTCTGCTGCTGGCAAAATGCTGGAGCGGTCGAGGCCGCCAGCGCCGCGGCTTGATACATCATGATCTCACCAGATAACTTTCAGCGCCAGCTGTGTGTTCCGAGGTTCGCCGAAACCAAGACCGGGCGCTGAACTGTTACTGTATGTCTGCGTGAGCTGGCCGAAGCTCGAACTGGAGAATGTCACGTTCGGATTCGCCCAGTTCGTCCGGTTGAACAGGTTGAAGATCTCGGCCCGAAATTCCGCCGAGATTCGCTCGGTAATCGGAACCTTTTTGAACACGGAGAAGTCGACCGAGCCCAACCCGGGGCCATAGTACAAATCTCTACCAATGTTGCCGAAGGTGCCCGGCGCCGGCTTTGCAAAAGCTGCCGGATTCAGATACTGCACGGCCGGACCCGCAATCACGGGGACATCCGCGAACGGATTGCCAATAACGTTGACACGGTCCTGATTCTCGCCGGTCTCGCTGACGTTGGTCCCGGCGAGGATGTTGAGGGGCTGGCCGGTAGCAAAGGTGAGCAAGGCGTTGAGTTGCCAGCCTTTGGTCAGGCGGGGCGCGAATTTCGCGAGCTGCGGGACATCGTAGCTGACAAAGCCCGTGAACATGTGACGGATATCAAAGGTGCTTGAGCCCCGCTGATCCGTCAGGTTGTAGCTGTCAGTGGGGACGGTGTTGCGAGCAGCGGAGGTGTCGTCAATGGCGTGGCCATAAGTGTAATTTAAAGTGGCCGACAAACCCTTCCAGAGCCTCTGCCGGAGCGAGGCCTGCAAAGAGTTATATTCCGAGTTCGCTACCGATGCCGCCTCATCGATGGTCGCCAGGTTGGGGTACTGCGCGGCGTATGGACGCACCGCCACGCCGTTCACCAGAACGGGCTGGTTGATGTCGAGAAGCACCGCAAGTTTGCGCCCCAGACTGCCGACGTAACCAACCTGCAGAATCGTGGATTGCGAAAGCTGGCGTTGAATGTTCAGATTGAAATTCTGTAGGTAAGCTGTGCGAAAATCCTGGCTGACGGCAAACGCGCCGAACGGCGGAGTCGGGGTGGTGGAACCGAAGATCGGCACTCCGGGCGCAAAGACCACGTTCTTGACCGAAAGATTGTACACGGGATTCGCGCCGCCGGGATTCGCGTTCACGCCCGCTGCGCCGCCGTTACTGAGCGAGGTGTTCGCGGTGAAGAAGTTCAACGGGGGCACATCGTAGAAGATGCCGTAGCCGCCGCGAATGACCGTCTTGCCGTCGGCCATCGGCGTGTAAGCAAATCCGAAGCGCGGCGCGAGATCACGCCAGTCCTGCGGATAAAGAGGTCCGGCGCCGTTCTCGTTTGGCGTCACGAAGCCCTGGCCGGGAATGAAATTCGTAATGGAGTTTTTGGAATCGTGCAGAACGCCCTGATACGTATAGCGCGCGCCATAGTTCAGGGTAAGCCGGGAGTTGATGCGGAACGTGTCACCGGCCCACAGATCGAAGGAGTTTTGCAGATACAGGCGCTGCAACGGCCCTTGCGCGATCGTGGCTCCATTGGAATTACTCGGGTAACCCGCGAGGAAATCGGCCAGGTTTCTCAGGTCGCCGGTGACGGTCGGGTCCGTGGACCAGGGTCCGCGGGTACCGTCGAATGTGAATGAGCCTCGCTCGTTGATATCGTAGCCAACATCCAGCACGGCGCGGCGGAACTCTCCGCCGAAGATAAACGCATGGCGGCCGAGATTGTACGATAGGGTGTCCGTCATATGACCGGTGGTGTCGATCCGGGCTTCAGGGCTGGTGGCGCCCACGTAGTCGAATCCAGTGATCGTGATTTTCGGCGACCCTTCCAGAACGGGCTGTGTGACTCCGGTGTTCAGGCCAAGAGCCAGCGGATTGACGCTGTTGTCGGCGTTGTTGAAAGACTGAAAGAAGTAATTGACGCCGAGCGTCAGCACGTTCACCAGGCGAGGCGAGAGAATCGCAGTCTCGGCCACGGCAATGTTGTGCATGTGACTCGGTGCGACCTGGAAGTACTGCTCGATGTCCGATCCGATATTGGCGGTCTGGGTACCGGTCCCGACGAAGTAGCGCACGAACATCGAGTTGCTGGCGTTGAAACGATGGTCGATTTTCAACACTCCGTTGTAGCTGTTGTAATTGTTTGGCGCATTACTCAGGTAATTATTCGTCGTTGCCGGACCGTTACGGACGTTGGACGGCCAAATCGTTAGCAGGTTCAGCGACACGGGATTTACCGAAACGCCATACTTTGCCAGAACGCCCTCAGCCTCATTCACCCACGCAGTGGAAGGCTCCGTCGTGAGGATGGAGTTGTCGGCAAGAGCGAGCTGCCCCTCGCCGGCCAGGAAGAAGAATGTTTTGTTTTTGATGATGGGGCCACCGCCTGAGAAACCAAACTGGTTGTTACGAATGACCTGTTTCGGGCTGCTGGCAGGCAGCACCGGCGAACGCACCGCCAACGCTTCATTCCGATTGAAGTAAAACAGGTCGCCGTGAAAATCGTTGGTGCCCGATTTGAGAACCACGTTAATTTGCGCGCCTCCATTACGGCCCTGCTCGGGACCGCCGCCCGCTTCCACCGCGAACTGATCGATCGCATCGATCGGCAGCAGCGTTCCGGCAATACCGGCCACGCCACCCTGGTTGACGGCTGACACGTTTTGAAAAGCGTCGTTGTTATCCGCGCCATCGATCTGATAGTTGGCCCCGGTGGTCCGCATGCCGTTGATCGAGGGCGTCCCGCCGCCCACAGCGCCCGGCACCAGCTTGACCATCTGCAGAAAGTTGCGGCCATTCATCGGCAGGTCTTCCACGCTGGCCGTATTCACCACGGCCGTAAGCGCGCTGGAGGTAGTATCGACGGACACGGCGGATGCCGATACTTCGACCGTCGACTGTTGCTGGGCCACGGCAAACTGTACCGAGATGTTGGTGGTTTTCGAAACCGCGATTTCGATGTTGTCGATCTTCTTGGTTTGAAAACCCGGGTTGGACGCGGTTAACGTGTAGATGCCGACAGGAAGATCGACGAAGAGAAAATCTCCATTGGCGGACGACGTCTCAGTGCGCGACAAGCCCGTCGACGGACTATCCAGCTGGAGCTTGGCACCCGGCAAGACGGCCCCGGAGGCGTCCGTCGCGACGCCGGCCAGATTTCCGCGAAACGTCTGGGCGAAAACGCCTGTGGCCAGCAGCATCACGAGCGAAAGTCGGCTTAAAATCATATGCATCTCCCCTATTGATATCCCCGCAAGCTCATCTGGGATTTCCATTTTGGATTCCCAGAACAGTTGAGTATATACTAGCCACTCTCAGAGGGACAGCCTGAATTTGAGCCCTGCGTTTTTCACGCCGAGGGGACAGGCGCTCCGTCCCCTTAGACCAAAAAATGAAGGGCTCAATTCGGGCTGGCTCTTTTGGCCCGAACAGAGATTGCGCGGTCCCGACATGCTCCGTTTTTGATAAATTACTTCGAGGAGCCGGTCACCATGAAAACCTGGCAGCCCGTCCTGGCAGCACTTCTCGTCGTGTCGGCCGCTGCTCAGCCCCGGCGGGTGGTCCCGTTAGGATCGAGCGGGAAGCGGGTCGCGCTGGTGGTGGGCAACGGAAACTACCGATCGCTCCCGCGCCTCACCAACAGCGTCCGTGATGCTCAGGCCATGGGCACGGCGCTAGCCGATGCGGGATTCCAGGTGATCCCCCTAATCGATGCCTCCCGCGAAGCGCTCGACGAGGGAGTGAACCGCTTCATCGCTGCGATTCAACCAGGCGACGTTGCGATGTTCTATTATTCCGGCCACGCCGTGCAGATCGGCGGCGAAAATTATCTCTCGCCGGTCGATCTTCAGGTAGTCAATGCCGTGCAGGCGCGCGACCGGAGCCTGAGGGCGGGAGAAGTGGTGGAAGAAATGGAGTCGCGCGGCGCGGATTTGCAAATCGTGGTGCTGGACGCCTGCCGCGACAATCCGTTCGGGACGCAGCGATCGATCGGCGGAGGAGGAGGGTTGGCCGCGATGTCTGCGGGACGGGGCACCTTTCTCGCGTTCGCCACTGCTCCGGGCCGCACGGCCGACGACAACTCGGCTGGTCAGAATGGCCTATACACGACCTACTTGCTGAAAGCCATCGCTCAACCCGGCTTGTCGCTCGAGCAGGTCTTCAAGCAGGCAAGCGCCGATGTGCAGAGCGTTTCGGGTGGGAAGCAGGTGCCGTGGATCGCATCCAGCATGCAAGGTGATTTTTACTTCCATGGCGGCGATTCGGCAGCCACAGTTCCGGGGCCAACGCCGGCGCCGCGCGTCGACGCGGCAACGGAGACCTGGGCGCTGATCAAGGAATCGACCAATGCGGAAGATTTCGAGAGCTTCGCGCAAGCGTATCCGAACAGCGATCTGGCTGCTGGAGCCAGGATCCGTGCAGCGCAGTTGCGTCGAACCGTGACAGTGGCCGCGGTTCCAGCTTCTGCGCCCGAGACAGCCCGTATTCCCTCCTCGAGCGGCATCGCGGCCGGGACCACCAAGGTCAATCCGAAGGACGGTCTCACTTATGTATGGATTCCGCCTGGGACATTCACGATGGGCTGCTCGCCCGGCGACAACGAGTGCAACGACTGGGAAAAGCCTGCACATCAAGTGACCATTACCAAGGGTTTCTGGCTAGGACAAACGGACGTGACGCAGGCAGCATATCAACGGGTAACCGGCCAGGATCCGAGCAACTTCAAAGGAGCGAACCTTCCAGTCGAGCAGGTGAATTGGGACGAAGCCGATTCCTATTGCCGAGAGATTGGGGGAAGATTGCCAGCCGAGGCCGAGTGGGAATACGCCGCGCGAGCGGGGAGCACCGGGCGCCGGTATGGCAACGGGGGCCGGTATGGAGACATCGATCCGATCGCTTGGTATATCGGTAACTCCGGCGGCAAGACCCACGAAGTGGGGCAGAAGCAGCCGAACGCGTGGGGACTCTACGACATGCTCGGGAACGTGTGGCAGTGGATGTCGGATTGGTATGGGGACCACCCGCCTGCGGGGACAACAGATCCAACCGGGCCCTCCTCGGGCCAGTACCGGGTGCTGAGGGGCGGCTCCTGGTACGTCAATCCTGGGGACGTCCGCGTGTCGGGCCGTGACTGGAACGACCCAGCCGGCCGCAGCGTCAACTACGGGCTGCGTTGCGTCTGGGAATAAAATTCGCTTTACTCTTTAGCCGGAGAACCGCAACAACAATATCGGCCTCCGGTGCGTCGGGTTTGCGGGCCCTGAACCAAAAAATGAAGGGCTCAATTCAGGCTGTCCCCTTCGGCCCGCTTGTGGCGCTGCGCTGATTTGACCCCCTGCCGGACCGGTGCGAGACGAGGCTAGTCGCTGCTTTCGTTGCAGATCGCTTGCGCAGCCTTGCACAGACTCCGGCATGTCTTGTAGCGTTCCTTAGCGGCGTCTATCATTTGGGCGTCGCCGCCAGCTTCAGCCAGGCTTTTAACTAAGGCAACGAAACACGTCGACTTACAACGTATATAGTCATTCTCGCAGTCGTCAATGTTTGGCATGGTAAAAGATTTCCCTCCATTGAATGAAAAAAGTCCCTATTGAGTTTGTCTCAATTTTGGGGTCCAGACCAGCGCCTTCGGCCCTTCGGCACTTTCCGCCTATCGCAAGACGGCGAACTTGAGCCATCCCTCCCAGATGTCGCTCCATGCATGGGAGACGATGTTGATGCGGAGATTTCCGCGCCACGCCGCCAGCGCGCCGTAGAGCACGCCGAGAACTGCGATCACAACCACGTTCCTCCAGCCCTGGTATGCGTGAAAAAGCCCGAAGACCACCCCTTGCGCCACCACGGCCGCGGCGATGTTGCCGCTGAGGGCATGAAACTGTTTCTGCAAGAATCCGCGAAACGCCATCTCCTCGCAGATGCCCGCGGTAAGGGAAGCCCCAATCCAGACCACGATCTCCACAAGGCTCTTCGGCAGGAGACTGTCCACGGTTTTTGCCGCACCTGAGCCGGCGGCTCCAAGCAGCCAGTGGACGCCATAAGCCGCGCCCTCCCACAGCGCCCAGAATGGCAATGCGATCGCCACATCCACGGCGACGCTCTTCCACGACTTCCATCGCTCGCCCGACAGCGTCGCCAGGTCTCCGCCAAAGCGGTGTACGCCGGCCCAGCAGTAGTAAAGGAGGGCCCAGTCCATCCCGATCAGCGTGAGATAGATGGGAACGGACTGGCTATGGCTCGCCAGTTGGCCTGGCGCCGCTCCTGAGCCGCCGCCCGCGGGAGCGTTCTGGGCCAGATAGCCCATCACCACCACTCCAGCCCCGATCACGAGAAAACCCACGAGCCAGCTCCACGACGCGATCTTTAGCGGGGAAACCTGGGGAGAGCCCGCGTGTTTCCGTGAGGGAGATTCGGGACCGGTGACATTGATCGGATTTTCTGGCATGCCTTACCTCACGAAATATTTTTTCTTATCCACCCCCGCATCCACCGCGACGTCGAAAAAGCCGACCATCATCTCCTTGAACCAAAAAACGAAGGGCTCAATTCGGGCTGTCCCTTCCGGCCCTCTTTCGGCCCTTCGAGACGCCGGACGCATTTCATTTCAAAATTAAAGCATTTTTTCGGAAATGCCGATAGCTGTTCGTTATGCGCAGAAATCTCTTCTTGACCCTTGGATTCGCGGCGTCCATCGTTCCGGCCCTCTGCACCGCCCAAGCTCCCCGACTGGCCCTGTTTTTGGGGATACAGTGATCTTGCTGGGTCAAACGGCGGGCACCGTCTGGCTCCTAAATATTGGGTCAGGATCAATCTATACCTTCAGCCCCGTGCGGAGTGAGAACTGAACTCTGCACGCACAAAGGATCGAGTGACTGAGCTTCTTGCCTTTCAGATCGGTGGCGTTTTCCTGCTGGCTGCGCTCCTTATGTTCGGAACGGTCAACGGTTTTTCGGGACGTTTCAGAATTGGAACCGCGCCGCTGATGGTGATCGCCGGAGGCTTGCTTTTGTTTCTGCTCTACCGGCATGCCGCCGATCTCGCGGCGATGCTACCTTCGTTCACTACCAGCACCCCCGAGCACTCTTCGGCACCCGTTGCCGCTCCAGGACCCGCGCCCGTGGTTCGCGGCCGGCCGCACGCTGCAAAGCGAGAGCCCGTCCCATTCAAGGGCGTCGTCACCGAGCTTGACCCCGAGCCCGCGCCGGTTGCGGTTCCTCCCGCCGTCACGAAGCGCCGAATCCGGCTGACTCCCTGGTGCCGCACGAAAACTCGCCCTACGACAGTAAGACGAAGAACGGCCTGCGCTCCGTAGGCCGATTCCTTCACATCCTCCCGAAGGAACAGAAGGACGACCACTGAGCTTTGCGGCGGGCGCAGGACGACGGTTTCGCGAATGGCAAACGTGCAGAGCGGGAGGTCCCAGGGCACGCCCGCCGTGCGTGTTATTTCACAGGTTTGTACGTCGGCTTGTGACTGTACGCAGTCAGCGCGCACCTGGTCGCGCGGCATCCTCCACTGGGTGCTCGATTCGCACATGGCGGAGGAGCCTGGCTGCGGAGCGTCAGGCCTGTGGCCATCGTGGGCCACGCGTTCTACATCTACGACATTCCGGGGGACCGGTAGCGATTCGCCTGCCGGCACGGGAAGTGGTCTGATCCGAAGGTGTTTGCGAAATAGGTTGTTGACTGGTCCGTTTGCGCCAAGTTTAGCTCTCACTTCGCGAGGGGGACGGAGCGCTCCATCCCTTTTGGCTCTACGCTGCTGATTTGATTGCACCGAAAATAGTCGAAAACGAAGGGCTCAGTTCAGGCTGTCCCCTTCGACCCTTCGACCCCTTCGATCCCCCTTCGAGCCCTTCGAGGCCTTCGACCCCCTTCGACCGAATCGGGATTGTGTATGCGTAATATGTTTGCATGCGTAATATGATTGTCTCTTCGGGTTTGGTTGTTTTGTTGGGCTGCGCAACTGCTCGGGCTCAGTTGCAGATCACGGGTGTAGTGAACTCCGCTTCTTACCAATCGGGGATGCCGTATCTAGGCGGCCTGGCTTCGATTTACGTCACCGGCCTTGCCGGGCCAATTGGCCTGACCGGGGCCCCGTCCTCCTCGCCGCTGCCATACCAACTCGCCGGCGTGGAAGTTTCCATCGATGCAGTGCTTGCGCCAGTTCTGGCGGTCTACATTTCCGGTACAGGACCCAACGCCTTCGGCCAGATCAATATCCAAGTTCCCGTCGAGTGGAACCTAGCGGCGATCCTGTTCTCTCCACAGAATCAACAGTTCGTCGGGGTAACGCAGTACCTCCCCGACGGGTCCACGCTCACGGGCATGGTTTCGCCTGTACCCGTCGGAGAAGCCACCCCCCCTATTTCGGCGGATTTTTTAGCGACCAGAATAATTTCGCGATCGCCCAGCACGCTTCCGACTACAGCCTGGTGACAGCTCAAAATCCAGCTCACTCGGGTGAGACCATTATTGTTTACGCAAACAACTTCTTCACGGTTTGGCCGCCGCCGCCCATCGGGTTCCCCACGCCGTCCCAGCCGCTGTTTGTGCCAATGACGCCCTATCCTGGTACCACTGGCTACCTGTTTTTGCAGAGTCCGCCGCAGGTTTTGCCGGGATTAAACAAAGGGAGTTGTGCGAACACCCCGGCGCTCAACGTGACGTTCGAGGGTTTAGCACCGGGCCTCGTCGGGGTAGAACAGATCAATTTCGTAGTGCCAAGTCTGTCGCCGGGAAACTATGCGTTGTTTTTTAACAGCGGAACTTCTGCGAACGGTCTCTGCGATGTCCTTGGGTATCCAGAGTCGAGTTCTTATGTGATGATTTCAGTGGGATAATTCGAAAATAATATGCCGAGTTCGGAGCACTTTATGAGATTCGTAATGAAGATGTGGATTTTCGCAGGGCTCGCGGGCGCTTGCTTGGGCCAGAGCCTCACTGGTACGGTGATTGCCAGCGACACCGGAAACCCGATCGCCGGTGCAACCGTCGACGCTGTGCAGCAGCCCGCCTCGCCCGGCCAGCGCCCGTCCGTTTACCAGACTGGGGACAGCCCGCGTGTTTCCCTGAGGGAGATTCGGGACCGGTGAGATTTATCGGATTTTCCGGCATGCCTTACCTCACGAAATATTTTTTCTTATCCACCCCCGCATCCACCGCGACGTCGAAAAAGCCGACCATCATCTCTTCCCAACTCTGCTCGCCATAGCGCACGTCGGCGGAGGGGTCGGGGTTGCGCGGATTGTTGGGCGAGTTGTCGTACGTCGCGATCCAGACCAGCTTCGTGCCTTTCTTCATGGCGATCGGGAGCGCCAGTTTGTAGGAAAGCTGCCA
>Ga0187784_10005188_pt1 | contig 10544 bp, 9 predicted proteins | sample 1015_SJ02_MP15_2_FD_132964 | JGI IMG/M metagenome (GOLD analysis project Ga0187784, IMG submission 132964) | Tropical peat soil microbial communities from peatlands in Department of Meta, Colombia - 1015_SJ02_MP15_20_MG | ecosystem: Environmental > Terrestrial > Soil > Wetlands > Peat | place... | reverse complement strand
GTGGAAAGCTGCCGGACGACTGCGTGACTCGATCCAGGCCAGGGCCCGGGCAGGGTCGATCCAAATGTCCCCAAACATGACCGGGGTCCCGGGCGAGGCAGAGGCCCCGGCGGTCGCCGCCGTTTCGCCAAATTCTCCGACCACGCCTGCGTGGGATCAAGCGGGCATTCAGGATTTCACCTTCACCGAACGCAGCGGCCGCAAGGTGACGAAGGCCGATTTGCTGGGACATCCGTGGCTGATTTCTTTCATCTTTACCCGCTGTGCAGGCCCTTGCCCAAAAGTGAGCGGACGGATGAGCGAGCTGCAGCGTCTGCTCGTTGGCACTGATGTGAAACTTGTCACCTTGACGGTCGATCCCGACTTCGACAAGCCCGACGTGCTGAATCGCTACGCCCAGGCATTCGGGGCCGACGCGAACCGCTGGCTGTATCTCACGGGCGACAAGGACAAAACTTACCGGCTGATCAACGAGAGCTTCAAAATGCCGGTGAAGGAAATGACTGGTAAGGACCGCGAGCCGGGCTACGAAGTCTTGCATTCGGTCAATATCCTGCGGGTGAACGAGAAGGGGGTGGTTGTCGCGAAGTACAACGCGCTTGACGACGTCGATATCGTCCGGCTCGAGCACGACCTGGCGCCCTACATTCAGGGGGCGAAGGCAAATCGCACGCACTCGCCCGACGCTTCCCGATCCGCGCCCGCTCCTGCAAAAGGGGCTGAGCGTTGAACGTCCCCGGATGGGTGCTGGCGCTCCCCCACGTCAACGGCAGCCTGAACGCCGCGTCGCTCGTGCTGCTCTTGGGCGGATTCGCAATGATTCGCAATGGCCGGGTGCGGGCCCACAGGCGGGCCATGTTGACCGCCTTTGGGGCTTCGACCCTGTTTCTGGCCTGTTACCTCGTCTACCACTTCGCGCTGCACCACTACACGGGGAGCGGATCCCGCGCGTTCGGCGGAACCGGATTGATTCGCGACGCCTATTTGCTGATCCTGATTTCTCATATCGTGCTGGCGTTCTTCGTGCCGATCTTGGCAATACGAATGATTTACCTGGCGGCGAAAGGCCGCTTCGCGTCTCACCGCCGCTGGGCGACAGTCGCCTTTCCGGTTTGGGTTTACGTATCGGCGACAGGTGTTATCATCTACGCAATGCTGTATCACTTGCCCGCCGCGTGGGGCAATTGAAACGAGGGGAACTTTCGTGCGAACCCGGACGTGGATTTTGACCGTTATCGCGGGGGCGTTGCTCTGCTTGTCGACCGCGAGCCCCGCGTCGGCCTGTCCAATGTGCAAACTTGCGAACGAGTCAGACAGCCGACTTCCGACCGCCTACATGTACAGCATTCTGTTTATGCTGGGGATGCCGGCCACGGTACTGAGTGGCTTCAGCGTTGGCTTCTGGCGACTCTCTCGCAAAGCAGCTCGTCTGCAACGCGAGGCAGCCGAGCACGCCGTGCTGGGGGCGGCCGATCCCGCGGTCGAAGCGATTCAAAGCCCCGAACGGGCTTTTTCGCCCAGCGCTCAAGCCTTGCCGGGCGCTGGCATGGTCGGGCCCGGTTTGGTCTTCCCGTAAGGCCCCGCTGGCCGATCTGTCAACGTATCACTCGCGGGTATCGTTGCGCGCCGGTGATCGGCGCTGGCCTCATTCTGTCGTGGGATCGAAGCCGGCCGGATCGAGGTGATAATCGATCGCCAGCCACAGTGATCGGGCGTAGCGAAAGAAATAAAGCGGGAAGAGCATGCAGAACCCGGCCAAGGGGGCCGCCAGTGCCGTGTTGCTCCAGCCGACGCCGAAGTGCAACGCGAAGTAGACCGCCATCACGGCCAGCACGGTGACGCCGTAGTTGATGTAGGTCGAGCCCAGAAAATAGCCCGGGGCCCGCTCATAGCGCAGGCGGCAGTGAGGACACGTCTCGTGCATACGGAACCAGCCGGCGAACAGTCGGCGCTGGCCGCAGCGGGGGCAGCGCAAACGCAACGCACGGCCCAAAACTTCGGCAAGCGTGGCTCGGGGAGCAGTCGATTCGCTGGGGGGGCTGGCTGCCATGTTTGATCCGGCCCAATGTTAACCCACCCGTCGCCCGGCGCGCACGCTCACCGGCGGTTCAATCCTGGATTTCCAGAAACGAATCGGTCGGTTGCGAGGCCCCCGGACCGACGGGCCGCCGCGAACTCATGATTGCGGCGGTTCGCTACGAAGCGGCTTGGGCTCGGGGACCTTCGCGCGCCGACGCGAGGGAGTGCGATCGGCCGTCGCGCCGCGCCCTTTCGCGTTCCAATTCTCGCCAACCTTCCAGCGCAGGTTCAAGACTCGCGAGCCGCCGATCTGCTGCGCTCGCAGCTGCAGCTCCTGTCCGCGGAGCGCATCGGCGTCGGGCAGTCTATATTCCTGCGTGTCTCGCCCATTCCCGAGCTTCGTGACGATCCGCTGCATGCGCTTGCGGTTCGGGACGTACAGGGTGCACTCGAAGTTGAGCCGCTCTTCGGGCCTGGTGTTGTTCACGATGAGCTGCTTGATCTGCAGGTCGCCGTTTTCAAGTCGCGTGTCGACGACCGAATAGACCACGTCTCCCAGGCCAACCTCGTAATCGCGGTACACGCGGAACGTGTACGACGACAACGCGAAATCGAGCACGATCCGCTGCGTGCCGAGGCTGGTGTTGGACGGCAATTCCAGCGTGATCGGGATATCAAATTTCTCGCCCGCAGCCAGTGAGAACCGCGCGTCCGGCGGTTCGACCTTCCAGTCCTTGGGTACGACGATGTGCACCTGACCGCTGACGCCCTGGTGAAACGTGTTGACGCCGTGAATGACTTCTCGTTGCTTTCCGGTCTTGCTCGGGAGGCGTCCCTTCTCGAACGTAACGGCTGCCATCCACCGGGCGATCTGCTCGGGAAAGTGGCGAATGACGAGCGGGCTCGGGCCAATCCGGATCTTATGACGCACGCCCGACTCGCTGATCGGCAGCCGGATCCGCCGGCCCAGCACGTCGGTGACGATCGATTCCTCGCTGAGATAAAGATCCTCGTCGACCGGCTCGTGGTTCCAAACCACAATTGCGACGTCGCCTTTGCGCGAGAAGGCGAAGTTGCGGCTCCCCTCGGGGAGGTTGAACGAGCCGATGAATTCGGCCCCCTGCAGGGCCATCGCCGTCGTCCGCCAAGGCAAAAACAGCGGAGCAGGGGAGCCGCCCGGTGCCAGCAGACCGCAATCTTCGTCGAAGACGTCGTCGATGAAGATTCTTTGGGCCCCGCCCATCTTGGCTTCGACCATTTTCTTGACCAGGTCGCTTCCCCGCTCGTCGGCAGTGAACCCCGACTTGGGGAGCGGCTTGACGAGCACCCAACGATCGGGCGCGTCGGCGGCCGCCATCGATTTCAAGCGCGTGACCAGCTCGTTCTCCTTGAGACGCTGGCGCGTGCTGATCGACAAGAAAATGCCACGCGCGTCGCTCCGCCGCGGCGGAGGGGTCTCCCAATTCCAATGGACTCCGATGCGCGTGTCGCGGCCGATGCGGTCGAACTCATTCTTGACGCGGGCGGTCGTCTGCGCGAGGTTCTGCGGCGACATGCCGACGAAACTTTCGTCTTCCTCTTCGCCCAACTGCCAGTGCCGCACGTGCGAAGAGTAGCGGGCGATGACCTTCTCGATCGACTCGCGCCAGAACTCGGTCCGCATGGTGAACAGCTCGCTGATTCCGGTCCAGTCGCGAGCGAACTGCCTGCGCAACTCGGGGGGCGGCTCGTTGAGCAGCCCGACGGGAGTGATGTGCCGCAGCGACAAGTCCTCGAAAAACGCGGAAATTTGTGCTGGCGACGGGGTCTGGGCGCCGAACCCGGAAGTCGCCGTCGACGCGCTGGCGTCCGAGACCGATCCCCAGAGCGGATACTTGAGCCAGTTGATCCCTGCCTGCGAGGCCAGCTCAGCGAGTTCTTTCAGACCCGGCATATCGGAGGCCCGACGGATCGTCCAGCCGAACTCCCCCTGGTCCGCCATGTCAGAAAGCGTGTCCATGACGGCAAACGAGGTGCGCTTGGTGAGAATCGTTCTGCCGTCCTGACTCAGCACGGCTTCGACGGCATAAAATCCATGCGGCTGTGAGCCCAGCGTCCAGTCGATCGGCTTCTGTTTGTTGGCGCGGCGCTCGGACAATCTCGCGGAGTCTGTTGCTTTGTCGCCCGCAGCTTTTTTGTCGAGCGAAGCACTCGGCCCCCCCGCCTCGTTCAACGCCGATGTCATCGAAAGGTCGAAAGCGGTCGCGGCGACGCGCTTGCCCTCGGCGTCAGTAACCGCGAGGTCGAGCCGGTAGGCGCGGCGCGGGTCCAGCCCGTCGACGTGCGAAGTGACGACCACGGGCGAATCGTGTGCACGGAAGTGCGACTGAAAGTTGCTGTCCAGCGAGAACAGGGGAAGTTCGCCCATCCACAAATCGTCGAACCAGGCGGCCCCGCGGATGTCCGAGCGGCTCCTGGGGACGAGATGGCAGCCGACGACCACGAAGTGCACGTCTTCGTGAGGCACGACGGGGCCGATCGTGACCAGGCACCAGTCTTTGAACGTTCCGGTCACCGGTCGCGTTAGAAACCGCTGCACCCTTTGCCGTTTGTGATTGAGCAGCGAGATCGAGACAAGGGCGGCGTCGTTCTCGAGCATCTGCGTGCGAACATAGCCGCGGAAGACGTAGGAGTGGTAGGGATCGATGACGATCGGCTTCGAATACATCGTGATCCGGCCGCCGTTGGCTCTGAAGCAGAGGCTCGAGCCCTTGCCGCCGTGCCCGTGCTCGCGGTCGATCGCACCTTCGATATAGCGCGGGAAGTCGGTCCCCTTGCGACGGATCCAGCCGTCGGGGTGCCGGTCGAAATCGCGGTCCTCACCCTCTTCAAAGCCGAAATTAAAAACTTCGACGGCGCCCGCGAATGGATCGTTGGTCGCGCTCGGAGCGGCGCCGGCGTGACTCTGGGCGGCCTTGGGCGGCTGCGGAGCCGCCGGTGCGGCCGGAACCGGAGTTTCCTCGCTGCTGTTGGCTGCCCCATCAGGGGGCAGGGCGGACGGATCCTGGCCGGCCGCGACGAGGCACGCCAACAACACTAAGATGGACATCGCTTCGACTTGGAAAAGGATTCCGATCGTAACCATCGCTCAAGATCGGCCGAATTGCGCGGACGTCTCGACGCGAGATCCGCCGGGGCCGATTGGCGCGGGTTTAGCGGTTATAATGCCGCCGGCCCGCACGGCCCCAACCCATGAGACCGCTGCCTCTAGCGATCGCCACACGCTGTTTGAGCCGGCCACTGAAGCCCTCGCTGGTCCTGGCTGCCCAGTTCGGGGCGGCCGGCGTGCAGTTGGACTGCCGCAACGAATTAAAGGCCGATGAGCTGTCTGCGACTGGTCGCCGGGAGCTGCTGCACCGGCTCGAGGAGATGCGGCTGTCGATTGCGGCGCTCGATCTCCCGCTGCGACGCGGGCTCTTCGATCCGGAGCGTCTCGACGCGCGCATCGCCGCTCTCAAGCAAGCGATGGATTTCGCCTCGCTGCTCCGGTGCCGCGTGGTCACAGTCAGGATGGGGCGCCTGCCTCGCGAGAACGAAGCGACAAAAGATACGCCGCTGGCTGTGCTCAGCGATTTGGCCGGGCATGGCAACCATGTTGGCGTGACGCTGGCGGTGGGACCGGGGGGCGAGACGGCGACGCTCCTCGATCTCTTGCGACAAGTTTCCTCCGGGCCTGTGGGGATCAATTTCGATCCGGTGCCCGTCGTTTCGGCCGGCCGATCGCCGCTCGAGGCGGTTGCCGGCTGGGGAACGCTCCTAAGCTATGTGACGGTTCGCGATGCGACGCGCGATGCTGACGGCTTGGCCACCGAGGTTCCAGTCGGTCGTGGAGAGGTGGCCTGGCAAGAGCTGCTGGCCGTGATTTACGAACTTGACTATCGCGGCTGGTTCTGCGTCGATCGAACGCAGGGCGACGACCGGGCCGGCGATGCTGGTCGCGCGATTCAATACATTCGATCGCTGGAGCTTGGCTAAAGCCGTGGGAAAGAACGTGGTCGAGCAGGAAGTGCTTTCCGTCGCAGAACTCTCGCGGCGCCTCAAAGCGCTCGTCGAGACGAGCTTTCCTTTGGTTTGCGTCGAAGGAGAGATTTCCAACTTTTCGCGCGCGGCGTCGGGTCACGTTTACTTCACGCTGAAGGACGAGTCCGCTCAGATTCGCGCCGTGCTGTGGCGCAGCGCGGCAATGCGTGTTCGCTTCCAGTTGCACGACGGCTTGCATGTCGTCGCTACGGGCCCAATCGAGGTCTACGCGGCCCGGGGAAGTTATCAGCTGGTCGTCGAGCAACTCGTGCCGCAAGGCATCGGGCCGCTGGAGCTTGCCTTTCGGCAGCGCTACGAAAAGCTCGCGGCCGAAGGGCTCTTTGCACCGGAGCGGAAGCGTCCGTTGCCTCGGTTTCCTCGCCGCATCGCCCTCGTCACCAGTCCCGCGGGAGCCGCGGTTCGCGATCTGCTGCAAGTGATCACCCGACGCTGGCCCGCCTGCGATCTCGTGATCGTGCCGGTGCCAGTGCAGGGGCCGGGGTCGGCTGCGGCGATCGCTGCGGGACTTCGGTCGGCAACGCGTCTGCCCGACGTGGACGTCATCGTCACGGGGCGCGGCGGCGGCAGCTTGGAGGACCTTTGGGCCTTCAATGAAGAGATCGTGGCCCGCGCGATTCTTGCCTGTCCGATTCCCGTAGTGAGCGCGGTCGGTCACGAGATCGACGTCACGATCGCCGACCTGGTCGCCGACAAACGGGCACTCACGCCCAGCGAGGCTGGCGAGCTTGTCGTTCCACAACGGACGGACATTCTCTCGGACGTCGCGCACCTCGCCGTGCGGATGGAAAGCGCCGCCCGCGATGCTTTGCGGCGCCGGCGATTGGCGCTCGACGCGCTGGCCGGCTGCCGCGCGCTAAGCCGTCCGCTCGACCTGGTGCGCGATCGCCAGCGCCAACTCGAAGAATTGTCGCATCGAATCGCTGGCGGAATGCGCCGACGAATTGAACGCGCCTCTCACGAGCTGCAAGCGCTCAGCATGCACCTTGACGCTTTGAGCCCGCTCAAGGTTCTCAGTCGCGGCTATTCGCTGACCCGGCGCGAACCGACCGGCGAAATCGTTCGCAGGGCCGACGAAGTGCAGGTGGGCGAGCGCATCGAGACGCTTTTGGGCGAAGGCCGGCTCAGCAGCGTCATCGAAAGGGTGGAACGCTGAAGCCAACGCGGATAAAAACGGTGAGGCCGACCAATTCGTCGGCGGGACTGCAAACTGGGACCGCGTTGAACATGTCCGACTCGACATCGGGTGGCTGCCCGCCCGGCGAGCAGAGTTTTGAGGCCTGCCTCAGCGAGTTGCAGGATCTCGTCCGGCTGCTCGAAGGGGGATCTCTGGGATTGGCGGAGTCGATCGCCGGGTTTGAGCGCGGGATTTCCCTGTTGCGGCACTGTTATCAGACTCTGGAGCAGGCCGAGCAGAAAATTGAACTTCTGTCCGGTTTCGATCGGTCGGGCAATCCGATCATGACGCCTTTTGACGCCGCGTCGACGCTCGAGACGAGTCAGGCGGCCGCCGACCGGCGCGAAAAAGCACGGGCCGAGCCGGCGCCGAAAGGGGTTGCCGAGCCGAAGAAATCGCAACAATCCGAGCGGGCGCCTGAACCCGAGCCAGGGGCCGAAGTGTCTCTTCCTGGGGAGGGAGAGCTTTTCTAAGATGACACGCGCGGACCGGTCGATTTAGAGAAGGGCTTGCCCCGGCGGGCGTTGCCGTCGATCGGAGGGCGCGTTCGTCCAGGCAGCGCGTGCCGGCATTACCTGGTCCGCGAGGGCGATTTGGTTTCCATGCAAACATCGTCTCGGCCAGCCGGGCAGTCCTCCTCCCATGGCAGTCTTTTTCGCCCGGATATCGAACGCATCGAAGGCTACACGCCGGGCGAGCAGCCGCAAGAGGCAGGCTGGATCAAGCTCAACACCAACGAGAACCCGTACCCTCCGTCGCCGGCCGTCCGGGCAGCGGTCATCGCAGCTGCAGAGGGACGGCTCAATATCTATCCCGACCCACTGGCAACCGCGTTCCGCAAGAAAGCGGCTGCTCTATTCGGCGTCGATCCGGACTGGGTTCTGCCGGGCAACGGCAGCGACGAGTGCCTGACGCTCATAACACGTGCCTTTATCGATCCGGGTGAGCTGGTAACGTTCCCCTATCCCAGCTACATCCTGTACGAAACGCTGGCCGACCTGCAGGGGGGCCGGCACGAGCGGATTCGACTCAACGCCGACTGGTCGTGGAACGACGCGATCACGCGTCCGTTAATTGAACGCAGCAAGCTGACTTTTGTGCCGAATCCGAATTCTCCGTCCGGAAACGCCTGGACGCGGGACGAGAGCCGCACGCTGATCCCGCCGAATGGCGTGCTGGTGCTCGACGGCGCGTACGCCGATTTTGCCGACCAGCCCGACCACTGTGACTTCCTTTCGCAACCCGGCGGGGCGGGAGAACGCGTGATCCTGCTGCGGACATTTAGCAAGTCATACAGCATGGCCGGAGTGCGGTTTGGATTCGCCCTGGCGCACCCGGACGTGATTCGCGGCCTCCGCAAGGTGAAGGACAGCTACAACTGCAACACGCTGTCACTGGCGGCGGCTTTGGCAGCGATCGACGACCAGGCTTGGATGCGGGCCAACGTCGAGCGGATTCGCGCGACGCGCGCACGACTCACGAGCGCGCTGCGCGCCTGCGGATTTTGCGTGGTCGATAGCCAGGCGAATTTCGTCTGGGCAACGCGCCCCGAGAGCAAACGGGCGGCCGGGCCGAGTCATCGCGAAATCTACCAGCGGCTGAAGGACCGAAAAATCCTGGTTCGATACATGCGGTTTCCGGACGCGCAGGGCAGTAGCCCACCCGCCGAGATCGACGGCCTGCGAATCACCGTCGGAACCGACGATGAAGTCAGCGGATTGCTTTCTGCCCTCAAGGACGTGCTCGCATGACGCGCCGGGCGGCGATCAAACGCAAAACGGCCGAGACCAACATCGAGCTGGAATTATCACTCGACGGCGCCGGAAAGACGGAAATTGAAACGGGAGTCGGCTTCTTCGATCACATGCTGACACTACTGGGTCGGCACTCGCTGATCGACCTTTCGATCAAGGCCCGCGGCGACCTGCACGTCGATCAACATCACACGGTCGAGGACGTCGGCATCTGCTTGGGCAAAGCGCTCGCGGAGGCGCTCGGCGATAAGCGGGGCATCGCGCGCTACGGCAGCGTGACTTTGCCCATGGAGGAAACGCTCGTGACGGCGGCCCTTGATCTGAGCGGCCGGGCCTGGTTCGTCTACAAGGTCGTCATTCCGACGAGCAAAATCGGAGAATTCGACGCGGAGCTGGTCGAGGTTTTCTGGCAGGCCGTTGCTGCCAACGCACTCATGAATCTGCACTTCGTGCTGCACCACGGCGCAAACAGCCACCATATCGCAGAAGCAGTGTTCAAAGGCGCCGCCCGCGCCCTGCGCGAAGCGGTGGCTCTCGATCCACGCCAGAAAGATGTGCCATCGTCGAAAGGCACGCTCACGAATTGAGATGCGCTTCGCGCGAACGGCTCTCACGCGGCGCGATCAAAAATTTTGACGCGTAGTCGGTTGACAAGAAAATCTTTGCGTGTAGTTTAGGCTTCTTCATTTGGCGGCGAGGTGAAAGCAACATATGCGACGTCATCATGCGGCGCGCACTCAGCACGAAAAGATCTGCGGCCGCCCAATTTAAACCTGTGGATGCGCAAGAGCCTTTACCGTTTTTCAATTATTGAGCGCTCGACGCATTCCGAAGTGCGCCTTTCAATTTGCAAGCAGGCAATCTCTATTTGCAGGGTGGTCTCGATTTCTGAGAGATCGCTTTTCGTGAGCTTCTCAAGAGAGTAGCGGGGGCTTCCGGGCCGATCCCGGCTTTTGCCAATACGGATGGCACCGGCGGTTGTTTTGACAGTCCATTGGCGACCAGTCATCGCAAGGGACTGCCTAAGGACCGACGGCTCAGTATCGGATTCAGAGGAGCGCGGGCCTAGCGCACAAAGACCGCGAGCCCGGTTGCTTCCCCGCTCTCTCTTTCTTTTGCAATCCAGCGGCCGCGTCAACGCGGTTCGGCTCTCGCGCAGTCCGTGAAGAAGCCGCGCGTTTTACAAATCTTGTCCGTACCATGCGAGCCATGCAGTTCCCGCAGACTGCGCAATTTAGCAGCTTGTGCAGCGATTTGGGGGAACTCTTCCGAAGAGCTAAAGTTTGCGGGAGGTGGCGATCGATCTTGGGGTATACACAGGGGGGCGTCTCCGGCCAACGAGTCGTAGATGCTCTACGGACTTTACCTGTCCGCCCAGGGAGCACAGGCACAGGCGACACGCCTGGATGTCCTGTCCAATAACCTCGCCAACGCGGGGACTACGGGCTTCAAGCGTGACTTGGCCATCTTCCAGAGTCACCCCTCCTACGACGTTGAGAACGGGGGCTTCTCCAACG
>Ga0187784_10005187_pt1 | contig 10546 bp, 9 predicted proteins | sample 1015_SJ02_MP15_2_FD_132964 | JGI IMG/M metagenome (GOLD analysis project Ga0187784, IMG submission 132964) | Tropical peat soil microbial communities from peatlands in Department of Meta, Colombia - 1015_SJ02_MP15_20_MG | ecosystem: Environmental > Terrestrial > Soil > Wetlands > Peat | place... | reverse complement strand
GACAATTTTAGATCCACGGAAGCAGCAGCCTCTTCAACATGCTCGACCTTCGTTGCCCCGATGATCGGAGCAGCAACTCCCCTGTTGAAAAGCCACGCAAGGGCAACCTGCGACGGGGTGACGCCCTTCTCCTTCGCGACTTCCTCCGTTCTCTCAGCAACGTCAAAGTCCTCGGGACGGAAGAACCTCTCCTCCAGCAGCTGATCCGATCTTGATCTTGCCGTGTTTGGAACATCTCCACGTTTGTACTTGCCGCTGAGAAATCCCCTAGCCAGCGGACTGAACGGGATTACTCCGATATTCTGGTCCTTGCAGAGCGGCATCATCTCCCTTTCCTCCTCGCGGTACGCAAGGCTGTAGTGGTTTTGCATCGAGACAAATCTCGATACCCCAAGTAGATCACTCAGGTACAGCGATTTTGCAAACTGCCACGCAAACATGCTGGACGCGCCGATATAGTCAACCTTGCCCGAATGCACGAGATCATTTAGAGCAACGAGCGTTTCTTCAATCGGCGTCTCATAATCCCAGCGGTGAATCTGGTACAGGTCGATCCTGTCGGTCTGGAGCCTCTTCAATGACCGTTCAGCTTCCCTCAAGATGTGGAACTTGGAGAGGCCGATGTCATTCACGCCAGAGCCTATCTTTGATCTTACCTTTGTTGCAATGACCGTGTCGTTCCGCACCGGTCTCAGCAGTTCGCCGACAATTTCCTCGGAGCGCCCGTTCGAGTACACGTTTGCGGTATCGTAGAAATTAATTCCGAGATCCAGAGCGCGCTTCATTATCGGCCGCGCCGCATCGATCTCGATCATCCACTCGGCTGCGTTTCCAAAGGACATCGTCCCAAGACAGATTCGCGATACCTTCATCCCGGTGGGGCCAAGTCGAATATATTGCAAAGAAAATCTTGGGAGGGACTATTCCTCGTACCTGCTTAAAGGATATTGCACCGGTGAAGCTTTCCAGTATTTAGGGCGCGTAATAGCTAGATTATACTACCAGCTGGTAACCATCGGAGGGTACGATCTTTTGTGCCTGCTCTCTAGGATCTTTCGGATGACTTCATCTACCAGCGAAATCGGGGCACCGGTCTTCTTGCTCACTTCCAATGGCCCTTGGTTTTGGTCGAACAACAGGGACATTATTGGATCGAGAACGGTATAGTCCGCCGGGATTTCGTCCGTCGCCTTGTGCCCCTGCCACAGATTGGGGCTGGATGGTTTCGTGACCACGCCTTCAGGCAGACCGAGCCGGCGACCTAGTTCCCTGACCTGTCCCTTGTAAAGATGCGCGATCGGGAGGAGATCGACGCCGCCGTCCCCATATTTACTAAAGAAACCAATTAAGTCCTCCGACTTGTCGCCGGTACCCGCGACTAGGTACTTTTCCTGGTTTGCGAAAGTATAGAGGAGAGTCATCCTCAGTCGCGCCTTGAGATTCCCCATAGTCACCCTGCTTGCCTGAACTTTTTTTGCCTTCAATATCTGTTCGAAGGCTTCAACCAGCGGCGAAATCAGGATGTCTAAAGATCTAACGCCTAGCTCTTTGATGATAATTCCCGCGTCCTCGTAATCCTGCGAACTCTTGTGATAATCCTCGAACAGACGAATGCAAAGGACATTTTCAGATCCGACCGATCTCTGGCAAAGTGATGCCACCACTGCGCTGTCGATTCCACCGCTCAGCCCGACGACGTATCCCTTTGCGCTGGCGGACTCCATCTGAGATTTTAGAAACTTCGAGATTCTGAGGATCTCGAAGTCTGGATCGAACTCGGATTTCTTCTCTACGGCCATTTCCACGTGAATTTAATTTTCTCCTTTGAATTAATCTTACTCCGTCCTTGATTCAGACCGCCGCAACGAGCTCACCAGTTGACAGCTTGTCGAGATACTCTGCGGGGAATTTAGTCTCGACATCTCTGTTTTGGCCAATTGCGATGTACTTCAAAGCGGTATCCACCGCCGAGCTTGGAAACCTCCACAGGTCAATCACGACCTTGTTTGAGAACTCTAGTTTTGTGTTGTAGAACTCTTTCCACGGTGTAGCGATGATGCAGACATTTGACTTTTCAATGCAATCCTCTGCGTTCCCCGCACAGGCGAGGCCCAGAGAAAGCACCTCCCTAGAGTTTCCGGAAACACCAGGATCAAAAGCAGTGACTTCGTAACCCCGCTCTTTCAGCTCCTTTGCGAGCATCAGCGACTGTGACGCTTCCAGGACGTTCGTGTTCGGCTTGTAACTCAACCCTAGAATACCAATCCGCGCGGGTGGGAAGACGCTTTCCTTTTTCAAAATCTCCAGAACTCGGTGCACCTGCGAAAGGTTCACGTTGTGAGTCGCCAGCGCGATCTCCGCTTGTGCTCCGAGGATCCTCGTAAAGGTTGCAAAAGCGATGTTGTCCCGTGGAAAGCAGGGACCACCATATCCTTGCGCACCGCGAAGGTATTTCGAGCCTATCCTTTTGTCCTTGCCGATTGCTGTTGTTACCTTGTCCACGTCGCCCCCGGGCATCCTCTCGCAGATCTCGGCGAGAGTGTTGGCAAAACTCATTTTCATGGTGACAAAGGAGTTCACTGAAATTTTTGCGAGCTCCGCGTTAGCAAAGCTCATCCGTTCAATCGGGGGCGAGTTCTTGCAAATCTGCTTTTGAATTCTAGAGAGTTCCAGTCCGGCTTTATTGTCTGACTCCCCAATGAGAATGAAATCGGGCTCCACCATTCCCTTGATAACGTCTCCGAGTGCGATAAACTCTGGATTGTAGCACAACCCGAAATCCTTGCCTCAGGTTTTCCCCGAAACTTTTTCCAGCAGGGGGCGTACAAAGTTATCCATCGACCCGGGCATTACCGTACTCACGAGCACGACAAGATGGTATCCCTTCTTTTTGGCGAGCTCGCGTCCGATGCTCTCCATGGCTCCTTCGACGAATTTGAGCGAAAACATCCCGGACTCGTCGCTGGGAGTCGGGACGACGACGAACGTTACTCGCGTGGGGAGAATTTCTGCAAAGTTAGGCGTCGCGTGGAGCTTTTTCCTGTTTGCCTTGATTATCTTTGAAAGACCAGGCTCGAAGATTGGAGAGATCCCCTTATTGACAGAATCAATCGTAACTGAATTTACATCCACACCGATTACGCGATAGTCATTCGCGGCTAGAACTGCAGCAAGACAGAGACCCAGCTTTCCCAATCCGACGACGGATGCGCGCTTTGCGCTCAAAAAAATCTCTCTCTAGAAATCACACTTGGATTTCTGCAGTTATCGGCATCTTGCGCTGTTGCGCGTGCCACGCGATGGTTCTCTGCAACCCTTCCTCAAGATCGACCTTCGGTTGCCAGAGAAGAAGGTTCTTCGCCCGTGAAATGTCAAGCGCCCTGCTGAAAGGACCTTCAGGTTTGCTGCGATCGAAAACTACGTTTGCAGAACGATAGCCCGAGAGTTCCAGTATCATGCTGGCAACGTCCCTGATCTTGTACCTCTTGTCCCATCCTAGATTCACGGGAGTTGCGTCCCTGATGTGCTCGGCGGCCAGCATCGAACCTTCCGCGATATCATCCACGAAAGTGAAACCACGCTCCTGCTCACCAGAGCCCCAAACTACGTATGGATTCTGTCGATCTAGAGCTTTTTCTACCAGCGCGGCAATGGCATGACTGGCGTCCAGCTCTCCTGGACCATAAACGGTCAGGTAGCGGCTGATCGAGGATTCAAAACCCTTCTCCTTGTGGTACACCCCAAGCTGCATTTCACCCATGAGTTTTGCAAATCCGTAGAGGTTATCGGAGCTCTGCCAGCCCTCGCCCGTAGATAGTACCTGATCCTCCTGCAACAAAATTCCCGGCTTGTTAAGGGAGGGAGGGTACACACACGCACTCGATGAGTAGTGAAGGTGGCTGACGCCCGCCTCGTACGAAGAGCTGATCACGTTGTGATCAATTGCGAGCATCTTCGAGCACTCCACCTGGTGAATGTCGACGAACTCCCTGCCGCCAAATACCGCGCTCAGGTGAAAAACGACATCGTAGTTCCTTGCAAGCAGCTCAAATTCTCTCGGGTTCGTCGAGAGATCGATTGTCTCTATGGGGACTTCGTGTATTCCGTGTTTCTGGTAAATCGATGCAAGCCTCTTCAGCTTCTCCCCGCCAATTGAGGCTTTGTTGGGAAAAAGCAGCTTGTCAACGACAGTAACAAGGGCACCTTGGCTAAGAAGTTTATCGACGATGGTGCCACCAATGAATCCGGCTCCGCCTGTAACGATTACCTTCTTCCTGCTCCAATTCAAGGTGAGGATTCGAGACCGACCCGAACTCGCAGCTGATTAATAATTCTTGCATTTATTCTATTGAGTAATTACTTCTTTGTCTGATTGAGTTTCTTTCTGGTAATCTAGTTGTGATTCGGTACGTTGAGTTCTGATCCAAGGATTCTCAAGCGACCTTTTCTTCCCATTTTCTTCAGAATTCCCAACACGTCAAGCAAACTAATCAGGTAGATGGCGCTCGCAGCAAGACCAAACAATCCCACGATTAACAGAGGAGAGTTGTAGAAGGCGTCGACCTTCAGCTGCTCGATGATTGCCGCAGGGCCGGCGTAGACGTCGTACACAAGCACCGGCGAGATGAAATACAGGATGTTGTAGGAAAGTGCGATGTACATCATCGGCAGTGCCGAGTAAAGCGCCCCCTGGAATTTCTTTTCAAGCATGAGAAAGAGCGGAACTAGCCAGAAGAAGTACTGAGGGTTCACGTAGTTGTAAGAAAGGAAGACGACGAGCAGCATGATTAGAAGATAACTCGCAATCGATCCCTTCTGCTTGTACGCAAGTATGATGACTATGATCAACGCGGGCAATCCGATGAACAACAGCAGAGGGAAGGGTGGAAAGTGTAGCCCAACCAAGACTTGTTGCCATGTCAGTCCGTTTACGATAAACTCGCCCGCATACGTCGGGACGCCTCGGGCATAGGCGAAAACAAATATTGACTGGAGGAGGTTACCGGAAGCTCCGTACAACAAAAGCGTTATCGCGATCGGTGGGACCAGCCACGACAGCTCTCTAATCGACGTCATGAATCCCACTTTCTTTATCCTCAGGACGAAGATTATCGGGATCAACGCCGCGGGCCAAACCTTAGTCGCCGCACCGAGCCCCGCGAGTAGGTACGCTGGACCAAACTTTTCCTTTTTCGCGAGGTAGATCGACCCGACCGCGAATGCGGTTGCGATCGGATCTATCTGCCCCCACATCGAAGTAATGAATATCACGAACGGATTTGCGAGCCAGAATGTCAGAGCGGTCTTCCTTCCGATTGAATTTGACAGGATGCCGAATATGACAAACGTTGATGCAATCATCGGGACCTTCAGCAGGAATACCAAGACAGGCAGAGTTTGCGGAACAAAAGCTTCCCAGACTTCATAGATGGAAGTGTAAAATCCCGGATAGACGAGCGCGGCATTGCTCGGTACCGGGGCGCCGGTGATCGCTTGATAGATAATGTAGCTAAGGGAGCTATACGGAACATACAGTGGAGGATATGCCCACTTTAGCGGAAAGGGATAGAGGGGTGGGTTTCCGGGAAAGAATGGACTGACGCGATCGAGCAGCCTAATACCGGATGAATAAAGAAAGTAAACATCGTAGCGCTGACCCGTGAAAGGCGCGAGTCCAAGATAGGTCGCGCCGGCAATCACAAGAAATAACTTCGTTGGAAGTATTCTGCTCAACAAAATTATTAGGGCAGAAGCCACTGCGATGATGATCCAGATAGAAGCGTCCTCCAGTACTCCCTCGTCTCCGGTTTTTACTATGGTCAGCGTTGCGCTGTTTGAATTACAACCTTTGAAAATCGCCTCGACTCGGAGGGTGTTGCTCCCGTAGTGCGCCCAATCAGAATAGACTCCTACGTAGACAAAGTTGTACTGGACGCTGTTTCCAGAAAATGTGGAAAGAACAGACCACTCCTGGCCGTTGAAGTACTGGAGCTGGAAGGAGGAGTTTACAAGATCAGGTGAATAGGACACGCCTACGACTTCAGCGAATCCGGTTCCCGACGAAGGAAGCGACGGATAGTCCAGGGTGGGCGGCTGGAGGGAAATTGTGATCGAGCAGGTATTTTGCTGCTGTGAAGTGGCGCTTGAAAAAGGGAGAAAAGACAAGGATACGAACATGATCGCGCCTAGTAGTAATACGAACTTGTTTGGCACCATCACAACTCTTCCTTCCGAGACTTTTCGTGACATTTTTTATCTTTTGTAGTTCTCCCTCGTAGGCCCTAGAAGGAAGCGGGAAGTGATTTCGAGAGTTACTATACCAGTAGTAATAAAGGTTCTTCCAATTTGTGATTAATCAGTCTCCTAATACCCAATACATAATAGGTGGCCCAGATTCAACGATGAATAATCGTCTAGATGACACTCCTCGAACGGCCCGAGGCTAATCCCCTACACACAAGTACGCTCACCGGAGTTCGTCCCTTCCTGAAGTGGGCTGGAGGTAAAGCGCGTTTAGTTCCTGAAATAACTCGTCTTATCCCAAGAAGTTTTGAGAAGTACATCGAACCATTCGTAGGCGGCGGAGCCCTCTTTTTCTCACTCTCTCCATTGAACGGAGTTTTATCAGATTCCAATCGTGAGTTGATGGATTGCTACGAGGTTGTACGGGACGATCCTGAATCTCTGTTGAAAGAACTGGAGAAGATAGCTGAACTACCACACAACGAGGAAACGTATTACGAAATTCGCAAGCAGATTATACCCATTGATCAAAGGATAAAAAAAGCAGCCAGGATGATTTACCTGAATCGGACTGCGTTCAACGGCCTCTACAGAGTAAACCGAAGCGGGGGCTTCAACACTCCTTTCGGCAGATACAAGAAATTATCCCTCCCCGGCGAACATGTGATTTTCGCGGCAAGCAAAGCGCTTCACAGTACTTTCTTGATGACTGGCGATTTCGAGAAAGTTCTGGAAGAAAATGCGACCGCCAATGATTTTGTCTACCTCGATCCTCCATATCCGGCGGTCGGGAAGTATTCTGACTTTAACCGTTACACGAAGGACTTTTTCTCGGAGAAGGATCAAGAACGTCTCAGTGAGTGCGTGGGAAAACTGGATGACATCGGTTGCACTTTTGTCTTAAGCAATGCCGACCATCCACTAATCAAAAAGTTGTACGCGGGAAGAAAATTCAAAATAGTTAGAGTATTTGCTCCTAGGTTCATCAACTGCAAAGGTGGAGCGCGTGGTGACGTTGCAGAGGTCCTTATCACAAACAACAATGATAGCAGATGACCGCTTAGATCCTGCTGTCATTTCAAAGCCACCACTGTTCACGAAGTTCATGGGCAGCAAATCTGCCATTTTGAATTTCATCTTTTCAAAGCTTGAGAAATTTGAGTACGATTCTGTTCTAGACGCCTTCTCTGGATCAGGTGCAGTTGCGTATGAGTTCAAGAAGAGACGAAAGCAGGTCACGACTAACGATTTTCTCCATTTTTCCTATGAAATTTGTAAGGCTGTAATTGAAAACTCCAAACAGAAGGTAGGAGAAGAAGATCTAGCCAGTTTGCAGACTCTAAGAGCAGATGCCCCAACTACAGTACGAGACTATTTCGAAGGGATCTACTTCAGTCACGAAGAGTGCTACTTTCTCGATTCGCTCTGGGCTAACATCCACGACACGCTTGCATCTTACCAGAAACGCCTTGCTATCGCCGCGGCATGCAGAGCATGTCAGAAGAGATATCCCCGCGGTATATTCACAGTGACGGGGAACAAGGGCAGAGATCAACGTCGTGATTTCAAAATTAGCTTACAACAACACTTCGTGAATGCAGTCGAGTCATTCGATAATGCAGTCTTTGACAACGGTAGGGATAACGAAGCGTACTGTAGTGACATTATGAATTTCAAGAGAACTGATTTTGACCTCGTTTATTTCGACCCTCCATACTGGAGTCCACTATCCGACAATGATTATGTCAGGCGGTATCACTTCATCGAGGGCTACTCCAAGTACTGGAAGGGTCTGCAGATCGATGAAAATACAAAGACAAAGAAATTCAGCTCGCATTATTATCCGACGCCATTTTCAAAGCGCGATACTGCCACATCTGCTCTAAACGAGCTCTTTCAAAGATTCGCAAATTCAATAATTGCCGTATCTTATTCATCAAACTCTTTTCCGAACATGATTCAACTGAAAGAAATGTTAGGACGAGTCAAAGATGAAGTACGAGTTAAAATGGTACCGCACACGTACAGCTTCGCCAATCAGGGACACACCGTGGGGAGGATCAAGAATAGGGTGGATGAGTACCTATTCATCGGCTATGATCGTAATCAAAGACCGATGAGTTAGACTTCATTCAGAAAGCTGAGGAATGTACTGCTCTAATTTCTCGTGTTTCTTTTTCGTTGAGTCGTTGAAACTAGTCAGTTCGAGAATTGGCGCAACCGCCTTCATCACCTTGCTCTCGGCCTTTCGTAAGTGTTCTTCGTAGGTAGTCCTCGGGAGATCCAGGCTCTTCGCTATCTCTTCGGTCGAGACTTTCTTCGGGATCTCATAGTACCCTCTCAAGATCGCTACCATCAAGGCGTGCGACTGTTTCTTCGTGAGCTCCCCGAGCAGGCTTCGCGGCGAAAGCACCATTGATTCCTTCACGGCGGTTTCCTCAAGAGGTCGTCGTGATATGATCTGAACGGTCGTAAATGTCTCCAGTTCGTCAAAGAGCTCCTTCACGTCCTTCTGTCTGAACGCCAGGATCCTGTACCACTCCCACCCGTGCTTGTACAGGATCGGCTCGATCTTGAGGCAGTTGTGTTTCTCAATTACCGGCGAGATGCTTCGCGGCCGCACACTAGCGCAGTTGCACCTTCCCGTCACCAGCTGAGCACTGCGCGGACTGAATGTCTTCCTCGTGATCTTGACTGAAAGCGTCCGCTCCAGACTTCGAAGATCTTTCTGCAGGTCTTGGAATGCAGCGAGATCCGCGTCCTCGCACGAGATCTCAAGCACATCCTTGTTATGATTGCACCAGTGGGCGAACGTTATCTCCGGCAACTTTCGGCTGAGATCGTTGTAGGGACAATCATGCTGCAACTTGTACGCTATTTCGTAAACAGCCAATGTGTGGAGATCTACCGAGATCTCTCTTTTGAGCATTTAGCCGTACTACCGTCGTACGCTGACAGTTGGGAACTATCGAATGAAAATCGTGCGTCTACCGACAGGGGACGGCACAAGAATCAAGTCTACTACGCCCAATCTTATCTCAGAAAAGTGAGCAGAATTTGAAACTCATAGACTCGGGCAAGCAGATTGTAAAGGTCTACGTCAGGTCAAAGAGAGTTGCCGTTCAGTCTTTCCCTTCGGAGAGAACCGTACCTTCGATTGTTGGATCGGTGAAGCTGACTAGCTGGGTGGTGCAGTATGAGGACAGATTCGACGACTCACAGAAATCAATTCTCAAATATGCCGATGATCTCGCCTCATCAGTAGGCGTTCCTATTGAAGTCATTGACGTTTCAAAATTGAACTTGATCAGACGATTGGTCACGCTTGTCTTCAGGCGTGATCTCTATAAGACACCGATAGTCCTCTTCCCGGAGACTGCATTCTCTCGCATAATGAATAGAATGTACCTCCTTCCATCATCAACGAACGTGAATCAGATTAATTCATCTGATGGAGTAATTCATGCTGGCATCTCTACTAATCTTGCCGAAGCGGATTTGAAATAAGCCAATTTATTAGAGGAAAGAAGGATCATGCTTGGTTCTGGGGAGACGATTATTGAAGGATGAACTCGCATTGCGGACGTGTCTTCATCTGTGGACCGGTCATTGTTCAAGAGTTAAGCAACACTTCATGCTGTGACAAAATTGCGCAATCAACAATAACTCAATTTCACGCGGTGTCAATGTAGCCTCCGCAAAATGTCTTGCTTGCGTTAAACTACGGGATTAGACGTAATGCTGGCATACAAAGATGGCTGATACAAGAAAAAAAGAGTAGTTCGAAATTTGATATTAGTAGAATTCGCCACTAGATGGCCGACTTAAGTGCGTATTCTGCTGTTATCTTTTGGGATACAGCGCAATTCCTACCGTTTAAAATATCTCGTCGTTCGATGCACTATGTTTCTAGTCAGACGGGTAGCTCGAATTGTCGAAAATAGACCCAAACCTTCACACGAATCCTGAAGACTATTCAGGAGCAGAGAAGGCAAAGCGTGCGACCGAGGGTCTGCGAAATGTTACCCATGATATCCAGAGTCCTACAAATCTCTCCTACCAGTTCAAAGATACAGGAGTAGAAGATCTCGCAGAAGCTGCCGAAACACTCGCAAAATCGTACGGTATCTACCTGGAGTACAACCGGGCTAAAACCGGCACCCAGAGAGACTGGATGTACATGGTCAGGGTTTCGATTCCGGGTGGTGGACCTATTCTACCCGCCCAGTGGGAAATTCTGGATGACATCTCAAACAAGTACACTGAAACAGATTCCTACACCGGAAAATCGCAACCCACAATT
>Ga0187784_10005185_pt1 | contig 10547 bp, 7 predicted proteins | sample 1015_SJ02_MP15_2_FD_132964 | JGI IMG/M metagenome (GOLD analysis project Ga0187784, IMG submission 132964) | Tropical peat soil microbial communities from peatlands in Department of Meta, Colombia - 1015_SJ02_MP15_20_MG | ecosystem: Environmental > Terrestrial > Soil > Wetlands > Peat | place... | reverse complement strand
TCGTCGGATCCGCTCGCCTCAAGCCGGTCGACGATATCTTCGACTTCGTCGACGCCGTAGCACCTGTCGATCCACTGCCGCGCCGCCGCCAACCTTCCGGGGGCTGGCGAGGCGGACAGCCTCCCGAGTCGAGCTTGCACGTCTCGTGCGGTACGACATTGAGCGAGCGCTGGAGGCAGCTCGGCAAGTCGCGCCGCCGGAATGTGAACGTCGGCGAGACCGCAATAGATCGCGTCGGCCGCACCGATCCGATCGCCGGTCAGCGCCAGATGCGTTCCGACAAATCCGGGCGAGCGCGCCAGCAAGAATGACGCGCCAACATCGGGAAAATAGCCGATTGCGACTTCCGGCATGGCGATCGAGGAGCGCTCGGTCACGACGCGGTGCGCCGCATGCGCCGAAATGCCGACCCCGCCTCCCATCACCATCCCGTCCATGACGGCGATCACCGGTTTCGGGTAGCGGGCGATCAGCACGTCGAGATGGTATTCGCTCGTCCAGAATTGCTCGGCGGGGCCGAGATCTCGCGATTTGGCCGCCTCATAGAGGGCACGCAAGTCGCCGCCGGCGCACAGCGCGCGCTCGCCGGCGCCATCGATGAGGATCGCCCCGACCGCGGGGTCCTTTGCCCAAGCTCGCAACCGCGCCGCGATCGTGTCGGCCATCGTGCGCGTCAGCGCATTGAGGGCTTTCGGTCGGTTCAGCGTAATCCGCCGCAACGTCCGCTCCTCGCGGACGATGATCTCGCTGTCCTGCAGGGCCGTTGCGCTCATCGGCCGACAAGGCTTCTGGCGACGATGAGGCGCATGATCTCGTTCGTGCCTTCGAGTATCTGGTGTACGCGCAGATCGCGTACGAGTTTCTCGATGCCGAACTCGGAAAGATAGCCGTAACCACCGTGCAGTTGCAGCGCCTGATTGGCGACATCGAAACAAGCGTCGGTGACAAAGCGCTTGGCCATGGCGCACAACGTGGTTGCCTCAGCCGCCTTGCGGTCGAGCGCTGCCGCGGCCCGCCACAAGAAGGTGCGTGATGCCTCGAGCGCGGTCGCCATATCGGCGAGGCGGAACTGTAGAGCCTGAAATTCGTCGAGGCGTTTGCCGAAAGCCTTGCGCTCTTTCATGTAGGCGAGCGTCTTGTCGAGCGCCGATTGCGCACCACCAAGCGAGCAGGCGGCGATATTGAGGCGGCCGCCATCGAGACCGGCCATCGCAATCTTAAAGCCGATGCCTTCGCGCCCGAGCAAGTTGGCGGCCGGGACGCGTGCGTTCTGGAAGACGACCGCGCGCGTCGGCTGGGCGTTCCAACCCATCTTGCGCTCGTTGGCGCCGACCGAGACGCCCGGCGTATCGCCCGGCACCACCAGCGTAGAAATGCCTGACGGTCCGCGCTCGCCGGTCCGCGCCATCACCACGTAGAGGTCGCCGGCACCGGCGCCCGAGATGAACTGCTTTTGGCCATCGAGCACATAATCGCCGCCATCGCGCGTCGCTCGCGTAGCAAGCGCTGCCGCATCCGAACCGGCCCCCGGTTCGGTCAGGCAATAGCTCGCCAAAAGCTCCATCCGGCACAGCTTCGGCAGCCATGCCTTGCGTTGCTCGTCGGAGCCGTAGGCGTCGATCATCCAAGCAGCCATGTTGTGGATCGACATGTAGGCCGCGACGGTCGGACAACCGGTGGCAAGCGCCTCGAAGATCAGCGTGGCGGCGAGCCGCGACAGACCCGATCCGCCCACGTCCTCAGAAATGTAGACGCCCCCCATGCCGAGTTCGGCGGCTTTGCGCATCTCCGCCACTGGGAAATGCTTCGCTTCATCCCAGGCGAGCGCGTTCGGTGCGAACACCTCGGCGGCAAAGGCGCGGGCCATCTCCCGAACGGCGATTTGATCGTCGTCGAGGGAAAACTGCGCAGGCAGGCTTGAGGACGTGTCGAGCATTGGGAGCTTTTTGCCAGCCCGAACCTGTTTGGTCGGGCCGCCCTGCGCACGGATTTCCGTGTGCTGGCTAAGGTGCGGAATAGCATTGTGGTTTTCGTGCGGCAATGCGAGAGTTGACCCGATCTGGAGGCAAGGGCTGCGGAGCGCTGGTGAGCGATTGGGAGAACCTGCGGCATTTGGGGCTGTTGCCGGCGGGCGGTGGCTGGTTGCGCCGCGTCGGTACCGTTGATGTCGGCAACCGTGGCTTCACTGCCTGCAGACGCGCGATTTCTCACAATATGCAATCCCCTCGCTAGCAGCGGAGCCGTTCCACAGTGCGCTCGATCGATGCCGATCTGGATACGCTGCCCAAGCTTCTGATTCGTAATGCTGCCGCCATCGGCAAGCGCCCCGCAATTCGTCACAAGGACCTCGGCATCTGGCAGACCTGGACGTGGCGGGAGATGCTTGAAGAGGTGCGCGCCTTCTCGGTCGGCCTCGCCGAGCTGGGCCTCGAGCGCGGTGATAAGTTCAGCATTGTCGGCAGCAACCGCCCGCGGCTCTACTGGGCGATTTGCGCCGGCCAAGCGCTCGGGGCGGTGCCGGTGCCGGCCTATGCCGACGCCGTAGCCGAGGAGATGGCCTACATTCTGGCGCACTCCGAGGCCACGCTTGCAGTGGTCGAAGACCAGGAGCAGGTCGACAAGATTATCGCCATCTCCGATCGGCTGCCGCATCTTGGCCGTTTGATCTATGACGAGCCGCGCGGGCTGAAGGACTACGACCACACACGCTTGATCGCTTTTGAGGACGTACAACGGATCGGGCGCAACAAGCTCGCGAGCGATCCCCAGTGCCTGCGGCGATGGGAAGCAGGCGTCGCCGACGGCAAGGGTAGCGATCTCGCTATCATCCTTTACACCTCGGGAACGACCGGTCGCTCCAAGGGCGTGATGCTTACCTATCAGAACGTCATTGTCACGGCGCGCAATGCAAACGCGTTCGATCGCCTCGGGCAACGCGAAGAGGTCGTCGCGTATCTGCCGATCGCGTGGATCGGTGATCACATTTTTTCGTACGTCCAATCCTACGCTGCGGGTTACTGCGTCAATTGCCCGGAGACGCCGGATACGGTGATCGACGACCGGCGTGAAATCGGCACGACTTATGCGTTTGCGCCGCCGCGCGTCTACGAAAACCTTCTCACGCTGACCATGGTGCGGATGGCCGATGCCGGCCGGCTCAAGCGCAAGCTGTTCGACTTCTTCCTCGGAGTCGCGCGACGCTGGGGCGAACAGATACTCGATGGCGAGAAGGTACCGCTGCGTGCGCGGGTGCTTTACGCTATTGGCGACTTGCTCGTTTACGGGCCGCTGAAGAACCGGTTCGGCCTATCCCGGGTGCGCGTCGCCTATACGGCAGGAGAGGCGATCGGTCCGGAGATTTTCCGCTTCTATCGCGGACTGGGCCTTAATTTGAAGCAGCTTTACGGGCAGACTGAGGCTTCGGTGTACATTTCGGCTCAGCCCGACGGCGAAATCGACCGCGAGACCGTGGGCAAACCGTCGCCCGAGGTCGAGATCAAGATCTCCGAGAGCGGCGAGGTCCTTTTCCGTTCTCCCGGCGTGTTCATCGGGTACTACAAGGACCCGGAGAAAACTGCCGAGGTACGCACGCCGGACGGCTGGGTACACACCGGCGACGCCGGGTTTATCGACCCGAAGACCGGCCAACTGAAGATCATCGATCGTGCCAAGGACGTCGGACGTCTCAAGGACGGAACGCTGTTTGCTCCCAAGTACATAGAGAATAAGCTGAAGTTCTATCCGAACATCCGTGAGGCGGTCGCCCTTGGTGCCGGGCGTGATTTCGTCTGCGTCATGGTCAATATCGATCTCACAGCGGTGGGCAGTTGGGCCGAACGCAACAATGTCGTCTATGGCTCCTATCAGGAACTCGCCGGCAACCCGCTCGTCTACGCCATGATCGCGCAGCACATCGACGAACTGAACCGGTCGTTGGCGGAGGAGCCGGCCATGGCGGGGGCGCAGATTCGGCGTTTCCTCGTGCTGCACAAGGAGCTCGATCCGGACGACGGCGAGCTGACGCGCACGCAGAAAATCCGGCGCGGATTCATCGCGGAGCGGTATGCGCCGCTGGTCGACGCGCTTTACAGCGGCGCTACGGCGGCCGATGTCTCGACCCAAGTCACCTTCGAGGACGGGCACAAAGGCATGATCACGGCGCGCGTGGCGATTCGCGATATGCAACCTCATGCCGCGCCGGCCCAGATCGGTCGCGCCGCATGAGGGCGCCATCCTCGCACGAGCTGGCAGTCGGTGAAGTGCTGCTCGCGGTGGAAGATGTCTCGCTGTCGTTCGGCGGGGTGCGCGCCTTGAGCGAGGTCTCCTTCAATATCCGCAAGGGCGAAATTCGGGCCATTATCGGCCCCAACGGCGCCGGCAAGACCTCCATGCTCAATGTCGTCAACGGATTCTATCAGCCGCAATCCGGACGCATCGTGTTCAAGGGGGAAACTCGCAGCCAGATGCGGCCCTACGCGGCGGCGCAGGGGGGCATCGCACGCACCTTTCAAAACCTGGCGCTGTTTCGCGGCATGACCACGCTCGACAACATCATGGCGGGCCGGACGCTGAAGATGAAGCGCGGGTTTTTCTGGCAGCTCATCCGCCATGGGCCGGCGCTGCAAGAAGAGATCGAGCACCGGCGCCGCGTCGAAGAGATCATCGACTTCCTCGAGATCGCATCCATTCGCCGCACCCAGGTCGGGCGCCTTCCGTACGGCCTGCAGAAACGCGTGGAGCTCGGTCGCGCGCTCGCCATGGAGCCCGACCTCCTGCTGCTCGATGAGCCGATGGCCGGCATGAACCTCGAGGAGAAGGAGGACATGTCGCGCTTCATCATCGACGTGAACCAGCAATACGGCACCACGATCGCATTGATCGAGCACGACATCGGCGTGGTCATGGACCTTTCCGATCGCGTGGTCGTGCTCGATTACGGGCGCAGAATAGCCGACGGCACTCCGGATGAGGTCAGGCGCGATAAGAACGTGATCCGTGCCTATCTCGGCGAGCCGCACGGGGTCAGCGCATGAACGCAACGGCCGCATCTGCACCGCGTGCTGCGCCGTTTCGGCGGAGATGATGGCTGGTCGCCCATGGATATCCTGCACAAAATCTTCATCGAGCCCTTCCTGCAGATGGGCACTGCGCCGGATCTTCTGGTCCAGACGTTGTGGGACGGCCTCGTCAGCGGCGTGCTCTATTCCCTGATCGCGCTCGGCTTCGTCCTTATTTTCAAGGCGTCCGGCGTGTTCAATTTCGCGCAAGGAATCATGGTCGTGTTTGCCGCCCTGACACTGGTGGGTTTGCATGAGCACGGCGTGCCAGCTTTCGTCGCCTTGGGCCTCACCGTGCTGGTCATGTTCGCGCTCGCCTTCGGCGTCGAACGGCTGATGCTCAGGCCTCTCGTCAATCAGTCGAGCATTATTCTGTTCATGGCCACCTTTGGACTCACCTATCTTCTCATCGGGCTTGGCCAGCTGGTATTCGGTGGCGACCCCAAGGTGATGATCGCCAAGGATTTGTACCTGCCGAGCGGCGCCATCGAATACAAGGGACTGGGTGGCTTCGTTTCGCTGCAGAAGATCGACATCGCCGCCGTGATCATTGCTTCGCTCATGGTCGCGGTATTGGCGGTCTTCTTCCAGCGCACCCGCATCGGACGGGCCCTGCGGGCGGTGGCAGACAGCCATCAGGCGGCTCTGTCGGTCGGCATTTCGCTCGAGCAGATTTGGGTGATCGTATGGTTTGCCGCCGGCATCGTCGCTCTGACCACCGGCATCATGTGGGGAGCGCGCTCGGAGGTTTCCTTCTCGCTGCAGATCATCGCGCTCAAGGCGCTGCCGGTCCTGATCCTGGGAGGCTTCACCTCGATCCCGGGTGCGATTGTCGGCGGGCTGATCATCGGCATCGGCGAGAAGCTCGGCGAATTCTATTGGGGACCGCTGCTCGGCGGCGGCATCGAGAGCTGGCTCGCCTACGTAATCGCCCTCGGCTTCCTGATCTTTCGGCCGCAGGGATTGTTCGGCGAGAAGCTGATCGAGCGGATTTGACGATGCTCTACCGTGAGGCCGGCCAATACAAGACGAGCTACGCCGCCGACATGGCGGTATTCCCGATCCTGCAGGATCGGATCGGACTGGTGGTCATTCTTTTCATCGCCTTCGTCGTCCTTCCGCTGGTCGGCAACGAATTCCTGCTCAACGCTGTCTTGATCCCATTCCTGATTTTCTCGCTCGCCGCGATCGGGCTCAATCTGCTCACCGGCTACGCCGGGCTGCTGTCGCTCGGCACCGGCGCTTTCATGGGCGTCGGCGCTTACGCGTGCCTGAAGCTGACCACCACCCTTCCGCAAGTCGACATCGTCGTCTGGATTCTCGTCTCGGGCTTTTTCTCCGCTGCGGTCGGCGTGCTGTTCGGTCTGCCGTCGCTGCGGATCAAGGGATTCTACCTCGCAGTGGCGACGCTGGCTGCGCAATTTTTCCTCGAGTGGTGCTTCATTCGCGTCCCCTGGCTGTTCAACTACAGCGTCTCGGGCGCGATCGAGGTACCGCTGCGCACCTTCATGGGGATCCCCATCACCGGACCGACGGCAACGCCGCTCACGCGTTATCTGGTCGTTCTGAGCATCGTCACGGTAATGACCTGGTTCGCGTCCAATCTTGTTCACGGCCGCATCGGTCGGATGTGGATGGCGGTGCGGGACATGGACCTCGCGGCCGAACTGATCGGCATTCGCCTGCTGCGCACCAAGCTTCTGGCTTTCGCGGTTTCGTCGTTCTATTGCGGGGTGGCTGGCGCCATGCTCGTATTCTTGTGGTACGGCGGCGCCGAAGCGGATGTCTTCGCGGTCGATCAGAGCTTTCTCGTTCTGTTCATGATCATCATCGGTGGGCTTGGTACCCTGATCGGCTCTTTCTTCGGCGCCGCCCTGATCTATATCCTGCCGATCGCGCTGCGTGCTATCCCGGCCGCGTTCGGCTTGCCCATTCGTCCGGCGACCGCCGAGCAGATGACGTTCGTCATCGTCGGCATTCTGATCGTGGCGTTCCTCGTTTTGGAGCCCAATGGGCTGGCGCGGCTCTGGCAGATCGGCAAGCAGAAATTGAGGATCTGGCCTTTTCCTTATTGAGGGAGCGTATCGCCACCATTCCCGCACGCGAGCTGCCACGGTACGAGGCCATCGGAGGCTTGCGACAAACCGTCGTGAGGTGTACTTCGCCCTTCTGATGCATAGTCCCCCTCGGCTTTTGGCTTGCACGGCCGAGCCGGATACCTCGTCGACATCGACGGGATCGAGGGGCAGAGACGAATGCGTGGGCTCGGAGCCGACGCAAACAAGGGAGAAACGGCGATGCGTCTGAAATATCTCGCTCTCGGCCTGGCGGTAGTGACGGCCGCGCCGACCGTGGTCGCGACCGCGCAGGCGGCGGACGATATCTACATTCCGCTATTCACCTACCGGACCGGACCCTATGCCGGCTCCGGCATACCCTTAGCCAACGGCATCGTGGATTATTTCACCATGCTTAACGAGCGTGACGGCGGCGTCGGCGGTGTACGGCTGACCGTCGAGGAATGCGAGACCGGCTATGACACCAAGAAGGGGGTGGAGTGCTACGACTCTGTCAAAAGCAAGAATCCTGTCGTCGCCACGCCGTTTTCGACGGGCATCACACTGCAGCTGATCCCCAAGGCGGCGGTCGACAAAATCCCGATCTTGTCGATGGCCTACGGGCTCTCTGCTTCGGCGGACGGCAGCGACTTCCCGTGGGTCTTCAATCTGCCCGACACCTACTGGGACGGCGCGTCCGCACTCATCAAGCACGCCGCGGATGTCGAAGGCGGGCCCGATAAGCTCAAGGGCAAGACCATCGGCCTCCTGCATCTCGACGCGCCGTATGGCAAGGAGCCGATCCCGCTGTTGGAAGCGCTGGCCAAGGACTACGGTTTCACGCTTAAGCTCTACCCGGTGCCTGGCGCGCAGATGCAAAACCAGACCTCGCTGTGGCTTGACGTCCGGCGCGACCGGCCGGCCTGGATTTATCTGCAGGGCTGGGGTGCCATGAACCCGACGGCGATCAAAGAAGCCATCAAGGTCGGCTTCCCGATGGACCGTCTGATCGGCAACTGGTACGCCGGCAACGACGACGACGCACGCCCGTCGGGCGCGGAGGCTACGGGTTACTCCTCGCTCGACATCAACGCCGTCGGTCAGGACTTCCGCGCGATTCAGGACGTGTTCAAATACGTCGTCGACAAAGGCAAGAGCCAGGTCGCATCCAAGGAAAAGGTCGGCGAGAATTTCTACAACCGCGGCATCCTCAACGCCGTGCTCATTTCCGAGGCGATCCGCACGGCGCAGCGGCTGACCGGCAAGAAGCAGGTCACCGGCGAGGACGTGCGCCGCGGGTTTGAAAATCTCGAAATTACCGCCGAGCGTTGGAAGGAGATGGGTCTGGAAAACTTCGCCACGCCCGTCAAGCTGAGCTGCTCGGACCACAACGGCCATAACGCCATCTCGCTCGTCCGATGGGATGGCACCAAGTGGGTGCAGCAGCCCGGCATGATCGAGCCGCTCAAAGACAAGGTGCTGCCGCTGATCCAGGGCGCGGCCGAGGAGTACGTCAAGGCCAACGCCGGTTGGCCGAAGCGAACTGAAGCGTGCGACAAGTCGTCCTGAGCGGACGACGAGCTTCGCAGACTTGGAATTCGAGACGACCCGGGCGCGTAGCGCACCATTTCATGGCGCGCTACGTGCCGCGTGTCGGGCCGAGAGGTGAAGAGAGGAGCCATGACCGCCGTCGAGACGATCGGGTCGCCTTCCGCAGCGAGCGCGAGCTCCGCGACAATCCTTTCGGTCAATAATATCGAAGTCATCTACGACCGTGTCATCCTCGTGCTCAAAGGCGTGTCGCTGTCGGTGCCGGACGGCGGCATTGTGGCGCTGCTCGGAGCCAATGGCGCGGGAAAGACCACCACGCTGAAGGCCATCTCCAACCTGCTCCGCTCCGAGCGTGGTGAGGTGACCAAAGGTGCGATCGTGTTCGACGGCGCCGAGGTGCAGGCGCTCTCGCCCAACGAGGTCGTGCGGCGCGGCTGCATCCAGGTGATGCAGGGCCGGCATTGCTTCGAACATCTGAGCGTCGAGGAAAACCTGCTTACCGGCGCCTTTACCCGCCGTGAGCGCGCGGCCGCGATCCGCACGGACCTCGACAAGGTCTACAGTTATTTTCCACGGCTCGCCGAGCGAAAGCACTCGTTGGCCGGGTATACCTCCGGCGGCGAGCAGCAGATGTGCGCGGTCGGCCGCGCGCTGATGTCGCGACCGAAGATGATCCTGCTCGACGAGCCGTCAATGGGCTTGGCGCCCCAGGTCGTCGAGGAGATCTTTGCAATCATGAAGAGCCTCAACGAAAGCGAAGGCGTCTCGTTTCTGCTCGCCGAGCAGAACACCAACCTGGCGCTCAAATACGCGACTTACGGCTATATTCTGGAGAACGGGCGGGTGGTGCTCGATGGCGCTGCGGCCGCGCTGCGCGAGAACGAGGACGTCAAGGAATTCTACCTCGGCATCGCCGAGGGCAAGCGCAAATCGTTCCGCGAAGGCAAGCACTACAAGCGGCGCAAGCGCTGGCTCGGCTGAGTAAAATTTCACCGCCGCTCCTCGCGTCGGCTCAGGGCATTCCGAGATCGATCTTCGATTTCAACTCGCGCCGGGTGCTTCGACTGGCTCCCGACCGTTATGGAAGTTACATACTTTCAATAACATAGAGCACAGGGCGCGCGAGTTGTCCTCGCGCAGCAGTTGCACTGGCTACGCTGTCCATGCCGCATCTCGCGCTCCGAGCCGCGTTCTTTACGTCAATGCGTTCCGGCCCGGACTGGCGAATGTGGGAGCTTCTCCCGCGCCAGAAAGCCCGGCGCGCCATCCTCAATGCGCAGAGGCGTCGAAGCTCACGCCTTTGGGTGCCGCGATCTGGTCCGGCACGAAGAAATCGGGCGCGAGCTTTTGCGTCGGATCGACGCGGTACTGATCGAAATCCGTCACGCCGTTTGCGGCCAAGAAGGTGTCATCGATGAGAAAGTTGCCGGTAAATTGGCGCGACGGCTTAGAGAACACCGCGTAGGCGGCATCGGCCATGATCTCCGGCTTGCGCGACGCCCTCATCATCGCGTCGCCGCCGAGCAGGTTCCTCACCGCGGCGGTGGCGATGACGGTGCGCGGCCAAAGCGCGTTGACGGCAATCCCTTTGGGCCGCAACTCGCCGGCAAGCCCGAGCACGACCAGGCTCATGCCGAACTTGGCCATCGTATAGGCGGTATGCCGCGCGAACCATTTCTCCTGCATGTCGAGCGGCGGCGAGATCATGAGAATATGAGGATTGGCCGCCTTCTCAAGATGAGGAATGGCCCATTTGGAGACGACGAAGGTGCCGCGCGTGTTGATCTGGTGCATGAGGTCGAAACGCTTCATGTCGGTATCGGCCGTCGAGGTGAGCTGTATCGCGCTGGCATTGTTGACGACGATATCGATGCCGCCGAAC
>Ga0187784_10005184_pt1 | contig 10548 bp, 9 predicted proteins | sample 1015_SJ02_MP15_2_FD_132964 | JGI IMG/M metagenome (GOLD analysis project Ga0187784, IMG submission 132964) | Tropical peat soil microbial communities from peatlands in Department of Meta, Colombia - 1015_SJ02_MP15_20_MG | ecosystem: Environmental > Terrestrial > Soil > Wetlands > Peat | place... | reverse complement strand
CTTCGTCAGGGCCGTTTGCAGTCACGCAAAATGGTCATTGCGTCGTGAGATTCGCATGGCGCTGCTCAGAACCGAGAAACTTCCGCTCTCTTTCGCGTTGGAATACGCTCGGGGGTTGCCTGCAGGGGTGGTGCGTGAGGTTCTGCGAAGCTCCAGCCTGCCAGCGTACGTCAAACAGCGAGTGTTGGAAGCGATCAACGGCTAGCACGCATCTATATGTTTCTTTACAGTTGCTGCCTATATGATTCTTGTTTGAACCCGCTGAGAGTCGCGCACTACCGTGATGCCTGTCTGGCAAATGGATCTGCTCCCTCGCTCGCAACTGCGGATTCCTCGCGCCAACGTCGGGCGCTCGGAATGACAATTCACAAGGGGGAACCCAGCGTGCTCGGGATGACAATTCTCTGAGGCTGACGAGACTGTGCGGACCTCAATACGGATTCCGGAGTCTGCTGGAATAATCTGATTCGGTAGCTCGATGCAAAGGAGATTGACCTCATGTTTTCTCAAGCGAAGCGCGTGCTGCAGACAGTTGCAACTGTGGCCCTGATTCATACATTGGCACTACCCGGTTGGGCGCAGGATTCGCCGCCGGCACAGACTTCCCTGCCGCCGGCGCCGTCGCCTGTGCCCTTAGCCACATTGTCGCAGTCGTATGCGCCGCGAGACTATTCGAAGGCCCGCTCACCTTTTCCTAACGTGATTGCTCCTTACAAGCCGGAGCCTGTCCCCGCTCCCAATCTGGTCAACACGTCGCGCATCGATTCCCTGCTGCGAGACGGGAAGATTTATCTTTCAATCAACGACGCCGTGGCGCTCACGCTGGAAAACAATCTCGATATCGTGCTGGCGCGCTACAACCTGAACATCGCGGACACCGACATCCTGCGCGCCAAGGCCGGTTCGACCATTCTCGGCGTGAATACCGGAATCGTGCAAAACACACCCGGCGGCGGAGTGGGAGGGTTGAGCGGGACGGTGGGATCCGGCGCTGGTGGCACTAGCATTGCCGCAGGCGGCGCAGGCACGGGCACCAATGGTTTGGTCAGTTCCACACTGGGCATTGGCGTGCCCATCACCAGCTTCGATCCTATGCTGACCGGAACGCTGCAATTGGACCGGGATTTCACGGAATCGACCAGCGTGTTCACTCCCATCCCGATCACCAATACGAATACCAACACCGCGAACCTCTCCTACCTGCAGGGCTTTCACTGGGGCACGAATCTTTCACTGGGGTTCAACAACACGCACGTGACCACGAACGCTCCAACCAGCACTTACACTCCCGCTTTGGCCTCGAACTTTCAGGCTCGCGTGACGCAAAACCTCTTGCAGGGTTTCGGCTTTCTGCCCAACACGCGCTTCTTGCGCATCGCCAAAAACAACCGCGAAATTTCCGATGTCGCATTCCGCTTGCAGGTGATTACGACTGTAGATCAGATCGAAAATCTCTATTGGAACCTGGTGTACGCCTACGAAAACGTGAAAGTGCAGCAGGAGGCGCTGGCCTTCGCGCAAAGCACCCTGGAGGACAACAAGAAACAAGTGGAGGTGGGTACGCTGCCGCCGATCCAGGTGGTCAGCGCACAGAGCACGGTTGCCACTGATCAGCAGAACCTGATCCTGGCAAAAACCAATTTGGAGTTGCAGGAGTTGTTGATGAAGAACGCACTCAGCCGCAACCTTGAAGATCCTGTGCTGGCTGAGGCCGAGGTAATTCCCACCTCAAGCATGTCTTTTCCAGCGCAAGAGCCGGTTGTGCCGGTGCAGGATCTGATCCAGGAAGCGCTGGCGCATCGCGCGGAACTGGCGGAATCGCGGATCGACCTGAACAGCCGGGAACTCAGCAACAAGGCGGTGCGCAATGCCATGCTGCCCACGCTGGGTTTGTACGCGTATTACGGAGGGTCGGGAATCGGTGGCGATATCAATCCTGGAGTTCCCAACTGCTCCTCCACCACTTCTAGCCTTTGCTTCAGTCCCACGAAGGCTGCACCTCCCTTCCGTAACGGCGGTCCCGTAGGCTACGGCTCTACGCTGGAGCAGATGGTGACTTCGGTCGCGCCGGACAAGGGCGTAGGCCTGACTCTGAACATACCGATTCTCAACCGCACTGCCCAGGCAAACCAGGTGCGCGCCGAGCTGGAATTTCGCCAGGCTCAGGTACGCCTGCAACAGCTGGAAAACCAGGTTCGCATCGAAGTGCGTAATGCCCAGTTTGATGTCCAGCAAACCCGAGCCGGCGTCGAGGCGGCTCAGGCAGCCGTGGATTTTGCACGTGAAACTCTGGACGCCGAGCAGAAGAAGTTGGCAGCCGGGGTTTCTAATCCGACGGCCGTTTTGCAAGACCAAGCCTCGCTCACCGCCGTTGAGTCCAACCTGGTTTCGGCCAAAGCGGCTTATGAAAAGGCCGAAGTCGAACTGGACCGGGCAACCGGTTTGTTGCTCGATCATGCTGGAATCGTGATGGCGGATGCGGAAACTGGACAAATCACGCACATGCCGGATGTGCCGATGGTGGCGCCACGGAGAGACATTCAACCGGTCATGCAGCCTTCGCAGCAGTCGCCGCAAAAAGGGATGGGATACTAGGCGTCGCTGTTGTCGGCTTTGGCATTCCGGGCAAAGCGCGGAATGCCTGCCGTGGGGAGGGTTTTGGTGATGATCCGGGGGCGTCGCCGAACTCAGTACGACAAGGGCGCGGACGACGGCCGGGAAACGAACTGCATCGACACGTCCTCTCCAGCCGTTTTGTGCCGCACCTGCCATTCCAGTTTCTGCGCCGGCTGGTTTATGCTGGGCGCGTGACGCTTTCGGTTGTCCTGATCACGCAAAACGAAGAGCGGAATCTGCCGGGAACGCTAGAAGGCGTGCTGCCGCTGGTGCGCGACGGGCATGGCGAGATCATCGTAGTCGATTCCGGCTCAACCGATCGCACGCTGGAAATTGCTCGCTCGTACGGTGCGAAGATCTTTCCTGAGCCGTGGAAGGGATTTGCCGGACAGAAGAACTCGGCGATGGAGAAAGCATCTGGCGACTGGGTGCTGCAGTTGGACGCGGACGAGGCGTTGGAGCCGGAACTGGCGGAGGAGATCAACTCGGCTCTACGGTCACAACCCAGCCTGCAAGCCTTCTGGATTCCCCGCAAGAACTTTTTTCTTGGCCGCTGGATCAAGCACGGCGGGTTTTATCCGGATCGCAAGCTGCGTCTGATCCGCCGAGGAACGGGGAAGTTTGAAGAATACGGTGCCCACCCGACGATCAGGGTGACCGGCCCGACCGGGCGGCTAAAACATGCCCTAATCCACAACGCTTATCCCACCCTGCGCGGCTACATCGATCACATGAACAGCTACTCTTCGATGGGCGCGGGGGTCGCGGTCGAGACGGGGCATCGCAGCTTCAGCATTGCGAATATCGTGATCCGGCCCTGGCTCACGTTTATCTACAACTATTTCCTTCGTCTCGGATTCCTCGACGGTCGGGAAGGTTTGCTGCTGCACCTTTACCATGCGGCGTACGTCTCGTGGAAATACGCCAAGGCGTGGGAGTTGGCGCGCTCTCGGGAATCACGGGACCGCTAACGAATTCCTCCGGCAACGTCCAATCAGCAGGAGCTTCTTATGCGAAAAACAGTTCTGTTTCTTCTTATCGCCGGTTTCTTTTTGCAGATTGCGGCAGCGGCGCAAGACGCAACCAGTCGCGTCAACCTTCAGTTGAACACCGATGAAGCTACAGCGGTCCTCGCGATTCTGGGCAAGCAAAGCGCGAAGCAGACGGTGAGTGACGCCGACTGGCAGCATCTGTTCTCGACCGAACCCTACATCCGTCTTAAGAAACGCGAAGCCAGCCTGCACGTGGGTTTCACTGACGACGATTTCAAGAAGTTTGTTCTATCCCTGGAGTTGTTCGCGAAAAGAGACGCCTTGAGGCAGACGCTTGACGAGTGGCAGAAGGCAGACTTGCAGGCATCGGCCAGGCGCGTGCTTAGCTACCTGCCAGAACAGGCAACCATTCGGGCCAAGGTCTATCCAGTAATCAAGCCGGGCAAAAACAGTTTCGTGTTTGAGACGCAGACCGACCCGGCGATCTTCCTGTATCTTGATCCGGCGGAGTCCGCTGCCAAGTTCGAGAACACAGTTGCCCATGAACTTCACCATATCGGGTTCTCCAGCGTCGAGTTCATGACGGAACAGAGGCAAAAAGACTTGCCCCCGAATGTGAAACCGGCGGTGGACTGGATGGGTGCCTTTGGCGAAGGTTTCGCGATGCTGGCAGCTGCTGGCGGCCCGGACGTCCATCCACACGCGGTCAGCTCGCCCGAAGAGCGCGCGCGTTGGGACCACGACATGGCCAACTTTAACCAAGACCTGGTGACATTGCAGCAGTTTTTTCTGGACATCGTGAATCAGAAGCTCAAGACCAAGGACAAAATTGACGAGAAAGCTTATTCTTTCTTCGGCATTCAAGGTCCGTGGTACACAGTGGGTTACAAAATGGCAGTGATTGTCGAAAAGCGGTTTGGACGGGCCACACTGATCGATTGCATGATCGACCCGCGGGAGTTGCTGGCTCGCTACAATTCGGCGGCGGCGGAGCTCAATCACAGCCAGACGGAGCAGTTGGCGCTTTGGTCGCCGGAGCTGCTGGCCACGATTGGCCCGCCCATCACGGAGCCACGTAAACGCGGGAATTAGCGCGAGACGTTGCAAGCAACGTCTGCACTGGATCGTTGGGAGCGGCAAAGACGTAACTTGCCATGCTTGCTATGTCTCCTTGCAGGCCTTTCTGACCTCCTCTATCATCAAGACTCAGGTGGGTGATCATGGTGGACAAGAACGTTGCCAAGCCGCAGGTTGCCGAAAGCCCGATTTCCGACGTTTTTGAGGGGCGGCGTCCGTCCGAGAGCGAGAAGCAGTGGGCCGAGAAAACGCTGGCACCGACTCTAGAGAAAGCGCCGGAGCGTCCCATTGGTGCGCCGACCGGTGTCAACCGCAACGAGAGCGGCCACGCGCGTTATACGACGGTCTCCGGTTTGCCGATTCGCCGCTTGTACACCCAGGCAGACCTCGCCGAGGATTGGGTTTACGACAACTATCTCGGCTATCCCGGCCAACCGCCCTTCACGCGCGGTATTCATGCCACCGGATATCGCGGCAAGCTCTTCACCATGCGCCAGTTCTCCGGCTTCGCTTCGCCGGAGGAGACCAATCGGCGCTACAAGTACCTGCTGGAGCATGGCGGAGGGGGATTATCGGTTGCCTTCGATCTCCCTACGCTGATGGGTTACGACTCCGATCATCCCGCCAGCGAAGGCGAGGTCGGAAAGTGCGGCGTGGCTATTGATTCGCTGGAGGATATGGAGATTCTGTTCAGCGGGATAGACCTCGAGAAAACAACGGTTTCAATGACCATCAACTCGCCAGCGTCGGTTTTGTGGGCGATGTATCTCGTGGTGGCTGAAAAGCAAGGCGCTGACTGGAAAAAGATCTCGGGCACGATTCAAAACGATATTCTGAAAGAATACATAGCACAGAAGGAATATATCTATCCGCCCGCACCTTCGATGCGGCTGGTGATCGACACGTTTGAGTTCGGATCCAGGTTCACCCCTCGTTTCAACACCATATCGATCAGCGGGTACCACATCCGCGAAGCCGGGTCGACTGCACTCCAGGAATTGGCGTTCACGCTGTACGACGGCGTGGAGTATGTGGAGTGGGCGCGCCGACGCGGCCTGGATGTGGACGAGTTTGGTCCGCGGCTTAGCTTCTTTTTCAACGCCCATAACGACTTCTTCGAAGAAATCGCCAAGTACCGGGCGGCTCGCAAGGTCTGGTACCAGGTGATGAAGAACCGCTTTGGCGCCAAGAACGAGCGCACCCAGTTGCTTCGCTTCCATTCCCAGACGGCTGGCGTTTCGTTGCCGGCACAACAGCCCATGAACAACATCGCGAGAGTAGCCATTCAGGCTCTGGCGGCGGTGTTGGGCGGAACGCAATCGCTGCACTGTGACTCTTACGACGAAGCTCTTGCCTTGCCAACAGAAGAGGCCGCCCGCATTGCCCTCCGCACACAGCAGATCATCGCCTACGAATCGGGCGTGGCGCAAACGGTCGATCCGATGGGAGGATCGTATTTTTTGGAAAACCTCACACTCCAGATGGAACGCGGCGCTTTCGACTACTTCGGAAAGCTCGACGCCATGGGCGGCATGGTCAAGGCCATCGAGCGTGGTTACCCACAAAAAGAGATCGCCGAGGCAGCCTATCAATACCAGCGCGCCGTGGAAGCGAGGGAGAAAATCATTGTTGGGGTGAACGAGTTCACCATCGAAGAAGAGCCTCCAAACATCCTCTACATAGACGAGAAGGTCGCGCGCCACCAAGCGGCCAAGTTGAAAGCGCTGCGGGCGCGGCGCTCAAATCACGAAGTGCAGAATCGACTTGATACGTTGAAAAAAGCTGCTGAGGAAGAACCGAAAGCTGGAATGAACGGCGAGATTTCTCCGGCCAACACCATGCCGCATATCGTGGATGCGGTCCGGGCCTACGTCACTGTTGGCGAGATTTGCGAGGCCTTGCGCCAAGTGTACGGAACTTACACAGAAGCAAGCATCACCTGATGCCAGGTTTGAGGTCGCAAATTGCGACCTCAAATGGATTAGTCTTGACGGTGCCAACTCGCTCACATCGCTGTCACAACTTTCCCAAAACGAAACCCGACGGAAATATCTTGGTCCCGAGGCAGTCGCGTGGGCTGCAAAATCGATTACGCTTTCTGCTGAAGGGCCTCTGCACTTGTTGAGACCTCACCGACGCAGGGAATTCGCCAGAAGGGATCGCATATGTCAGAGCAACGTGGAATGATTTCAGCGCCCGTGGAATCAAGGATTCTGATTCTGCGCCACCAGAAGGTAATCCTCGATGCAGACTTGGCTGAGCTTTACGCGGTTCCGGTCAAACGGCTCAACGAACAAGTAAAGCGCAATAGAGAACGCTTTCCCGGCGACTTCATGTTTCAGCTGACCGCCAAGGAGGACAAGATTTTGAGGTCGCAATTTGCGACCTCAAACGGCGTGCGCGGAGGCAGGCGCTATCGCCCCTACGCCTTCACGGAGCATGGCGCGACCATGGCCGCCACCATCCTCAACTCCAAGCGTGCCATCCGCATGAGCGTCTTCGTAGTTCGCGCATTCGTGCGGCTGCGCGAAATGATGGCAAGTAACCGGGCGATTGCCCTCAAAATCGCTGAATTGGAACGACGCCTGGAAACACATGACGACGCGATTCAGGACCTCCTTCAGGCCATCAAGGAACTCATGTTCCCGAAGAACGTGCGCCGGCGTCGGATCGGGTTCGAACTCCCCGCGCCGAATCATAACCTGCCTACTTGAAGGACGGGCCTGTTCGATAGACAGGCGTCGCACCCTATTCCCGTAGCCGACGAAGCCGATTCCCTACTGCAAGGGGAAGTTGCCATGAGATCAAGGCGGCCCAGGCCTGCCTTGTTATTCATGCAAAGATTCGTATCTCATTCGCCATCGGCGAGGGTTTTGTGATACACCAGTGAACGCATGCGCAAAGCCATTCTGCACCTGAAAAAGGCTGATCCCGTGCTCGCGGCGATCATCGATCGCGTAGGTTCCTACCGGATGAACTATGACGAACCTTCCTTCGCCAGCCTCGCTGAGGCCATCGTCTATCAGCAACTGCACGGCAAGGCAGCCGCCTCGATTTTCAAACGCTTGACCGATCTCACCGGACTGCCGCTCGAGCCAGAGGGAATCCTCAAGCTCTCTGACGCGCAGATGCGCACGGCGGGGCTGTCAAAGCAGAAACTTAGTTATGTGCGCGATTTGGCGGCCAAGACCCACTCGGGCGAGGTGCAGTTTAGCCACTTACTCGGACTCTCCGACGACGATGTGATCAAGGAACTCACCAAGGTCAAAGGCATTGGCGTTTGGACGGCCCACATGTTTCTGATTTTCTCGTTGCGGCGTGTGAACGTGCTGCCGACTGGAGATCTCGGAATCCAAATGGCCATGCGGAAGCATTACCGCAAGCGCAAGTTGCCGAAGCCTGCGCAAATGGAAAGAATCGCGAAGCCTTGGGAGCCGTACCGCACCGTGGCCTGCTGGTATCTGTGGCGCAGCCTGGACATCAAGACCCTGTAGCCGAAATCCCTTGATAGCCTGCGCTGCTTCCCGTGTGGTTAAATGGAAGCCATGGCTGAAGAGAAAGTCCGCGTGCTGGTTGCCAAACCCGGGTTGGACGGTCACGACCGCGGCGCCAAGGTCATTGCCCGCGCTTTGCGCGATGCGGGCATGGAGGTCATCTACACTGGCCTGCGACAAACCCCGGAGATGGTGGTGAATGCGGCCCTACAAGAAGATGTCAACGTGATTGGGCTCTCCATCCTTTCCGGTGCTCACAACGCCATCGTGCCCCGCGTGATTGATCTCATGAAACAGAACAAAATGGATGACGTACTGCTGATCGTGGGTGGTATTATTCCCGACCAGGATGTGGCCAACCTCAAGAAAGCCGGAGTGGCGGCGATCTTCCAGCCCGGCACGGCAATGGACGACATCGTTCAGTTCATTCGTACCCACGTGAAGCCGCGCAACGTACCGGCTGGGTGATCGCCGCGCTCGGCGTCTCTTGCCGACACCCACTGTCCGCTCGTTTCGAACTCATTCTTCATGTTGTCACCCTTTTTTCAGCTCGAACGATTCACTGGCTCCCGAGTCATGCGGTTGCATTCTGTCGACGAGACGAATCGTCTGACGCGAGACTGCGTACGGGCGCTGACGGCAGCCATCCAGGCACTGTCGCAAGCTGCGGAGCCGCTGATTATCACAGGCAACCACAGATTCTTCTCCGCAGGCGCTGATCTCCACGAAATCGCAAACCTAACCGGGCCGGCCGCTTGCGAATTCTCCCAAATGGGCCAGGAGCTGATGAAATCGATTGAGGCCTTTTCTGCGCCTGTGGTAGCGGCCATCACCGGCTACTGCATGGGCGGCGGGCTGGACTTGGCACTCGCCTGTCACCGGAGGATTGCTTCGCCTCATGCGGTATTTGGCCATCGCGGTGCGGCCCTCGGGTTGATCACCGGGTGGGGCGGCACACAGCGCTTGCCACGCCTGATCGGGAAAGCCAAGGCGCTGGAGATGTTCTTGACCGCTGAAAAAGTCCATGCTGCCGAGGCATGGCGGATCGGCCTGGTAGACTCTATCGCCGCGGACCCCGTCGGGGAGGCTACACGCCAAATTGTCGAGAAGCGGGCGAAACCGAATCCTCCGCCAAAGCTGGAATAACAACTGGCGGGATGTCGTTCTCATGTCGGCCAGCCGTAGTCCTGCTCGCCGGTTTGCAAGCCGCCGCCGCGCTGATATAGCGTAATTAGTCTCAGACTTTACTCCCATGGCCGACCGCGTAGATTCCAGTCCCGTTGAGAGTTCTAGTGCGCTAGCCACGCGTGTGGATCCGACTACGCCGCGTTTCGAAGCCAACATGCGCCTCCTCGCCGGCCTGGTTTCGCAAGTTCGCAATGAAGAAGAACAAATCCGCGAAGGCGGCGGCCAAAAAGCCATTGAAAGCCAGCACAGCAAAGGGCGCCTGACGGCGCGGGAGCGCATTCATCTGCTCGCCGATCGCGACAGCTTCTTTGAGCTGGGCACGTATGCTGCCTTCGGTATGTATGAAGAGTGGGGTGGCGCCCCGGCAGCGGGTGTTATCACCGGGTTGGTGCGCATCCACACGCGGCTGGTAATGATCATTGCCAACGACGCCACCGTCAAGGCAGGCGCCTTCTTTCCCATGACTGCAAAGAAGGTGATCCGGGCGCAGAACATCGCCATCGAGAATCACATTCCGACCATCTATCTGGTGGATTCGGCCGGAGTGTTTCTTCCCTTGCAGGAAGATGTGTTTCCCGACACTGACGACTTCGGCCGCGTCTTTCGCAACAACGCGGTCATGTCCGCCATGGGCATCCCGCAGATCGCGGCCATTATGGGGATGTGCGTGGCTGGCGGCGGCTATCTGCCGGTGATGTGCGACCACGTGCTGATGACCGACGGCAGCGGGCTTTTCCTGGCAGGGCCGGCGCTGGTGCAGGCGGCCATCGGGCAGAAAGTGTCCGCTGAGGAGTTGGGCGGTGCGGCTATGCACGCGGGCATCAGCGGCACGGTGGATTTTCGCGAGCCGAATGACGAAGCCTGCATCTCCCGTATTCGCTCAATCATCGAGAAATGGGGGTACCGGCGGCAGTCTCCCTGGGACCGCAAGAAGCCCGAGGAGCCGCTGTTTGCCGCAGAAGAGATTTACGGAATCTTCGATGCTTCTCCGGCGCATCCTTACGACATGAAGGAAATTCTGGCGCGCATCGTGGACGGCAGCCGCTTCGATGATTACAAGCCCGAGTATGGCAAGACTCTGCTTTGCGGTTACGCGCGCATCGGCGGGTTCGCGGTGGGAATCGTAGCCAACCAGAACCTGCGCGCGCAGCAGGTCGATCACGAAGGGCATAAGCGGATCG
>Ga0187784_10005183_pt1 | contig 10548 bp, 10 predicted proteins | sample 1015_SJ02_MP15_2_FD_132964 | JGI IMG/M metagenome (GOLD analysis project Ga0187784, IMG submission 132964) | Tropical peat soil microbial communities from peatlands in Department of Meta, Colombia - 1015_SJ02_MP15_20_MG | ecosystem: Environmental > Terrestrial > Soil > Wetlands > Peat | place... | reverse complement strand
TGCTGGGAGTGGCGGCGCTTGGGTTGGTCGCTTAGGTTTGGCTCGCATGAATTTCATCTGAATAATCACGCGAGGGTCCAACACTCTCATGTTATATCAACGAGTCGCGCAGTCCCAACTAGGGCTCCTCGAAGTGATATTCAGTGGTCGCAGAAGCTTACGTTGTTGGGGTTGATGGGGGCGCGACCAAGACCGTTGCCTTAGTCGGCACGCTTGATGGTAGAGTTCTTGGACGAGCAAGAACCGGTTCTTCAAACTACCACAATATCGGGTCGGAGCTCGCGGGCAAAGCAGTCAAAGATGCGGTTGTTAGAGCCAAAAAGAGAGCAGGATTAAGACACATAATGCCCAAGGTTGCGGTTGTCTCTTTAGCAGGTGTCGACTCGCAGAAAGCCATCCGTGAAACCGGACTGTTCGTTCGGCGCGCGAAAGTGGCAAAAGGTAGTTTCATAATTCATGATTCGGTTGCCGCACTCTACGCCGCGACACGGGGAAACCCGGGAATAATCGTAAACTCCGGCACGGGGTCCTTCGCGGCTGGAATCAATCGTGCCGGCGAATACGTCAGAGTGGGCGGTTGGGGTTACTTGATCGACGATAGGGGTAGTGCTTTCGACATCGGGCTGAAGGCAATCCACTTCGCCTTTCGCATGATGGACGGCCGAACACCGCGAACTACGTTAGTAAATCGTTTGAAGCAGAAGCTGGGGGTACGCATGTTCGATGAAATTCTCGACCGCATCTACTCGAACCGCATAGGGGTCAAAGAAATCGCGGAATTGGCCCCGTTGGTGTCGGAGGCAGCCAGTTACGACAAGGTCTGTCGGCATATTTTGCGTGAATCAGGAACATCGCTCGCTGAGCTAGCTTGTGCGGCCGCGAGGCGGTTGAAAATGACGAGGGCTTCATTCCCATTAGCGATGGTGGGAGGCGGGTTCAATTCCTGTTTCTACTTCATCGGAGGCTTCAAATCCAGAGTCAGGAAGGAATGTCCTCGCGCACGTTTCGTAATGCTAAGACAGAAGGACGAACCGGCTATGGCATCTTATCTCATCGCCAGCAAAATAGGCCGCGAAGGATTGAAAGGCCTAGCCCACGAAGACCGTTGGTTGCGGACAGTTGTCAACCGATGGTGCTTCTGATCACCGTCGGTGTATTACGTCGAACACCTTGAATGGATCCCCTTTGGCCATTAAAGGAAACTAAATCTGTTAGTTCTAACCGGTCATTGAAGGGTGTGATGCAATGACTGAATATGTGTACGGAAAAATTGATGGTCTTGGGGAGAAAATCGGGAACTATTGCGTTTTGACCATGGAGGTTCCGTGGAGCCTGGTAAAAGATCGGATCGGTGGGCGCCCAAAGTCAGTCGAAATGGTCACTGGGCTAGAGCATGACTATCTCGACGGGTTAGTGGCCAAGTCTCCTAAGGTAGACACCGTGGTCGGTATCGGAGGCGGAGTAGCGACTGATGCTGCAAAGTATTTCGCGTGGAAGCGGAAATGTTCGTTAGTGTTAGTGCCGACCATTGTATCCGTGAACGCCTACGCCACACCGGCCGCGGCGGTTAGGGAACCGAACGGGGTGGTGAACTACACAGGAAGTGTTTCCCCCGAAAGGGTGGTGATTGACTACCGTGCAATCCAATCGGCACCTAAGCGGTTGAACACTGCTGGTACGGGGGATATCTACTCGTGCCGGACCGCGCTCTTTGATTGGAAACTGGCCCACGAAAAGACGGGGGAATCATACGATGAAGAGATTGCGGCCGGTTCACAGCGCATTATCGACCGGCTTACCGCGAAGCCGGAGGAAATCAAGAACGTTACAGAAAACGGAATTCGGACATTAGTCGAGTTGCATATCGAAACCAATCGGCTCCAGGTGCTGGCCGGTAAGCCACGGCCGGAGGAGGGGAGCGAACACGTCTTCTTCTACAACCTTGAGGCGTTAACCGGGAGAGGGTTTGTACACGGGGAAGTGGTTGGCACCGGTATCTTCGTTTCAACGCATTTCCAATCCAATCAGGAAGATCACGTAGCGTCCGTGATGGATAGTATCGGCTTGATGTTCAGGCCGCGGGATTACGGCGTGAACCATGACGAATTTGTCGAAACCGTCCTCGGCATGAGGCGATACGCGGAGGAGAAGAAGCTGCCATTCTCAGTGCTTCATACCGTCAACATTTCGAGGGACGACGCTGAAAGCTTATGGCGTAAGCTGTCGCAATGAAATGGCGGATTAGTTAGAAGTGTTTTCATTCGGGCGGGAGATCTCTGAAGACGAGGCTGAGATCTATGCCCTGCCTCTTCCTGTACCATTTGGCAATGTAATACAGCACGACTCCGCTTATTGCGATTCCCGCAGCGAATGGATATGAGGCGGGAGCCCCGCCAATCACTGCGTTCGAGAGGCCACCGTAGAGAAGAACTATTTCAACTGCCGTGGAAAATGCACCGACCATACTGACAACCGGAATCCCCCCGACCTTACGTTTTACCCAGCCCGGTGATTGCTCGAAGATCTTCGGAGCCCGGTAAGGAAAGAGTATGCCGGCGATACCGGTCAGCATGAAGGCTAAGTTGATGAGGATTGCGCCGTTCGCGAAGACCAGTGAAATACCCGTCGTGTAAATGGCCAAGATAAGCAGGATCTCCCCGAGCACGGCACTCAGGATGATGGACTTGATGGGGGTGTGATACCTATCGTTTACATCCGCCAACCAAGCGGGGCCCACCCTGTCGAAAGCCCAGGCGAACATATTTCTTACAACGGGAATGAAGTCGGTAGGAGTCAACCAGACCCACGCTAGGCCGAAAGCCAGCGCACCTAAGAGTTCAACCACCGCATTCTGACCGGGTATGTAGGTGAACAAAGCGTTCACCGAGGCCGTGAACGGTAAGGGTACAGTAGATGAGCAACAATTAACGAGGTAGTTCGCGGCCGAGAAGAAGTCGTATCCAAACGCGTTGTAAATACCGAATGCCCAAAGGGCAAACAAAATTCCGCCAATCAGTGTACTTCCAACGATTGAGAGGGGCATGCTCTTCGAAGCATGCTTCGCCTCTCCCGCCGAGTAGGCAGAGAAGTTGAATCCAACCAAACCACCCATGGCGTAGATTAGTGCCCCCACTGTTCCCGCCCATGTCCACCCGGGCTGATATCCGTTTTTCGTCGCCGTCTGAATGATTCCACTATAGGTGAGTCCACTTGAAGCGAATTGCGAGTTGAACGCGGCAACGAATGCTGGTTGAGACACGGACATTAGATAGACAATGTTGACGATAGTGCCTACCATTACGATGACGAAGAGAACTTTCATGAAATTCCATACGGCTCTCCCGTAGACTAGGAGCAGCATAATTCCAAATATCAACACGGTACCCGTGACTAGTTCCCCGGTGTTAGTCGTGAACCACATGGAGTCGTTCACCAGCCAAGCATTGTTCGTCATCATTCCAATCGTAGCTAGGAAAACATTGAAGGCGGATGAAGAGAAGATGAAGCCTGCAGTCGCAATGAAACTGTACACCGTCGTTGTAAACAACCAGTTTGTCATGAACCCTATGGCTGGGTGGATGACTCGACTGACGTAAACGTAGTCGCCTCCCGAACGAGGCATAGCAGCACCTAGCATCGCATAAATCAGCGCTGGCCCCAATGCCACCAACGGGATGGCGATCAGAAAAGCGAGCAACATGTTACTTTGGGGGAACGCGAACGGCGTGAAGGAAACTATGAAGACAATCCCGACGGCGGGCATTATTTGACCGTATGCAAGGTTGAATAGGTCGAAGGTAGAAAGCGAGCGGACAAGACCAGTGGCATCACGTACGAAGAGAGTCTGTTTCTTCGCCATGCTATGAGATTTGCGCACAAAATGTATAAGTAATTTGCGGTGGCCCTCGGCACACCGGGGGAATCATCCCCTTAAGCTAGTTGAGCAACGAGGATCATATCATACCTGAAAGGTGAGTGGAGTGGCTAGACAATTCTCGCTCGAACCGAAGAAGGTCCCGCACGTAAGGACAAAGTTTCGACGGATAGTTACGGAGATTCCGCCCCGTAATTCTCTGCCAACTCTCGAGAAGTTGAGACGATTTGAGCCGCTGTCCATGAGCGGCCAGCCCCCGGTGATCTGGGGTAGAGCGAATGGGTTTCAGGTCTTCGACCGGTGGGGGAACTGCTGGCTAGATTGGTCAAGTGGCGTTCTAGTGGCTTCCGCCGGCCATGGCCGTAGGGAAATAGTGTCCGCAATCACTCGTGCAGCAAAGATACCACTGCTCCACAATTACTGTTTTCCAAGTGAATACCGCGCGGCCCTGGCCTCGAAACTCGTAACGCTCGCACCGGAGGGGTTGAACAAGTGTTTTTTGTTGACGACAGGCGCGGAAGGCGTGGAGTGTATCATCAAAATATCTCGCACACACGGCAGAAAGGTTGGGGGACCGAGCAAGAATATTGTGGTCACGTTCAAGGGAGATTTTCATGGGAGGACGATGGGGGCACAATTAGCTGGCGGGTCGGCTTCGCAGAAGGAATGGATCGGGCCCACCGCCGATTCAGGCTTCGTTCAGGTCGAATACCCAGGCGACATACGGACGAAGGATAGGTCCTTCGAGGCGTTTGTGAATCGCCTTGAAAGTCTTGGAGCTACGGCAGACAAGATTTGTCTTGTGCTACCGGAAACTTACCAGGGGGGTTCCGCGGCCTTCTTGCCAATTGAATTCGCAAAGAAGCTGCGGGACTGGACGTTGGCTAACAAGATTGTTCTGGGCTTTGATGAGGTTCAGGCCGGGTTGGGTCGTTGCGGAACTCTTTGGGGCTTCGAACACTACGGTGTGACGCCCGACATATTCTGCGTAGGTAAAGGGGTTTCGAGTTCACTACCGCTCTCCGCGGTAATAGGCAAGCAGGAACTCATGGACCTATTCGCACCTAACTCCATGACGAGTACCCACTCGGGCAACCCGGTATGTTGCGCCGCTGCTTCAGCCAATATCGATGTTGTGATCAAAAATCATCTAGTCGCGAAGGCGGAAAGGATGGGAAAGGTTCTGTATGCGGGCCTCGATCGCGTACGCGACCAATTCCCCAGCAATATCGCCGCCGTCCAAGGGCGGGGAATGGTGGCAGGCATACATATGGTCAAGCCTGGGACAGATCTTGATCCAGATGGGGACATGGCGTTCAAGATCGTCGAGAGGTGTATGGAAAAAGGACTGTTGATGTTCGCCCCCGTCGGCGAAGGCGGTGCCACGGTGAAGATCTCACCGCCGCTTGTCACTCCCAGAGAGGCGGTCTTGGAAGGATTGGGCGTATTCAAGGAAGCAATCAGCGAAGTCGTTTAGGGATAACTACGATAAGCCCCGAAACACCAGAAACGCATTCACGGGGAGCGTCAAAAGTACGCGGAGTTGCTCATGAAGCCACTATGACGACACTCACATGTAACGAAGAATGAGCCTCCGCTCGATATTGATGCTAAATTTTACTTTGTTCTCGAAGCTTATTTCGAGTTTCCAAAGCCCAAGGGAAGATACGTTTCTCCTCCGCTGAAAAATGCGTACAAACCAACCTCTCGAAGTCGGAGGGCGTCGAGCCAAGGCCTTCTGGCGACGTTAAAGATTGTTTTGAGATAGCGTCAGCCAGTGTATGCATGGTTCTATGTTGATGAAACACTTGGATGGCGTCAAGGGCCCCGTTTCGACCATATGCATCAATAAACATCTTCAGCAATACGTTCTCTTCATCAACGATGTGTTGGATGCTTGAGTTATCAAAGTCGCTCGCTAGTTTGGCGCCTTTCTCAAAGTCATTCTTTTCCAGAGCGTCCATAAGCTCTGCCAGGCGCTTTCTCTGTTGTTGGTGTTCTCTGGAAAGAACCGCGATGAGTTCATCAAGTTCAAGTTGGCGAGCTAAGATTCTCAAGCATTATGCTTCCCGTCTGCTCTTATCATGATAAGTATCATCTTGAATCTCGTAATCGCCCTCAGTGCATGTGGCTTGTTTGCGGGCATTATAATCATCTCACCTTCATTCAAGCGATAGCTCTTTCCAGAAATCTCAATATCCACTTCTCCTTCAACAACGATGACTACGGCATCGTAAGGTGCTGTATGCTCGCTTAGTCCCTGACCTACATCAAATGCAAAGGCGGTCACACTACCTCCTTCTACACCTACCAGAGTCCTGCTTACGACTGCTTGAGTCTGGTAGGCAACTAGGTCTTTGAGTTTTATGACCTCCGCAACATTCGTTCTTGAGGCGGACAATCTTACACATGCCCCTTAGACTGCAGTTCTTCTATGCCTTTGAACTTGTTTCTGCCACGGTTTGAACTGTCACGGATGGTTTGTGAGGCATGTAGAAGATGCTGATGAGTGCCTTGAAGCCAACTGTTCGAATAATGTTCGCTAAGAAAACTGCATAACCCGACGCCAATATGATCGCTCCCACGAGGGCTACGTTCATGTACGGCTGGAACGGTCCTAGCCCGTTAATGTATAGCATACGCCTCAGCATGCCCTGAACCCCAGCGAGACCCATTCCGAGTCCCATCACAAGTCCCCCGACAGTCCATAGAATCAGTTGGACATCAGCAAGGCGTTCGCTAAGGTGCTTGCCGGTCAGCATCGGGAACAGCGCGTAGATGACTGCGAAAATCGTCATGCCCAACCCGATTAGGAGTTGGACATGTGCGTGGATTCCAACGATCCACTGAGTATTGTGGAAGTACCGGTTGACAGCATAATTCGCCTGTATTACCCCAGCCGTGCCACCGATAGCGTAGCCCATGATTGAGACCAAGACGTATTTCAGCGGCGCCGTGTACTTGACCGGTCTCGCCAGCCACAACGTCATCAATACAGCGAACATTGTCAATCCCATCGTCACAAGCTCACCCCATGTCACAATCTGACCTTCAACCAGAAGCCCCGAAGGTTGTGGTGTATCCGCCATCATATGATGTCCCCACACCCCCATCGAGACGAGGAGGTCTGCGAGAATCACTGACCTAACCACGTTCTCACCGAACAGCTTACGATTCAATACTAAGGGAACTATTAGATACCATACCGCTGCCGTGAACATCAAAACGTTCCCGTCAGCAATCATATCCAACCCCCACCAGAATACGTTCTTGTAGACCAGAGGATCAATCAGCGATGGGCTGAGAGCCATAGAGGGAAGAAGATATGAGACTCCATAGATCGACAAGAGAACCCCTACGCCTCCCATAATTACTGCGTTAATTGTTGTGTCAACGCAGCCCCTGAAAACGCCCACAACGAAAATTGGAAACGCGAACACTTTACTCGCGTAGTTAGGTACACCTCGAATCTTGGCTCTCAGTTTGTCCACGTTGAAGGCAGTGACGAGCAATTCTTTAGCGACGAAAGCTGGCTTGGGCTGAGAACTCGTCGCCGGACGTAATGGGAGAAAGATTGTTGCAAACATGTTGAAGAAAAACGCGAGGACGGCTGCGAAGATTAGAATCATACCTACCCCAAACGGGAGAATACTTACAGGGTTCCAGCCTGCGGTTGCGACCGCTACGGGAAGAGGCCAATAGAGAGTGTAAAGCGGAGCATAGTGCGTAAGAAAGGAGGTTGTCCAAATCGTCATTACACCCACGATCATCAGCAAAAAAGTCGCGTTTGCCATCCTCTTACTGTAAATGTCACGCCCCAACACAAACGGAACAAGGAAGTAGAATGCTCCCATCACGGCCATGTAAGCGAATCCATAAATCAAGACGAACGGATGCGCGGTCAACATGGCGTAGAAATGTTGCGGATCCAATCCCAGCAACGGGAGGTCAAGGTTGTCAACACGACCTCGCATCATTACGCCCTCTATGCCACCAAGCCCCAAGAAAACTAGGGAGACAACCACGAACCTCAAAGTGAGGATCTTACGTTCATCCTCGTTCAACTTTAGCCCTCCACCTCGATCGCATTTGCCACGTACATGAACGGGTTCTGTGGGCCACTATACTCAGTTGACCGAACGTCGTAGAATCCGCTCTGGTCGAAGACCCACTTCAAAGTATTCTGGTATGGCTCTGGAAGCACCTGCATTTGGAAAACCATAGTCCCATCCTTCCTGAAGACTCCGAACCCATACGTCACGTCATGGGAAACAACTACGAACTCAACGACCTTTCCGATGGGAATGACGATGGGTTGTTGCGGCATGATGAAATGGTAACCCTCAACTTGAATCGTGATCGTCATGACAGGAGGAGACTGCGTCCATAACCCATAGTTCGCCGAAGGAATCAATGGGGAGAGCGTCACAAGATTTCCTAGTAGTACAACAGCAAGGAGAAAGTACAACCAATTCTTTTCATTCCTTTGCATCCCGTGCTCGACATCAGTGTCAATCGGCTGCTTGAGCTCGTTGCTACGCTTCTTTGGAGCCTTTCGACTGAAAATGTAGAACAATACTGTGAATGAAATAATCACGGCAATAAGGACTAGATAGAAAATTTCGAAGATATATTGAATCAGCAATCAATATCGACCTAGACCGGGATTAGAATCGAATCATCCGGGACTAAACTGGTTTAGGTGCTTACAGTAAAGACCTGTTATTACATTGAGACTCAGTTTTCAATCGCGACAGTGCTATTCCCTTCGCTGTTCCCTCAATCTCGCCCCACAAGGCTCGGATTCTATCGAGGGATTTCATGCTCTCGTAACCTTCTGGTCCATGACACGAGCCTTGCGGGCCCGCCGTAGAAATCGTCTAGGATCTTTCCGCTCTTACCGAAAGCAAGAATTATTGAATTCTCAAGAGCCTTACCAACCGGTAGAACCGCGCCAAATTCACTTGACGAAAGACACTTCCTTCAGGTTCGTCGATTTACCGCCAAACGCTGGGAGGGAACGCCTAAGCTTCACTTAAGCGCTGTTAGTCAACGCGAAACTCGGTGAAAACATCATCCATACCCTTTCAACTCCACTCCTCGCTCTTCAGCCCAAACATCTAACAAATTCAGCCGGCGGCTCTTCCATCTTCTGATTAGGGATGCGCAAGCAAGGATCTTGGGAATTCTTCACAATCCAAGTTCGAACAGAATGGATGCGAAGGCCGCAGCGATGGCGGCCATCTCAATTAAACGAGATGCGAAGTTCCGTTTTTCCGCTCCAAGCGTCCTGAGCCTTCTCAAAGTTACAGTGCGTGCCCAATCCAAACCTGATATTCTGCCGATTTGCGTAACGGGAATTGGGTTATTATCCAAGTGCACTCCATATTTCGCAAATCTTCTGCTGTAGTCCTCTGCCAAGAGCAACTGCTCGTTTACATGCCAAGAGTTCAAGAAGCAAATTTCACCTTCAATGCGTCCGATTACATTTACGTATTCTAGAGCTGCCCACGTGGCTGCAATAGCGCTTATCGCGGTAGCGACTAACCAGAGGCAAGGCAAGGTGAATTCATCCAGGCATCCTCATGCGTTTTGTTAGTTTCTGGATTGTATCGGATGTTCTAGAATCTCCTTGACTTCAGGCGGGATGTGGGGTTCGTAGCTGATTCTCAGCATCCAGCGTAGTACGTCTCTCTGAGAAATGATGCCGACAAGTTTCCGTTCTTTCACTACGGGAAGTCGTCTAACGCCATGTTTGAGCATCAAGGCCACTGCGTCTTGAACAGAGTTAGTGGTCTCGATCGTGATCAAGGGGCTTGACATTACGTTCTTGACTTTGCGTTTCAGCGCGTTGTTGTCTTTCGCTACGCATCGTGATACGTCCCGTTCGGTGATGATGCCCACTGGCTCATTTTCCTCGACGACTACGATGCTTCCGATGTTGCATGCCACTATTTTTCTTAACGCGTTCTTCAAGGACTCGGGGGGTTTGACGGTCTCCACATTAGGCGTCATGTTTGATTGGATTAAGTCCGTTTCACGTAGTCCGGACATTTCTCCTCAATGTACCATTACGACAGACATCCCAATACGTTTTTCGTGTCTCAAATTACGTATGTCTTAGATTAGTGGTTGTCTCATAAGCTGGCTCGAAAAAAGGTCGATAGATCATCATGGTGCAGGCAAAATCTTGCAGTGGGTGAGCGACGACCCATTTCGAGTGTACTACTAGACCGAATGCCTTTCCTTTCCTCGCTCTGACACTTTCGGCGTCCTTAGCTTCCTGCTGGATTTGATCTTTAGTCCCCCGAGGTCTTGGTCGTTTGCAAGTATCTCTACCCACAGTTGAACCTGACTGCCTCGTCAGGGCGCTGTTGGCATGACCGAACATTGATAGCGGCGGTTCGTTGTTGAGCTGCGCGTTCGGCCCAACATTCAATCTTTCACCCAGAATGTTGTTGTACGTCAAGGTACCAAAGAAGCACGTTCTCTTCTATGGACATATGAGCATGAAACAATTGCTTCAGCTGGGCAACGTGCTCCTCGAAGGGGCGAGTTTGTTCAGTCAACTTAGCGATTCTTAGCATCTCCGCATGCTCATTGTTCAGTTTATCGCAAACAGCCGAACCTAAAAAGCGACTCAGCAGAGGAAACAGGATTTGTTCTTCCCTTTT
>Ga0187784_10005182_pt1 | contig 10549 bp, 7 predicted proteins | sample 1015_SJ02_MP15_2_FD_132964 | JGI IMG/M metagenome (GOLD analysis project Ga0187784, IMG submission 132964) | Tropical peat soil microbial communities from peatlands in Department of Meta, Colombia - 1015_SJ02_MP15_20_MG | ecosystem: Environmental > Terrestrial > Soil > Wetlands > Peat | place... | reverse complement strand
CGCTGGGTTGAAACATCGCCGTGGATCAGGCTGATGCGGGCAACGCCATTGCTATCGGAGGTGTTGCTCGAATTGCCGGCACTGCCATTGGGCCCGCCACCACCGGGCCCCGCATCGCCAGGTTCCGGTCCATACGGACCGATGTTGGGACTGGGTTTGGGCGGAAGTTCGCTCATGGGCTCCCGCTGATTTTGGTCCTGCGTTGAGTCCTGGCTGTTGGAAGAGGAAGCCGGAGCCTGGTTCTGCATCACATCCTGATCCTGGTTCGGATCCTGATTTTGCGTTTGATCGTTCTGCGTTTGATCGTTCTGCGGTTGATCGTTCTGCATTTGACCCGGCGACGGGGCCATGTTCTGAGAAGTGTCCTGAGCGGCTATCTTGCCCGCGACGACAAAGAGAAGCGCAACGATGAGCGCTGCGATAAAACCGGTTGTTGCTTTCTTAATTCTGGTACGCATGAGTGTCTCCGACCCAACTTGCAAATTGCCCCGTGGGGTAAAGGCACGCGAAATGCCAGTTTGGAGGATTGGGACAGTCAGGCTCTAAAACCATTGTTTGCAGAAAGGTAGAACGGATCAGGACGATCGCAAGCACAGCAACAGCAGAGAACCTCGGTGGCCGGGATCAACCAAATGTGGTGCTTTTCGGCCAGCGGCGGCGAGCCGCTAAAATGGGTTAGAAGAAAGACTGAGAATCCAAAGCACGGTAGGATACGCCGAACTACCGTAACTTTTTTCCCCTTACGTTAACGTGTTAGCCTTGCCCTTAGTCTCGCAGTTTCAGTAGCTTGCGGCCCGCAACTTGTCTCCGACAACGCGGACGGGCGGCAAGGTAGGCCGGCCATGCCCAAGCTCCCGATTTTTCGCCTGCGCACCTCTGGGGAAACGCCGCCTCCTGATCTGAGACGCTACCAGCCGGCGCTCGCGTTCAGCGATCTTCAACTCGGGGTTGACAATCTCCGCTACGACGTTTCTCTGGGCGCACGTTTCACGGCAGACCTGAGCTTTCATCTGGCTCGTTTAATCTGCCATTTTGGCGAAGTCGAAACGCTGTTGGAGATGGAGGCGCCGGCAGCGGCTGCCCAAACAAAATTCGCGCGCACCATCAGCACGGTCAGTCCAGAGAAGCCGCGCAAGCCGGAACCCGCCAATCTGAAAACGGTACTGCTCTCGATTCACCAGGCGATCCTGGCGCGAGCCAAAGCCGAGTCGAACCCATCGATCGACGTGCTCGGCCGTCTGGCTGTGCTGAAGTTCATCCGCGCAGAATTGCAGTCGCAGTTTGCGAGAATCCTCGAACAATGCCGGACGAAATCGAAATTGCTTGAGGGCGTACGGCCGGAGAAGATGCTGAAAATGCAAGAACGGGTTTCGCTCTTCCAGGTCAGGAAAAAAACGATTTTGCGCAGCGCCGGCCAGGAGGTGTTGCACCTGCTGGGCGAGATCGAAAAAGAAACCCTGGCGCGTACGCGCCGTTCGCTGCTCGGTGAATTGAAATCAGATGGTTACCACTTGCTGCTGAATCCGCTGATTCTGACCGACGATGGCCGCGACGACTATCTGTGTGCAGAACACTACTACATGTTCGGCAATTTCGAGAAAGATCCAGACCGCTTTTCCGTTCTGCGCCGGCTGGCCATCGAATTTCTGCGCGAACTGGGCTATGGCCAGGGAATTGACGATGAGCATCTGGAACAGGCCCTGAACGTGCCTGAGAACGCGCGCGCTCTGGTCGGCTCCGGAAACGGGGAATGCGCGACCGCCGAGGATCGAAATCGCAAGGACCGCCTCGGCTTCTGGACCTGGCATCTGCAGCGAGAAGGCGTATTACAGCATGTGATTGCTACCTACGAAGCGGTGCCGCTGCTGGCTGAGTATGTGCGGCACGTTAACCCGCAACAACTGAAGAATGCGCTGGTCGACCACGAAGAAGCTGAACGGGTGGAGGAAATTGCAGCCGAGGAGTCCATCAGTTCCGATCGACTGTGGGCCGCGATCGCGCGTGTTGCCTCCTGCCGCGGATCGGAACGCGAGCGCTTTGCCGCGCGCCTGTTCTATGACCTGTTTTGCTACCACCGCGATCTGCGCGGTCTGGAAGCCGTGAACGCCGCGTTCGACAGCATGAACCTGGTTGGCGACGACAAGGTGCGCGAGCTTTCCTCAGTGAACGGAATGCTGTATGAGTTTTTGCCGCTGGAAGACCAGAAGCCAGCCGAAGACCGCGTGTTGCGCCACACGATTCTCAAGGCTGACATTCGTGATTCGTCTCGTCTGACGCGTTCGCTGATGGCCAAGAGCATGAATGCCGCCTCCTATTTCAGCCTGAATTTCTACGACCCGATCAACAAGATGTTGGCACAGTACGAAGCTACAAAAGTGTTTCTGGAAGGCGATGCCATCATCGTGGCCCTGTTCGAACGCGAAGCGGAAACCATGCTTAGCGTGGGGCGCGCCTGCGTATTGGCATGTGAGATCGTGAGTCTGCTGCGGGGATACAACGAACTGCTCAGGCGCTCTGGCCTGCCGTCCATGGAAGTGGGACTCGGCATTTCCTACCAGGATTCGCCGCCGCTTTACCTGATGGACGGCGACCGCAGGATCATGATTTCCGACGCCATCAATGAAAGCGACCGGCTGGCGTCCTGCAACAAGCGGGCGCGCGGCACGATCGCACAAGATGCCGGGATGTTCCATGTGTATGGCATGGATGCTTGCACCGAAAACGCCGGGGCCGCGGCAAGCGCCGACGATCTGCCCCTCAGCTATAACGTAGGCGGAATCTGTTTGAGCGAAGCAGCTTTCTCGAAACTGCAGGAAGAAATCGCGCTCGAACCCGTTTTGCCTGATTTCGACCGCTTGGGTGTGAGCCGGCGGGACTTCTACAAGCGCTGGCTTGACCCACTGACAGAATTCTTTTCCGGTACAGTCCCTATTGCCAATGGCGCATTCCGCAAGATCGTGGTTCGCAAGAGCCGTGTCGCACAGATTGACGTTCGCGACATATCGTTTCTCGAATGGAGTGATCGCTGCTATTACGAGGTCTGCGTGAATCCGGTGGTCCACGCAGAACTTTCAGAAGGAAAGTCGGCTGCGGCCCGGAAGCGCTAATCCCAAGACAAAAGTTGAAACCGATCTACCGGTTGCAGGCAGAACCGGGGAGCGCAGTCGGTCCTTCAAGTTGCCTTCTAGAAAGACCGGCGCGTATGGAACGGGATCACTACCAAGGCTTCCACGGCGATGGGCTTGCCGTTTCTTTCCGCCGGCACGAACTTCCAGCGCGCCAGCGCGTCGGCAGCCCATCCGTCCAGGCGGTCGTCGGGGCTGTTCAAAACGCGAATATCACCAACATGGCCGTCGGAATGGATGACGGCGTGCAGCGTGACCATGCCGTGCACGTTGCTTCGCATCAGTTCTAGCGGATAGCCTGGGTCCGATTTCTCCGTCGGCACCGGGGCGAGCAAAGTTCCCTGTTTCGCGCCCGGCCGCAACTCGGCAAAACGGATGACCCAGCTTCCGGTGGAGGAATTCAGGTTCGGCATGTTCAATGTCATGGCATAGAGGCGGCGGTCGCCGAAAACCTGCCGATCAAGATCCGTGATCTTGTCGTCAGCCACGGATTCGGCGCGCTGACGCTTGCTGGATACTGAAGCTGAAGGGGAAACGCTGGCTCCTGCTCCCCCACCTTCCCCATCCGACGATCCGCCGTCGCGCTCGACGCTCCCCGTCGCGCCCGGACCCGCCCCGACGTGCAATCCTGCCGGCAGCGACCCATTCCCGTGGTTTTTGAAAGCACCCGATCCATTCGCGGCGCTCGATCCGGTAACATCCGGTGTCCCGGAGCCACCCGCTTTCCCCTTGGGATTGGCCGCGAACATGCCGCGCCGGTTGCCTCCCGGTACGGTGACCGGGCCAGCCGGAGCCGAGGGATGAAGATTCAATGCGATGATGCGTCCCTGGTTTCCGCTGCCGCCACTCGCCGCAATGCTGGGAGGGGGACCAACGACTTCGCCGCCTGAAAGGCCACTTGTACCGCTTCCGCCGTGCCGCGGCGTGTGTTGCTCGGCAACTGTAAGCTGAGGAGCAGGAGCTACGACCTGGCTCGGCCCAACGTTCAGCGCCCCAAGGCGGCCCTTCGCCGAGGTTGTCACTTCAGGAGGAGGTTCGATCACAGCGGTCTCAGGCCCGGAAACACCCCGTGCACGATCCTGCTTCATCTCGGGCGGAGGCGGAACCACGTCGGACCGGAGCGCTGCCCGATTCGTAGCGCCGCGAGTGAAATCCGCATCCGGAGCCGGCGCGATCACCTGTGGATCCGGTGTAGGGGTGCGATTGGAAAGCGAGCGCGTGGCATCCAGAGGAACGGTTGGGGTGATCGCGCCCGTGGCAATGATGTTGGGCAGAGGCACATCATGGTCGAGCTTTACGTCAGGGGGAACAACGATGGTTTGCGACCGGTTATCGGCCTCGCGCGGAACGGAAAGGATCGGCTGCTTGGCGAATGCCGGATCGCCCGACTGCGTTTTGGGTGGTGCGGCTGGGCCCGTATCCAGCGCCGGAAGGTAGTCTTCCCGCGAGTAAGTGATGACAGAAGAGCGGTCAAAGGGAATTGGACCTAAAATTTTCTGCTGTCGCAGCCATGCTATCGAGATGACCCAAATCAAACCAAAAGCAGCAGAATGAAGGAGCGCAGATTGCAGGAAGCGCGACCAGGGCAGCTTCTGCTGAACGAACACATCATGCCAGAGATCGGCATCCAGTCTCCCTGCTCGCGCTTCGGAGGAACGCGCGCCGAGACCATCTTGCGGTCGAATGGCAAGCGCGGGGATGGCCGGACCGTGCCGATCCGGCTGCTCCACCAGCTTTTTCGCGGGCAATCCCATCCTGTATCAAGAACCCCGGCGCTAAAGTTCCAACGAGCATCTGCCAGCCTGACTGTGGAATGATTCGTCGACTTGCTTTAGACGCTGACCTTATTCCGAGGATTATACGGGAAACGCGGCGAGGCGGGAAAAAGCAGAGGTGCAGTGGCGGCAAGACCCTTGATTTTTTCGGGCTTCAACCTGCCAGCGAGCTGCGCTCCAAGTCAAGCTCTGCCGTCTTGACCTGGCCATTTTCGATGACGATTTTTACCGACTGAGAACAGCGGCCGCACAGCCAATACTGCTCGGTCTGGGACTCGTAAGTCGTTGCGTCCAACGGCGCGAGGAGATGGTCAACTGAAATCACGCGGCCCCCCAGTGCGTGACTGAACGGAACTCGACAAGCGGGATTCAGGCAGTTCGAAAGCACGAGATGCTCAGTTCATGCGCTCAGGCCGACTGGGCCTCAAGCGCTTCCAGGTGCCGGATTTCCGCTTCCAGCCATGTCTTCAAGGCGGATTCCACTTCGCCTGGCGTGTACTGGCGGCTCATGCTGTGGATGGTCTCGCCATCACGATTCAGAGGAATGAAATGGCAGGCGTCCATTTCGTCCCGGTAGCACTCTGGAACAAACTGAAACAGCCAGCACTGCGAGCAGGGTGTACTGCGCTCGACGTCCAGACGATTGGGGCACGAGGGGGAATCGAGGAACATTCTGACCGGTCTCCAAGGCATGGTCCCGCCGTAACCGCCGCGCTCCAGGAAGAGCAGCTCATTCTTGAGCAGGGTGACTATCTTCGTTCTTGACTTCGGCACGGCCCACCTCGAAACAGGTAGAAGCATTCGACGAATGCACTTCCAAGCTGATTGTGAGCTGAACACAACCGCCAGGCTGTGACTAGGACCACATCCGGTCGTGACCCGCCTCACAAAAAAGCAAACTGCCGGTGCAAGATTGGGTTGGAGGGTCTTAGTCTGGGGATCTTGAGCGGTGCGGATGAATGGTTCAGAAAGCGCCGCCGCCACCACCGCCAAATCCGCCGCCGCTGAAGCCTCCGCCACGGAAACCTGACTCGCCAGCACTCGCGCGCGGCGATGAAACGAAGACCTGGTGCATGGTGTTCGCCATGCCGTGCATGGAAGCGGAAAAAAGCAAGGGGTTGAAGCCAGCGTAACCGGCGGGCCCGACATACCAGCCGGGAGGGTCCTTGACGATGCCATCGAAGACCTGCGCCCAATGGTGCTCCACGCCCAGCGCCATGGCATAGGGCAGGAACTTCTCAAAGGTTTGGGGTGGAAGCTGCTGGATGCGGTCCTTTTCCACTCGGTTCATGAATTCCTGGAATCCAAGGACCTGGATGTGGAAGCGCGCGCCGGCCAGCGTTTTTGCCGTCATCTGCCGCGCGAAGAGCCACCACACGAGGGCGGAAATCAACAGGCTAACTACCAGCAGTGGAACAGAATTGAACAGATCTACCCAACCCAGCACTTGCAGGCCAACCGCCACCAGAGCGATCACCACGGCGGCTACGATGCTGTAACCGTTGGCTGACTCAGGATCAAGCGTATAGACACCCTTGTTTTTCAGTTCAGAAATGATGTCTTCGCGGATAGTCGGAATGGAGGTGTAGAAACGGTTTCTGAGGCTGGAAAGCAGCACGCCGGTTCCGCCAAAGAAGATGTTTGCCAGCATGACTCGTTCATGTGGGGCGAGATCCGGGCCCCACGCGTTCTGCTCCTTGAGCAGGTGGAAAACGTAGTCCTTGTGGTGAAACAAGACGAAGTTCTCGTCCGTCTCCTCGATTCGGATGTAGCCGCGCACCGCGAGATCGACGATCGTCGACGTGATGTCACGCGGGTGGATGCTATCGTCCAGCAGAGTCCCGACTTCAGCCGGAGTCATGCCTTTGGGCGGTTCATATTGCGGAGCCACGGAGATGCCGGGATCGGGATCACGTCCAACGGCGTACCACAAGCCACCCATGACAAGCAGCGTCAGCAGCGGCAGGAAGACGATCGGATTGCTTCCGAGAAACCAGCCGAGCCTGGTGATCGCGCTCGGAGCTGCGACCACGCCCGGCGGGATATAAACGTCAATGGTCAGGCCGCCGCGCATCGGGAGCGGGCGCGTCGTTTCCACCGCCACATCGGCCCCATTCACCTGAGTGTCGGCATCGCTCTGTTTGGAGCCATAAGCACCAGTAAATGCCTGCGCGCGCAGCCCCCCGGCGGCGCCTTCGGGCAGCGCCACAAACGCCGAAGCATGATCGATCGGCACCGGCCAATCGTTGCCCGTGACGTTCCAATAGAATTCGTCGAATCCGTCAAAATAACGGATGCCGTTGCGAACGGTGTAGTCGATGTTGACAACTTTGGTCGCATCAACAGCGCCGGGAATATAGATCTTGAAGTCGCGATACGCGCCCGATTTTGTCGATTCGTACTTCAGCTTGTTGCCGGAGTCATCCGTGACGCTTTGCACCCTCAGGAAGAGCGTGTAGTTGGTTCCCGTCGGCCCTGGGTATTCGATGGGAATTGTGCGGTGAATTCCGTGCCACTCGCCCTCGAACACGATGGTGATTTTTTCGCTGACCAGCGCAGAGCCGTCGGCATTGATGGAAATGGTGTCCTTGAAATCGGCGATGTGCCAACTGTGTCCCTGCGCCGCGGAAGCCGTCGCCAGCAAAGTAGCCAGCGACAGGGCGAACATTTTGAGGGCGGTGGAGAGGGAACGGCAAAGAGAGTTGTGCGTAACAGATGTTGGACGGCAGCGACAGATTCTCTTGGATTCCATCCTAGAACTTCACGGCCACAGGTTCACGATCGGCACTGCCCGCCTCGAAAAACTGCTTCTGCTGAAAGCCGAACATCCCGGCCAGGACGTTGGTGGGGAATGACTGGATTTTCGTGTTCAGATCGCGCACCACGGCGTTGTAGTAACGGCGCGCGTTCTGGATCGCATCTTCGATCTGCCCGAGCGAACCCTGCAATTGCGTGAACTCCTGGGAAGCCTGCAACTGAGGATAGTTCTCGGCCACGGCAAAGAGGCTTTTGAGCGCGCCGGTGAGCTGATTCTCGGCGGCTGCCTTGTCGGCCGGGCCCGTGGCCTGCATGGCCATGGAGCGGAATTTAGCGATGTCTTCGAAGGTTCCTTTTTCGTGGGCGGCGTAGCCCTTGACGGTTTCAACCAGGTTGGGGATCAGATCGTGGCGCCGCTTGAGCTGAACGTCGATGTCCGACCACGCCGAATCGCAGCGCACGCGCAACTGCACGAGGCTGTTGTACATCCCGGCGAGAAGAATAACGATGACGACAAGAACCGCGAAAAAAATCCAGAAACCCATGCGATTCACCTCAACGCGTATGCAACACGCGACGGTAGCACAAGGAACGGGCGCACGCAATGCAGGAGTATATGGAATGTCAGGACAGAATCAGAAATTGAGGGCGGTCACTGCGTAGGGGCGTAGTATCCGCGCCGCGCGCGGACGTAAAGATCCTTCTTCACGGCGGTGATCTGAATCGAGCGAAAGCGGCCGTCGGCGGTGAAATCGGAAGGCTTGTACGATACCGCGTATTGACTGCGCAGTTCATCCTCAATGGCTGCGAACGAGCGGGTAATGTCTTTCATCTTGTAGGGAAAAAAAGCCCGGCCGCCGGTGGAGGACGCCAGATCCTCGAGCACTTTGTCGCCGCGCAGAATCAGGCCGCTATCGTCCGTGGAAATGGCATAAATCAAGACCTCGGCCCGTTCGGCCATTTCAATGGCCTGCTGGCGCGTAACTTCACTCTGGTTATCCTCGCCGTCGCTCACTACGATAATTGCCTTGCGCACGGGACGGTCCGAATGCTCGCGCAGCAGCTTTTCCTTGCATGCCTTGTAGATTGCGTCGTAAAGCGCAGTTCCGCCTCCGGCTCTTAATCGCTGCACGCCCGCGGCCAGCGAGGTCACATTGTCGGTAAAATCCTGCGCCAGATGGGTCTCCTTGTTGAAGCCCACCACGAACGCCTTGTCGTACCCGGGGCGAATGACATGCTGCAAAAATCCGGTTGCAGCGTCTTTTTCAAAACCAAAACGGCTTTCCACTGACCCGCTGACATCGAGCAGCAAGCCAATCTCGATCGGCAAATCGGTCTCGGGATGGAAGTCGAGGATCGACTTTACCGGCTTGTGATCGTCAACAAACGAAAAATCACTTTGATTGAGATTGCGCACGAACTTTCCGTGGCGATCGGTGGCGATAAAGAGCACGTTGACTTCATCGACCCGCTTGTGAATGGTGAGAATTGGATCCTCAGGTCCGGTCTCCGAGGCTGATGGCGAGCCAGCGGTGATGATTGCGGAGGCGGGGACGCCGTATTGCGGCGATTGGGCGCTGGCCATGGAAGCCAGACAGACGAACGCGATGAGGGCTATCGCTGCTTGAACCATCAGGCGCGCAAATCCCGGTCGTCGCAAGCTGCCCGGTGACATAACTTTCATTTCACTCAAACCCATACTCCGCCGATAGTTTCGTTGCATGCTGGGGGCCGAAGCCTCGGCACTGGAGCATTCTTTGACTCTAGGCGCGATTTCGCCGTAGGTCCAAGTTACAAAAGGGGTACGCTAAATGAGCGTATGGAGTAACCGCAATCGTTTCAACTGCTTGCTAGGGTACTTGAAAACCGGCACCGAAGGCCAGATCGCGGCGAAATTTCCGGGTAGCAACACATTCACGAATATGCGCATCTGTGGATCGAGCCTGCCAAGAGGCAATTTTTCCCTGAGCAGCCAGATTTTGCGCAAAAACTTCGGACCTGCTTTCTTGCCCCAAAAAGGGCTATCCGGCGGCCCTGTCCTTGCGATTGGGGCGCACCTGGCTTGACTGACGGGCGAAACAGGATAATCTTCTGAAGGCACCAGCCGACCGGAGTCCCTATGTATTTTGAGCAGTTTTATCTTGCTTGTCTGGCACATGCATCGTACATGATCGGATCCGAGGGCGAAGCTGCGGTTGTCGATCCGCAGCGCGACGTCGAGATCTACCTGCGCGCGGCCGACGAGCAGAAGCTCACGATCCGCCATATTTTCGAAACTCACCTGCATGCCGACTTCGTTTCGGGACACAAAGAACTGGCGCGACGGACCGGCGCACAAATTTACATTGGAGCCGAAGCCGCCGCAAAGTTTCCGCATGTCGCTCTTCGCGATGGCGACGAAGTCATGGTGGGCGCAGTGCGGGTGCGCGCGCTCGGAACGCCCGGCCACACACCGGAAGGCATGTGCTTCGTCGTTAGCGATGAAAAAAAATCGAGCACGCCTTACGCGGTGCTCACGGGCGACACTTTGTTCATCGGCGACGTGGGCCGCCCCGATCTGTCCCGCACGCACACTCCGCAGCAACTGGCCGGCTTGCTCTACGACAGCCTGCATCAAAAACTGCTCGCGCTACCCGATTCGGTCATGGTGTATCCGGCGCACGGAGCAGGCTCGCTGTGCGGACGCAATATGCGTGCGGAAAAGTCGTCCACCATCGGCACGGAACGGCTCACGAATTACGCGTTGCAGATTCCGTCGCGCGATGAGTTCGTCCGCCAGATGACCGCCAATCTTCCCGCCCGTCCCGATTATTTCCTGGAAGACGCAGAAATCAACCGTTCTGGCGCTCCGGTGCTGACTGAACTGCCTCCTTTGCGCGCACTTTCTCCGCG
>Ga0187784_10005181_pt1 | contig 10550 bp, 9 predicted proteins | sample 1015_SJ02_MP15_2_FD_132964 | JGI IMG/M metagenome (GOLD analysis project Ga0187784, IMG submission 132964) | Tropical peat soil microbial communities from peatlands in Department of Meta, Colombia - 1015_SJ02_MP15_20_MG | ecosystem: Environmental > Terrestrial > Soil > Wetlands > Peat | place... | reverse complement strand
TGAACCGGCTCCCCCGTTGTCCCATACCGAGGCAGCGACGGATTGGCTCACTGCGGCCGCGATGCAAGGTCAGCGTAATGCGCAAGCCTCGCTCGGGATCATGCTGGTCGAAGGTCAAGGCGTTCCGCGAGACGTGGCTCGGGGCTTGTCTTGGCTGACGCTGGCGAAAGAGGCGGCTGGGCCGAGTGAGGATTGGATCAAGGAAGCTTACGCAGACGCCTACGCCCACGCCAACGAAAGCGACAGAAAAGCGGCGCAGAGCTACGCTGACGATTGGTTGGAACATCATCCCGTCGCCAGCACGCGATAAGCGCGAGCCGTAAAAGCACTTCCGTTTTGTAGACGGGCAGCGGTCTCAATCACCCGGAGCAATGTGAAACGAGGACCTCGCAATTGCCGCCGCCTCGCCCCCGACAACTTGCCTGCGCCAGTATTTTTGCACGCTCCTCGCTTGCGTCATTCTCGCCTGCCCAGGCATGATCAGTGCCGGCTGCCAGCGCGCCGCAATTATTGACGAACCACGTTGCGATCACACAATCCTCCTTGCCGCACTCTTTCAGTGCCCGCGACTCCGCTTGTGCTCTGCCGCCATAGTTGTCGGAATAGCCATAGCTGCCGCTTCCCGGACTGTAGGCAATGGCACCGTATTTGGGACCAACAGACGGCCCCGAGCATCTCGCCGCGCAGAAGGCTCTCTTTGGACCACACCCGTTGGCAAAGCCGCCGGTGATGCACGACCCTATGCACTGAATGTAATTGCATGCCGCGCCGGCTGGCGGCGTTTGAGCAAACATAGCAATGATCAAGATAGAGAGGTCAATGATGACGAAGCGCATTGCTCATATCCCGTTTCAAGCTTTGTCCGAACGATAGAATATTCTAATCGCCCGAATACGGAGCCATTTTTTGCGCGGCTTGACGCGAGTTTGACTAGCCGGTGCGGAGATCGATCGGGCGAAGCCGCCTGCACGCGCCGAAAGTTCACGCGTTTCGTCGGCGGCTAATGGATCGCCGCACGCGCGCGAACAACCAACCGAGTATAGGTGGTCCCAGGCAAAGGGCCGCAATAAACCTTAGCTTGTCCAGGGGCGTGTTGATTTGGCACCCGGCGTCCTTGAGCACGCACCAGGAATAGATCGATCCAACGTCCGCTTTGGCGCAACGCGGGTCCGCTTGCGCAGCCATCTGGATACGGTGGCAGGTGATAAGGTCGCGCCGGGCTTCCGCTGCGACCCGATTGATACCTAAGACGCCAACGCTCCCGATCCACGCCACCGATGCCGCGACCCCAATCAGTTTCAGTCGGCTCACGTTCATCGCGCGCTCGCGAGGGCTAACGAATAGGACGTTTCAACCGCTCATTGCGGCTTAATTACGCACCGCCGACGATAGTCCTCGCGCTCGCCTGCGCGGGCGATGAACGCTCCGAGAGCCGCTCTACCGCCCCTTCATGCACTGGGCGAATGCGCCGCCGTAGTAATACTGGGCGGTGTAGGGCCAAAAGAACAAGTTCATTGAAAGAGAGGGCTCGCAATTCAGACCTCTGGCGCCCATCGACAACGCGTCATAGGTCGAAACGCGAGGGGCGCTGAGCCAAATCACCGCGCCGATGACGAGATAGATGACCAGCACGCCTGTAAGCAGGGTTTTCAACATGGCTCGTCTTCCTTGTCACAGCTGATTGACGTTCATTGCGCCATCTTGCACGGGTCGCCGCAATTGCAATTCGGTGGTCATCAGCCCTTTTGAACGCGTCACGCCCGCTTCGCCTCGAAAAAGCGGACCTGAATTGTTACGACTTCCCATAAACCGGCACGATGGCGCCGCGGGTGACGCGATTCTCCGCTGAGGCAAGAAACAGGATTGTCGCCGCCACTTCCTCCACCTTGGGCCACAAGCTGTAATCCGCCTTCGGCATGGCGCCGCGATTGGCCGGCGTATCCATGATCGAGGGTGCGACCGCATTGACCAGAATGCCGTCCTTGGCGACCTCCTCGGCCAATGCCGCGGTGAGCGCGGCGACGGCGGCCTTGCTGGCGGTATAGGCCACCATGCCGGCGCCGCTTCGCCATTCGAGGCCGGCGCGGGCGGCGACATTGACAATGCGGCCGCCGTTCCCGGCGAAGGCTTTCACCGCGGCGCGGCAGCACAGCAGGCAGCTCAGCAAGTTCATGTGAATTTGCTGATGCAACGTCTCGACATTCGCCTCGCGCAGCGGCCCGGCGGCAAAACCTCCAGCCAAATGAATCGAGGCCCAGAGCCGCGGAATGGCGTCATAGAACCGCGCGACCGCCGGCTCGTCGGTGAGGCTGCCGGTGACGGTCAGCGTGACTTGCTTGTAGTTGCGAAGCCGGAAGCGTTTCGCTTCCGCTTCGTCGAGACACGGCACGTGACAAAGCGCGCCGGCTTCAAGGAGTGCCGCCACGACGGCGCCGCCAAGCGCGCCGGCCCCGCCGGTAATGACAATGTGCCGATCGCGAAAATCCATGGCGAAATCCTTGGCGCCATACTCGGCGATGTCACAGCCGGTCGACTATGGCTGAGAACGTCGCGCACAAAGCCGCCAACGCAAATTTGCTATGCTTCCCCGAGAGGAGAATCAATGGCCGATTTCGATCTCGCGATCATCGGCGGTGGCATCAATGGCGCCGGCATCGCACGCGATGCGGCTGGTCGCGGACTGAAGGTGGTTTTGCTCGAGCAGAACGACCTCGCCTCCGGAACATCGTCGGCTTCCTCGAAATTGATACATGGCGGACTGCGGTATCTGGAACACGGTGCGCTATCGCTGGTGCGGGCGGCGCTGAGCGAGCGCGAGGTGCTCCTGCGCGCGGCACCGCATCTCATTCGGCCGCTGCGCTTCGTGTTGCCGGTCGAACGTTCCGGCCGCTCGCGCTTGGTGCTGCGGCTCGGTCTTCTCCTTTACGATGTCATCGGCCGGCGCAAGATACTGCCGGGCACCCGTTCGCTCGATCTCATCACCGACGAAGCGGGTCAGCCGCTGAAGCGGCGCCTTCAGCGCGGCTACGAGTATTCCGATTGCTTCGCCGACGATGCCCGCCTCGTCGTCGCCAACGCTATCGGCGCAGCCGAGGCCGGCGCATCAATCCTCACGCGCACGCGATGCACGCGCGCCGACCGTAGCGACATTTGGCAGCTGATCCTCAACTCCCGCGGCCGGCGTGACGTGGTGACGGAGCGGGTCTTGATCAACGCCGCCGGACCCTGGGTAGACACCGTCGCCGAAACGGTGCTGCGGCAAGCGCCACGGCGGCGGCTCCGCCTCGACAAAGGCAGTCACATCGTCGTGCCGCGCCTTTATGACCACGACCGCGCTTACATTTTGCAAGCCGGCGACAACCGGGTAGTTTTCGCCATCCCCTTCCAAAACGACTTCACGCTGATCGGCACAACCGACCGAAATTTTTCCGGCGATCCCGCGGCGGCCGTCCCGACCGGCGAGGAAACCGAGTATTTGTGCGGTGTGATCAACAACTACTTCCGCACCGCCGTCGGCGCGGCGGACGTGGTGTGGGCTTTCGCCGGCGTGCGCGCCCTTCACGAGGACGGCACGCGCAGCCCGCAGGATATCGGGCGCGACTATACGCTCGGCCTCGATAAGCAGTTCGGCGAGGCGCCGCTTTTGACCGTCTATGGCGGCAAGCTTACGACCTACCGGCGTCTTGCGGACGAGGCGCTTGGCAGACTTGCGCAATTTTTTCCGCGCTCGCAGTCTTGGTCGCATTCCTGGACGGCCAATAGCCCGTTGCCCGGCGGCGACTTTGTCTATGACGGCGTACCGGCGCTCGTCGCGCGCGCGCAGCAGCGCTGGCCTTTTCTTGGGAGGCCGCAGAGCGAGCGTCTGGTGCGTGCCTATGGCACACGGGTCGAGAAGGTTCTGCAAGGTGCCGCCCGCCTTGAGGATTTGGGAGAAAATTTTGCCGCCGGCCTCACCGCAGCGGAAGTGCGCTATCTGATGGCCAACGAATGGGCGCAAACGGCGGACGACGTGCTCTGGCGCCGTTCCAAGCTGGGCTTGCGCTTTTCGCAAAAGGAGCGCGCGGCGCTCGAATGCTTTATGACGCTAGCTGATAAGGGCGATTCACGTTACAACGACCCTCCGTAAACTTTCTCGCCGGGACGCTGGACGCGGAGATGGCGAGCGTCGAAACGAAGCAGGTTTTTGCGCCGTTGACCCAATCAAGCTTGCGTCCAGTACTGCGCATCGAATCGCTGACCAAGCGTTTTGGCCGCTCCACCGTTGTCGATCAGCTGTCGCTCGACATCTATGAAGGCGAATTCTTTGCGCTGCTCGGACCTTCGGGCTGCGGCAAGACCACGTTGCTGCGTTTGATTGCCGGCTTGGAACGGCCCGAGGGCGGCCGCATCCTTCTTGACGAAGTTGATCTTGCCTTGGTCCCGGTCTATCGGCGGCCGGTGAATATGATGTTTCAGAATTACGCGCTGTTTCCGCACCTTAATGTCGAGGCCAACGTCGCCTTTGGCTTGAAGCAGGAAGGCGTGGCGCGGCGCGAGATCGCCTGGCGCGTTGCCCATATCCTGGCGCTGGTCAAACTCGAGGGATTGGCCAAACGCAGGCCGCATGAACTTTCCGGCGGACAGCGCCAGCGTGTCGCGCTCGCGCGCTCGCTGGTCAAGCGCCCGCGCGTCCTTTTGCTCGATGAACCGATGGCTGCGCTTGACAAGAAGTTGCGTGGCGAGATGCAAGCCGAGCTGATCGAGCTGCAGCGCCAGCTTGGACTGACGTTCATCATCGTGACCCACGACCAGAGCGAAGCGATGACGGTCGCCGAGCGTATCGGCGTCATGGATCGAGGGCGGCTGGTCCAGGTCGGACCGGCGCCCGAGATTTACGAGCAACCGAAATCGCGCTGGGTCGCCGACTTCGTCGGCGAGGTGAACTTGTTTGAAGGCCGACTTGGCGAGGACTATCGCAACGTCTTGGGTACCGCAGCCGGGAGCCTGCGCACCGCGGTCAAGCCGGACGCCGCACCAGGCGCGGTCGTTTGGGTGGCGGTGCGGCCGGAAAAGATACGCGTCAGCCGCGAGCCGCCGCTGCCGGCGCCGGAGAATTGTATGACCGGCAGGGTCGTCGAAATCGGCTATCTCGGCGGTACGTCGACTTACAAAGTGCGTGTGGGCGAGAGTTGCTACGTCAAGGCTGCGCTCGCCAATGTCGGCGGTAGCGGTGGTTACCGCGTGGCGGCCGTCGACGAAGAGGTGTGGCTGAGCTTTCCCCCCGACGCTGCAATCGTGCTGACGCAATGATGGGCGCGGCGCCGATTACGACAACGGATGAGGAGGCGACGAGCCGGGCGTCGCTTTGGCGAAAGCTGGTGGTGCGGGTTCCTTATGTTTGGCTGCTTGTGTTCTTTCTGATTCCGTTTCTGATCGTCCTTAAAATCAGCCTGTCGCAAACGGCGCTCGCCCAGCCCCCCTATCTGCCGGTATTTGACTTAGCGGCCGGCTGGCGCGGGCTGGCGGCGTTTTTCGGCGGGCTTTCGCTCGACAATTACCGCCTGTTAACCTCCGATCCGCTTTACGTGTTGTCGTACGTCAAGAGCGTGGAGATCGCCGCGTTCTCCACGCTAATTCTGCTCCTCATCGGCTATCCGATTGCTTACGCGATTGCGCGCACGCCGCGCCGCTGGCAAGCGGCGTTGGTGCTGATGACCATCCTGCCGTTCTGGACGTCGCTGCTCATTCGCATTTACGCTTGGATGAACATCTTGCAGCACGATGGTCCGCTCAACCAGGCGCTGATGGCGCTTAAGATCGTGAAAGAGCCGCCGGTCTGGCTGGCGACGGAGACCGCGATCTATATCGGCATTGTCTATTCTTATCTGCCGTTCATGGTGCTGCCGCTCTACGCGTCGCTGGAAAAAATAGACGAGGCGTTGGTCGAGGCGGCGGCCAATCTCGGCTGCCCGCGCTGGAAGATTTTCTGGCTGGTGACGTTGCCGCTGTCGTCGACCGGCATGGTCGCCGGCGTATTACTGTGTTTCATCCCCATCGTCGGCGAATTCGTCATTCCCGATCTGCTCGGAGGGTCGGATTCGCCGATGATCGGACAAACGATCTGGATGGAGTTTTTCGGCAACAAGGATTGGCCGGCGGCTTCCGCAGTCGCCGTCGTACTCCTTTGCCTCTTGGTCGCGCCGATCATCGTCTATCAGAACCAGACGATGCGGGCGGAAGCGCGCGAGTAACGATGCGCAGGGTCTCCGCCTTCAACGTCGCGACGCTCGCCGCCGGAATGGCGTTTCTTTACCTGCCTATCGCCATTCTCGTGATCTATTCGTTCAACGCTTCGCGTCTGGTGACGGTATGGGGCGGCTGGTCGGTGCGCTGGTACGGCGAGCTTTTGACCGATGCGCCGCTCGTCCGATCGGCGCTGATCAGCCTCCGGCTGGCGCTGACTGCGGCGACGGCGTCGACAATATTGGGAACGCTGGCGGCGCTGGCGCTGGTGCGTTTCGGCCGTTTTCGCGGGCGCTTGTTGTTTTCCGCCATGATCTATGCGCCGCTGGTCATGCCGGAAGTCATCACCGGATTGTCGTTGCTTTTGTTGTTTGTGGCCGTTGCCGCGGACCGCGGTTTCTGGACCGTCGCCATCGCCCACACCACCATGGCGATGTGTTTCGTCACCGTCATCGTGCAATCGCGGCTGGTCGACTTCGACGTGAACCTGGAGGAGGCGGCCATGGATCTCGGCGCCTCGCCGTTGCGCACCTTTTTATCGGTGACGCTGCCGCTCATTCTGCCGGCGATTGCCGCCGCCTGGATGTTGGCTTTTGCGCTCTCGCTCGACGATCTGGTTATCGCGAGCTTCACCACCGGGCCGGGGGCGACGACGCTGCCGATCCGCATCTATTCGGAGGTGCGCTTAGGCGTAAAGCCGGAGATGAACGCGGTGTGCAGCATCATGGTCGGCGTCGTCGGCGTTGCCGTCATATTCGCTTCGCTGCTGGCGAAGCTCACCGGCGCCCGCGGGGCGCCGAGCCAATGAACGCGGTCAATCGCGGCTCTCGCCCGGCGGCCGAAAAAGATAGATCAGAAACCAGAGCGGCACGATCACCAGGGCGCCGAGCATGAGGTTCGGCAGCGCCCAGGCGAGTCCTGCGCGCGCAAACTCAGCCAGCCGGTCGGAGGAGAGCCCGGCCGTCCTCATCAGCTCTTCGGTGGTGATGCCGAAATGCGCGAGAATTGTCCCGACGATAAGCGACGCCACCACCACCTTGACCAGCGTGCGAGTGAGGCGGTTGAGCATCCTGCCCTCGTCGCGGGCCTAAGCCCGCGCTGATTCGCAGTTTGGGAGCATAGTCCATCGCTGGGGCAGGGGCACGCCGGCCGCCAATCGGCCGTTTAATCCGGCCGCTTTGGCGCCGCCGGCGGCGTGTTGGTTACGGCGGGGGCGGCCATGAGTTTATTGATGACCGAGCGCACGGCCTCGCCGGCATTGTGCGCTTTGACGGCATCCAGGAGCGGGGCCGCGGCGCCGGAACGGCGGATCAGGCTTTGCGCGTCCGGCAGCATGATCGGATCGTCCCACTGGCCTTGAACCACGAAGGGCAGATCGAATTCGCTGGTGGTGGCGCCGGAAATCAGCGTCGCCACCCCTTTGAGATCGAGGTCGCGGGTAGGAACGGACACCTGACCCGCAACGGCAAGCCGCACGGCCGGACCCTCGACGTGCAGGTCGTCGACCGACACTTGGCCTTGCTCGATCTTCAAGTTGAGCGCGAACTTGTCGAAGGGCGTGCGACCGCTGCGGAAATCGCCGTTGCCCGACAGCGGCCGCCGTTCGAGCCGCCGCAGCAACTGCTCGACATTGATTCCAGCGAGCGCGCCATCGTGGGCGGTCAGGCTTGCGGTACCGCCGAGCGTGTTGGTCACCGCGAGTACCGACGACCCCGAGCCCTCGACATTGAGCGCGAGGTTGCCGCGGCCCTCGAGCTTGCGGATGCCGAAAACTTGAGACAGGCAGCTTTCCAGATCCACTTCGACAAATTGGAGGTGCGAGGTCACCGCCACGCCGGAGCCGGCGCGGGCAAGACCAAGCGAGCCTTTGGCGACACCGCCGAAGGCCTGCGATTCGCCAATGGTGACATCGAGCTTGCCGTCGCGCATGTTGGCGGCGACGGCCGTGTGCCCCAGTTGAGCGCCCCCGATTTTGACGTTGGCGGCCGAAAGCCGAAGATCGAGATTCAAATTGTCGAGGCCGTCGAGCCCCACCGGCAGTTGATCCCAATTGCGGTCGTCCGCCGCCAACAGATGAATTCCGGACACATAGGGAGTGAGATCGAGCGCATCGGCCGCCAGCGTGCCTTGGACGGTGCGACGGTCGGTCGAAAGGGTGATGACGCCTTCCGCCACATTGCCGTCGAGTTCGACGTTGACGCCCGACATCGAGACAATGCCGTCGGCCATGCCGGTTTGCGCTCGCAGCGCAAACTTGCCGAACCCGCCAAACGGCAGCTGGCGCGCGTCGGCCCAGCGCAGCGCTTCGCGGAGCGAAGGAGCCTCCGCACTGAGCGTACCATCGACCTTCAAGTTTTTCTGATCGCTGGCGGCGCCATCAAAGGCCACTTTCACCGGCGCACCGGAGAGCCGCATCTTTACGCCGGTGCGTTCGCCGGTGAGCGCCGCGAGGAAGTCGCTCAGCGCAAAACTCGCTTCGACAGGTTGGTCGTGCCAGACGAACCGGCCTTTGGCGCCGAAGCTGCGCGAGATCGAGGGCCACGCCAGCTGAAAGTCGACCTCATTGAGCCGATCCGTAACAAGGGCGCCGGCATAGTTGCTGCGAACCACAACCGCGCCGTCTTGGATGCCGATTTCAGAGAACGATGCCGTCCGGCTGGGATCGGGCTCGAGCGCGCGCGCCAGCGATCGAATGAGGCCCGACCAGTTCGACCCGCCGTTGGGTTGAACGATCACGGTGATGGTCGGCCGCACCAAAGTCACATCTGAGATTTCGATGCGGCCGGCGAGCAGCGGAAAATACCGCAAGTGCGCGGTCAATTCCTCGGCCACTACGCCCGGCTCGCCGCTACCATCGCCGCCGAGAAGAACGTTGTGGAAAGTAACCCTGCCAGAGGGGAAAAAGGAAAACGCGACATCTCCCTTGAGGACCGGATCGAGCCCGGTAACGGTATGGATCTCCTTGGCCACCGCGTCTCGCACCGAAGCGGCCGGAATGACGAAGGAAAGCGTAACCAAGGCGATGACCACCGCGGCAGCCGCAGCGGCAATCGCAATGACAAGGCGTTTCAACCCAGTGGCCACAGTCACAACAGGCTTTCCCAGGTTTCGCTTCAGCCGATCGGATATTAACGGTTTGGCAGGTAAGCTCCACACTTGCCAGACATCTGTGTCCCTTTCGTGGCCGCGGCCCGGCTCTTTCAGCGCAAATCCTTGCTGCTGTTGGGTAAATCGTGCACTTCCGCTACCGCGGCGTTCAACGCACGAAATGCCGGTTGGCGTTGCCACCATGCGGTGCGAGAGTACTGGCCCTAGGTGCTGCGCTCTTGCACCTTACCGCAACGTCCAAGCAAGCCGAGGCGCCATGAGCATTCCGTACCCTGAGCAGCCGTTCTTCTCCGGAAATTATGCGCCCGTGACGTTCGAGGCCGATGCGCCCGATCTGCCGCTGCGCGGCGATTTGCCGAAAGAGCTTGCCGGGACGCTTTACCGCAACGGTCCGAATCCGCAGTTCGCGCCGCGCGATGCCAATCATCATTGGTTCATCGGCGACGGCATGATCCATGCGTTTCACCTCGCCGACGGCCGCGTGTCCTATCGCAATCGCTGGGTGCGTACGCCGAAATGGGAGGCGGAGCACGCTGCGCACAAGGCGCTGTTCGGCAGCTGGGGAAATCCGGCGACCACCGATCCTTCCGTGCTCGGCAACGAAGGCGGCGTCGCCAATACCAACATCGTCTGGCACGCCGGCCGGCTGTTCGCGCTCGAGGAGGCGCATCGGCCGTTCGCGCTCGATCCACTGACCTTGGCTTCGCTCGGCTATTGTGATTTCGCCGGCGCGTTCAAGGCGGCCCGCTTCACTGCGCATCCCAAGATTGATCCGGAGACCGGCGAAATGATCTTTTTCGCCTATTCGGCGGCCGGTCGTTTCACTCCGACGCTCGGCTACGGTGTCGTCGATCCCGCCGGTAAGCTTGTTCGCTACGATCAATTCGATGCGCCTTATGCGAGCATGGTCCACGACTTCATGGTGACGCGCAATTACGTGCTCTTTCCGGTGCTGCCGCTCACCGGCAGCATGCCGCGCGCCATGGCGGGCAAGCCGGCCTATGCCTGGGAAGCCGACAAGCGCGCTTATGTCGGGGTGATGAAGCGGAACGCCGACGTGTCCTCCGTGCGCTGGTTCGAGTGCGATCCCTGCTACGTCTTTCATCCGATGAATGCCTACGAGGACGGCGACAAAATCGTCGGCGACGTGATGCAATACGACGCTGCCCCCCTGTTTCCCGATCCGGACGGCCGCCCCGGCGATCCAGCCAAAGCGGTCG
>Ga0187784_10005180_pt1 | contig 10550 bp, 5 predicted proteins | sample 1015_SJ02_MP15_2_FD_132964 | JGI IMG/M metagenome (GOLD analysis project Ga0187784, IMG submission 132964) | Tropical peat soil microbial communities from peatlands in Department of Meta, Colombia - 1015_SJ02_MP15_20_MG | ecosystem: Environmental > Terrestrial > Soil > Wetlands > Peat | place... | reverse complement strand
TCCAGCATGTTCTTCAGTCCGGAAAAATTGAAGGTCGGCGAAGGCACGAAGTCTTCATGATTGACGATTCGATTGAGCAACGGTCCAAGTTGGACCTTGATATTGGTCGCCAGCAAGCCGATCATGGCGCCGCCGAACATCTTCGCCTCGAGATTAATCTCACGCGCGGCGCGCACGATGCCGACGGTATCGGGCGGATAGGCGGCGACGAACACCACGTCCGGACTGGCGGCCTGCACGGCGCGCACCACCGGCGCGTAGTCGGTGGTGCTCGGCGGATAGCTCTTGTCGTAGATCACCTTGAGCCCGGTGGCGGCGGCGTTCTCCTTGGCGCCGTCGGCCGAGGTTTTGGAAAACTCGGCGTCGGCGGCCAGGATCGCCACCGTCTGCGGCTTCGGCTGCTGCGCCGCCGCCAGCTCGAAGAAGCCGCGCGAGAACGATTTCATGCCTTCGGGCCCGACCGGCACCATGTCGAAATAGCGCCCGTAGTGGAAATGCCGGTTCACCGCGATCGCCAGCATGCTCACGGTCATCATGTTGTGCTCCATGATGACCGGCACGGCGGGCGCCGCCATGTTGGTCGCATACGGCCCGAGCAGCAGGTCGACCTTGTCGACGGTGATGAGCTTGGTGTAGATGCCCGGCACGTTGGTCGGGTTGCTCTGGTCGTCGTAATAGACGAGCTCGACCGGGCGACCGAGCAGCCCGCCACTGGCGTTGACGTCGTCGCGCCACAGCTCGAGCGCGATGATGAGCTGCTTGCCGTTCTGCGCCACCGCGCCGGTCAGCGCCATGCTGAATCCGACCTTGATGGGATCAGCCGCCTGCGCGGGCCTCGACTGCCCCGCAATGACCGCAAGCGCGAGTGCCGCAACAGCCGCCAGAAAGCGCAGAAATCGCCCCATGAACACCCTCCCCGGTCTTTGATTGGGCCGCATGGTCCGTCGGCGGGCCGCGTCGTGTCAACTGCGCCTGATGCCGCTGATCGCCGCTGGCATCTCCAGGCTCGAAACTCGTAAACGGAGCCAAGGCGGTCGGGGGAAGCCGTCGATCGCAACGGCTGCAAGAGTTTCCGAACAAATAGGGCTGTCAAGGGCAAAGCCGCTTCGCGCCACCGAAGACGCCCTTGACAGCCCTATTTGTTCGGAAAAACAGTGGCCGTTGCGATCGACGGCGCAAAGCGATCCACTTTTTACGCCTTGGTTCCTAATCGTCGCCGATCATCTCGCGGCGGCGGCGCTCCAGTTCGGCGGTATAGCGGCGCAGCACATACGCCTCGGTCAACAGTCCCGCGACGTGGCGGTCGCGGTAGCTGTCGACCACCGCCAGCGCCTCGGCCTCGGCGCGGTCGAACGCCAGCACCGCTTCCTTCACCGCCATGCCGGGCAGCAGCATGTCGTCCTGATGGTGCAAGAGGTCCTTGACCCACTTGCCGGCCGAGGCCTCGGCCGCATGCGCATCCGCCACCGAGAGAAGGCCGGCATAGCGATCGTCGTCGTCAACCGCGATCACGTAGGTGGTCGAGCCAAGCGGAAATTCCTCGCGGAACGCCTCGATGGTGCTGGAGGCATGCGCGGTGCGCACGTCCTCGCGCATCATCTTGCCGACGGTGAGATCGCGCATCCAGCCGACGTCGGCGGCGCTGCGAATGGTCTCGCCGCGCAGGTGGAAGCGCCAGGTGGCGAACGAATAGCCGAACGCCTCGCGCGTCACCTGCGCCGAAATGATCACCGCGATCAGCACCGCGGTGGTGAGCCACAGGTCGTTGGTGGTCTCGAGCGCGATGAACGTCATGGTCATCGGCCCGCCGATCACCGAGGCGGCGAGCGCGCTCATGCCGATCACCGCATAGGCGTTGGGATCGAAATAGAGCGTCGGGGCGCTCATGGTCAGGGCGGCTGCCAGCAGATGGCCGCCGAGCGCGCCGATCAGCAGCGAAGAAAAGAACATGCCGCCGCGGAAGCCGGAGCCGAGCGACACGATGGAGGCCAGGATCTTGAGCAAAAACAGGATCGCGACCGTGCGGAACGACAGATCGAGCATGCCGGCGAGCCGCAGCGCGCCGTGGCCCGACGACATCACCTGCGGCGAGTGCAGCGCCATCAGCCCGACCAGGAGGCCGCCCGCCATGGTGCGAATCGCGGGCCGCAGCCGAAGCCGCGCCACCAGCGCCTCGCACAGCGCGACCCCGCGCATCATCGCGATGCCCAGCATGGCGGCCAAGAGGCCGAGCGTGCCGGCGAGCACCAGGTCGCGCACCACCACGGTGGTCTGCTCCGGCGCGACGATGCCGAGATCGGCCGGCGCAAAGGCACGCGCCACCAGAAAGCCGATGGTCGCCGCGATGCCGACCGGCGCCAGCCCGCTCGGCGAATAGCTGCCGATGATCAGTTCGAAGGCGTAGAACGCGCCGGCGAGCGGCGCCCCGAAGGCGCCGGCGATGCCGGCCGCCGCCCCGCAGCCGACCAGCGTGCGCAGATCGCCGCGGCGGAGCCGAAACGCGCGGCCGATGCGCGAGGCGATGCCGCTGCCGAGCTGGGTATAGCCGGCCTCGAGCCCGACCGAGGCGCCGACCCCGCTCGACCACACCGTCTGCGCCGCCACCACGATGCTGCCGACGAGCGACATGCGCCCGCCGTGGAGCGCATTGGCCTCGATGGGGTCGACCTCGCGCTCCGGCCGGAAGCGCCGTATCACTTCGCTCGCCGCGCCGAATATCAGCCCGCCCAGGAGCGGCACCATGATGGCCAGGATCGGATCGATCGTCAGCCGGCCGGACAGCCGCTGGCCCGGCGGCAGCTGGAAGAACAATTGATGCAACAGATCGACCGCAGTACCCATCGCGGCCGCGCCGGCGCCGGCGAGCACGCCGACCAGCGCCGCGAGCGCCACCAGGCTCGATTCCCGCGCCCTGACCAGCGCACGCAGGCGCCGCGGAATCTCCAGGCGGTTGGCGGCTCCGGCGATCAGCGACATTGCGCCGCCGCCGTCGTCGCGGCGGTCCCGTCCGGCCCACATTGCGTCAATGTGAATTTCAGCAATGTGAATTTCAGCAATGTGAATTCCATGCGGTGCTCGCCGTGGTTAGGGTCGTGGGGGCGAATACGGTCCGGCCGTCGTGTCACGCACCGTCGCGGAACCGCGCCGGCATCCGTGTGGTTCGTTACGCGTAATTCGTCACTCGTAGCGCAACAGGAGAGAGCATGTCGAAGGTCACGCCGCATTCCGCGCCGCCCGCCGCAGCAGCGCCGACAGTTGTTGTGGCGATCGGTCTTGCAGCGATCGCCGGTCTCGCTTTTTCCATCGCCGCCTCGCCGCTGTTGGCCCAGACCGCCTCACCGCTGCGCCAAGGGGAGGCCGCCTTCGGGGACTGGCGCACCAACAGTCCGGGAACGCGCCGGCTGATCCGGCCGCAAGACTTGCCGGCTCCCGACATGGCACAGTCGGCCCGCAATTTCGTCAGAACGGTGCGTCGCACCGATCAAAAGCCAATCGTCCCAAACGGCTTTGAAGTCAACCTTTTCGCCGCGGGACTGAGCGGTCCGCGGCTGATCCGCACGGCGCCGAACGGCGACATCTTCGCCGCCGAAAGCGATGCCGGCCGCATCGTCGTGCTGCGGCCCAACGGCGACAAGTCGAGCGCCGCACAGCAGGCGGCGTTCGCCTCCGGCCTGCGCGGCCCGTTCGGCATCGCGTTCTATCCGCCCGGCAACGAACCGCAGTGGGTCTATGTGGGCAACACCGATTCGGTGGTGCGCTTCCCGTATCGCAACGGCGATCTCGCGGCGCGCGGGCCTGCCGAAACGATCGTGCCGCATCTGCCGGCGGGCGGCCACCGCACCCGCGACGTCGTGTTCTCGCCCGACGGCGGCACGATGTATGTGTCGGTCGGCTCGTGGTCGAACGTCGGCGACAGCATGGGCAAGCTCTCGGCGGCGGAGTTGCAGAGCTTTGTGTCCGGCCATCCGCTCGGCGCCACTTGGGGCGACGAGACCGACCGCGCCGACGTGCTGGCGTTCGATCCGCAGGGCCATGATGGGGGCCATGACGGGGGCCATGATGGGGGCCATGGCGGCCGCATCTTCGCGACCGGCATCCGCAATTGCGTCGGGCTTGCGGTCGCGCCGGCGGACGGCACGCCGTGGTGCTCGACCAACGAGCGCGACGGGCTCGGCGACAACGTGCCGACCGACTACATCACCCGCGTGCGCGCGGGCGCGTTCTACGGCTGGCCGTGGTACTACATCGGCGCCAACGAGGACCCGCGCCATCGCGGCGAGCGGCCGGACCTGAAAGACAAGATCACGGTGCCGGACGTGCTGATCCAGGCCCACTCGGCCTCGCTCGGACTGGCGTTCTACGACGGCGCGCAGTTTCCGGCCGACTATCGCGGCAACATCTTCGCCGCCGAGCACGGCTCCTGGAACCGCTCCAAGCGCACCGGCTACAAGGTGATCCGCGTCATCGTCAAAGACGGCGTACCGACCGGCGAATACGACGATTTTGCCACCGGCTTCGTGATCGACGATTCCACGGTCTGGGGCCGCCCGGTCGGCATCGCGGTCGCCAGCGACGGCGCGCTCATCGTCTCCGAGGACGCAAGCGGCACCATCTGGCGCATCAGCTATTCGGGCAAGGCGGCGGAGGGGCGGTGACGTCGGTGCCGGCCTGACCAGTCTGCGCGTTGACCGCCTCAGCCGAAATATCATTTAAATCAGTTACTTGACCAGACGATGTGCGCATCGCCGCGGGAACCCTGCAATCTATCAACCCACAAGTCCTCCGGCCGGCGCCTAATTTTCGCCCCTCTTGATCGAGTACAACTAGCGGTGCGAATGGTGTCGGTGGGGACACTCAAAACATTATTGGCGATTTGGGGTCGGCAGCCTGCCGACGCCGAGGGGACTCGTGAGAGGGGATCTCTGATGAGGGCAATTATCACCATTCTGACGGTGACCACGGCCTCAGCCGTCGGGATACCTGCAGCCTGGTCGGGCGGATCGGTGCCGATCACCGGCGCTATCATAGCTGGCGATGCAACCAATAGCGAGCCGCTATACGTGGCGGCGCCTCGGCCCGATTACATCGCCTATGCGGACGACGCGACTCCACTGCCCGGTCCGAACTGCTATTGGACCCGTGTCCCCGTGTACGACGCAGAGCGCAACGTGGTCGGTTGGCGAGGCCGCCCGCTGGCCGTTTGCCCGCAGCCGAGAGCATCCGCGCAGGCAGGCGAATAGGCACCCCAGATCGCGGGGATTGCGCCGACGGCGTGACGGAGCGTCACGCCGCGATTTCCGCTAGATTCTTAACGAGGGTGCAGTCGAACAGCAGTCGGCTCCGATTTGCGAGAGCGACAACAGTCCGCCCAACGTGGTCCGCTAGCGGGGCGATTCCTGTGCCGCGATTTTTTCGTTCAACGAGCCGATTTCAGATTGCCATTTCGGCTCTTGCGGGTTTTTCGCCGCGAGTTCGGTGACCGTTTCCAGCGCCTTCCGGTATTGTTCCATAGCCTCTCGCGGGCTCTGCTGGGCGGCCAGAACATCTCCAATTCTGTCGTACGAGGTCGCCAGTCTGCTCTGCCACGCAACATCGTTGGGTTTGCTGGGCGCGAAGCCCAAGGCGATCCCATACGCAGTCTTGTATTCCTTCAAGGCAGCGTCCAGGTCGCCGCTGTCGCGGAGAATATCTCCGATCCTGACGTAGCAGTCGAAGACGCGCGCATCGTATTTGGGCCTGAAGTCATCCAAAATCCTGATGGCATCGCGATAGAGTGTTATCGCGGCGTCAAAATCCTGATTGCGCTTCGCCGCGTCCTCAAAGGTCTTTGCTTCCTCAGTCTGCAAGTCGGCTGTCGTCATATTCACCCTGGCGAGACGAAACTGCGAGCCCGGATTGGTCGGATCCTTGCGCGCAAGCGTCGCCCGGGTCGCGGACGCATATCCGTACTTCTCCAGCGCGGCCGCCAACTCGCCCTGTCGGTGGAGAACATCGCCCATCCCTTCGTAGTACTGCGCGCGCGAGAACAGGTAGGTAGCGTTGTTTGGATCCCTTGCGACCAGCATCTCCTGGGTGTCGATAGCCACTTTGTATTGGGACGCCGCCTCTTGAAGGTTGCCCATTTGAGCATACAAATCAGCAATGTATCGATAGTTGCTCGCGATGTTTGACTGTATAATAGGGTCTGAACGATCTTCGCTTCTGAGCGCCGTCCGTATATCGAGCGCAGCACGATATTGTGCGAGCGCGCCGTCAAGGTCATTTTTCTGAGCCAGCGCCTGTCCTATTCTAATCTTTGTATTTGCCAAATCCCGCCGCCAAAGGCGGCTTTTGGGGTTCTCCTCGAGGTTCTTCTCGTTGAGTTCCAAAACGACACGGTACTGATCGATCGCACGCTCGGTGTCACCCTGCTCCGAGTACATATCGCCAATCTTCTGCCGAGCAAACATGAGGTCTCGCCGAGACTGCCCTCCAGGAGCACTTTTTAAAAGCTGTTCGGCCAGCGCCTCTGCGCTCCGATACTCGATCAAGGCTTGGCTCTGGGATCCCTGTGCAGAAATCGCATCGGCGATTCGCCACGTCGTGTTGTACTTAAGCCTCAACACCTCTGGATCATAGGCATTGAGCAAATTAGTGCGGTCTCTGGCCTCGACCGCGGACTTTAGGGCGCTGGCGTAATCTCCCAGCTCCTCGTAAATATCGGAAGCCGTGTAGCCCAAGCTAACAAGCGAAATTATGGCGCGAGGTGCAAGCTCGAAATCCTTTATTTGCTCGTCGACGACCGATTTTTCGACCTCAAGCACGAATTTTGCACCGTTCACAGTGATGTCGCCCTTTGGAAGCGCATCGCTGACGGTATCAAGTACCTTTTGCGCGGATTGGATCGTCGCCAATTTGGCATTTGCAGCTGCCAGCATGGCAGCGGCAGCCGTCTCACGTTGTTTGTAGAACTCAAATGCTGACCCCAAGGCTACAATTACAACTACCGCCGCGATCAGGCCCCACAGCTGCCAACGCCGTGCGCTGGCGGCGATCAGCCAGACGACCTTGTCGAAGCCTCCGCCGTAACGCTCCGCCCAGGCGGAATTACTCTCCTTGCGAAACTTCCGAGCATCGACAAGACTGCGCCAACCCAGAAATTCCCTTCGGTCGGCGCGCGCCCGCAGCAGCTGCCACTCCTGCGCCGCGCGCCCTTCTTGCTCGAGCCATCCAGACAGCCGCTTCCATTGGCGGATCAGGCTTTCATGAGCGACGCTGATCGAGGCGCGGTCCGGAAGTCGCTCACCCGCTTGCTCGACGTCGGAGGTGAGGAACTGACATCCTCTCGGTCCGAATTCGGCCAAGACCTGGGCGACTGCATCGTCGCTCTTGTCGCCACAAATTTTGACGAGTTTGCCGTACTGGGTTGGCCGCCGCACCGCGTTGGCGACCGTCGTGCCCTGCGTCACCGCCCGGAACACCCGTTCGACCGTCGGACGCACTGGGGGATCGACTCTCGCATAGGCCCACTCGGCGTGATCGTCGAGCTCCCGTTCCAGGCCACGATAGTCGGCAAGTCGCAGGATAATCTGTTCGCCGGTCTTGCACCGCTCGCGGGCGCGCAGCCACATCCGATTGAGCGCATGCTGCATGAGCGGTAGTTGATCGGCGCGCCGCGCCAACTGGCTCAGCTGGTCCTCTCCTTCCGTCACGTCCCAGGCCGCGAAGTCCGCCATGTCGTTGAGCAGCCTGGTGACCAGGACCGGTTCGACATCGCAGCCGCAAACGCGCGCCGGCCCGACGATCGCCTCCTCGCATTCTTCCCGCGTCATGCGCGGGGTGAGAAACGTACCTTCGTTGATCGCCTCGGCCAGGCCGTGCAGCAGCGTGCAAGCGCCGAGATACTCGGACCGCATGGTGATGCTGACGAAGATCGGGACTTCCGCCGCCGCCGGGCTCGCGGTACCCCGTGGCCAGCGGCTTTCGAGCAGCAACGAGACCAGCGCCTGGGCATCTTCGCGCCGGTTGTCGTCTTGATGGAGAAAAAGCTCCTCGAACTGGTCGGCGATGACCAGCAAATTCGTTCCATCGGCGAGGTTGCCTTGGCGGCACCATTTGATCAGCTCGCGCGGTCCCTCCAGCTTGAACCGGGCTTTCAGGTCGGCGATTTCGGCCTCGCTCGGCGGGGGCTTCTTCGCCGCCGCGGCGGCGGCCTTCAGCAAGGCCTCGGCCAGATTATGGAGGCAGTCGCCGCCGGGACGGAATTCGGCGAACAGCCACCGCGAGCCGGCTCCGGCCAGCAGTCCCATTTCCAGGCCGCTCAAGAGCCCGGTATTGACCAGCGACGACTTTCCGGTTCCCGACGAGCCGAGCACGGCGAGAAAACGCCGTTCTGCAAGTCGCGCGATCATCTCGTCGACGCATTGATCGCGGCCAAAGAAGAGGCGGCTTTCGTCCCGTGCAAACGGGCGCAAACCGGGATATGGCGGTTTTTCAGGCACGACCGCCGCAAAGCTCCGCGCAAATCCGGTCGATGCCTGCCAGTGTGAACTCGTTTTGCGACCCTTCGATTCGCAGCTCGTCTGCAGGCACCAGCGGCTGGTCTTCCGGCGCCTTGGCGGGCGGGGCTTGGTACAGTGCCCGAATTCTCGGGTGAACCTTCCACAGGCGTGTCTTTTTCTCAAACTCGGCCAACCACCGACTGATGAACTGTCGTTCGGCGTGTCCGTGCAGGAAGATCACGCCAGACGCCAGCTTGATGCTTTCAGCAAAATCCTCGCGTCTTTGCGTTTCGTCTTCATCCATGACGACTGCGACCGTACGCGGCCGCGCGAAATCTTGAATCTGGCGCGCCAAACTCAAGTCGATCGTATCCGCGACGATGTACAGAAAAGGTTTTTCGTCGACGCTTTTTCTTGCACTGTTGCGTTTGTGTGTTTCGCTTGCGATCCTGGACAGTGTGTCGCGGATGGCAACCTTGAAGTCCTCGATCAACCCGGTGCGAACGTATTCTCGCTCGCAAAATTTCCTGTCGACCTCATCAAGGGCTGCCAGACAGGCCGCGTCCACCTTGACGTTGGTAACTTTTTTTCGCCATTGCAGGATCGCAATGGAATTATTCTTTTCGACGGACTCGAGTTGGGCCCTCGCCTCGTCCAGTCCATCGGCCGCACTGAAAATCTGCACGAAGAGCTCGGCCTTTTGCACGGCTGCGTCGAAATCGACGGTCGCGCTCGGCAATACGGTTGCGCCATCGTTCGCCAGAAGATTGCGAATCGAAATCCACTCCTCCTTGGCGCTGGAATTCGGTCGAGTTGGCGCCAACAACACGGTCCGGCCGACAAAAGCGCCCTTGGCGTCGGCCCGCGTTTCGGCGCGAATTCTTTCGAGGAGTTCCCGTAATTCGTACGCGACCTTCTCTACAGCTTTGCTGTATGCGCCCGGTTCTGGTTCCTGGCTGGGCGTCAGCCGCAATGGAATGTTGTCCTCATGAAAGTAAAATTTCACTTTTGAATTCCAGAAAGCATCGGCGCTGTCGATCGGCATGGCTTGTGAAAGCTGCGGCGCGGTAATCGGATAAAGCGGAATTGGGCAAAACCTGCCTCGCGACGGACTGGATGCCCGAAAGGCCTCCATTTCCCGTTGCAGAAATCGCACGGCCTCATCCTTCAAAGAATCCCTGGTCAGCACCGCGACAAAGACGGCGGAGCCTCGTGCGGCTTCGAGCATTTGATCGCTGATCTCGCCGAGCCGCCAATCCCTCTTTCCGAAATAGATTTTCAGGCTCGGCACTGCCCCGGCGGCCAATGCCGTGCCATCCCGCAGGTCTTCTTCAAATTGCTGCGCCCACGATTCCGCCTCCATGGGATAGCTGAGGAAAATATCCCAAGTGAATCCGGGAACGTAGGCCATGGTCTCACCGTAGCGCCGGCAGATCCGTGTGCAACTTTCAATTACATCTCAAGCAGAACGCCTTTTCAAGCGTCTGAAATCCGGGGGTCTCGATACAAAGCTGGTCCCGCCGCTATTATTTACGGACACCGGCCGCTTGAACTAACATTCGGCCCGCGGCGTAGGCGCACGCTTCGCTCCGACCAGCAGGGAGGCACCCCAGCCGCATGCTGCTTGCGCTCACCGGTGCCACGGGCTTCATCGGGCAATATCTGCTGCGCGAAATGCCGAAGCGCGGCTTTCGGCTGCGCGTGCTGCTGCGGCGGCCGGCGGCACTGCCGGAGGGCGTGGCGAGCGCGGTGATCGGCGACCTGGCGCGGCCGCGCAACATGGCGGCGGCGCTCGAAGGCGTCGACGCGGTGATCCACTCGGCCGGCGTCGCGCAGGCGATGTCGGGCATTCCGGAGGACGACTATCGGGTGCTCAACACCGAGGCGACCGTGGCGCTGGCCCGCGCCGCCGGGCGCGCCGGCGTCAAGCGCTTCGTGTTTCTGTCCTCGATCCGCGCCCAGTGCGGGCCGAGCGCCGCTGCCGTGCTGACGGAAGCCGACGTTGCGCATCCGACCAATGCCTACGGCCGCTCGAAGCTCGCCGCCGAGCAGGGGCTCGCCGAGCTCGAC
>Ga0187784_10005179_pt1 | contig 10550 bp, 8 predicted proteins | sample 1015_SJ02_MP15_2_FD_132964 | JGI IMG/M metagenome (GOLD analysis project Ga0187784, IMG submission 132964) | Tropical peat soil microbial communities from peatlands in Department of Meta, Colombia - 1015_SJ02_MP15_20_MG | ecosystem: Environmental > Terrestrial > Soil > Wetlands > Peat | place... | reverse complement strand
GCGGCATCAAGGACATGGGCGGGTTGCCAGACTTGGTGTTCGTCATCGACACTAACAAAGAGGACATCGCCATCAAGGAGGCGCGGCGTCTCAATGTTCCGGTCGCCGCGGTGGTCGACACCAACTGCGATCCAGACGGCATCACCTATGTAGTGCCCGGCAATGATGACGCGAGCCGCGCCATTACGCTTTACTGCGATCTCGTCGCCAAGGCGGCGATCGACGGCATTTCGCGGGCGCAGGGCGCCCACGGCATCGATATCGGCGCCCAAGCGGAGCCGGTCGTCGCCGAGGAACTGCCGGCCGAAGCCGAAACCAACAAACTTGGTTTCGAACCGCTGTCCGGTCCGCGCGGCGTGGCTGACGATCTGAAGAAGCTGCCCGGCGTCTCTCCGGCGATCGAGAAGAAACTCAACGACCTCGGCATCTTCCACTATCAGCAGCTTGCCGAACTGTCGGCGACGGCAGCGCATAATGTCGGCGAAGAGGTCGGATTACCCGGCCGCGTCGACGCCTGGGTCAACAAGGCGAAGCAACTGACTGCCGAAGCCGAGTAGCTCATTCCGGGGCGCGCCCAACGGGTCCGGCCCGGAGTGGCCGGCCCGATGGCAGGCTCCGGCGCGAACCCGGAATCCTTAGATCGCTACCTTGTGCAGTTACCGAACGTCCGAGCCGTAATTAAATGGGCTGTGAATAGGGATTCCGGGGCCGTTGTTTCGCTCGGTCCCGGAATGACGAAATAGGACAAATTCAATGACCGCGAATATCACCGCGACGATGGTCAAAGAGCTTCGGGAGAAGACCGGAGCCGGCATGATGGACTGCAAGGCCGCGCTCGCTGAAACCGGCGGCGACTCCGAAGCAGCGGTCGATTGGCTGCGCAAGAAGGGGCTGTCCAAGGCGGCCAAGAAGGCCGACCGGGTGGCGGCCGAAGGCCTGATCGGCACCGCGCTGAACGCGAATAAGGGCGTGCTGGTCGAGGTCAATTCCGAGACCGATTTCGTGGCGCGCAACGATCTGTTCCAGGGACTGGTCAAGATGATTGCCGACGTGGCGCTTAGTACGGGCGCAGACGTCGAGAAGATCCTCGCCGCCCGGATCGGCGACCGCACTGCCGCAGACGCCATTACGGAGACCGTCGCCAAGGTCGGCGAGAACATGACGCTGCGCCGTGCCGCCGGACTTTCGGTCGGCAAAGGTGTGGTCGCGAGCTACATGCACAGCTCGCCGAGCGACGGGCTCGGCCGCATCGGCGTGATCGTGGCCCTTGAGTCGGCCGGCAAGACCGACGAACTCAAGGCGCTTGGCAAGCAGGTCGCGATGCACGTGGCGTCTGCCAATCCGCAGGCGGTCGATCCGTCCGGCCTTTCGGCTGCGGCCATCGAGCGCGAGCGCGGCGTCCTGGCCGAGAAGGCCAAGGCACAGGGCAAGTCGGCCAATGTCATCGAAAAGATCGTCGAGTCCGGGGTGAAGACCTTCTACAAGGAGGTCTGCCTGCTCGATCAGCCGTTCATTTTCGATGACAAGAAGAGCGTGGCTCAGGCTCTCAAGGAGAGCGAGGGCGCGGTGGGCGCCCCGATCAAGGTTACAGGCTTCGTGCGCTTTGCGCTCGGCGAAGGAATTGACCGGTCGGCCGGCGAAACCACTGCGCCCTAAGACTTTGCTGTCGCCTGTTGGGTTTGCCGTGCAAATGCGATAGCCCTAGCGTGTTGCGGCCGGAATCGGCCGCAATCCAGGCACCGCGTTTGCGCGGCATCGCAAACGGACAAATCCCATGGCGAAGCCGAAATACCATCGGGTGATCGTCAAGCTCTCCGGCGAAGCGCTGAGCGGTCCGGAAAAATTCGGCATCCACCAGCCGACCATCGACCGTTTTGCCGCCGATCTCATTGCCGCGCATGCGCTTGGCATCGGCTTAGGCGTCGTGGTTGGCGGCGGCAACGTCTTACGCGGGGCACAGATTTCCGCAGATGGCCTGTCGCGCACCACCGCGGACGTGATGGGTATGTTGGCGACGGTGATGAATGCGCTGGTGCTTGAGGCCGCCATTGAGCGAGCGGGGGTCTCCGCCCGCACCATGTCGGCCCTGTCGATGCCGCAGGTGTGCGAGACCTACGAGCGCCAGCGCGCGCTGCGGCATCTCGAAGACAACCGCGTCATTGTCTTTGCCGGCGGCACCGGCAATCCCTATTTTACGACCGACACCACGGCAGTGCTGCGTGCGGCCGAAATGGGTTGCGAGGCCGTGCTCAAGGCGACCGACGTGGACGGCGTCTATACCGCCGACCCGAAGCGCGACCCGAGCGCCGCCCGTTACCAGAAGCTCGATCACCAGGAGGCACTCGATCGCCGGCTGAAGGTCATGGATGCGACGGCGTTCGCGCTTGCCCAGGAAAATCGCATGCCTATCATTGTATTCTCGATCCTTGAGCAGGGTTCCATTGCGAATGTCCTGCTCGGAAAAGGGCACTTTACCATCGTCGGTTGACGATGCTGTTTGGGGGCAGCACCCTCCCCAACTCCAGCAAAAGATGGGGCGGGCTCGAAAGAGGTAATCGCGGAGGGCGCCATGGCAGCCACTGGATTCGATCTCAACGATCTCAAGCGCCGCATGCAGGGGGCGCTTGGCTCGCTCAAGACGGAATTGTCCGGCCTGCGCACCGGTCGAGCGTCGACCGCGCTGCTCGACCACGTCCAGGTCGAGGCCTATGGCAGTCACATGCCGCTTAACCAGCTGGCGACGATCAGCGCTCCGGAGCCGCGGCTCCTGAGCGTTCAGGTTTGGGATCGCTCGATGGTCCACGCCGTGGAGAAGGCAATCTCTGCGGCCAATCTCGGCTTGACGCCGTCAACCGAAGGACAGGTGCTTAAGCTCCGCATTCCAGAGATGAACGAGGAGCGGCGGCGCGAGATCGTCAAGGTGGCGCATAAATACGCCGAAGCCGCGCGCGTGGCGGTACGGCACGTGCGCCGGGACGGCCTCGATCTGCTCAAGAAACTCGAGAAAGAGCACAAAATCAGCGAGGACGAACAGGAACGCCAGGCCGGCGAAGTGCAAAAGGCCACCGATTCATCCATCGCCGAAGTCGAGAAACTGCTAGCCGGCAAAGAAAAGGAGATCATGACGGTGTGAGCAACGTTGCGAGCGCGACAGGCGCGGCAAGCGAACCGCTGGAGGCAAGGAGCGACGGCTTCGAGACGCCGCGCCATGTTGCCATCATCATGGATGGCAATGGGCGCTGGGCGGCGGCGCGCGGTTTGCCGCGGGTCGAAGGGCACCGCCGCGGCGTCGAGGCTTTGCGCAAAACTGTGCGCGCAGCGCGCGAACTCGGCATTTCGTATCTGACGATTTTCTCCTTCAGCTCGGAAAACTGGTCGCGGCCAAAATCCGAAATTATGGATTTGCTGGGGTTGCTGCGTCGCTTCGTCCGCAACGATCTGGCCGATCTGCACAAGAGCAACGTCCGCGTTCGCATCATCGGCGAGCGCGAAGGCCTCGATCACGACATCCGGTCGTTGCTGGAAGAGGCTGAGGAACTGACGCGCAACAATAGCGGTCTGACGCTGGTCGTTGCCTTTAATTACGGCGCGCGTCAGGAAATCGCGCGCGCGGCCTGCCGCCTGGCGCAGGAGGTGGCCGCAGGACGCATGTCAGCCGACGCCATCACGCCCGACCTGCTCACCCGTAATCTCGATGCGCCGGACGTACCGGATCCCGATGTGATCATTCGCACCAGCGGCGAGCAGCGGCTGTCCAACTTCCTGCTGTGGCAGGCGGCTTACAGCGAATTGGTCTTCGTCCCGATCAACTGGCCCGACTTCGACCGCACCGCGCTTGAAGCCGCCATTGCCGAGTACCACCGGCGCGAGCGCCGTTTTGGCGGCCTGATCGCCCAGACCGGATCGTGACCACACCAGTCAATCGCGATGCGGGCGCCCGCCGGCGCAACCTGACGCTGCGCATGGCGTCGGCTGCGGTCCTGGCGCCAGTCGCGCTGGTCGCAGGCTATCTGGGCGGCTGGATTTTTTTCGTTCTTTGTGCGCTCGCAGCATTGGGAATCTTCTGGGAGTGGAGCCGGCTCTCGGGCAGTGGTGACCCGGTCATCGTGGCGCTGGGCGTCGTTGCCCTCGTCGCAGCCTTCGCCTTCGCCGGCTTCGGCCATGCAGCCGCTGCGGCGGCCGCGGTGGTTGTTGGTGCGCTGTTGGCAGGCATCGCCGCGCCATTGATGGGTCCTGGCGGCCAAAGAGTGCCGGTGCGCGGAATTTGGGCGGCGGGCGGGGTCGTCTATGCCGGAGCAGCGTTTCTGGGCCCTGCGCTTTTACGCCGCGACGCGGAATTCGGGTTTACGGCGTTTCTGTTCTTGGCCCTCACCGTCTGGGCGACCGACACCTGCGCCTTTATGGCCGGTCGGGCGCTCGGCGGCCCGCAGCTTTGGCCGCAGGTGAGCCCGAACAAGACTTGGTCGGGCGCCATCGGCGGTCTGGCTGGGGGGGTTGCCGGCGGAATGCTGGTCGCCTATGCGGGCGGTTTGAGCAGGCTGGCGGTGTTAGGAGTAATCGCGTTGGTGCTTTCAGCCTTGGCGCAGGCGGGCGACCTCCTTGAATCCGCGATAAAGCGGCATTTCAACGCCAAGGATACCAGCGAGCTTATTCCTGGTCATGGCGGACTGATGGACCGGCTGGATGGCTTTCTGGTCGCCGCGGCGGCTGCGCTCCTGATCGGAATTCTGCGCCAAGGAACAGGTGCACCGGCCCACGGCCTCCTGGTATGGTAGGCGCGATGACACCGGCACAGCCATTGCCCAAAGTCGGAACCCGGGTCGGAACAGCAGCCGCGCCGCGCCGGGTGACGCTGCTCGGCGCGACCGGTTCGATCGGGACCAGCACAATCGATCTCTTGCGGCGCGATTCGGCCCGCTATGAGGTCGAGGCGGTTACCGCCTATCGCAACGGCGCCGCGCTCGCACGCCTCGCACGCAATCTTCGCGTGCGCTTCGCCGCTGTCGGCGATCCGGACGCCTACGCCGACCTGAAGGAAGGGCTGGCCGGCTCTGGTATTGAAGCGGGTGCCGGTCCCGCCGCCATGGTGGAAGCGGCAGAGCGGCCCGCAGATTGGGTTATGGCCGCGATTACGGGCGCCGCCAGTCTAGAGCCGACGCTGGCGGCGGCCGAACGCGGCGCGACCGTGGCGCTCGCCAACAAAGAATGCCTGGTCTGCGCCGGTGCATTATTCATGCGGCGTGCAGCGGCGGCCGGCGCTACGGTTCTGCCGGTCGATTCCGAGCATAATGCCATTTTCCAAGCCTTGAGCGCCGGGCGGCGCGACGAAGTGCGCCGCATCATTCTCACCGCCTCCGGCGGGCCATTTCGCGCATTTTCGCCCGAAGCGCTGCGCCACGTAACGCTGGAGCAGGCTTTGAAGCATCCAGTCTGGTCGATGGGGCCGAAAATCACCATCGATTCGGCAACCCTGATGAACAAAGGCCTCGAACTGATCGAGGCGCGGCACTTGTTCGCACTCGAGCCCGACGAACTCGACATCGTGGTCCATGCGCAATCCGTGGTACACGGCCTCGTGGAGTTCTGCGACGGGTCGGTCATCGCCCAACTCGGCTCGCCAGACATGCGCATCCCGATTGCCCACTGCCTTGCGTATCCGGAGCGAATCGGCACGCCGGCGCAGCGGCTCGACCTCGCCCGTATCTCGAATTTGACCTTCGAAGAACCCGATCCGGTACGTTTCCCGGCCTTGCGCATCGCTCGGGCCGCGCTCGTCGCAGGCGGCGCGGCGCCGACTGTGCTCAACGCCGCGAATGAAATCGCGGTCGCGGAATTTGTCGGGGGACGACTTGGCTTCGCCGGTATTCCGGCGCTGGTCGAAGCAACGCTCGAAGCGGCTGATCGCGCCGGCGCCATGGCCGAACCGCAATCGGTCGATCAGGCCGTCACAATTGACCATATGGCAAGAAGGCTCGCCGCCCAGCTATTGCCCGAAATTGCCGCAATGGCATCCTAGGCAGGGTTGGGGTCGGGCAGAACTGGGGCGTGGGACGCGTCATGGGGATGGATATTGTCTCGCATTTGCAGGCGTTTGGGCACGATCTCCTGCACTATCTCGTTCCCTTTCTGTTCGTCTTAAGCCTTGTGGTTTTTTTCCATGAGCTCGGCCACTTTCTGGTGGCCCGCTGGTGCGGCGTGCGCATTCTCGTTTTCTCGATCGGATTCGGACCGGAACTCGTCGGTTTTTATGACCGGTATGGCACCCGCTGGAAGATCGCCGCGGTACCGTTGGGCGGCTACGTCAAGTTTTTCGGCGACGACAGCGCCGCGAGCACGCCGGATCGGACCCTGATCGAAAGCATGGACCCCAGCGAACGCGAGCACAGCTTCATCTTTCAATCTGTTGCCAAGCGCAGCGCCATTGTGGTGGCAGGTCCGCTCGCGAATTTCGTTTTGGCGATCGTGATCTTCTCCGGCATCTTCATGATTTTTGGCATGCAGACGCTGAGTCCTCGCGTCGACGAGGTGCAGGCCGGCAGTCCCGCCGCCGCAGCGGGTTTCAAGCCGGGCGACATGGTTTTGTCGATCGATGGAGAGAAGATCGACAGCTTCGAGACGATGCAGCGGATCGTGTCCGATAGTGCCGGAAAAGCGCTGGAGATCACGGTCGACCGCGATGGCGCGCAGGTCGTGCTCAGCGCGACACCGCAGCTGCGTCAGGAGAAGGATATTTTCGGCAACGTCCAGCGCATCGGGCTACTCGGCATTCGCCGCTCACCCGCGCCGGGCGACGTGAAATACCAGTACGTTTCGCCGCCGAAGGCGGTCTGGATGAGCGTCCAGGAAACCTGGTTCGTGGTCGACAAAACCTTAACGTATATCGGCCGCGTGATCATCGGTCGGGAGCGGGCAAATCAATTGGGTGGCCCGATTCGGATCGCGCAGATGTCCGGCCAGGTCGCGAGCATCAGTTTCGTCGCGCTCCTGCATCTCGCCGCTGTGCTGTCAGTTTCGATCGGATTGCTAAACCTGTTTCCGATCCCGCTGCTCGATGGCGGCCACCTTTTGTTCTATGGCATAGAAGCAACACGTGGCCGGCCTCTGTCAGAGCGGGCCCAGGAGGTCGGCTTCCGTATTGGTTTCGCCATAGTTATCATGTTGATGATATTTGCAACTTTCAATGACATCGTTCACCTGAGAGCATCTTAGGGAAAGCTGCGGTTGCCGATTTCAGCAAGCGAGACTGGGGACTAAGAGATTGGGATCGAAGGGGACTGGGTCCCAAGGGCTGAAGCGAGGAGAAAGCTGCGACGACTGCATCCTGTTGCAGAGTTGAAGGGGATAGCGAGCGACCCGCTTGAACGCGGGCGGGGCGGCTACGAAGGGGAATAAGGGCGCTTTGCGCATGACTATGTGGGTGCGGATTAGGCGAGGGCTGGCTGTTGCCAGCGTACTCCTCGGCGTAAGCCTTGCTGGCTTGACGCCCCATTCGGTTTATGCCGCGCCGCGGGCGGAAGTTGGCGGTGCCACCGAGATCGTGGTCCAAGGCAACCGGCGCGTCGACGCCGACACCATCCGACAGTATTTCAAAGCCGGGCCGGGCAAGCATCTCGACGCTGATCAGATCAACGCCGGCATCAAAGCGCTCTATGAGTCCGGCCTGTTCCAGAACATCAACGTATCCACGCAGGGCAACCGCGTGATCGTGACCGTCGTCGAGGCGCAGGTGATCGACCGCGTCGCCTTCGAAGGCAATCACCGGATGAAGGACGAGCAGCTACAGCAGGAGATTCAGTCCAAGCCGCGCGGCACGCTGTCACGTCCAGCGGTGCAGGCCGACACCGAACGAATCATGGAAATCTACCGCCGGAACGGACGCTTCGATGTCACCGTTGTTCCCCAGATCATCGAGCGGCCGAATAATCGCGTCGATCTGGTCTTCAAGATCAACGAAGGCGAGAAGACCGGTATCAAGGACGTCATATTCGTCGGCAATCATGCCTATTCGAGTTGGCGGCTCAAGGACGTGATCAAAACAGCTACGTCGAACATCTTGAGCTTTCTGCAGACAACCGACGTCTACGATCCGGACCGCATCGAGGCCGATCGTGACCTGCTGCGGCGATTCTACTTGCAGCACGGCTATGCCGACGTGCAGGTGGTTTCGGCGACCGGGGTTTACGATCCCGCCAAGAAGGGTTTCATCGTTACGTTTACGATCGAGGAGGGACCACGGTACCGCTTCGGCAATATCGATATTCAATCTAACGTTCACGCGGTCGACGCCAGTACACTGCGGCCAATTCTGATGACGCACCAGGGCGACATTTATAACGGCAACGCGGTCGAAAAGTCGGTTGAAGACCTGACCATCGAAATGGCGAGGCGTGGCTATCCATTCGGCACGGTGCGGCCGCGCGGCGACCGCAACCCCACGACGCACACGATCGGCGTCACCTACGTGATCGACGAAGGCACCCGCGCCTATATCGAACGCATCAACATCCGCGGCAACACCCGCACCCGCGACTACGTCATTCGGCGGGAAATGGATATCTACGAGGGCGACCCGTACAACCGCGCCTTGCTCGATCGCGCCGAGCGGCGCATCAAAAATCTGAATTTCTTCAAGACAGTCAAGATAACCACCGAACCCGGCTCGGCGCCTGATCGTGTCGTGGTGAATGTCGACCTGGTCGAGCAGTCGACCGGCGATTTCTCGATCATGGGCGGCTATTCGACGGCGGAGGGCTGGATGGTGCAGGCCTCCGTCTCAGAGCGAAACCTGTTAGGAACGGGTCGTTTTGCCAAATTGTCGGGCACCTACGGCGAGTACGTCCGCTCCGCCGAGGTCGACTTCGTCGAGCCGTATTTTCTCGATCAGCGGATCAGCGCCGGCGTCGATCTGTTCGCGCGACAAACACTCGCCAACAGCTATTTCTCTTACGGCACAGAATCGATCGGCGGTTCGCTCAAATTCGGCATTCCGTTGCGCGAAGATTTTGCCCTGCAGCTGCGCTATTCGCTGTACACGCAATCGATTCAGTTGCCGAGCTATCTCAACGACTGCAACAACATCAACCCAAATTTCTCGACCAGTTTCCCAAACCTGCAAGCCCTGAACGCCGCAGGAAACAATGGCGCGACTTTTTGGGGGGCTCAGGACGCAGTAAGTGCCGCGGCCGGTTTGCAGACGGATTGTTATGCGCTCGGCCAAGCTTCGCTTCCGATCCGCACGGAGCTTGGCTTAGGTACGATGATAACGTCGAGCGCCGGCTATGGGCTGATCTACAACACGGTCGACAACAACAAAAATCCGACCAGCGGCCTCAACGTCAACTTTGGTCAGGACTTTGCCGGCCTCGGCGGCAACTCCTATTTCATGCGTTCCGCCATCGATGTTCACAGCTATTACGAACCGATCTCGGACCTCGTCAGCGTCCTGCATCTGCAGGCCGGCAACATTACCGGCTTTCAGAATTGTCCGACGCCGAACACGTGCGTGTCCAACAATGACTATGTGAGTATGCTGAACGACTTCAAGATGGGCCCAAATCTGGTTCGCGGATTTGCCCCCGCCGGCCTCGGCCCGCGCGACATCACTCCAGGTACTTCGAACGACCTGGTCGGTGGTACGATGTATTGGGGCGCCAGCCTCGAGTTCGATTATCCGCTGTACTTCCTGCCGAAGGACTCCGGGTTTACCGGCGGCGTATTCATCGATTCCGGCTCGGTATGGGGCTACAGGGCGGAGACGTCGAATCCGGCCACCGGGGAAATCAATGGCACCGTCCTCACCGCAGGCGGGCCCTTGGTCTGCACTAGCGCCACGGCGGGCGGTAATGGCTGCGCCATGCAGGTCGCCGACGACGCCAATGTGCGTGCGTCCGTCGGTGCAAGTATTATCTGGAATTCGCCATTCGGCCCGCTTCGGTTCGATTTCGCCTATCCGATTCGGAAGGATTCATACGACCGCACCCAATTCTTCCAGTTCGGCGGCGGCACGCATTTCTAGCGGGTCCGATTCTAACATTCGCAACCGGTTTCGGCTGGTTGGCGTGCGAATGTTCGAATCGGACCACCAGCAAACATAGATTTTAGTGCAGCTTTGGATTTGACATTCGCTTATGAATTGGCGGCCAAGTGGGTAGCGAATGTCAAATCCGCTGCACTTTGTGCGGCTGCGGAACCGAGCGGGGCGCCAACATGCCGGTTTTGCGGCAGTCCAATCATAGGCTGACGGTTGCCGATATTGCCAGTCTGACCGGTTCGAAGCTGAAGGAGGACGGTGCTCCGGACCGGCTCATCGGCAATGTTGCGTCGCTCGACTTGGCTGGCGCCGCGGATATTTGCTTCGTGGACGATGCTAAATCTATCGCGGAACTGGCGCGCACGCGCGCCGGTGCGTGTTTGATCATGCCGCGGTATGCCGCTTCGGCACCGCCTCGGCTCGCCGTGCTACTCAACGACGATCCCTACCGCGCCTTCGTTACCGTGGCACGCGCGCTGTTTCCCGAAGCGTCGCGGCCGTCCTCGCTGTTCGGCGCTAG
>Ga0187784_10005178_pt1 | contig 10551 bp, 9 predicted proteins | sample 1015_SJ02_MP15_2_FD_132964 | JGI IMG/M metagenome (GOLD analysis project Ga0187784, IMG submission 132964) | Tropical peat soil microbial communities from peatlands in Department of Meta, Colombia - 1015_SJ02_MP15_20_MG | ecosystem: Environmental > Terrestrial > Soil > Wetlands > Peat | place... | reverse complement strand
TGAAGATCGAATTGATCGTGCCGGCGGTTGAAGAGAATGCTCGTGTCCCTAACCTCGCCTTTCCTCTTCTGGCCGGTCTTTCTCCAACCGATGCCCAAATCTCTTTTACCGACGACCTTCTGACTCCTATCCGTTTGGACAAGGATTTAAAGGAGGTCCACCTGGTCGGCATCACGGTTTTAACTAAGACAGCCTTGAGGGCTTATGACATCGCTGACGCTTATCGGAGAAGGGGAATACCCGTCGTTCTCGGCGGGATTCATCCTACCGCCGTTCCTGAGGAAGCCAAGGAACATGCTGACTCAGTCGTCCTCGGAGAGGCTGAAGAAGTCTGGCCTCATCTGATCGAAGATGCGAGAACCGGAAACCTCAAGCCCTATTACCGTCAGGAAGGTTACACAGAATTATCAAAAATGCCAAGGCCCCGGCGAGACATTCTGCCGCATAAGGGGTATCTTCCCCTGGATGTGGTTCAGGTGTCGCGAGGGTGTCCTTTCCGATGTGAATTCTGTACCGTTCAGAAATTTTTTGGAGAAGCTCATCGGTTCAGACCCGTCTCCGAGGTGGCCGAGGAGGTTCGCCGGCTTCCTCACCGGTGGATGATGTTCAACGACGATAATATCATCGGAAACCCTGTCTACTTGAAGGATCTGCTCAAGGCAATAGTCCCTCTCAAGAAGAAATGGTTCGGCCAGGCCTCCTTATCCGGGCTGAGAAGGGTCGAAAATGTGGAATTGCTGGCCAAGAGCGGATGCATTAGTCTCTTCATCGGCTTCGAGTCGCTTTCCAGGAAAAACCTGGTGGCGGCCCAAAAACCTCAGAATGATCCATCGGAGTACAGGGAAATCATCGAATCCCTTCATCGATTTGGAATCGCCATCTGCGGGGCTTTCATCTTTGGATTTGATGAGGATGATCCCTCCGTATTTGAAGAGACGGTCTCTTTCGCCATTCAAACCAAACTCTTCTCCGCGGTCTTTATGATTCTTACCCCGTACCCGGAAACGACCTTTTACCACAGAGCAAAAAATGAGGGACGTTTGGCTCAGGATCAGTGGTGGTTACAGGAAAACCCGGAGGATTCCGCCCCCCATTTCCTCCCGAAGAAGATAACCGCCGAGGCGCTCCGGGAGGGCTGGAAAAAGGCTTGGAAGGAGTTTTATTCCTTCCCTTCCCTTTGGAGACGGTTCCACTGGGAATTTCCACCGACGTTGATTAACCGAATCGGCTATTTTCCTTTTCAAGTGATGCAGCACCGGTTTACAAAAAAGAAAATCCTCGGGGGCAAGCGAAGATACCGAAAATGAAGTAATGTCAAACTTCAAGGCTCAAAGGAAATCAAAAGTTCAAACCGAAAAATTAATTCAGAAATATTGGATTCCGTGTCAAGCCCGGAATGACAATTCGTAAGCCAAAGGAACTTATGATCCAATGCTCTGGGCAAATGTCTGGAGCGTTATCATATTACTCTGGAGCGCGGTAGCCACATTCTTTTTGGGGGCATCGCTTGGTGGCCCCGCCTTTCCCATGTTTCTCCACCAGGAAAGGAAAACCGCACTGAGGGCATTTTTCCGGAATGGGCTTATCCCATAACGCGTAGGTACAATTCGGGTAGTTGGAGCAGCCGTAAAAAGTTCTTCCCTTACGGCTCTTTCTTTCAACAATCAGTCCGTCACATCCTTCCTGGGGGCACCGGACGCCCGTATCCAGGGATCGGGTGAATTTGCACGTCGGGTAGTTGGAACAAGCCAGAAACCTTCCGAACTTTCCGTTCTTGACGACCATCGGGCTTCCGCATTTCTCACACTTCGCGTCCGTCTCCACTTGATTCTCTCCGTTCCCTTCCACTTCTCTCGTGTAGGTGCATTCGGGATAACTTGAACAGGCCAGGAAATAACCCCTCTTGCCCCAGCGCTTCACCATCTTTGAACCGCATCGTTCGCAGACGGCATCCGTGGGGATGAGTTCTCTCTTCACATCCCTCATCGAGATCTTGGCCATCTCCAGGTCTTTCTCGAAAGGAAGATAGAACTCTTTCAGCGTCTCCACCCAGTCCTTGTCGCCCTCCTCGATATGATCCAAATTTTCTTCCATTTGCGCGGTGAATTCGATGTCGAAAATATCTGGAAAATTGACGACGAGCAGGTCATTCACCAGGCACCCCAATTCCGTGGGGGAGAATTTCCCTTTTTCTAAACGAACATACTGCTTTTCTTTGATCGTAGCCAAAATGGTGGCATAGGTCGAAGGTCTTCCAATGCCCTTCTCTTCCAATTCCTTGATCAGCGTCGCCTCAGAGAATCGGTAGGGTGGCTGGGTAAAATGCTGTCTGGGTGTCAGGGCTAATAAATCCAGGTTTTCTCCTTCTGTGAGCGGGGGGAGTTTCTTCTCACCATTGCCATTCTCCTGGTTATCCTCTCCCTCCATATAGAGGGCCATGAAACCCTGGAAAACAGGGACCGTGCCGACGGCTGTAAACACGGCATCATCCGCTTTGATTTCGACAGTCGTCTGGAGAAAGTCTGCTGAAGGCATCTGAGAAGCCACGAAGCGGTCCCAAATCAACTTATAAAGAGCCCATTGATCTTTGTCCAAATAAGACTTCACCTGGTCAGGCTCCATTTCAATCGTGGTGGGCCGGATCGCTTCATGGGCCTCCTGGGCTCCCCTGCGGCTTTTATAGACATTGGGCTTGGGAGGAAGATAAGAATCCCCGAACCGCTCCTTAATCCATCCCCTAACCTGTTGGACGGCTTCCGTAGACACCTTCACCGAGTCGGTCCTCATATAAGTAATCAATCCGACGGTCCCGAGCGGACCGAGGTCCACACCTTCGTATAACTTTTGGGCAATCCACATTGTCTTCTTGGCTGGGAAGGAGAGCTTTCGGTAGGCTTCTTGCTGGAGCCGGCTGGTAATGAAAGGAGGAAACGGGTGACGTTGTTTTTCTTGCTGAACAATCTTTGAAACGGCATAAGGAGCGCTCTCCAGCGTCTTCCGGATGGCCAGGGCTTCAGCCTCGTTGGCCATCTTTACCTTCTTCCCCCTCCATTTCGTCAATTTAGCGTCAAAGGAAACCGGAGAATCTTTTCTCTTGAGCGTTGCGGTAAGACTCCAATATTCCTCAGAGACGAAATCCTGGATCTCCCTTTCTCTCTCACAGACGATTCGAACAGCGACGGATTGAACCCGACCCGCACTCAAGCCTCGCCGGACTTTCTCCCAAAGGATGGGACTAACCTGATAGCCGACCAGCCGGTCCAAGATGCGCCTCGCCTGCTGGGCCTCATACTTGGACTGTTGTAACTTTCCCGGGTGCTGAATGGCATCTAAAACCGCCTTTTTCGTTATTTCGTTGAAGAGAATTCGGTAAATCTTCTTGTCCCCGTTTCCAATCTCTTCGGCAACGTGCCAGGCGATGGCCTCCCCCTCACGATCCGGATCGGGGCCAAGGTAGATATTCTTCACACCCTTGCTCGCCTTCTTCAATTCCCGAATGACCTTCCCTTTTCCGGAGATAGTGACATACTGGGGCTGAAAGTCTTTTTGAAGATCGACTCCCAGCTTGCCCTCCGGGAGGTCTTTAATGTGGCCCACCGAAGCCTTGATGACGTAATCTTCCCCCAAAAACTTTTGAAGCGTTTTTACCTTTGCAGGAGATTCTACAACAATCAAACCTTTTGACATCTAATGCTTAACCCTTTCTTCCGAACTCTGAATCGTTATTTAATAACTCATAATCTTCTATTTTTCACATCTTCTTACTGAAACATTTTCCCGGCCACTGGGAGATCAACCCTTTTAATTCCAAATTCAGGAGCAGACTGGAGACGCTTCCCGGATCCAATTGACTCTCCCGTATGAGGGCGTCGATATGCAACGGAGTCTCTTCCAAGAGTCCATAGAGACATTTTTCTGCTTCCGTGAGCGTGAGAACGGGGTCCTCTCTCTTTTGAGCCATCTCCCCTTCCCTCCTCCATTGGGGCAATACTTCCTCAAGGATGTCCTCGCTGGACTCCACCAGCTTCGCCCCCTCTTTAATCAACCGATTCGTGCCACGACTTCCCTCGGCTCCGATATTCCCCGGAACGGCAAAGATTTCCCTCCCTTGTTCCAAGGCATAGCCGGCGGTGATCAGGGAGCCGCTCTCGGCGCTGGCCTGCACGATCACCACGCCGATGGAAGGACCGCTGATGATCCGGTTCCTTCTCGGAAAATGTCCGGCCTCGGGAGGAGACCCCATCGGAAATTCGGAAAGGACAGCCCCTTGCTCGATGATCTGATGGAAGAGATTTCGGTTTTCGGAAGGATAGATCACGTCCACGCCGCAACCGAGCACGGCGATCGTTCTTCCCCCTCCTTGGAGCGCCCCTTGATGGGCCACCGAATCGATACCCCTTGCCATTCCGCTGACAACAGTCACTCCATGACGGGCAAGATCCCTCCCGATCCTTTCCGTCACCTCTCTTCCATAGGCAGAGGTTTTTCTGCTCCCGACAACGGCAACGGCTAATTCGTCCTCCCTTCTTAATTCTCCCCTGAGATAAAGCAGCGCGGGAGGATCGTAAATATCCTTCAAACGCTTCGGGTAGTCATCATCCTTCAAAGTGACAAATTTACCTCCCGTTTTTTCCAGCCGAGACAATTCCCTTTTTACAACTTTTTCCGATGGGCCTTTTTGGATTTCCCCGGCTACCCTTTCCCCCAACCCCTCAATCCTCAGCAATTCTTTCAGCGGAGCGCGGAAGACAGCTTCAGGCGTCTTGAATCGATCCAAGAGCCGTTTGATAAGTATGCTCCCCACTCCTGGGGTAAGGTGTAAGGCCAACCAGTAAAAAATATCTTCGGCCATAAGGATCCTCGGACGAGAAAGTCCCTCATCGACGGAAGTTGAGTGACAAAAAAAGGCTCAGGAGATCAGAGGAAGATCTCCGAAGCCCGCGTGGAAAATCCAATAAAGCTCCCCGGACACGCCGTGGCCAGCAGGATACGAGCCAAGGAAGTTTTCAGCTATATCGTGCCCCTTGACGCTGTGTGGAAGACGGGGCTTGCGAGGCACGTGCCGGCCACCCAGCCTCCGTAGGCGCTCGCCGTATGACGACGGGTGGTTGGAGTCCGATGACGACTGGGATGATTCACCGCCATTATACTATTTTTCTGTGGCACCTTCCATCTTTTCTTTCGAATAAGGCTGGATATAATCCCCTTTCATAATGGCGTCGAAGGATTCAATCACTTTCGCAGTGAAGAAGCTGCCGTATTGGTCAATGAGTTGAACATTTCCTATGATGTTATACTTCCTCCCAATCCTTTTTTCAGTAACGGGATGTCTTATCTCTTCCCCGGGACGAAAGATCGTATATTTATCTCCGATCGAGACAGGTTCTGAGGACTTGAAGGTCAGGTAAATGACATCGCCCCACGCCATAAGGCTCTTACCCTCACTGCTTTCTAAAACGATCCCGATTCCTCGATATTCAATATCGCTCATAAATCCTGCGGACCGAATTTCGCGAAAGTAGGGGCGTTTCTTCTCTTCCCTTACGGGCTTCTCCTCTGGTATAGCCTCTTTTTCTTCCGCGACAGTCTCTTCTTCCTTCGCGACTGGTCCCACCTCCGCTGAGGTCGTTTTTTCCTCCGCAACTGCCTCCGGCTTCTTCTCTCCTGGAGCTGGCTCTACCTTTTCAACCTCCTGCCCTTTCAGTGCTTCTATCGGCTTTTCCTCCTGAGCCTTCTCATCGACAACCTTCTTAGGCTCCTCTTTTTGTGTTGGCTCAACGGCGATCAGTTGGACCGGGTTTCCCGGATAGATCCAATGAGGATTTGTGATATAAGGATTTCTCTCCCACAATTTCGGCCAAAGAAAGGGGTCCTTCAGAAACCTGGCGGAGATATCCCAGAGCGTATCTCCTTTCTTGATGGTATACACACCTTCCGTTTCCTTTTTCTCTTGTGTCAATCCCGCAAGAACAAAACAGAAAGAGAACACCAAAATCATAACGAAAAAGAAACCGGCAAATCTTCTCATAAATACCTCCTCCTTTTCAAAACTGGTTTGCAGACTCTGTAAAAACAAAATTTAGTTAGAAATTAGTCCCTTATCATCACTTTGTCAAGAAAAATATCATAGCAATATCCATACCAAGCTCTATCCTATCCTTTTTAACTACTCAAAAATATTGGAAATTCTTAAAAATGAGAATAAGTATTCACTTGTGCCGCTAACGAGGGGTGGTTAATTTTTGTTCAAATTTCTTATGTTTTTGAACATTTTTAAACCCAAGAAAGAAGCTCTTGCCCTCTCCCAGTTTCTCATGTAAGCCCCCACCTGGGGGGACCCTTTGAAGAGGCTTCGTCAACCCAACGGTTTACGAGCTCGACTACAGGGGTGACGGCCTTTAACGGAGTTTCTGCTCTGGATGCGTCTTCTTGCCATTCCTATCAAAAATGGGCCTTAGGGAGCCTTGGAGATGGATTTCCCCCGACCGGGGGCAAAAATTAGCGAAAGCGAGAGAAGAAGCTCCATTGACAGACGAAGTCTCCCCGTGGTAATAAAAGTCAACTCTTCATCCTTTCGTGTTGGCCTATGAACCCTTTCCTTTCACCCGATGAAACATTAGATACCTTCTTAAACGGGAAAATCCAAGTCGTGCAGAAGAAGAAAGGATATCGATTCTCCGTGGACTCCATCGTCCTAAGCCAATTCGTCAGAATTCGCAAGAACGAAAGAGTCGTCGATCTGGGAACCGGCTGCGGAATCTTGCTGTTACTCTTATCACAGACCGCAAGAGCCCGCTCTTTTGTCGGCGTTGAAATTCAAAAGGGATTGGCCGAATGCGCTCGAAAGAATGTGGCCCTGAATCATCTCGACGGTCGGATATCGATTCTTAGCCAAGATTTTAGAGAGATCAAGATGACTTTCCCCCCGGGTTCTTTTGATGTCGTCCTCTCGAATCCACCTTACCGAAAACGCCGGTCGGGCAGAATCAACCCCTCGGCTGAAAAGGCTGTCGCACGCCATGAGATCAAGGGAACGCTGCAAGACTTGATCTCCATCGCCTCGTACTTGCTTCCTCCCAAGGGGAGATGCTACTTGATCTTCCCGGCGGTGAGAACCGTCGATCTATTCGTTGCCCTGAGAGGTGGAAAGTTGGAGCCAAAGCGATTGCAGTTCGTCCATCCGCGTCCCGAAGGAGAGGCAAAATTTGTCCTCACCGAATCCATTAAAACCAGCGGTGTGGAGTTGAAGATCATGAACCCCTTGATTCTTCGCGAGGCTGACGAGACGGAGAGCCCAGTCTCTGACCGGGAGGATAAAACATTTTGACAATGTCCTCCGGATAGAGGATAATAATTTTTACTATGAGTGGGTTGATCACAGCGCCTCCCCTTTTTGAAGACAAGATCTCTCCTTTGGAGGAAGGATCCCTCAATTGGATGGATGAGGACTTAAAAAAGGTGGATCAAGAGTTTCAAAAGAACTTAAGGTCCGATGTCCCAATGATCTCTGCTATCGGAGAACATCTCCTTCAGAGCGGCGGCAAACGATTTCGAGCAAAGCTTTTATTGCTTTCGGCGAGGTTGTCCGGGTATTCCGGAGAAAATCACATCTCCATGGCAAGCCTGATCGAATTTATCCACACCGCTACCCTACTCCACGACGATGTCGTGGACAACGCCAGGTTGCGGCGAGGTGTTGAATCCGCCAACGCCAAATGGGGTAATGAGGCATGTGTCCTCGTCGGCGATTTCCTTTTCACGAAGTGTTTCACCCGGATGGTGGAGAGCGGCAATTGGAAGATTCTTCATACCATTTCCGGGGCAACGACCATTATTGCCGAAGGAGAACTCGAGGAGTTGATCAGAACCAAAGACCTCTCCCTGACCGAGGAGAACTATCTCTCGATCATCGCCCGCAAAACCGCCCATCTCATTTCAGCGGCCACGCAAATCGGTGCTATCCTTGGAAATGTCTCAGAGGAAAAAGAGATGGCATTAGCTAAGTTTGGGATGGATGTGGGAATTGCCTTTCAATTGATTGATGACAATCTCGATTATACTTCGAACGAAGAGGAATTTGGGAAGAAGATCGGGATCGATCTCCACGATGGTAAGATCACCCTCCCACTGATTTTCACCCTTCATCATTGCAAGCAGGAGGAAAAAGCCCTTATTCAGCAGACGGTCGCGCTTAATCCCATCACCAAATACGCCTTTTTCCGCGTGGTGGAGATTATCAAACAATATGGGGGAATTCAATATACCCGGGAAAAAGCGAAAGCGTATGTCGAAAGGGCGAAGAAATATCTCAATGTCTTTCCCGATTCGAAGGAGAAGGAAGCCCTTTGTATGCTGGCCAATTATGTATTGGAGAGGAGGCTGTAAGAGCTTCTGAATCGCAGATCATAGATTGCAGATTTTAGCTTTTAAGGTTATAAAAAAGTAAAATTAATACAGAAAGCAAGGAGTAGAAAATGGCAGATGAGTCGAGTCTGGTTCACGTCGATGATAAAAGTTTCGCCTCCGAGGTGCTCAACGCAGACCTTCCGGTGCTGGTCGATTTTTGGGCTACCTGGTGCGGCCCCTGCCGCAGCATCAGTCCCATCGTTGAGGAGTTAGCGAAAGAGTTTATTGGGAAGGTCAAGGTGACCAAGCTCAATGTGGATGAGAGTCCCGCTACACCCAGTCAGTATGGGGTAAGGGGAATTCCTACCCTCATTCTCTTCAAAAGCGGAAAGATTCTCGATCAAATTGTCGGGGCCGTACCCAAGGCTCGATTAAAGGCCATGCTCGAAAAAGCCCTGTGAGACAACGCTAAGTGTCGAAGCGCAAGGTTCAAGTGAAATCCAAAGCTGAAGTGAGATGCCAAAATCCTTAGATCCCGAACTAAATCCACGACCTGGTTCGGCATGACAAGGATGTTATTATAAACTTGTTTCAGAATCCCTCTTAGAAATTCGGCGTCAATGTAACATTTGAACTTTTACAGTTGGACGTGAAACCATCCTTTCTTATAAAGATCTTCATTTTAGGCCTTTGCGCCACAGGACTCTTTCTTCTTTCCCACTGTTCCAAAGAGAAAACGCCACCCTCCCCAAGTTTAGCACCGGATTTCACCCTTAAGACCCTCGACGGAAAGGAACTGACTCTTTCCCAGCTCAAAGGGAAGGTGGTCCTCCTCGACTTCTGGGCCACCTGGTGTGGACCCTGTCGGGAGTCCATCCCCCACTTAATTCAACTGTATAAGAGTTATCGAGAAAGCGGATTTGAGTTGGTTGGAATGAATGTGGATCGAGGCGACATCGAAACCGTTCGCCGCTTCGTCAAGGCCATGGACATCCCCTACCCCATCGTGAACCCCCCGGAAGATATGGTCAGGAGTTACCGGGTGACGGGTATCCCGGCTACTTTTCTTATCGATAAGGAAGGTAGGATTCGAGAAAGGATGGCCGGGTTTAACAGGACCATTGCCCAACAGCTAACCGCAAAAGTAGCAGACCTCACCTCCGAAAAACCCTAAGCCCCGTCTTTGTCGGGGAAACTCGAAGCACGAAACCCTAAATACGAAACAATTTCAAATGTTCGAAAGAAAAATTTAGGAAATTTGAAATCGGGGTTCCACCAAAAAAGCAGGATTATTTCTTTCTGGACTCTTCCTTAAACCGGATGTATTCTTCAACGACCTTGGAGGGATCCAACCCGAGAGATTGGGCGTAACTTTTCAGAAAACCCTTGAGATAAACCAGGGGTGGAAGTTTTTTAAAGATATCCTCTTCGATCCACTCCAGGATTTTTTTGTTGATTTTCATCTCCCCGGAGATAGTCTCGAGTTCAACCCCCATTCTTTCTCGAACGCGTTTCAGCGTCTTCCCGCAATAGGGCCCTTCTTCCACATTGAACGAAAGACCCGTGAAAGAAAGGGAGGGCTTTTTCCCCACCGTGGTCCCGAAGGCTTCAGAAAATGTCTCTGTTGGAGCTCCCCTTGATGCCTCATTGATAAATGTTACCCGAAAGGAATGAAGAAAGAGGTGTCGTGATCATGGGTTTGTTAGATCGCAAGATCTTAAAGATAGTATTAAGCTCATCTTCGATAGCTTTCCTTAGCCTAAACGGGTTAAGGGTTTCAAACTGCTTCTTCAGAGAACGCTTGATCGAAGCAGAGACATAAGGAGATTCTAAGACTCTTTGGTAAGGAGTCTTAGGCTGATCATAACGCTTAATGGCCTTTCCTTCCACCAGTTTCTTTTCTACCAGCTTCACGGAGGGCAAGAAGAAGTTGTGATAGAGCCGCCACTCGTGGGTGTATAAGTGATTCATGAGCCCAACCAGGACGGGTTTGTCTACTCGATGATATCCGAACCACTGCCGGACATGGGTCCAGTTTTTCTGCTCCACATGGGCGTTATCGTCCTTATGATAGGGCCTGCTTCGAGTAAACTGAACGGTTTTGTCTCTTTGGTGAAAGTGCTTCATCAGATGCCAATTCAAGAACTCCCCACCGTTATCGCAGTCAAAGCCAAGCAAAGGAAACGGCAGGGAGTCTTCGATATC
>Ga0187784_10005177_pt1 | contig 10552 bp, 11 predicted proteins | sample 1015_SJ02_MP15_2_FD_132964 | JGI IMG/M metagenome (GOLD analysis project Ga0187784, IMG submission 132964) | Tropical peat soil microbial communities from peatlands in Department of Meta, Colombia - 1015_SJ02_MP15_20_MG | ecosystem: Environmental > Terrestrial > Soil > Wetlands > Peat | place... | reverse complement strand
TCGCCTTTCCTCTCTTCTTCTCCGCCATTTTTCTAACCATCCATTCCAAGGCGGCAGAGGCGACTCCCCGTCTGACAAAGAGTCGCTGCAAAAAAGCCGACTACGTTACAACTGAGTCACACCAGTAATGACCGCCGCCGCCCGGATTAAGTTTGTTTGTCTTCAACTACCGTTCCTCAGTCGCGAACTCAGCCGGACGAGCATGGTGAGAAGCAAGATTGCGTACCAGACGTAAAAGCGCAAAGCCGTACCATCGATCCTCCATGTCCAGAAAACGTGAAGCGTCGTCAGCACGAATAGCGCGGCGCTAAAGAACTGCACGTCGCGGATACGGCGATGCATAGACTCAAGACGAGTGGCAACTTGTTTTCGTTCTACGACAGCCACCTGATGAGCGAAAAAGCCTAGCACCGCCATAAGACCGGCTAGATCCAACGCGTACGCTTGAGACGCGAAGTCTGCCACCGCGGCCTGTGAGGACTGAAATGAACCGAATGCTAAGATGCTGAGTAGATAGGGTTCTACAGAAACGAGGAAGAGTAGAATCGCGTTCAGAACCATTACTCCACTCGTTTCGAAGGGAAGGACCGAAATTATGTTCGTATACCGAAACCAAATCGAGATAAGGATAAGGAAGCTGAAACCGAACCCCAAAAGGTCGGATATCACGTCCCCTGGAGTCGCTGGCGGTTTACTGAGCAGAGATACGGCTCCTATCGACAACGCCAGCCCAAAAATGAGGTCCGTCAGCGATTCAATCCTCGCCTTTGGGATGCGGTTGATACTGTTTCTAACGGCCTGAGTCATTCTCCCCAATCAGCTCCTAACCATGATTAGCCAACTTTCGAGAATCACATTAGGGTTCATCTAGATCCCGCGCTACGTGAATAGTTTGTCCGTAACCCAAGCTTAAACTAAGTGAGGGCTCGGACTAGGCGAAACGGTTACCTATCGATTGGGGTCTAGGTAGGATGAAGATTCTGTTCGTTTGCGCCGGCAATACGTGCCGAAGCCCCATGGCTGAAGGAATTGCACGGAAGATGTTTGGGGATAAGGTTGAGGTAGCAAGCGCGGGAACGCACGCTCACACCAGAGACCCTCCGGCGGCCGACGCCGTGAAAATAATGCGTAAAATGTTCGGCGTGGATATCTCAACGCACAGGTCACGAAGCGTAAACGACGTCCACATCGAGAACTTCGACTACATTGTTCCAATGGCCGATGACATTCATGACATCCTGAGCAAAAGTTTCCCGAACTTGGGCGGCAGGTTCATGACCTCATGGGGGATAGATGACCCATACGGCGGCGACCTATTCACCTATGAAGAAACAGCCCTCAAAATTAAGAAACGCATGGAGGAACTCTACGGCTTCCTAAGAACTTCACACAAGATAGGACGTTGAACTTGCTCTCAGCGAAGGAAATCCACTCCTACTTGCTATCCCCCTCTACAGCAACTGGGACGACAACCCTGGTGCTTCATGTATTGGGCTAACTAGATTTCCATCGCAGGTACATTGTCCAACCGTATGTTCTGGTGCATTCTCTCTTGTGATCTTCGGTTCAATTCCCAACGGTGAGCGACACAATAACAAGATGGAACGCATGAACGGCGAAATAAGGAACCGAGAACGCGTAATGCGAACGCTAGAGAAAGGCAACACTCCAATTCTTTCAGGAATGCAAACCTTCCATAGTTACATTCGATCGCATCAAGTCTTGAAGGGTAAGACTCTTGCGGAAGCGGCAGGAATCAAAGTCGAAGTAGAAAACAAGTGGTTGACGATTGTACAGAACGCTCGAAAACAAGAAACTAAGCTTGCTTGAACAAGTCAGGTGGACTGGAAGAGGTATACATGTTAAGGAGGCGGCCCAGCAGGTGGACGCTTAGGCTCCATGTCTTATCCAGCCGTTACTATGGCTTACGGCATATATATCCATGCCTGCGAATTTCTATACTATGACCGAAACGAGGGAGTTAGAACCCCACGAAATCAAGCAGTTGGAGGCGGAAATTACACGCCTAGAGACCATTATAGGTACACAGAGTGCTAACGGACTATTTCATTTGTTGCGTAAAAAGACCAAGGGCGCAACAATAGATAGTGAAGCCTGTTACAAGTTCGTAAATGAAGCTAGAGATTCGCTTAAGCTTCGAACGGTGACCTACACTGAGTACAATCATGCTAAGAAATCATTAAACTCAGGATGGGAGACCATAGACGAAGCCATTCACGGTGCCTCACTATGGTACAAACTCCGATGCATCTACGCGGTGGATAACATTGTCCTCCTTGTTACTGTGGCGATTGTACTTTTTCTGACTAGGCTGTGGAACTCTAACTTAGTCTTATTGAAATTTATTCCAATAGAGGTTCCTATAGCGGGCGCAATGGGAGCCATGTTGCGGCATTTGTGGTCTATAGCTCCAGACGTGTTTGATCGACAATATGCAAAAGCATGGTTCTCACGAATATTCTACGTAGGTTTCATAGGGGCACTGCTCTCCTCGGTCACATATCTCGTTTACCTCGTTGCTCTAATAGCCGCTAGTAAACCGCTACCAACGGGACTAGATGTACAATCGTTGTTGATCTCGCTAATAGCGGGGTTTGGCTGGGACGAGACATACAGGGGCTTGCGCGGATTCGCTAAACAAACAGTAGGTTCCCTTTTTCAAAAGAGTCAAAACGGGTCATCGTAGCCTAGCCATCGCCAAACAAAAATTTACAGTAGCTCAGACCGAACGGCAACGGCAACTTTGACATTTTCGGTTTTCTCCGGTTGACCTCTAAGAAATTGGCAGCAACCGATTTTTGACAAGGCTCAAAACAAGAAATGGGTCAGCAACCGAGCGCTTGACGTCACCCTAGGGCGTTAGGTGTCTGGGGGTCTAGGACGGGTTTCAACCAGTTGTCGAAGATGTGTTTGGCTATCTGTTCGTAGCCTTGTGGGTTTAGGTGCAGCCCGTCGGCGGAATAAATCTCCAAGAGACGGTTATTCGTTTGATCGGCGGTGGCGCTGAATAGGTCTAGGAATGGGATCTTTCTCTTCTTTGCTTCGAAATTTATCATCTGGTTAAGGCTGAGCCTTGGCGGAATCAGTTCGTCGCATCCCAGAATTGAGGGCACCGAACACGCTACCGGCCCTATTCCCTCCTTCCGCGCGGCATCATACATGCTAGTTAAATTGCAAGCAATGGCCGCGGGATCCAACCCCCAACCGATATCGTTCGCCCCTCCAAGTATAATGACGAAAGCGGGTTTCTCGCCGATGGCATCGCCCGGGAACCTATCAAGCATCCCCGAAGTCAAATCCCCATTGACGCCTCTGTTTAACACCTCGACCGCCTCGAGGGATCCGCGCCCGCGGAGGAAATGTTCGGCGAACTCCTCAAGACGCTTCGGATACGAAGTAAGAGAGATGTCGGAGGGGGAGGACGTAAACCCCGTCTCACCAACGGTGAGGCTGTCCCCAAGGGCTACGATCTTCGTCGCTTCTTCACCCTTACGAGCCAGGAGGCGCTAGGGCTGCTGATACCTCGCCGTTGCGTCAGGAAAACGAAGAAGTGTGGGCTCCGCTAACTCAAGATGGGCAGTCTAGTTAGCACTTCGGGTTTGCCGTTCGTGACGATCAATTCATTCTCCACCGACGCCTGTTTTCCCATCCATTTAACGTCCGGTTCGACGCAGAACACCATGTTCCTCCTCACCTTCCCGGTCACGCCGGGAAAGAGGTAGGGTTCCTCGACGATCTCCAAACCAATTCCGTGCCCGAACGGGCTAATGTGAACATCGTCCCTCTCGAATTCCTTCAGGGCCGAAAGTGAACTCTCAACCACACCCTGATCCGTTAGCTTCTCGGACATTGCTCTGGTAGCGTCGCCGGCAATCTCGATCAGGTGCCGCTGGTCTTTGCTGGGTCGTCCCGCACATCCTACGCGTAGAATATCGAACCCGTATCCTTTGACCCATCCTACGAAGTCTATTGAGACCAGTTCCCCTTTCCGAATTTTCTTCGCGGACGCAAATGGCCACCTCAGCCGGCCAATCTCGCTTCCGGAATGGACCCGGTCCCGAACCACATAATCCGCCCCTCCCTCCATCGCGGCCTTACGCGCCACGGTTCCTACTGCGCTTTCCTTCATTCCCGGTTTAATGGATCCAATTGCGGCGGCCATCGCTTTATCGGCTATCTTGGAAGCCTGCCTTATGAGTGCCAACTCATTTTCGCTCTTGACCATCCTCATCCTTGCTACTTCGTCTTGGTACTCGATTGTTAACGATGGAAATTCTCGCTTCAACTCTTCGGCGTAGACTACGGGCAGGATGTCTCCGCCGGCAACGGCAAGCTTTGAGCTACCCAGATTGCCCTCCTTTATTGCTTCCACGAGGCTGGCCGCGAGGTTTGTTCGCGTCTTGCATTGATCCACTCCGACAATTGCGTTGGGCTGATAGCCCAATGGTGCAATGAGAGTGATGGTTCCGTCCGTGGGTATGAGTAGGGCGCTGTAGCCGAGGCCCGAGATTCGTTCCGTTCTTGTGCTGTAGGGGAACGCGTTCTTGTGCCCACATAGGTAACAGACGTTTCCATCTCGTTCCGCGTAACCTGACACGCTGAGGAGCCCTCCGTAGCCGCGCATTCCCAACCAGTTTCGAACGTCGCTTACTCTCGATTGGTATTCTTGCGCCGGAATTCCGGTAAGTTGAGATGGCATCGCTAGATTCCTCTCACAACCAAGTCTCGTATGACTTCGAAGCGTGGGAGGGGGTCGATTGTTATGTCGCCCGTGACTTCCGTATGGCAGGATAAGCCAGGTTTGTTGTTAACGACGACATTGCACCTAGTACATACGCGCCTGTGGCATGAGGTGTGTGAGTGGTAGGCGATGGATGGGTCGATGTTCTCGTATATGTAATCTAGCACGTCCATAACGGTCATCCTAGCCGCAAACGGAACTTCGTAGGTTTGGTAGTGTGGGCCGCTGTCTACCTTCGGGTCGAAGCGAGAAACTCGAACCTTTATCGTGCTCATTCTCCCAACTCCTTTACGGCTCTCATTATTCCCTCTTCGAAACTGAAACGCCCTTTCGGGGGCCTCAGCTTCGTAATGGTTACCGGCCGAGTTGATAGGACGAGCTTCCCTTTGTCTTTTCTTGAAACTATCTCTCGCAGCCAAGTGTTGTTGTTCGTGAGCGGGTAGTCCGAACGGTTATGGACGCCTCTGCTCTCGGTTCTGTAGAGGGCTGAACGTGCCGACGCGAGTAGTACTTCGGCGTTGCTTTCAATTTCAATCGTATCGATCCACTCCTTATTGTATGCGTGTGCGGAGGTTTCGATGGAGAGTTGGGGGACTTCCTTGGAGATTATTCCCTCCAACTCTGATACGGCAAATTTCAACTCCTTTCCCGTGCGAAGAACCCATAGATAGTCGTCCGCGATCTTTCTCACCCGCCTCTTGAGTGCCGGCGCGCGTACCCGGCCTTTATTGGTGAATGGAGCGGTTAGGCGGGTTTCTACCTGTTCTATTTGTCGAGTGTTTGGTTCCGCTACCCGTCTGGTCTTCGCGTATTCGGCGGCCGATCTTCCGGCTATTGCTCCTTGGACGAGAATCTGTGTGATCGCTGACGCCACGCGGTTCGCTCCGAACAACCCCCCGGAGCATTCGCCCGCGGCGTACAGACCCTTAAGGGTGGTTGCGCCCTTTTCATCGACCAAGATTCCGCCCTCCATGTAATGTGCCGCGGGCGCGACCTCAACGGCGTTTCCGGCCTTCAACCACTCCATTAAGGGCGAGAAGTCGGTGCGCAGCCACCTCCATCCCGGATAGAGTTTCTCGGCTTCATCAAGGATGTTGAGGGGGACGGTCTTGATGAAATAGTAGGTTCCGCCCCGAGGCGATCCGTCGCCCCGCATAACAACCCTGGTGCATGCGAGCGAGAAGATCAGTTTGTTCCATTCAGTGGTTGTTGCAATCCTGTAAATGGATGGGTCATACTCATCCCTCAGAAAGGGGCGCCCGTGCCTCTCGAGGAGGTCGCCGAACATCTCGATTAGAATGTAGGGGAATATGTCTCCCCGTAGGGCGGGGGGCCATAGAATGACGTTCGGGCAGAAGGTCACCATCTCCATATTCACTAGGCTCGCACCCGCACGGAGGGCCGCGGCGTGCATAGCACCCGTCAATCCGCCCGGAGCGCTCGTGAATGAGTAGGCATTCTGCCATCCGCCCGTTGCAATTACCACAGATTTCGCTTTGAAAACTCGAACTTCACCTTGATTCACGTCAAGGCCTATGGCTCCAACCACGTCGCCTCGCTCGGTCAACAGGTCCGTTACGTAAACGTCGTCAAGGAACGTTATCTTCCTCTTTCTAGTTTGATCCGTGAGGACACGGTTTAGTTCAACGCCCTGAGTGAGAACAGCTCTCTTCCCATCCCAACTGTACTTGACTCCCCAATCGATCAACTCCTTGGTCCTCGCCGGTGCGTCCCGGACGTACGCTTCGACAAGTTTCTGGTTGTTCAGATAGTATCCTTGGACGATGATGTCGTGCAGGAATCGCTCCTTGCTATCTTCCTCATTGCCAGACAAGCCTATTCCGGCCGCGCCCGCGCCGTCGAGAGTGATGTCCGCCCCCGCGAGCATAGTCGCGCCTGATTTTCCAGTTACTCCGTTTGAGATTAGAGTCGTCGAAGCTCCCAAGTCGGCTGCTTCGATCGCCGCGCGCAGCCCTGCGCCTCCACTTCCAACAACTAGCACGTCCGTTGAGCCAGTCTTCGACATGTTCAGCACTGAAACGCGGCTCGAACTTCGTCAGCTTATCTTCGTTTTGTTCGTCGACCTCGCATGAAAATCATACAGGCCCGACCGACGCGTCTCGTGGTGAATGGGGGTTCATGTGATTAGTCGCATCGTGGCGTTCATTCTTTCGTCGAAGATAATTTGTCGTCGCCTAGTGTCGACATTTTGCCCCTTCATTGACCTAGCACGGATTGTGTTGATTATTTCTCCGCCTTGTTCTGTTAGCCTAACCTCGAAGTTTCCGTCTGATAGGAGCTTCATTTCCTGATAGAATACTGGTGGGTGGAGGTCTATTGCAAGGCCCAATACCATGACGGTCCGCTGATTCCTCCAGGCCGATATCATTTTTCTGGAAAACTTCGCGAACAGGTCCTCCTGATTGAGCGCCATGTTCGAGAACGACTCTCCAATGACGAGTGTCCCGGCCGGCCATTGAGGAGCGGATTCACTTATGGCGATAGATACCTCGTTTAGGTTGGAGGCTGTAGACCGGTATTTCTCGGATGATCTGCCGCCCATTTGAGATGAGTAGACATCGAATAGAACCGCGTTATCCTTTTCCTCATATTCCTCTACGTTGACTCCGATGTTTCTGAATTGTTGCCTCACTTCCGGCACGGGTTTGGACGATACCAAATAGAGCAGGTCGCCGCCCGACTTAAGATGGTCCGCCGCGACGTTAACCATCAAAGAATTGTACTGGCTGTCCGGATCATACATGGCCAGCATGACTCTTCCATAAGGAATTCGCCCAAACATATCCGAGAGAACAGGTAGGTTAAGGCTCTCTGTCTTCATCCTTTCACCTCTCGAAGAACTTACTCGCCTCCGGAGGCGTTACCAAGTCAATAAATATGAATCTGCTTAGCTGAAGTCAAGGCTCAGGGGAGCGGGAACGTATGAAGTTTGGTATTCAGCATCCGAATTTTTCGTACGATGGAGAAGGTGAACAGATTATTGAGTCTCTGCGGAGGGTAACATCCGCGGCGGAACGTTTAGGTTACGATTCCTTCTGGGTCATGGACCATTTCCACCAAATCCAGAACGTGGGCGAACCAATGGAGCCGATGTTCGAGGGGTGGACGACACTTGGTGTAATAGCCGGATTCACTTCCAAGATTCGGTTGGGAACGTTGGTCACGGGGAACGTGTACCGGCATCCATCGGTCCTAGCTAAGGTGGGTGCAACCCTGGACGTGCTCAGTAAGGGCAGGCTCTTCATGGGCATAGGCGCCGCATGGAACGAGGACGAATCAAAAGCGTACGGGATTCCGTTTCCCCCGACGAAAGAACGTTTTCGTCGCCTCGAAGAAGCCGTGCAAATTATTCGTTTAATGTGGACTGAGGAAAAAGCAAGCTTCAACGGCCATTACTACAAGGTGCATGACGCCTACTGCAACCCTAAGCCCATCCAGAAACCCCACCCTCCCATCATGATAGGCGGAGGCGGGGAGCGAGAGACCTTGAAACTAGTCGCCAAATACGCCGACGCCTGCAATTTATTCGGATCTCCCGAAACGATCAGGAGAAAGTTGCGAGTACTCAAAGAGCATTGCAAGACCGTAGGACGCGATTACGATTCTATTCTGAAAACCAAACTCGGCGTTGTGTTAATGGACAAGGACAAAGCGAGTCTCGAGAAGAGAACGAGCCAACGATACAAGAACATCCCCGTGGAAATGCAGAGGGAGTTCGCGACGGTAGGGACTCCCGAAGAAGTTACTAAGCAGGTGGAGTTGTTCAGAGATGCCGGAGTTCAATACCTCATAACGAGCTTCGAGTGGGGCAGAGAGCTTCAAGGCGTAGAACAGTTCGCCAGTGAAGTAATGAGAAAGTTTTAGCAACACTCCGCGTGGCTTGTTCCGCGAACGCGCGAATGCGGTCTGATTCTATTCTATGGCGATGGCCGTGAGGGTGGAGCGTACGCCTTCGAGCCGTCTTATCTTCCATGTAACGATCTGCTTCAGGCTGTCCATCGATTCGGCTTCAACTTTAGCAATCATATCATAGACTCCGTATACCCGATGGCAGTCTTTCACATTCGGAATCTTCCGAACCTCATTGAGCACTCTATCCTCCGCACCAAGTTCAACGTTCAACAGAACATAACATAGCGCCAAGGTGATTCGACCAGGAGCCACCAATCCACGGCGCGAACTAAGAGCTTTTCGCCTTACCACATGGTACAAGCCATCAAGATACGTCCCCATAACTCTAACGGGCAACTTCGCTCGAAGGATAAAATTTCATTCATTATCTCAGTGTACGCGTCAAGTGAGCGGGTACTCGTACTCCATCGCTTTTAGAACTTCAAGAGCGATTTCGCTTCCGAAGTGTTTGCGAACCAGTTCGATGGATAGATCGATGCCCGCGCTGATTCCTGCCGATGTCGCCACTCTGTCCTCCAGCACAAACCTGACACCTTCAACCACCCGGACCCGAGGATGTTTACGCAGCGTTTCGATGGCCGTGTGGTGAGTTGTGGCCTTTCTGCCGGTTAGGATTCCGGCTTCGGCTAGTACTAGGGCCCCTGTGCAAACGCTGGCGATTTCTCTCTCGGCCGCTTGGGCCCTTACGAAGGCTAGGATCTCGTTGTCGTACCGTGCGTGTTCGCGTGCTCCCTTTCCGCCGGGGACGATCAGGAGGTCTACGGAAGGGCAGGTGGCGAAGCTATAGTCCGGTTGAACCTTGAGACCGTAGCGAGCCCGGATGGGATGCCCATCCTTGGAAACGGTAAGGACGGTGAGTGATTCTACGATTCTCGACGTGATTCCGAAGACTTCAAGCGGGCCAACGAAGTCTAGTTCCTCAACTTTGTCAAAGAGTAGAATTCCAACTCGCAGCTTGAAACCTCCAACTCTCTTGCTGAGAGCTACCCGGCGCCCCAAGATTACCGTTTCCAATGACGGCCTACGTTTGATTCTGGTTTCGCGTTAGCGCGGTTATTGTCGTCGCGATTAGGATGAGGAGGCCGCCGAGCCATTGTAAGGAGCTAAGTGCATTTCCAAAGAGCCATACTGAGGCAAGTATGGAGGTGGGCGGTTCCAGGAGGCTGATCAATGAAGCCCTTGAAGGGCCAATTTTCGAGAGGCCGATAAAGAACGCCGTGATGGCGACGATCGTGCAGACAACAGAAATTACGGCCACCCAGAACCAACCCATCAGAGTGAAGTTCAGATGCAACGCACCGCTCAACTCGCCGGTTAATCCGAAGCTGAGCGAAGCCGCACCCATAATGTAGAATGCGGCGACGTCACCTCTCACCCTCCTAAGGAGCTTCGTCCCGCTTAGAATGTAGGTCGTGTACGCTATGGAGGAGCCCAAGGCGAGGATTACGCCGAAACCAAGTGGGCTACCGAACGAATTGGCCACCAGGAGCAGCCCCACAATAGCAATGGTTATGGCTACCGCGAGTCGTCCCGCAATCTTCTCCCACCCTAGAAGGAAGGAGCCAACCGTTACGAATACAGGATAGGTGTACAGGATGAGCGCCACGATCGCGACGGGCGAGTAAAGAAGCGACGTAAAGTAAAATGTGGATTGAAGAAAGTATACCAAAGCGCCGAGAATGACCAAGGCAAGTAGATCCACCGTACTCGGCAGAATCAAGTGTCGACTGGCAGCAAGTATCACGCCCATGATTACGAATGCCGAGAGAAACCTGACAAATAGCAGCTCGTCAACTCCAACTCCCTGAGCATACGCAAGTCGCGCAAAAATCGGCATCAACCCAAACGAAACGGCCG
>Ga0187784_10005176_pt1 | contig 10552 bp, 12 predicted proteins | sample 1015_SJ02_MP15_2_FD_132964 | JGI IMG/M metagenome (GOLD analysis project Ga0187784, IMG submission 132964) | Tropical peat soil microbial communities from peatlands in Department of Meta, Colombia - 1015_SJ02_MP15_20_MG | ecosystem: Environmental > Terrestrial > Soil > Wetlands > Peat | place... | reverse complement strand
GCCGGAGGAGAAGTCGAACCACATCGCCTTCTGGTCATTGACGAAGAACGACGGCGTCTTCTCTTTGTTGAACGGCGACAGTCCTTTCCATTCGCGCCCGGCCTTGCGCAGCTTCACGCGCCGGCCCACGACTTCCGATGCCGGAAGCCGCGCGCGCAGCTCATCGAGAAATTGCGGCGTAAATCGCATGGTGATTCGCTTTCGCTGGAGCGAAAGTAGCGCGAAAGCGGCGCGAAGAAAGGGCGGGCGAATTTAGCCGCAAAAGCAGCGGCGCTTGTCCCGGTTATCCACAGGCGTGTGGGATTAGCGCCGGACTTGACGAATTAACATACGTATGTATATACAAGGTCGTCGAGGTACGGAGAGCCAGGCACGGGACGCAATTTGGGTTGCCAACCTAGCAGCTTCTAAACCGTCATAGCGAATCCTCGACAATGCATTTTGCATTGCAACCTCCTATTGGGGGGCGGATCGCTATGACAGAAGACTTTGAGCGGTTGCTCGCGGGCATTCGCGACTTCGACTGGAATCCTAAGAAGCGCGCAAGAAATCTTCGTGACCATAAGATCGATTTCGAGGACGTGAAAGGGATTTTCGACGGCTACCATATCATCCGTCGATCGGATCGTCATGGCGAAATCAGATACGAAGTATTCGGGTATGTCGACAGCCGCGAAGTCCTCGTCGCATTCACGGTCCGCGCCAGCGTCTGTTGGATCATTTCGGCGCGCAGGGCGTCACGAAAAGAAAGGCGGGAGCTTTACCATCGTCTCGCGGGACGATCGCCGACACGGCAAGACTGATTGGGCCGCCGTCGATGCGCTCACCGATGAGGAGATCGCCGAAGCCGTTCGCAATGATCCTGATGCCGTGCCACTCGACGTCAACTGGTCCAAGGCCGTCCTCGTCATCCCGCCGAAGAAGAAAGCAATCTCAATCCGCGTCGACGAGGACGTGCTGGATTATTTTAAGAAAGAGGGTTCGGGCTATCAGCGGCGCATGAATGCGGCGCTGCGGTCCTACGTGCAGCAGAAGCGTAAGAAACGCGCCTGATTGTCGCGCTGGCGACGGCGTTCATTTCGCCCCATTGCGCGCGGCGAGGCCGATGGCGAACGCGCGGTACAAGCGCGCTACATCGGCTGTTTCGCCGGTCAGGCACCGAAACGCCGCGGCGGCCTGATGCACGACCATGCCGCTGCCGTTGAGCGTGCGCGCGCCCTTGGCGGCGGCGGCTTTGAGGAATTCGGTTTCGGCCGGCGTGTAGATGACGTCGGCCGCCCAATGTGTCGGCTTGATTGCGGCGATGGGAACCGGATTGCCGGGAAATCCGCTCATGCCTGTCTGCGTGGCGTTGACGATGCCGTCGGCCGCGGCAATGTCGCGCTCGAGCTCAGCGGCGAGACGGCAGCGCGCCGCGCCGTAATGCTTTGCCGCATCGGCGGCGAGCGCCTTGGCGCGCGCAAGGTCGAGGTCGTGCAGGACGAGCGTGCCTACGCCAAGGTCCATCAGCGCAAAGGCGACGGCACGGCCGGCACCGCCGGCGCCGATCAGCACCACGGTCCTGCCACGCGCGCGGTCCGCGCCCAGCGCCTCGGTGAAGCTGTTGCGCCAGCCATGGCGGTCGAAATTATAGCCGGTGGTACGGCCATCTTGCGTAATCGCCACCGTGTTGATCGCGCCAACCTGGGCCGCCTCCGGATCGATGGCATCGAGCAGCGGCAAAATATCCTGCTTGAAGGGATAGGTGATGTTGGCGCCGGCAAAGCCCGCCGCTTTGATGGCATCGAGCAGTTGCGGCAGCCGCCGCTCCGGCAGGCGATCGGCGTCGATCAGATGATAGAAGCCGTCGATGCCCGCGGCCGCAAACGCATCGGCGAACAAGGCCGGCGACAGCGAGCCCTGAATATTCCTGCCGATCAGGCCGACTAGCATCCTGCGCTTGGTCACGATGGCCGCGCGGCGTGAACTCAGCCGCCTCCGAGCAGCTTCTTCACCAGCGCGCCGGCCTTGGCGAAATCCATCTGCCCGGAAAAGCGCTGCTTGAGCGCCGCCATGGTGCGGCCCATGTCCTTGAGCGTCGCGGCCTCGAGTTCCTTGATCAGGCCTGATATCGCCTCGGCGGCTTCGAGATCGGACATGCGCTTGGGCATATAGGCGGAGATGATGTCGATCTCGTCGCGCTCCTGGGCGGCAAGCTCGCTGCGGCCGGCCTTCTGGTAGATGTCGAGCGATTCCTGGCGCTGCTTGATCATCTTGCCCATGACGTCGAGGATTTCGGCGTCGTTGAGCGAGGTGCGTTCGGCGCCGCCGGTTTCGCGCTTCAAAATCTCGGCGTTGATCAGGCGCAGCGTCGAGACGCGCCGCGCCTGACCGGATTTCATCGCTTCCTTCAGCGCGTTATTGATGTCGTCGCGCAGCACGGTGTCGGCTCCTCGGATCAAGGGACCAGGGTTGGGGGCAACCAGAACGGCAGTTGCGTCTGTCTATATAATACGCGACTAAGAGGCCATGACCCAGCCGCAAGTTTCCTCCGCCGCCGCGACGGCCGGCATTTGGCATGACGGCAAGCCGACCGCGCTCCTGGTGCTGGCGGATGGCACCGTGCTCGAAGGCATCGGCTTCGGCGCGACCGGCCACGCGGTCGGCGAGGTCTGCTTCAACACGGCGATGACCGGCTATGAGGAAATCCTTACCGATCCGTCCTACGCGGGGCAGATCATCACCTTTACGTTTCCGCATATCGGCAATGTCGGCACCAACGACGAGGACATCGAAACCGTCAACCTCGCGGCGACGCCCGGCACACGCGGCGTGGTGCTGCATGCAGCGATCACTCAGCCGTCGAATTATCGCGCCACGCGTCATCTCGATGCCTGGCTGAAAAATCGCGGCGTCATCGGGCTCGCCGGCATCGACACGCGCGCGCTCACCGCGCGCATCCGCGAACAGGGCATGCCCAATGCGGTGATCGCGCATGAGCCGTCCGGCGAATTCGATCTCGATGCGCTCAAGCGGCAGGCGCGCGAATGGCCCGGCATGATCGGTATGGACCTGGTGCCGATGGTGACGACGGCGCAGCGCTTCACCTGGGACGAAACGCCGTGGCGCTGGGGCGAAGGCTACGGCCGTCTCGATGACGGCAAGTTCGAGGTTGTCGCCATCGATTACGGCATCAAGCGCAACATCCTGCGCCAGCTCGCCGGCAATGCCTGCAAGGTGACGGTGGTGCCAGCGCCGACTTCGGCTGAATCCATTCTGGCGCTCAAACCGGACGGGGTGTTTCTCTCCAACGGCCCGGGTGATCCCGCCGCCACCGGCGAATACGCCGTACCGGTGATCCGCGCGTTGATCGAGAAAGTGCCAACGTTCGGCATCTGCCTCGGCCACCAGATGCTGGCGCGCGCGATCGGCGCCAAGACGGTCAAGATGCATCAGGGCCATCACGGCGCCAATCATCCGGTCAAAGACCTGTTAACCGGCAAGGTCGAAATCACCTCGATGAACCACGGCTTCGCGGTCGACGGCGCGACGCTGCCGGCGAACGCGGTCGAGACGCATGTGTCGCTGTTCGACGGCTCGAATTGCGGGCTCAAGCTCAAGGATCGGCCAGTGTTTTCGGTGCAGTACCACCCGGAGGCGTCGCCCGGCCCGCGCGACAGCCACTACCTGTTCGGCCGCTTTGTCGCGTTGATGGAGGAGTTTCGGGCCAAGAAAACCGTCTAAGTCATCGTCGGTTAGCGTTTCCAAGTCGGCGTGTTGAAGTCAGCGTTTTGTCGCCTGCGCCGTTATAAAATCTCAACCGATGCCGGCGTAGAAGGAGTGGCCCGCCCGCGGCGCCAGCGCACGCCATGCCCAGCAAACGTTCAGCTCCCGCAACTTTTCATTTCGCCGACGATGGGTCGATCCCCAACAATTCCGCGCTGCCGCTCGTGCTGTATCGCGCCGGCATCGATCTGTCCGGTTCGCCCGACCCCGAGCGCCTGATCGAGCAGACATTCGCCGACAACGGTTGGGGCCATATGTGGCGCAACGGCATCTATCCGTACCCGCACTATCATTCGATGATTCACGAGGCGATGGGCATTGCGCGGGGCCGCGCCAAGGTGCGCTTCGGCGGCAAGAAGGGCAACGAGATCGATATCGGCGCGGGCGACGTGGTCATCCTGCCGGCGGGCACCGGGCATCAGCTTATCAGCCAGACTCAAGAGCTTGTGGTGATCGGCGCTTATCCGCCGAGCGGCAAATACAATCTATGCCGCGGCAGCAGGGCCGAGCACGCCAAGGCGGTCACCTCGATCCCGAAAGTGCCGCCGCCCGCGACCGATCCGGTATTCGGCCCCGACGGACCGCTGATCGCGCTCTGGCAAGCGTGAGTTCGGACGCGCGTTCGCTGCAAGAAAGCGTCGCCCTCGAGACGCCATCATGCTAGATTGAATTGCGTTCGAGGGAGGCGTGACAATGAGAGTCTTGTTCGCATTGCTCACCCTGTGTGCCGCTGGAGTCACCAGCGCGTCCGCGCAGGCGCTTCTGTCCGGTGAATATCAGTGCATCCAAAACTGCACCGGACAGCAAATGGTGTTCATCACCCAGAATGGCTGGGACCTCAATCTCGTCAATGAGGCGGGGCAGCCGTCGCGCGCCTGGGTTGATCATCCCGGACACATCTGGGCCGAGCGCTGGAAAGAAGGTGCGATAATCTCCGAGGACGGGTACGCCATCCAGTTCGACGACGGCACGGTGTGGCAGCGTTTCGTCCCAGTGGTGCTGCCGCCGCCGCCTCCTCGTAAACGGCACAGCTGAGGCAGGGCCCGCGAAGTTTCAGGTCTCACTTTAATCCGGCACCGCTCGTAGCGTGTCAGTGTTGCTTGGCGCCTACCGTGTCGGCCATCACGGCGCCGCGCTGGCCGAGCGGTTTCTCATCGCCGATCGTGGAATCCTGGACGGTCTGATGTTCGATCTCGGCGTTGAGTTCGGCGCCGAGCAGCACCACCATCGAGGAGATCCACAGCCACATCATCATGGCGAGCACCGCGCCGAGTGAGCCGTAGGTGGCGTTGTAGGTGTTGAACTTGGCGAGATACCACGAGAACAAATACGAGGCGGCGATCCAAACCACCGAGGCGAACACGCTGCCGACGCTGACCCATTGCCAGCGCGCGGCACGGCGGTTCGGGCCGTAACGGTAAAGAACGGCGAGGCCCAGGAGCAGCACGATTAGCAATGCCGGCCAGCGCGCAATCCGAATGAGTTCGACGGCAGCGCCGCCTAATCCGATCCAGGACAGCGCCACCGGCACGGCGATAACGGCGCCGACCGCCGTCAGGAAGACGGCGAAGCCGCCGAGCGTAAACGCCAGCGCCGCCAGATTGAGCTTGAACAGATTGCGCTTCTCCTGCTGTTCGTAGATGACGTTGAGCGCATCGATCATCGCCTTGACGCCGCCCATGGCGCTCCACAGCGTCACCAGGATGCCGGCCACGACGCCGATGCTGAGCGCGCCGTTGCGCTGCGCGGCGATGCGCGTGGCCTGCTCGTTGAGAATGCCAAGCACGTCACCCGGTACGACGCCCTGCAACAGCGACAAATCCTGACCGATCGTGGCGGCGTTGAAAAAGATTCCGTAGGCCGAAACCAGCGCAGTAATGGCGGGAAAGATGGCGAACAGGATGAAAAAGGCGACGCCGCCGGAGATCGAGAGCAACCGATCCGAATTCATCTCATGATAGGTTCGCCACAAAATGTCCTTCCAGCCGGCCCAGGGGATTTGCAGCGGATGCATGGCGCGGCGGCCGTGTTCCGCGGCGCGGCGGAGCTGAATGTCGAGCGGATCTTCCGAGCTGCGCGGCTCATTGAACGGCCGCTCTTTATTCACGGGCTGCGGCGGCGCGAAGCGTTCCGGCGATTTCAAGGCGGTGTTGGACGGCATGGCCCTAGTCTCTTGCCAAGTCCTACGCCACTCCTGCATGGCCAAAGACAACGTCCGGGACCGGCAAGGGTTGCGCCGCGCGGCGTCGTTCGGGCTATCGCCCGCCGCTGCCTGAAGATTGAGCGTTATCAAAATGAAAATGGCCGCAGGGGCTGCGGCCATCGCGGAGAGGTCAGGGCGGCTCGTCCGCCCCCGGCCGAAGTTCAGGCTGCCGCTGCGGCTTGGCGGCTCGGGCGCGGCTCGGCCACGCGTTCGCTCTTGGATTCGTTCTTGGATTCGCCCTTGGGGCTGCCGAACTGTGCGCGGCTCCAGTTCCAGAGCATCTTGATTTCGGCGGCCGCGCGGCTGCCGGGGTCGTATTCGGTGACGCCAAGACCGGCGGCGATCGCGTCCTGATAGTCCATCCGCGACGCCAGCATCGGCTCTGCGAGCACGCCGAGTTCGGTGAGGCCTTTGGCCGCGTGGCCGGCGCGCGAGCTGCGGTAGGTGACCGGGCACTGATTGAGCACGAAGGCGGCCTTGCGCTTGGCGAGAAAAGCCGTGCGGAAGGTGGATGCCGTTGCTTCCACGTCAAGGCGCGTCGGCCGCGCCGGCAACAGACAAAGGTCGGCGGCTTCGGTGATCAGACGCACCGCCGGGCCATCGGCGCCCGCCGTATCGAAGATGGCGAGCGTGAAGCCGGCGCCGGCGAGTCCGTCGAGAATGGCGCGCAGGCGCGACAGGCGCTCGCGTTCGAGCGGTTCGACCATGATCCGGTTGGGCGCGTGCGCCGCGGCACGGCGTTCGCCCCAGCGCACCAGCGACGCCTGCGGGTCCAGGTCGAGAGCGATCACCCTCTCGCCCGACTGTGCCGCCGCCACCGCCAGCGATGCCGCCAGTGTAGTCTTCCCGGTGCCGCCTTTTTGCGTGAGGAGAACTATCGTGCGCATTAAACTAACCCGTTGGTCCATTGCGACCGTGTTGTGGCCGTGCTCGCGGACAGGGCGAGTCGGCTCAATTGCTGGGATGCCGCGCCGCTGGCGCGGCGGCGATTTGGAATTTCGATGTCGACGGCCAGCGTCGAGACGGTGCTGCCCCGGTCCATCGTAATCTGCACCTTGTCGGGATCGAACACGACATGGCGGGCGATGACCGCCAGGATTTCTTCGCGCAGCACGCCGAGCAGATCGGGCTGGTGGCGCGTTTCACGCTCGTGCGCGAGGAGGATTTGCAGGCGCTCGCGCGCAACCGGCGCCGAGCCCCGGCGAAACATGCTGAGCAGGTTCATGCTGCTTTCCGTCCGAACAGCTTGTTGAAGATGCCGCGGCTTTCCGAAGGAATCTGCATGGGGATTTGTTCGCCTTTGAGACGCTTGGTGGCGTCGAAATAGGCGCGGGCAGGGCCGCTCAATGGCGCGTTGAGCGTCACCGGCGAGCCGACGTTGGAGGCGCGCAGGACTTCCTCGCTCTCGGGAATGATGCCGATGAGCGGGATGGAGAGGATCTCCAGCACGTCGTCGATCGACAGCATCTCGCCGCGCGCCGCGCGCCACGGATGATAGCGGGTGATGAGCAGGTGCTTGTCGACACACTCGCCGCGCTCGGCCTTTTCGGTCTTGGAGTCGAGCAATCCGATGATGCGGTCGGAGTCGCGCACCGACGACACTTCCGGATTGGTGACGATGATTGCGGCGTCGGCGTGCCGCATCGCCAGCGTCGCGCCGCGTTCGATGCCCGCCGGGCTGTCGCACACGATCCAATCGAACTTGGTGCGCAGCTCGGCGATCACCTTGGCGACGCCGTCCTCGGTCAGCGCATCCTTGTCGCGGGTCTGCGAGGCCGGCAGCAGGAAGAGATTCTCCAGCCGCTTGTCCTTGATCAGCGCCTGCGGCAGCTTGGCCACGCCGTTGATGACGTTGATCAGGTCGAACACGACGCGCCGCTCGGCGCCGAGCACCAGATCGAGATTGCGCAGGCCGACGTCGAAATCGATCACCACGACCTTTTCGCCCAAATGGGCGAGCGCGGCGCCGATCGCCGCTGTCGAAGTGGTTTTGCCGACACCTCCCTTACCCGATGTCACGACCAGTACCCGCGCCGATTTCCCCTCGCTCATGTTCACGACCTCTCGTCAGTTCATCGCTGTGATTTTCAGCGTGTTGCCGTCGAGCCACGCCTGAGCCGGACCGCGGCGCAGGCTGGCTTCGATTTCGTCCGCCGTCTTGTAGTGAGGGCCGATGGCCAGAAGCTCGCCCTCGAAACGGTGGCAGAAAATGCGCGCGCGCGAATTGCCGGAGGCGCCCGCCATGGCGAGGCCGCGCAGCGTGCCGTAAATGTGAATGGAGCCGCCGGCGATGATCTCGGCGCCCGAGCCGACCGAGCCCAGCACGGTGACATCGCCTTCGATGTAGACCACCGATTGCCCCGAGCGCACCGGCGAATCGATCAGCAGCGATGCCGGCTCCTGTTTCTGTGGTGGCGGAGCTGGCACAGGCTCGGCGGAGGCCGCGGCCGGTTCAGGGATTTCGATTTCCTGCGCGCCGCGGCCGCCGCGCGAGAGCGGCGGCAGCGCCGGCGTCGCGTCGTGCGGCGCAATGCCCTCGATGCCGAGCACGCGGATGCCGCGCTCGGCGAGATTGGCGGTGAGCTGGGCGATTTCGGGCGGGGTCAGGCCCGACGCCGAAAGGTCGAGCGCGACCGGGTGGCCGGCGAAAAAGCCCTTGGAGCGCTCCAGCGTGGCGTCGAGGTCGGAAAGCCAGTCGGCGATCGGCGGCTGTGGCGTAAAAACGAACGCCATGTAGGACCGGGCGCGAAAGGTTAACGACTGCCGTTGGCAGATGAGGCTCGACAAGGCCGCCTCTCCGATGTGGATGATTCTTAATTGATTAATAATCTGCGGACAGTTGGTTAACGCGGAGTTAACGATTACCTCCGCTTAACGCTTTTTTGACGCTGATTTGATGGGCAGTGTCCGCCGCAAATGCGGCGTCCCCGCCAGCCGCGGCGTCAAAACAAATGATTTCTGTCGTCGCGCGACTCTTAATCCGGCTTGATGCCGGCGTCGCGGATGACCTTGCCGTAGCGGGCGTGGTCGGCGGCGATCATTTTGGCAAATGCGGCGCTGTCGAGATAGGAAAGTTCGTAGCCGAGCGGCGCCATCTTGGCGCGTATGTCGGCCATCTGATCGATCGCCGCGACCTCGCGGCTGATGCGCGCGCTGGCGTCGGGCGGCGTTTTGGCGGGGCCGGCAATGCCGAACCAGACGCTGACATCAAAGCCTGGAACGCCGCTCTCGGCGACCGTCGGCACCTTCGGCAGCAGCGCAACGCGCTGCGCAGAGCCTACGGCGAGCGCCTTCACCTTGCCGGGTTGCACATACTGCATGACCACGTTGGGCGTGGCCCAGATCAGCGGGATCTGGCCGCCGAGGAGATCGTTGAGGGACGGCGCGGTGCCCTTGTAAGGCACTTGGGTGATTTCGATGCTGGCCGCTGCATTGAGCATCAGAGCAGCAAGCGAGTGCGGCGTGCCCATGCCGGGGGTGCCGACGGAGAGCTTGCCCGGGTTAGCCTTGGCGTAGGCGATAAGGCCTTTCATATCGGCGACCGGCGATGAGGGACCGGCGAACAGCACCAGCGGTGTGGTCGCCATCTGGGCCACCGGCGCAAAGCTTTTGACGACGTCGAACGGCACTTTCCGGTGCAGCCACTGCTGCAGCGCCGCCGAGGTTTCAAAGGTCACGAGCGTGTGGCCGTCGGGGGCGGCCTTGGCGACCGAATCGAGGCCCACAAGCCCGCCGGCGCCAGGCCGGTTCTCCACCACCCAAGGCTGCTTGAGCCGCTCCGCGAGCAGCGCGGCAAAGACCCGGGCGATCGTATCAACGCCGCCGCCGGTCGCGATCGGCACCACCAGGGTCACGGGTCGCGTGTCCGACGCCTGCGAAAGCGCCGGAGCCTGCATCGCGGCGATGAGCGAACCGGCCGCCAGGGCCATCGCCGTGGCCGCACGAGCAGCCCGCATGTTTTCCTCCCCGTCGGGTTTTGCCAAAGCCTAACGCGGCGCCGCCCACAGGACAAACCGGCGGCGGTTTCGCGGCGTTGCCGCCGCAGCAATTCTGGTCTAAGCACCCCTCGCGCGGGGCCGAGCCCCGGCGCTGGCGCGCTCTGCGCGCCATTTTCTTGTGTACTCAGGCTTCGTCCCGTCACCCTGAGGTGCGAGCGAAGCGAGCCTCGAAGGGCGACGGCCGCTGCGTTCGAGCAGCATCCTTCGAGGCCCGCGCTGTACGCGCGGGCACCTTCAGGATGACGTAGGTTGGTATGCCCAAGCGGACCGACATTTCCACTGTCCTGATTATCGGCGCCGGCCCGATCGTCATCGGTCAGGCGTGCGAGTTCGATTATTCGGGCACGCAGGCCTGCAAGGCGCTCAAGGCCGAGGGCTACTGGGTCGTCCTGGTCAATTCCAATCCGGCGACGATCATGACCGATCCGGACCTGGCGGACGCGACCTACATTGAGCCGATCACGCCGGAAATCGTCGCCAAGATCATCGCCAAGGAGCGCCACGCCATTGCGGGCGGCTTTGCGCTGCTGCCGACCATGGGCGGGCAGACCGCGCTCAACACCGCGCTGTCGCTGCGGCGGATGGG
>Ga0187784_10005175_pt1 | contig 10553 bp, 11 predicted proteins | sample 1015_SJ02_MP15_2_FD_132964 | JGI IMG/M metagenome (GOLD analysis project Ga0187784, IMG submission 132964) | Tropical peat soil microbial communities from peatlands in Department of Meta, Colombia - 1015_SJ02_MP15_20_MG | ecosystem: Environmental > Terrestrial > Soil > Wetlands > Peat | place... | reverse complement strand
GCGCCGCGCTCGAAGCCGCCATCCCTAATGCCTTAGCGGCGCTGGCGCAACCCAATCCACATCCGCATCCGCGCGAGGCCGCGCGCGACGCCCGAGCCCGGCGGAAGTGGGTCATGTTGCCTACGTCCCCATCCTTCGAGACGCGTCGCAAGCGCGACGCTCCTCAGGATGAGGACGCGGAGCTTAGGCTTCACCTCGTCCTGAGGAGGCCGCGAAGCGGCCGTCTCGAAGGACGAGGTGGAGCCGACCGGTTACGATCTCGGCGCCGCGTTATGGCCCGCGGGGACATTTCGCGCTAGAATGGGCGATCTCGAGGCTCCGGCATGCGCTCTCTTCTTCTCGTGCTCGCCCTTCTCGCTTGGCCGCTTTCCGTCTCGGCCCAAGAGTCGAGCGGCGGCGCCGACGCAGCCGCGATCAGGAGCGTGATCGAGCGGCAGCTCGAGGCCTTCCAGCGCGACGATGCCACCGCCGCCTTCGCCTTCGCCGCCCCCGACATTCAAGCGCGCTTCGGCACGCCCGAGGCGTTCATGGACATGGTGAAGCGCGCCTATCAGCCGGTCTATCGTCCGCGCGAGACGGAGTTCCGCGCCCTCACGACGGGCGAGGCGGGGCCGGTGCAGAAGGTGCTCCTCATAGGCCCGGATGGCCGCCTGGTGTTGGCGCTCTACAGCATGGAGCGCGAGGCGGACGGCAGCTGGCGCATCTCGGGCTGCGTTCTCGTCGAGGCCGAGGAACGCACGAGCTGAGCGCGGGTCGAGGGAGGCCGGCGTGATTGCCTCGTCCGGCTCGATCCGCTTTAATCGCCGCCATGCTGGATGAAGGGAGCCGCCGGTGAGTGGCAGCGAGCGCTTTTCCAAGTCCTTCCCGGTCTCTTGGCAGGAATTGCATCGAGACGCCAAGGCGCTCGCGTGGCGGCTCAACGAGAGCGGGCCGTGGATCGGCGTCGTCGGCATCGCGCGCGGCGGCCTGGTGCCGGCGGTGATCGTCGCGCGCGAGCTCAATTTGCGCCTCATCGCCACCATCTGCGTCGAGAGCTACGCGCACCAGGAGCAGGCCGAGGTGCGCATCCTGAGCGCCCCGCCCGGCGACGGCCGCGGCTGGGTGATCGTCGACGATCTCGTCGACACGGGGGCGACCGCGCGCTTGGTGCGCGAGCTCTTGCCCTTGGCGCATATGGCGACCGTCTATGCCAAGCCCGCCGGTCGCCCGCTCGTCGACACCTTCGTCACCGAGGTGAGCCAGGACACCTGGATCCATTTCCCCTGGGACACCGATCTGCAATACGTCCAGCCGCTTGCCGGCGTGGACCGGCTGCGCTGAGTCCCGGCTCCGCCTTTGAGCGCCCCGCGGCCCTTGCCTCGCCTCGGCTGGCTCCTGCTTGGCGCGGTCTCGCTCTTTTGGGGCACCAATTGGGTCGCCCTCAAGCTCTCGCTCAACGAGATTCCGGTCTGGCAGTACCGCGCCGTCACCACCACCTTCAGCGGCCTGGCCCTCTTGCTTTTCGCCCTCCTCGGCGGCCGCTCCGTGCGCCCGCCGCGCGACATCTGGGGCGCGCTCGCGCTCGGCGCGCTCTTCAACGTGACCGGCTGGCAAGTCTTGATCGCCTTCGGCGTGCAGCTGATCGCCGCCAATCAGGCCGCCGTGCTTGCCTATACCATGCCGATCTGGTCGACGATGTTGAGCGCCGTCTTCTTGCGCGAGCGCGTGACCTTGCGCCTGCTTGCGGCCTTGGCACTCGCCATGGCGGGGGTCGGCGTCCTCTTGGCACCTGCGCTGCATGCGCTCGGAGAATCGCCGCTCGGCATGTTCTTGACCCTCGGCGGTGCTGTCTCCTGGGCGCTCGGCACGCTCGTGCAGAAGCGCGTCGTGTGGCCGATCCCCATTCTTGCCGTTGCCGGCTGGCAGTTCCTGATAGGCGTCGTTCCGATCATCGTCGTGGCCATTGCGAGCGAGCGCTTTGTCATGCAGGACGCCAGCGCGACCGCCCTCTGGGCGCTCGTCTACTCGGTCGCGCTGCCGCTTCTCTTCTGCCAATACGCCTGGTTCAAGGTGGTGAGCCTGTTCCCGGCCTCGGTCGCCTCCCTCGGCACGGTCCTGGTGCCCGTCGTGGGCGTGCTCAGTGGCGCCCTCGTCCTGGGCGAGCCGATCGGCTGGCGCGAGATCGCCGCCCTCCTTTTCGTGCTGGCGGCGCTCATCCTCGTGCTGCTGACGCCGGCACCCGCCAGCACACCCGAAGCGGCACTGCGAAGGCCCTGAGGGCCGCATTTCCCTAACCCCTCGGGGCATCTGCCGCTATGCTGCCGCGCCATGGCGCCCTACCCCGACATTCGCCTGCTCCCCGGCCGCCACAAGCGCGCGCGGCAGGGGCACCCTTGGGTCTACTCGAACGAGATCGCGATCGACGCGGCGGCGAAGGCGTTGCCGGCGGGCTCGCTCGTGCGGCTCTTGGCGGCCGACGGCGAGGCCCTCGGGCTCGCCTTCTTCAACTCGCACAGCCTGCTCGCGGCGCGCATCTTGACGCGCGAGGCGGGCTCAACCGTCGATGCCGGCTTCCTCGCGCGGCGGCTCGAGCGCGCCCTCGCGCTGCGCACGCTCTTGTACCCTGAGCCCTATTATCGCCTCGTCCATGCCGAGGCCGATGGGCTTCCCGGCCTCGTCGTCGATCGCTACGCCGACGCGCTCGTCTGCCAGCTCAACACGGCCGGCATGGAGCGCCTCTCGGGTCCGCTTGTGGAGGCGCTCGACGGCCTGCTCGCGCCGAGCACCATCCTCCTGCGCAACGACAGCTCCGTGCGCGCGCTCGAAGGGCTCGCGAGCGACGTCCGCTTCGCCAAGGGGAGCCTCCCCGGCCCCATCGAGCTCGTCGAGAACGGCACCCGCTTCTTGGCCGACCTCGCGGGCGGCCAGAAGACCGGCTGGTTCTATGACCAGCGGGAAAACCGCGCCTTCGTGGCCTCGCTCGCGCGCGGCAGGCGCGCGGTCGACCTCTATTGCTATAGCGGCGGCTTCGCCGTGCAGGCGGCCCTCGCGGGGGCCGCGTCCGTGCTGGCGATCGACCGCTCGGAGGCGGCCTTGGCACTCGCCCAAGCCGCGGCGCGCCAGAACGGCGTCGCCGAGCGCCTGAGCTTCCGGCGCGGCCACGCGTTCCCCGAGATGGAGCGCCTCGTTGCCGCGGGCGAGCGCTTCGAGCTCGTGATCTGCGATCCGCCCGCCTTCGTCAAATCGAAACGCGAGCTCGCCCAAGGGGCCAAGGGCTACCGCAAGCTGGCGCGGCTCGCCGCGGCACTCGCGGAGCCGGGCGGTTTCGTCTTCCTCGCCTCCTGCTCGCACAATCTTGAGCCCGAGCGTTTCGCCGAGGAGGTGCGCCGCGGCCTGGCGCAAGCCGGACGCACGGGACGCATCTTGCGGAGTGCCGGTGCCGCCCCCGACCATCCCGTGCATCCCTTCCTGCCGGAGTCCGCCTATCTCAAGACGCAGGTGCTGCAGCTCGATTGAGGGCCGCGGGCGGTTCGGCGGCAGCCAGGGACTGCGGCGGACGACGAGGCGGCCGGACTTCCGTAGCGTGAAGACGTGCCCATCCGACGGCTTGCCGTCGGCCAAGTGCGAAAGCAGCCCGCGCACGAGGCGCTCGATTGACGCGATCTGGCGCGCCCGGGTGCCCTGATCGGCTATCAGGCCGAGGCCGCAATGACCTGGGCGCCGCCGAGCGAGGGCGAGAAAATCCGCCCCATTGGCAGTGATGACGAGACGCCGGTGCGAGGCGGCCCAGTCCATCACCCGCTCGTCGGGGGTGGCTCGCGGCAAAACGCCGTCGAGAGGGACCGCGTCCACCCTCACAGCGCCGAGCACCCGCTCCAAATGCGCGACCGCGGTTGGTGTCAGGCAGGCGTCGATGAGCAGGCGGAGCTCCGCCTCACCTCGCCGTTTCGGCGGCCCGCCGCCGCGGGCGGCCGCGTCTCGGGTTGGCCTCGACGTAGAGATAGGCCGCCTCCACCGTTTCCCGGTCGAGATGAGGATAGTCCTCGAGAATGGAGTCGAGCGTATCGCCGCCCTTGAGCCGGGCATGGAGCGTGCGAGCGGGAATCCGCGTCCCTTTGACGACGGGCAGGCCGCCCATTACGGCCCGGTCGGAGACGATGCGCGCGCGCGCCGTCTCGTAAAGCCTCACTTTGCGCACCACGGGCGCGAGAAGCCGCGCCGCGTCGATGGTGACGGCCTCCGTCACGGCGACCGGTCCGCGCGGCAGCCCGCTCTTGCGGAACGCCTTGTAGAGGGCCTTGGGCTCGATCCTGACCTTGCCGAGGCGGTCGACCGCGGCGAAGGTGAGAACCGCCGGCAGGTCGATGCGCCGGCGTCCGTCCCGCGCGCGCGTCAACGCGCGGCGGCCAATCAGTCCGTCGGTAATGGCGTTCTGAATGCGCTGGAGACGCACGCCGGAAAGTGCGGCTGCCTCCCGCGGGGTGTAACGGCGATCTGCCTGCGAAACGGACATTAATCATACTCCCGGAAGTATGAATATGTCTTCGGGCTCGGTCTGTCAAGCCTCCGAGGGCTGCCAGCGGGGCACCCCTTACCCAGCGCGCGCGATGAGCGCCACGCCGAGGGCGATGAGCGCGATGCCCGCGAGCTCGAGCCGGCCGATGCGCTCCTTGAAGATGCGGCGCGAGACGGCGTAGCTGAAAAAGACCTCGACGAGCCCGAGCGTGCGCACGTGCGCCACGGGCTCGAGCGCCATCGCGGTGACCCAGCCGGCCGAGCCGGCGGCCCCCGCGAGACCCGCCGCGAGCGAGAGCCGCCACGCGCGCAACAGGGCGGCGATCACCTCGGGCCGGCGCAGCAGAAGCCAGCCGCCGAGGAGGAGGACCTGAAGTGCGAGTGCGAGGACGAGCACATAGGCCGCCGCCATGAAGAGCGAGCCCGCGTGAAGGGACAAGGCGGCGCCGCGATAGCCCACGGTCGAGATGGCGAAGGCCGCACCCGAGCCGAGCCCGAAAAGGGCCGCGGGCGAGCTCCAGGCGCGCGCCAAGGAGACCGCGCCGGCCGGTCCCGCCTTGAGCGAGATGAGGACGAGCCCGACGGTGACGAGGGCGATGGCGCTCGCCGCGGCGAGCGAGAGGGGATCGCCCAGGAGGATGATCGCGAAGAGGGCGATCTGCACGATCTCCGTCTTGGAGTAGATGACTCCGATGGCGAAATTGCGCTCCTCCATGGTGCGCAGGAGAAGGGCGGTCGCCACCAGCTGGCCGACGGCGCCGACCACCGTCCAGCCGAGCGCGCTCATGCTCGGGGCGGGGAGTGCCAGGTCGAGCCCGCGGTCGAGGAAAAGGAGCCACAGAAGGGCGAAGGGAAGGCCGTAGAGGAAGCGCACCAAGGTGGCGCCGAGCGTGCCGAGCTCCTTGGTGAGGTGGCGCTGGGCGGCGTTCCGGAAAGTCTGGGCGAGTGCTGCCCAGATGGTGATCGGTATCCAGACCCAGCTCATGACGCCTACTGCTTTATTCCGCCATGGCCGGGGTGGCCGCGCGGCTGTCCAGTTAATTTTTCCAGCAAACCACACGAGCCGCCAGCATCGTTCGCACTACCCTAACGCGTCATGACCGGGCCGGCCGCAGGCCGAGTCCCGGTCATCCACGTCTTGAATCCCGAGAAGAAAGGCGTGGGTGGCCGGGACAAGCCCGGCCACGACAATGTGAGGTTGCTCTCAGTGTACGCATCTACGGTCCAAATCCTTTAGTTGGGCGGCTGTAGGCCGGCCGAGAGGTCGGGTCCCGGCCATCCCTGTCTTACTCGTGCATGGTGGCTTAGGTCAGACGAGCCGATCGTAGAGATCATCCCAACCCGGATTCTCTGCGAGGATGAGCCGGACTTTCCAAGCGCGCGGCCAATGCTTGATATTCTTCTCGCGCTGGATTGCCGCTCGAATGTCGTCATGACGCTCGGCGAAAACGAGCCGCTTCAGGCCGTATCGCTTTGTAAAGCCCTCGGCAACACCCTCGCGATGCTCCCAGCTGCGTCGCGCGAGATCGCTGGTCACGCCGACATAGAGCGTGCCATTTGGCCTGTTCGTCAGAATGTAAACCCATCCCCCCGGCATGACCCGGCTCTGCCCAAAAGACATGGATGGTCCGGACGCAGCCCCTTGGCCGGCCCGGCCATGACGACTTGCAAGATCAAACCGCGTGCCTCACGTCCGCGTCCGCAACCGCACATCTCTCGGGCAGCGTGAGGAGGAAGCGGGTCGAGCCGGGGCGGCTCTCCGCCAAGCGAATATCGCCGCCATGGGCGCGCAGGAGCTCGCGCGAGATGGCGAGGCCGAGGCCGGTACCCCCCGGCTTTCCCGTGCCGGCAAAGGCGTGGAACAGCTTGTCGCGCGCGGCAGGCGCAATGCCCTGGCCGTTGTCGGCGATCTCGAGCGCGATGCCGTCCTCGCCGCGCCGGGCCGAGACCGTCACCTTCGTGGCACCGGCCTCATACGCGTTGCGGCCGAGATTGAGAAGCACGCGGAACATCTGGTCCCGGTCGGCGCGGAGCCAGAACTCGCGCGGCACCTCGTTGATCCAGCGGCTGGTCTCGGGCAGCGGCAGGCGGAGCGCGGCACCCACGTCGTCGACGAGGAGGCCCAAGGAGAAGCGCGTCATCGCGACGACCGGCTTCTCCTCGCGCGCGAAGCTGAGCGTGTTGACGCAGAGCGAGATGGCGCGGTCGAGGGAGGCAAGGAGCGTGGGCGTCACGCGCTTGACCGTGGGATCCTTGCTGTCGGCAAGCCGGTCGGAGACAAGCTGCGCGGTCGAGAGGATGTTGCGGAGATCGTGGGTGATCTTGGTGACCGCGGTCCCCAGCTCGGCGAGCCGCGTCTTCTCGTGGAGCGCCACGCGCAGGTCGCTCTGCATGCGCTGAAGCTCGCGCTGGGCGATGCCGATCTCGTCGCGGCGTTGGCTGGGCATGGGGCTCCCGCTCTCGTCCTCGGGTGCGGTGCGGAACTGATGCATCGCCTCGGTGATGCGCCGCATGGGCTGCACGAGGAGCCACTGCAGGCTCAGATAGACGAGCCCGGCGGTGATGAGCGAGATCACGATCGAGAGCGAGAGGATGCGCCAGGCGAAGTCGTACATGGCGCGCCGCATCGGCCCCTCGTCCAGCACGATATCGACGGTGATGCCGGGATTCTTGGGCGAGGGTCCCACCACGCGGAGCACCCGGTTCTGGGCCTGCGCGAGGGTCGAGAACGCATTCGCGATGAGCGAGAAGAGCGTCGCCTTGCGCAGATCGTAGCTCTTGTCGATGACGGGCGGCATGTCGCGGTTCATCACGAGCATGCGCTGGTTGCCGTGCATGTCGAGCGCCACCGAATAGGCGTCGACGTATTGCAGGAGCTCGATCTCGAGCTGGGGGCTCAGCATGTGCGAGGGCGCGGCCTCGAGCGCGAGGGCCGCGATGTGGGCGGCGCCGATCTCCTCCTCGAGATAGTCGAGCCTGAAGCGCGCGATCGACGGCGTGAAGATCAGCACCTCGGCCACCATCACGAACAACACGGTGAATACCAAGAGCTTGGCCGAAAGGCTGTGCCGGAGCTTGGGGAGGCTCGTGTGCGGGTCCGCCATGTCGTCAGAGTATAGCCAAACCGGTGCCGTGTCAGCCGAGGCGCGCGAGGAAACGCACGAGGCGCTTGGTGCGCTCAGCGAAGAGCGAGCGCGTGAAGAAGCTGCCGGCGACGCTCTTGCTGATCTCGCTCAGCGTGGGATAGGGGGCGATGAGCCCGGCGAGCGCGCGCACGCTGAGGCCCCGCGCGATCGCCAGCCCCCACGGCAGGATGAGCTCGCCCGCGTGCGCGCCCACGATGGTGGCCCCGACCACGCGCCCGCGCCGGGTCGTGATCACCTTGGCGAAGCCGTCGATCTCCCGCTCGGTCTGGGCGCGATCGTTCTCCGCGAAGGCCCAGCGCAGGATGCGGACAGTGCCGTGCGCCTCGCGCGCACTACCCTCCTTGAGGCCGGCATGGGCGAGCTCGGGGTCGGTAAAGGTGACCCACGGAATGGCGCGCTCCTCGACCTTGGCGGGCAGGCGAAAAAGCGCGTTGCGCACGACGATAGCGGCGTGATGGCCCGCCATGTGGGTGAACTGGTAGCGCCCGGCGACGTCGCCGAGCGCGTAGATGCGCCTGTTCGTCGTCTTAAGGCGCCGGTCGACGGTGATCCCCTTCTCTGTGAAGGCGACGCCCGCCGCCTCGAGCCCGAGCCCCGCCACATTGGCGCTCCTGCCGGTGGCGACGAGAAGATGCGAGCCCATGAGCGTCTCCTTCTCGCCGTCCCGCTTGATCGTCGCCGCGATGCCGTCGCCCGCACGCGCGAGTGCGCGGATTCGGGTGCCCTCGTAAAGGGCGACACCGTCGCGGCGCAAGGCTTGGCGAACGACCTCCGCCGCCTCGGCGTCGTCATTGCCGAGAATGGCGAGGAGCTCGACGACGCTCACCTTGGCGCCGAGGCGGGCGAAGGCCTGGGCGAGCTCGACCCCGATCGGCCCGCCGCCGATGACGATGAGATGCTCGGGCCTGGCCGTGAGCTCGAACACGGTCTCGTTGGTGAGGTAGGGCACTTGAGCGAGCCCCTCGAGCGGCGGGATCGCGGGCGAGGAGCCGGTCGCGATCACGAAGCGCCGCGCGCGGATGCGCGTGCCGTCCGCGACAAGGGTGTCGGGGCCGACGAAGCGGCCCTCGGCGCGGATCACCTTGCAGCCGAGGCCCTCGAAGCGCTCTTGCGAATCGTGCGGCGCGATCGCGGCGATGACGCGCTCGACATGCGCGTGGACGCGGGCGAAGTCGATCCGAGGCTCGCCCAAGTCGATGCCGAAGTCGCCTCCCGTACGGGCAAGGGCCGCCCGCTTCGCCGCCGCGATCAGCGATTTCGAGGGGACGCAGCCGTAATTGAGGCAGTCGCCCCCCATGCGACCGCGCTCGACGAGGGCAACCCGGCGCCCGAGCAGAGCCGCGGCGGCAGCAACCAAGAGGCCGCCCGAGCCGGCGCCCACGACGCAGATGTCGACCTCGAGTGCCTCGCCCATATGCCTTCCTTGCCGGCCGCCCGCTTCTCCGCCCTCAGCGCTTCTGCGCCTTGAACGCCTTGTAGGCGACCGGCGTCAAGGCGAGCACCGCGAGCCCGACGAGCGCCAGCAGCACCTGGCCGTGGAAGAGGACGTCGAAGTCGGGCTTGCGGCCTGCATCCAGCACCCCGCCCAGGCCGCTGCCGACAAGCGCGAAAACGAAGGTCCCGGGGATGATGCCGAGGAAAGTGCCGAGGACGTAGGTGCCGAGCGGGACATTGAGGAAGGCCGGCACCAGATTGACGAGCCAGAAGGGGAAGAGCGGCACCAGGCGGAGCACGAGAAGATAGCTGAGCGCGTTCTCGCGGAAGCCCGCCTCCGTCCTGTGCAGGAACGGTCCGGCCCTGGCCGCGAGCACGGCGCCGAGCGTGGTGCGCGCGACGAGGAAGAGGAGCGTTGCCCCAAGCGTGGCGCCGATGACCACGTAGACGGTGCCGAGATAGGGCCCGAAGAGAAAGCCGCCGAGCACGGTCGTCACCGCGCCGCCCGGAAGCGAGAAGGCCGCGATCGCGGCGTAAGCGACCATGTAGACGAGCGGGGCGAGCAGCCTGTGCGCCACCACGAACTGCATGAGCTCGCCGCGGTACGAGCGCAGCATGTCGAAGCTCACGTAGCGTTGCCAGCCCAGCGCGAAGAAGAGCACGAGCCCGGCAATGAGCAGGCCGAGCGGCAGCCAGCGCCTGACTTGGAACGGGCTCTCGCTCGGGACTGGCTCGCTGCCGCTCGTGGAGTGCGTCATCATCATGCGGAACCGCTTTCGGGCCCCTCTACTCCGCTCTGTGCTGGGTTGCTGCTAGCACCGCAGGGCGTGCGTCTGCGAATCACCTTCGCGTGAGAGGGCGGCCCGCTTCCGCGACAAGCGGCCCTGGGCCGGCGGCGGAAATCCCTCGGAGCGGCAATCGCTTGCGGTTGACAGCGCGCGCCTTAGCCCCTATACAGCCGGCCAATTTCGACGGAGGATGCACGTGAAGCGAACCTATCAGCCCAGCCGTCTCGTCCGCAAGCGCCGCCACGGCTTCCGGGCGCGGATGAAGACGGTCGGCGGGCGCAACGTGCTTGCCGCGCGCCGCGCCAAGGGGCGCAAGCGTCTGTCCGCCTAAGGCGATGGCTCGGTCGCTCGGGCGCTTGACACGGCGCCCGGAATTCTTGCGGGTCGCCGCCTCCCGGCAGCGATGGGTCGCGCCGGGCCTTATCCTCCAGGCCTACAAGCGCAAGGCCGCTGACCCCGAGAAGGGCCCGGCGGACGCGGTGCGGCTCGGCCTCACCGCGAGCCGCAAGGTGGGGAGCGCGGTCGAGCGCAATCGCGCGCGACGCCGCCTGCGCGAGGCCGCCCGATGCCTGCTGCCCGCCGCGGCCGAGCCCGGCTACGACCTCGTCCTCGTCGCGCGCGCGGCGACCTTGAGAAGGCCCTTCGCCGCGCTCGTCGAGGATCTGAGGACGGCCTTGGAGCGCCTCAATGT
>Ga0187784_10005174_pt1 | contig 10553 bp, 9 predicted proteins | sample 1015_SJ02_MP15_2_FD_132964 | JGI IMG/M metagenome (GOLD analysis project Ga0187784, IMG submission 132964) | Tropical peat soil microbial communities from peatlands in Department of Meta, Colombia - 1015_SJ02_MP15_20_MG | ecosystem: Environmental > Terrestrial > Soil > Wetlands > Peat | place... | reverse complement strand
CGGCTGTTCCTTGTAGACCAGAAGGACGTTTGCTTCGCCTCCATCGAGGACGGCGTCATCACGGTGGTAACCACCAGCGGCATGGAGGGGCAGTCGAACTGCCGCACGCTGGAGGAGTTGCTGGACTCGCTCGATCCCAACCTTTTTTGGCGCGCTCACCGCTCCTTCCTGGTGAACATCAACCGCATCAAGGAAGTCGTACCCTGGTTCAAGAGTTCCTACCAGTTGCGCATGGACGACCGCAAGCAGACGGAAGTTCCCGTCAGCCGGGCCCAGACCAAGCGCCTGAGGGAATTGTTTAGGCTATAACGGCATTCATGAAAGCCTGCGTTTACGTCACGCTTAAGAAAACGGTCCTTGATCCCCAGGGCAAGACCATCCAGGGCGCGCTTCGCAAAATGGGCTACAAGGAGGTGGGGGATGTCCGTCAAGGCAAGTTCTTCGAGATTACCCTCGATGGCGGCCTGGACCGGGCGGCAGCCGAAGCCGAGATCACCCGCATCGCACGCGAGGTGCTCACTAACCCGGTGATCGAGGAATTTCGCTATTCCCTCGAAGAGTAATGCAGCCTATCGGTTTTTCCGCACCGAAGTGGTTGTTTTGCCTATCTACATTTGTAAGGACTTGCCGGATAATGGTTGCATCCTAGATATGCGCGGTTTCTGTGGGACGCTAACCACCATCCCCCGGAAGGAGTAGTGTGCTGTGTGCGGCATTGTCGGATACGTTGGTAAGAAGCGGGTAGTGCCCGTCATCCTGGACGGACTGAAGCGGCTGGAATATCGCGGCTATGACTCCGCCGGCATTGCCGTGGCGGGCAACGGCGACGGCCTGCAAGTCCGCCGCGCCGAGGGCAAGCTGCGTAACCTGGAGGAAGCTATCCGGCTAAGCCCGCTGGACGGCACCTACGGTATTGGCCACACCCGCTGGGCCACGCACGGGCGTCCCACAGAGGAGAATGCCCATCCCCACCGCGATTGCACCGGCAAGATCGTGGTCGTGCACAACGGTATCATTGAGAATTATCTGTCACTCAAGAAGCGGCTCATCGAGGAGAAACACAAGTTCTCCACCGAGACCGATACCGAGATCATCGCCCATCTGATCGAAAAGCATCATTCCGCCACCAGCAATGGCCGGCCGGTGCCTCTGGAGGAAGCCGTCCGCAAGACGGTGAAGGAACTCAGCGGAGTGTTTGCGCTGGCCGTGATCGCCGTGGATGAGCCCAACAAGATTGTGGCTGCACGCAATGGTCCGCCGGCGGTGATCGGACTGGGCAAAGACGAGTACTTCGTCGCCTCCGACGTGCCGGCGATCCTCTATCACACCCGCGACCTTTTCTTCCTTGCCGACGGCGACTTGGCTGTGATCACACCCTCCGGAGTGCAGCTTACCGATTTCGACGGTCGGCCGGTGGCGCGGCAGGTGCAGCACATCACCTGGGACCCCATCATGGCGGAAAAGGGCGGCTTCAAGCATTTCATGCTCAAGGAAATCTATGAGCAGCCGCGCGCCGTCCGCGACACTACCCTGGGCCGCGTCTCTCTTGACTCCGGCAAGGTCTTCCTCGACGAAATGGAGATTACCGAGGCCGAATTCTGCAACCTGGCCAAGATCAACATCGCCGCCTGTGGTACCAGTTGGCATGCCGCGCTGGCCGGCAAGTTCATGATCGAGAAGCTGGCACGGATACCGGTGGAGGTGGATTACGCTAGTGAGTTCCGCTATCGCGATCCCATCACCTCGCCGTCGACCCTGACCATGCTCATCACCCAGTCGGGCGAGACTGCCGACACCATCGCTGCCCAGCGCGAAGCCAAGGCCAAGAGCTCCAAAACCCTGGCCATCTGCAACGTGGTCGGCTCCATGGTCACGCGCGAGGCCGCAGGAACGATCTATACCCACGCCGGACCGGAAATTGGCGTGGCCTCCACCAAGGCATTCACCGCGCAACTGACAGCGCTGTTCTTGTTCGCTGTTTACCTGGGCCGGCAGCGCGAGATGCTCAATCCCGACCAGGCCAAGTGCCTGCTCAGCGAACTCACCTGCGTCCCCGGTAAGCTGGAATCGATCCTAGGTCACGACGAGGTCTGTGAGGACCTGGCCAAGGAGTACGCACGCGCGCAGGACTTCCTGTTCCTCGCCCGTGGGATTCATTATCCGATCGCTCTCGAAGGCGCGCTGAAGCTGAAGGAAATCTCCTACATCCACGCCGAGGGCTATCCCGCCGGCGAGATGAAGCACGGCCCCAACGCCCTGATCGATGAAAACTTGCCAGTGGTAGTTCTGGCGGCCTGCGATCGCAACAATCCCGAGTCGATGCTGCGTTACGAGAAGACCATGTCCAACATCAAGGAGGTCAAGGCGCGTTCCGGCAAGGTGATCGCCGTGGCGACGGAGGGCGACGAGGAGATCCGTGAGGAAGTGGACCGCGTGCTCTACGTTCCGCCCACCCCGGAGCTGCTGCTGCCCATTCTGGAGATCGTGCCGCTGCAATTGCTGGCTTACCATATCGCGGTACGTCGCGGATGCGACGTCGACCAGCCCCGCAACCTTGCCAAGTCGGTAACGGTCGAGTAGAAGGCCCAATCACCACAAATCTTGAGGGTGCCCTATCTTTGCGTCTCTCGGTTTTCGAGACGCAAGGGTGGGGATTTTCAGGACACCCACCCTTGGCAAAACCGGCCAAGGGTGGGGCACCCGCAGCCGATGTCTTCCACAACTCCCTGCAACCAATTGATATCCCGCCACATCTATATCCTTGACAATAAGTCACTCAAGTCGTAACTTATCAGGATTACAGCACTTATTAGTGCAGGGGGTTCAAATGTCAAAGATTATCGGTATTGACCTAGGTACCACGAACTCGGTGGTAGCCGTCATGGAAGGCGGTGAGCCTAAGGTCATTCCCAACGAGGAAGGCGGCCGCACCACGCCCTCGGTCGTGGCTTTCACCAAGACCGGGGAACGGCTGGTCGGCCAGGTGGCCAAGCGGCAGGCCATCACCAATCCGGAAAACACTGTTTATTCCATCAAGCGCTTTATGGGGCGGCGGTTCAACGAGGTCACGGAAGAAATGAAGATGGTCCCCTACAGGGTGGAGAACGAGGGCGACCACGTGGCAGTCATCGCTCAGGGTAAGAAGTACACCCCGCCTGAGATTTCAGCGATGATCCTGCAGAAGCTCAAGAAAGCGGCGGAAGACTATCTGGGCGAAAAGGTGACCGAAGCGGTCATCACCGTGCCGGCGTACTTCAACGATGCGCAGCGGCAGGCCACCAAGGACGCCGGACGTATCGCGGGGCTGGATGTAAAGCGAATCATCAACGAGCCCACGGCGGCTTCGCTGGCCTACGGTCTCGACAAGAAGAAGGACGAGACCATCGCCGTCTACGACTTCGGCGGCGGCACCTTCGATATTTCGATTCTCGAAGTCGGCGAAGGCGTCATCGAAGTCAAGGCCACCAATGGTGACACCCACCTCGGCGGCGACAACATCGACAACCGCATTGTCGACTGGCTGATCGACGAATTCAAGAAGGATGAGGGCCTCGACCTGCGCGCCAAGGGCAACGAGATGGCGCTGCAGCGTCTGCGCGACGCGGCCGAGCGCGCCAAGATCGAGCTCTCCACCACCATGGAGACGGAGATCAACCTGCCCTTCATCACCGCGGACGCCAGCGGACCCAAGCACCTGGTGAAGAAGCTGACCCGGGCGAAGCTCGAATCGATGGTGGAAGACATCATCCAGCGCTCGGTGGGGCCGTGCCGGCAGTGCTTGAAGGACGCCGGCATCGACGCCAGCAAGATCGACGAAGTCGTTCTGGTGGGCGGACAGACGCGCATGCCGCGTATCCAGGCGCTGGTCCGCGAGCTGTTCGGCAAGGAGCCGCATAAGGGCGTCAACCCGGACGAAGTAGTCGCGGTCGGAGCGGCGATTCAGGGCGGCGTGCTCAAGGGCGAGGTCAAGGACCTGCTGCTGCTCGACGTTACCCCGTTGACGCTTTCCATCGAGACGCTGGGTGGCGTGGCGACGCAGATGATTCCGCGCAACACCACGATTCCTACGCGCAAGACGGAGACGTTTTCCACCGCGGCTGACAGCCAGACTTCGGTCGAGGTGCACGTGATGCAGGGCGAACGGCCCATGGCGCGCGACAATCGCACCCTGGGCAAGTTCCACCTGACGGGCATTCCGCCGGCGCCGCGCGGTGTGCCGCAGATCGAGGTGACCTTCGACATCGACGCCAACGGCATTCTCAACGTCACGGCCAAGGACATGGCCACGGGCAAGGACCAGAAGATTACGATTACTTCCTCGTCCGGCCTGTCCAAAGATGAGGTCGACCGCATGGCCAAGGACGCCGATGCCCACGCCGACGAGGACAAGAAGCGGCGCGAGGAGATCGAATCGAAGAACCAACTCGATTCCATGGTCTACAGCGTGGAGAAGATGCTGCGCGAGCACGGTGACAAGATCTCGGGCTCCGAGCGTGGCGATGTCGAGAGTGCTCTGGCCGACGCCAAGAAGGCGCTGGAAGGCGGCGACAAGTCGGCCATGGACAAGGTCCGCGAGAAGCTGACCAACGCCTCACACAAGCTGGCTGAGGCCATGTACCGCGCCGCGCAACCGGCAGGGGCGCAGCCTGAAGCTCAGCCGGGTCCGGAAGCTGAAGCGGGCGCTCCTCGCGGCGGCAACGGCGAAGCCAAGAAAGACGGCGGCGTGATCGACGCCGAGTATGTGGATGTAGAGGACAAGAAATAAGTCGTCGGTCGTCGGCCAGGTGACGGCGAGCGGCAAGTTCGCTAGTGGCCGACGACCGAAAGCCGACGACCGAAGGCACGGATCGGGGGTGAACAGATGACTTGCAGTCAATTGCAGTACTTGCAGCAGAACTTCGCTGCGCTGTTGGCTGCCTCGGACCAACAGGAGGAATTGGAGCGGCTGGGCATCGCACTCGCACATGACAAAGAGGCGGTAAAGGCCTTCCGCGAGGAGTTGCAGAAACGACTTACGGCGGCGGGCGCCATGCTAGGCGCCCACGTACATCAGCACGGCTGCGCGAATTGATGTAGCGCTGCCGCGTCGGCGGCTGTCCCGGCGAGCGTCCCGCTCCGCCGGGGTGGCGGCAAGATGCCGCCACGACAGCCGGCTAGAAGCCGGCGTTACAAATTTAGGACAATGCCCACTGCAACCAAGGATTACTACGCCGCGCTCGGGGTGAAGAAAACGGCCTCCACCGAGGACATCCGCAAAGCCTTTCGCAAGCTGGCCAGAAAGTACCACCCCGATGTCAATCCTGGCGACAAGGCCGCGGAAGAGAAGTTCAAGCAAATCTCGGAAGCCAACGACGTACTGAGCGATCCCAAGAAGCGCAAGATCTACGACCAGGTCGGCTTCTATTCCGACAACATCGATCCCGCCACCGCCGAGGCCTACGCGCGCGGCGGAGGCACGGGATTCGGCGCGGGCGGCTTCGGCGGTCCGGGCAGCACGCAGGGCCAGGGCGTGCCGTTCGATTTTGGAGGCTTCGATTTTTCGGACGCCGGTGAAGCGGCCGCGGGTCGCGGCGGCAGCTTTCGTGACATTTTCTCCAATATCTTCGGCGGCGGAGGTCGTGGCGGTCACGGCGTCGAGGCCGAGCAGCCCGAGCCCGGCACCGACCTCGAATACCAGGTCAAGGTCGGCTTCTGGGACGCAATCAAGGGCACAGTGATGCGCCTGAACATCGCTCGCCGCGACGTCTGCTCGAACTGCCACGGGCGCGGATTCATCGAAAGCGCCGGCACCTGTCCGCAGTGCGGCGGCAAGGGACAGATCACCCAGACCGCAGGCCGCATGAAGTTCAACGTGCAGTGTCCGCGCTGCCACGGCACGGGCAAGAACGTGAGCGTCTGCAGCGTGTGCGGTGGTGAGGGCACGGTGGAACGTACGGAGCCGCTCGAGGTGCGCATCAAGGCAGGGACGCGCGATGGCCAGCGCATCCGCATCGCCGGTAAGGGAAATGCCGGCACTATGGGTGCGCCTGCGGGCGATCTTTACATCATCGTGCGCACGGGAGAGCATCCGGTCTTCCGTCGTGATGGCGACGACGTCCATGTCACCGTGCCGATCACCGTGAGCGAGGCCGCGCTGGGTGCGAAAGTGGAAGTCCCGACCATCGACGGCCGCTCGCTATTGCGCATCCCTCCCGGCACCGAGAGCGGACAAAAGCTGCGACTGCGCGAGAAGGGCGTGCCCTCGGCTACGCACGAGGGCGCTCGTGGCGACGAGATTGTCGAGGTCAAGATTGTGGCGCCATTCCCCAAAGACGAGCGCGCGCGAGAAATTCTGCGCGAATACGCCAAGCTGAACCCTGAGAATCCGAGGGCGGAGTTGTGGAGCAAGGTATGAGAGGAGCAGTCAGCACTCAGCCATCAGCACTCAGCCAAATCGTGGCGAAGTTGCTGAATGCTGAGTGCTGACCGCTGAGTGCTGAATGGCAAAGCGAAAATCAAAGGGCGCTTACATGATCTCGGCGGTAGCCGAAATGTACGGCATCCATCCGCAGACGCTGCGGCTCTACGAACGCGAAGGGCTGCTGAAGCCGTCGCGCACCGAGGGCAACACCCGCCTCTACACCGACGAAGACCTGCAGCGGCTCGAATTCATTCTGTCACTGGCACGCGACCTGGGCGTGAACATTGCCGGCATCGCCATTATTCTTCAGATGCGCGAGCGCATGGAAGCCATGCAGAAGGACATGCAGGAGTTCTTTACCTACATCCAGAAAGAGATGCTGGCGCGCTCGCAGGAGGTAGACGCCTCCCGTGGCGCCATCATCCCGATCAGGCGGACGGTCGAGTCTCCGGGCACAGCGCGAGAGCGCAAGCGGTAATACCGCTCCTTCTCGACAGGTGTACTATTGTCAGCCGCTGATGCTGCCCTTCAAGCTCATCTATAGCGACGCGTACTTTCTACCTATCGGGGAACATGTTTTCCCGGCGGAGAAGTATCGCCTCATTCAAGAGCAATTGCTGCGTAGCGGCGTTGCCGCGCCTGACGACTTTCTCACCCCTCAGCCAGCGCGGGATGCCGATATCCTGCTGGCGCACACGCCCGCGTGGGTCACCAAATTGCGGAACGGCACCATCTCCCCGCGCGAAGAGCTGATGCTCGAGGTCCCATACTCAGCGGAACTGGTGCGCGCCTTCTGGCTGGCTGCGGGCGGCTCGATCTTGGCGGCGCAGTGCGCGCTGCGCGACCGCGTGGGCATCAGCATTGGCGGCGGGTTCCATCATGCTTTCGCCGACCACGGCGAAGGTTTCTGCATGATCAATGACATCGCCATCGCCATCCGCAAGCTGCAGCACGAGGGCTCGATCGTGCGCGCCATGACCGTCGACTGTGACGTTCACCAGGGCAACGGCACCGCCGCCATCTTTGCCGCCGGCAATGGCGCCGCCGCTTTCAGCTTCGGTGGCATGGGCGCGCGCGACTTTGCCGGCTTCGACAGCGACGTCTTCACCATCTCGCTGCACCAGGAAAACAATTACCCGGCGTTCAAGCCGCCGTCGTCCATCGACGTCAACCTGGCGGATGGTGTCGGCGATGCGGAATATCTGACGCAGTTGGACAAGGCGCTCAGCGCCGGCCTCTGCCAGTTCGATCCACAACTGCTCTGCTATGTCGCCGGCGCCGATCCCTACCGCGAAGACCAGCTCGGGGGCTTGTCCCTCACTATCGAAGGCTTGAAGAAGCGGGATGAGCTGGTCTATCGCGCTGCCAAAGCCCGCGGCATCCCGGTGATGGTGACCCTGGCCGGCGGCTACGCCCAGCAGGTGGAGGACACGGTTGCCATCCACTGCAATACGGTCACGGCGGCCAACGAGGTTTATTCGATCTAGGCCTGCTCGGTTACGCCCAGGAGCCCACTGATAAAATGGACATTTAGTAGAGACGCAGCATGCTGCGTCTCTACTCTGGACTGAACTGACAACCGGCGACTGACCACTGGCAACTGTTTTTATGTTTGAGAGTCTTTCCGACAAGCTACAACGCGCGTTCAAGAATCTGCGCGGACAGGGGACGCTCAACGAAGCGAACGTTGACGAAGCCCTGCGCGAAATTCGCCTGGCCATGCTCGAGGCCGACGTCAACTTCAAGGTCGTCAAGGAGCTGATCGAGCGCATCCGCGCCAAAGCGCTGGGCCAGGAAGTTCTGACCGCGCTCTCGCCCGCCGAGCAGGTGGTAAAGATCGTGCGCGACGAGATGGTTGAGGTCCTCGGCCGCGACACGGCAAAGTTTCGCTTTGCCTCGAATCCACCGACAGTCGTGCTGATGGCCGGACTGCAAGGTTCGGGCAAGACCACCACCTCCGGCAAGCTGGCGCATTGGCTGAAGAACGGCGGGCATCGTCCGCTGCTGGTTTCGGTGGACGTCTATCGTCCGGCGGCACGCGAGCAGTTGAAGATCGTGGCCCAGGCGATCAAGGCACATCTTTATGAGGGCCAGGTCGGCGAGGCCAACACCGCGACCGTCGAGCGGCTGGCCAAGGAAGCGCGGCGCGAAGCGGTCAACACCGGCTGCGATGTGCTCATCGTCGATACAGCCGGTCGCCTGCACATCGACGAGCAGCTTATGGAAGAGATGCAATCGCTCAAACGCCTGCTGGCACCTCAGGAGATTCTGTTCGTCGCCGACGCCATGACCGGCCAGGACGCCATCCGCTCGGCCGATGAGTTCCACAAGAAGCTGACGCTCACCGGCGTCGTTCTCACCAAGATGGACGGCGACGCGCGCGGCGGCGCCGCGCTTTCCATCCGCAGCGTCACCGGCCAGCCCATCAAGTTCATCGGCATCGGCGAGAAATATGATGCGATCGAGCTCTTCCATCCCGACCGCATCGTCGGGCGCATCCTGGGCATGGGCGACATCCTCTCGCTCATCGAAAAGGCCGAGCAACAGCTCGACAAGAAGAAGCAGGAAGAGTTCGCGCGTAAGGCGCTTTCCGGCGATGGATTCTCACTCGAAGATTTCCGCGATCAATTGCGGCAGGTGAAGAAGCTCGGTTCGATGCAATCCATCATTGGGATGCTGCCCAGGGTCGGCCCGTTCGCCGGGCTGGACAAGGCGGCCGACAAAGTGGATGAGAGCCAACTGGTGCGCGTGGAGGCCATCATCAGCTCCATGACGCCGCACGAACGCGACCACCACGAGGTGATCAATGGCAGCCGGCGCAAGCGCATCGCGCGCGGCTCCGGGACCACTGTGCAGGAGGTCAACCAGCTCCTACGCCAGTACGCCCAGATGAAAAAGATGTTCAAACAGATGGGCAAGGCCAGCTTCGGCCGGAGGCTGGCCGGGATGAAGCTGCCGGGGATATAGCAGATTCGCCGCCTGCGCGTTGCGCCGTCGGTACGTCCCTCGCTATACTGGAAGCCAGTCTTTCCGGACGAGGAGAGCCGTCTTCAGCAGTAGTGACCCAAGTCAGGCCAAGGCCCAAAGGGACCCCGGCGACACGCGCGCAACGGGGTGCGTAGTATCGCTTTTTGATGCAGCGGCGCAAAGCCTGTTCGCGACGCTTCTGCCCTCTGATTGTCGTCTCTGCCGAGCTCCCCTGACCCGCATTTCGCGACTCCCCGTTTGTGATGCTTGCCTCAGCCGCATCGAGCCCATCCAAGGGCGGGTGTGTGGCCTTTGTGGAGAACGAATCTTCACGCAGCACGCAGAAGCGCAGCCCATCTGCGGTGAGTGCCGCACCGCTGCTCCGTCGTTTGCGCGGGCGATGGCTTATGGCAGCTATGACGGCGGCTTGCGCGAGTTGATCCACCTATTGAAGTACGGCCGGGTGCGTCCCGCTGCTGACGTCCTGGGACGCATGCTCGCCGAAGTGATCCATAGGTTTGGAAGCGAATTCCTGTCCGCGGTTGTGGCACCGGTGCCGTTGCACGCCGGCAAGCTGCGCCAGCGCGGTTTCAACCAGGCGGAAGAGATCGCGCGCGTGGCCTTGAAAAACCTGAACCGCCGCGAGCTGAAGTTTGCTGCTGGCGTGCTAAACCGCAGGCGCGCGACCGAGAGCCAGACCGGGCTGAGCGACCACCAGCGTCAGCAGAACGTGCGCGGGGCGTTTGCAGTGGCCTCGCCGGACGGGATCGCGGGCAAGGACGTGCTCCTCATCGACGACGTATTTACCACCGGCGCCACCGTGACTGAGTGCGCGCGGGTGTTGCGCCGCGCGGGAGCGGCCCGCGTCTTCGTGGCTACGGTGGCGCGGGTGCTCAAGGCCGAGGCAACTTGGGCCATACCGGAGGAGATCGAAGAACCGAAGACTTTGCAAGCTTATGCATAGGCACGATCCCAATCCGGGGCGCATGGGCGGGCTGCAGCCCGTGGTGCTGCACGAGGCCGGCAACGGGCACAATCCCATGCACGCGCCGGTGCTGGTGCTGAACGCTTCCTACGAGCCCATCAACGTGTGCGCCGCGCGGCGCGCCATCGTGCTGGTGCTCAAGGGCGTGGCCATGACCGAAGAGGAGAACGGACATTTCCTGCACTCGGCGCGGCTGGCCAT
>Ga0187784_10005173_pt1 | contig 10554 bp, 7 predicted proteins | sample 1015_SJ02_MP15_2_FD_132964 | JGI IMG/M metagenome (GOLD analysis project Ga0187784, IMG submission 132964) | Tropical peat soil microbial communities from peatlands in Department of Meta, Colombia - 1015_SJ02_MP15_20_MG | ecosystem: Environmental > Terrestrial > Soil > Wetlands > Peat | place... | reverse complement strand
TCATCTACGCGATCAACTGGATGAACGTGGGAGCGATCTTCTTCCTGATGGGGCCCGATGTCGGCGCTGGGGTATCCGGCCTGGGGACCCTCTCGGCCGCATTCTATCTGGGGATTGGCGTGATGCAGGTCCCCGGCGGAATACTGGTCGCGAAATGGGGACCCAAGAAGGTGTCAGTGATCGGGGTGTTCCTTGCCTCGACTTCCGCGCTCGGCACGTCTGTGATGAGCACCATCCCCGAGATCGCGCTCCTGCGTTTCCTGGTCGGGGCAGGCATGGCCTTCGTGTTCGCCCCCGGTGTTGTCATAGTTGCGAGACTGCTTCGGGGTGGGAAGTCTGGCCTGGGGGTAGGGCTGTACAATTCCGCCTACGACGTGGGAGGCGCGCTCGCACTCTTCGGATGGGTGGTCGTCGCCGAGGTCACGGGGTGGAGGCTGAGCCTCGCCATAAGCGGGGGGCTCGGCCTGCTCTCGGGCGTGCTAACCCTTCTCCTTGTGCCAAGGGATCGGGGGAACCTTGTCTCCAGCGTAGGCAGGGGGCCCCTGCTGACGATAATCAGGGACAGACAGCTGATCATGGTCGGGCTGGGGATGCTCGGATTCGACATGAGCAACTCGATCGTCTCCGGTTTCATGATCTACTACCTGTTGAGCATCAGCGCCGCGACGGCGACCGTCGCTGGCCTGGTGGCTTCGCTTGTGACAATCGTCCCCATCTTCACCTCGCTGTTGGCAGGGAGGGTCTACGACTCGATACAGAGGCACAGGGTCACCATGGCTCTCGGGGTCCTAGGGAGCGCCCTCGCCCTCGCCATCGGGGCCTACCCGTCGCTCTACGCGGCAGTGGCGTGCTCTGTGCTATCGGGGGTCGTGTGCGGAATCGGCTACACCTTCGGGTTCGCGGGCGCCAGGGACCTGCACCGGGCGGGGAAGGAGTACGAGGGGTTGGCGATCGCCTGGGTCAACAGCATCCATCTGACCGGGTCTGTGATTCCGCCGATCCTGTTTTCGTTCGTTGTTGAACGGTTGGGGTACTCTCAGGGGTGGCTCTGGAGCGCTGTGGTGACTCTTCTGTTCCTGGGCCCTGTCCTGCTCATGATCGAACACTGGCGCCGCTAAAGCGGGGTGGCGATTATCTCGTCTCCCTTCTTGACGTTCACTTCGAGTCCGGCCAGGCCGATCTCCTTTATCTCCGGGACTGGAATTCCCAGTTCCTCGATCTTGGACCTGTGCCGTGTTATGGCCTGCATCCACGCCTCCGACCTGTCTTCGACCTTGGGGACGCCCAGGCCCGATTTTGCGGCAATCTCCTCGAGCTTCTGGTCGTACTCAAAGAAGTCCATGGGAAGCTTCCAGAAATCTTCCATGGGCCTGAACAGGAGCGGGGAGAGATAGATGAAGCCGTGCTTGAGCTGCCTTGAGATCATTGACTTTTCGTCGCTTGACATCTTCTCCGCCAGCCTCTCGAGCATGGCAAGGGTCCCCGTGAGGTGGCGGGACTCGTCCCTCGTTATGTTACGGAACGCGGTCGAGTAGACCCTGTTGGCAGAGCGCTCCCCCACTTCCCTGAATATGAGTTGTGCGCCTATCTCTGCGAAGAAGAAGCTGGAGAAGATCAGCTCCAGGGGGTATTTCCCCCACGCCTGGTTGAAGGCGCTCCAGTACCTCTGCCCGTTGGCGTAGAGCGCCATTATGTTCGCGTGAGCCTTCTCCTCCAGGGTGGACTTTGGCTTGAACCTGTAGGGGAAGTTGGGGCAGACGCGGGAGCAGGCGCGCCTGCACACTTCGTCGTGCCTGCACTCGTCGAAAGCGACGGCAGAGAGGAACTTCTTGGTAGGGTCCTCAAAATTGTGAGTCGCCGCCTGAACCGCTGCCGCGCCGAAGGCGCCTATCCCTGACTTCTCGAACAGCGCGAGCTTGGAGAGCCAGTATGCCTGGGCGACGGCTTCGTCGGGTGAAAAGTTCTTCGAATCGCATTCTTCCCAGGGGAGTTCGACGGGGCTCCAGTTCTGGGGGAACCAGAGCTCGTAGGTCTTCAGGAGAGTCTCGGACACCACGTCCCAGTTACCTGGGAAGACGTTTCCCTCGTCCTTTTCGTCCATTCAGAACACCAGGGTTCCTGGCCCCTCGGAGCCCAACAAGATTGAGCCTTGGGAAGGGACCGCTGGGAAAGGGAATTGATTCAACGGGGAATTGGTACTCAGAGGGATCACGTGCTCGTGGACGAGGAATTGCCTGAGACAACCACTATCGTCCCCCTCATTGTGGACGGGTGAATCGAGCAGTAGAAGTGGTAGACACCCGTCGCGTTCAGGGTCACTTCGAAGGTGTTCCCCTTCGAGAGGAGAGGGGAGCTTTTCACTGCAACGGAGGGAGAACAGAGCACCCCTCCCCCAACGGGGCACACGACCACGGTGTGATCAATCGAGTCATGGTTCGTCCACTGGACCGTGTTGTTGACCCCCAACACCACTGTGATGTTGTCTGGGCTGAAGTTGAGGGCGGCCGCGTTTAGCGGCATCTCGACGCAGGTGGTCCCCTGAGCACACGAAGTGCTCCCCAGCACGAGGGCGGGCTGGAGTGGCACCGCAAGGGCAGCCCCCACCCCTACCAGGACTACGGCCATGACTCCCGCCAATAGCAGCAGGATCCTCTTGGGCGAATACTCCTCTTCGCTAGTTTCCAACCGCGTTCACCCCAGGGATGCCACCACTGATATGAGAAGTCCCGCAAGGAACATTATCGGGATGATGATCATCACAATTACCGAACCGGGCTCGTCCTTGAGGTCCATGTAGAAGAGCACTATGCCGGCTGCCTGGCTTAGAGCGAAGATGATGACGACGGTGGTGGCGGTAAAGACGTTCGGGATGTTTTCTGCGGCGTAGACTTCGGTTACCAATGCCAGGATCGTGTACAACCAGACGCCCGCAAGAACCTGTGGTCTCACACACCATCACCTCAGAGAAGGTAGAAGAGCGGGAAGATGAAACACCAGACGATGTCAACGAAGGCCCAGTAAAGACCGAAGTTTTCTATCGCCCCGTGGCTGTCCTTGGTGTAGGCGCCCGACAACGTTTTCTTCATCAAGTACACCATGACGATCAGCCCTGCGGTGACGTGGGCACCGTGGAGCCCCACAAGGAAGTAGTAGGTGCTGGCCACAAGTTGGTAGAGCGGGTTCGGGGAGGTCAGAGTGAACCCGGCGGAGGCGAGGTCCGTCCACTCTGAGATCTTTATCCCCATGAATATAGAGCCGAGGACAAAGGTAACCATGAGCCAGAGGAGGAGCCCCCGCTGGTTCCCCTTCTTGATAGAATAGACCGCCATGGCCATCGTGAACCCGCTGCTCAGGAGAATTATCGTGTTCGCAGTGCCCAGGGGGATGTTGTGTATGGTAGACGGCAGGGGCCAGCCGACGACTGCCTCGCGGATGAAGAGGTAGGCTCCAATCAGGGTCCCGAACAGGATGACTTCAGACGACAGGAAGACCCACATACCAAGCTTGACTTTGGGGAGGGCGCTGAAGGGGAACCTCTCTTCTCCCTCGTCCGGAACGGAGAATTTCTCCTTGATGTCGTCCTTCGCCCAAGAGAAGAGGGTGTACAACACGAGGAAGGCACCCACCACCATGGCCCCCACACCGGCGGCGGAGGGGTAGAATGGGACTCCGAAGAAGAACAGGGTCGCTCCGAGCCCCAGAGCGAATGGCCTGATACTGGTGTGGCCCCCGTGGCCCTCCCCTGAGCCGGAAGAGACACCGCTGACTTCGGGAGTGGAATTGGTCAGTTGCCCGATCCATCCACCTCGGGGAGCGACCTCCCCCACCGCGGGCGTCCTCTCCTCCGCATCGGACTTCCATTCAAGGTCGCTGGACCCCCACGGATTCGGTCCGGAGGGGGTCCCCCTGAACCATGTGTGGACGACGTTGTAGGCGAGGAGGACCTGAGCGAATATGAATATGAACGCCCCTACCGTCGCGATCTCGTTCAATATTCCAAGGTCCCCGGCGTTCGGGTAAGTGAAGATCCGCCTCGGCATGTCTGAGAGGAGCATCATGGGCGCGTACAGGACGTTGAAGCCGATGAACGAGATGACGAAGTGCGCCCTGCCAATCGCCTCTTTGTACATTCTCCCCGTCATGCGCGGAAGCCAATAGTAGATTGCGGCGATCAGACCGAAGATCGTGGCCCCCACCATGACGTAGTGGAAGTGTGAGACCACGAAGTACGAACCGTTGAACTCCCTGTCGAGCACCGGAGACGAGAGAAAGACCCCCGTGAGCCCCCCGATGATGAAGAGGACCACCGCCCCTAGAACGAAGAGGAAGGGAGTCTTGAACTGGATCCGTCCTCTCACGAGCGACAGGACGAAAGCGATTATGATGATGCCGAAAGGAATCGAGATCGCTTCCGTCGAAACGTCGAAAGTGTCCTGGAGCGTTACGGGGATGCCCGTGAGGAACATGTGGTGCATCCAGACGCCGAAGCTCAGGGGGAGAACGACGAGGGCCGTGGAGATCAGTATCCAGTTCCTCCCCGCGATGGGCCTACCCGTGAAGGAAGGGATTATGTCCGTGATTACGCCCAACGCTGGCAGAAGGACGATATAGACCTCCGGGTGCCCGAAGAACCAGAAGAGGTCGTCCCATAGTATCGATGGGTCGATACCGGGGACGCTCAGGATGGCAGGGCTGGTGAAGAAGGAGGTACCGATTATCCTGTCAGAGACGTTCAGCGCGAAGGCTGCGATGAGTGTTGGAAAGGCGTAGAGCATGGCCACCGTGGTGAAGAGCGCGAACCACGTGAACATGGGGAGCTTGGTGAATCCCATCCCCTTCGTTCGCATCCAGAGGATGGAGGTGATTATGTTGACGCTGCCAAGGGTCACCGACACGGCCAGGAGGAGGAGGCCCACGTAGACAAGAGTCGGCCCGGGGCCGGGCTGGAACGAGGGGCTGGAAAGCGGCTGGTAGGTGGTCCAACCGGAGGCAGCAGCCCCGCCTGGAACGAAGAAGCTCGAAATCGCGAGGATGCCCCCGCTCAGGAAGAGCCAGTAGCTCAGGGCGTTGAGCCTGGGGAATGCCAGGTCCTTCGCCCCTATCTGCAGGGGGACGAGGTAGTTGAAGAATGCCACGGCCAGTGGAGAAAGGAACCAGAAGATCATTATGAGCCCGTGCATGGTGACAGCCTGGTCGTAGTAGATGGCGGACAGGAAGTTGTTGTCGGGGACCGAAAGCTGGACCCTCATCAGGAGGGCAAGGGCGCCCCCTGCCATCCCGAAGTAAAGGGACGTGAAGAGGTAGAGAAGTCCGATGTCCTTGTGGTTCGTGGTTGTTATCCATCGTCTCAACCACTCTGTCGCTCCCATCTGGCTCACCCTGAACCCATGAAATTATTCCAGGCCGTGTCGTTCAACACTATCAGGTTGGCAATCATGAACGCGTGCCCTACCCCGCAGAGCTGGTAGCAGCGTATGGCGTCACCGTAGAAGCCCGGATCCGGAACCTCGAACCAGAGCTGATTCACCTTCCCAGGAATGGCGTCCTCCTTGACCGCGAGCATCGCGATTCCGAACTCGTGGTAGACGTCTCTGCTTGTAATGTTCAGGATGATGACCTGCCCAGCGGGAACGGTCAGATTGTCGACGGCGAAGTGACCGTTGGGGTAGGTGAAGTTCCACCCCCACTGGAACCCTGTGACCATTATGGTGACTGCGTTCGGGTTGTTCGGGATCTCGATGTTTGTCTCGGCTGCAAAGCTCTGGTACCCTGCGGCCGCGAGAGCGGATCCCATTATCAGGATGACTGCGACGACCACCCACAGGCTCTCCGGTCCCTTGGACGCCGGAGGCGCCCCCTCCCTCGCCCTGTACTTCACAGCGAAAAAGAGGAGAAGACCGATAACGAATCCGCCTGCGATGATCGCAGAAACCACGTACCAGGATAGCAGAAAATCATACGTAGCCGTAGTCGGAGGAACGGTGAGAGAACCCGTATACATTAGGGCGCGCTATTTGCGGGCGCACTAATATCCGGTTATAAGCTTTGATGGACTACTCCTTTCCTCCGACAAATATGCGTGTATCCGGGCAGTTCCGCATATAGCGCTTATTTATTGTGCTTATCGAGGCGGATTTGTGGTGGGGTGGCGGAGCGGTTACGCGTACGCCTGCAGTGGCTGCTGCCGGTGAGCGTATTTACAGGGGTTCGAGTCCCCTCCCCACCTCTAAGGTGCAAATGACGCGGTGCTAGACGAACAGTGCGTACAGCACTATGGCCGAAATGAACACGATTGAAATCGTGTTCAGGACCTTGATCAGGGAATTGATCGCCGGGCCTGCGGTGTCCTTGAATGGGTCCCCGACCGTGTCCCCCATGACGGCCGCCTGATGCGCTGGAGATCTCTTCCCTCCCAGCTGTCCGGTCTCGATCCATTTCTTCGCGTTGTCCCAGGCCGCACCGCTGTTGGTCATAAGATAAGCCATGAAGACTCCGGATACTACACTTCCGATGAGCAGGCCCCCGAGAGCTATCGGTCCCAGAAGGAAACCAACCACTAACGGGGTTATCACAGCCAGAGCCGCCGGGGCCACCAGCTCACGGATAGCCGCCTGGGTGCTGATGCTCACGCACTTCGCGTAGTCGGGTTTGGCAGTCCCCTCCATGATGCCCGGAATCTCCTTGAACTGGCGACGTACTTCGAGGACCATCTTGAAGGCCGCCCTCTGGACCGCGCCGATGAGGAAGCTCGAGAAGAAGAACGGAAGGAGGCCCCCGATGAAGAGGCCGACAACGAGAACAGGGTTTGACAGGGAGAAGTTGAGGGTCGTGACCCCGTTTACAGTTATCAGGTCCTTCGAGTAGGTCTGGAGGAGGTTCGTGTGGCTTGGGCTGGTGATGATGTTGGTCACCTCGTTCTGGAATGCCATGAAGATGGACACCGCTGCCAGTGCCGCCGACATCACCGCGAATGCTTTCGTGGTGGCCTTGGTCGTGTTTCCGACCGCATCCAGCTCGTCAGTCACCTTCCTTACCGACTCGTCAAGGCCGGCCATCTCCACTATGCCGTTTGCATTATCGGTGATGGGCCCGAAGGAGTCGATCGACATCACTATTCCAGTGAGCGAAAGCATTGACATGGTCGCTATGGCGGTGCTGTAGACCCCCATTAGGACACTGCCGTCAGAACCCACGTAGCCGAGATAGTACGAGGACAGGATGCCGACGACGAGAACAAGGGCTGAGGGCGCGGTGCTCCGGAGGCCCGTCGCGTAGCCGGCGAGGAAGTTCGTCGCTGCGCCCGTGTTGCTCGATTCCGCGATCTGCCTTACAGGGCCGTAGTTGTACGATGTGAAATAGTTCGCGACGTTCTCTATCACAACGACAATAATGATACCTATGACCGCGCTGGCCAGGAAATAGTAGCCGAGCGCCGCGTTGCCGAACAGGGACTGGCCGAACACAAAGTCCAGAACTATCGCGATGGCTGCAGCGATGATCAGGGCGATGTTGAGCGCCCCCAGAGGGTTCGACTTTAGTGAAGATCGGATGTAGAACCCACCGATGATTGCCCCGACAATCCCTGCGGCTCCCAGCATCAACGGGTAGAGAAGGAGCTGGTTTGTGCCAATCAGGGAGACGATGTCCGCCGGGATGCTTGACGCAGGCGCGCCGTTGTTCCAGATCAGAGCGCCAAGGATCATCGCTGCTATGGCCGTGACGACGTAGGACTCGTAGACGTCCGCTCCCATGCCTGCGCAGTCTCCCACGTTGTCCCCCACGTTGTCTGCTATCACAGCAGGGTTCCGGGGGTCGTCCTCAGGGATGCCCGCCTCGACCTTACCTACTAGGTCAGCGCCGACGTCGGCGGCCTTGGTGTATATCCCTCCCGAAACCCTCATGAACATAGCGATCAGGGACGCACCGAAGCCGAGCCCCGCCAGAGTCGCAGGATCCTTCACTATGGTCCCGCCGAAGATGAGATAGAAGACGGTGAGGCCGAGGAGATCGAACCCGACCACCGTCATCCCCATGACCCCTCCGCCCCTAAAGGAAAGCGTCAGGGCCCTGCCGAGCCCCGTCTTTGCGGCCTCTGCGGTCCTTGAACTGGTGCGGACCGTCACCGCCATCCCGATGTAACCTGCCAGCGCCGAGAGGGTCGCCCCGATGGCGAATCCAGCAGCGGTCGCGCCCCCTGTGCTGTTAGGATAATCTATCAGGCCGAAGATCAGAAGTACAATAACGACGGCGATGGGCGCGATCACCCTGTATTCGCGGCTGAGGAAGGCACCCGCCCCCTCCTTTACGGCGTCGGATATCGCCACCATCTTCTCGGTGCCGCGGTTCTGGCGCCGGAGGTACGACCATAGGACTGCTGCATAGACCAGGGCGACAAGCGCGAGGCCAAGGGCCACGTAGCCATAATCTAGGGCCAAGCGATGAGGCGCGTCGAATTTGGGCTTATTAGCATTCTCCCGAAGGGAAGTCTAATCGGGCAGCCCGCCCCGCTTCGTGAGGACATAGGAGACGATGAAGGGGAGAACTGTCGTGACTTCGGCGTAGATACTGGCCTGCTTCGCATTCTCTTTGACCTTCCCCCACGATATGGCCTCCCGGAGATGGGCCCCGCTGAGCGAGCCGTCGAACTCTGAAGCCGTCGTGATGTAGCAGGCCCAGTCGAGCCCTCCACGAAATAGATTCCACCAGATGACGTGGTGCTTCGAAATCCCGCCTCCCAGAACAAGGGCGCCTGTCTCCTTTGACTCTGAGGTTATGTCGGATAGCCGCCTCTCGTCCCCGATGAGGTCTACTCTGAAATCCCGATGGCTCTCGGCGAACAGCCAGATTTGACTCCCGACTGCCCCGTCCGTTATCCCGGGGACGAAGACCGGAACGTGCTTTTTCTGGGCCCAGTAGAGCAAGGACTTGGCCGACCCCAGATCCTTCCCTATCTCGGCGCTGAGCTCTTCGGTGGTCACCGACCTGATGCCTTTGGCGTACAAATTAGTCAGGATGGACTGCATCCGCTTCTCGATGAGCGGGCCGTAGTTGTCAAGAGGGACAAGCACGTTTCCAAGGCGATGGTAGCCAGCACGCAGGAGTCTTGCATCGTCCATATCGAAGCTCCCCTCATAGTAATCTGCGAGGGTCCGGGAGATGTCGTGGTCAAGGGTGCCGCAGGTTGTCACTATCGCGTCCACCATCCCGGCCCTGACCATGTCGATTATCACCCCCCTTGTCCCGGTCGCCATTATCGCAGCCGGGAAAGAGAGGAATTTTGTGCACCCTTCGCGACCGCACATGGAAGCGAGTGTGTCTGCGACGTCGAAGAGATTCTTTGCCATGAACCCGCCCCCCCGACCCATCCCCTCGACCATCGAGGCGATGTCCTTCGACGGAGGAGCATGAAAATCCCGGACTTTCAGAAGCCCTGGGATACGTCTCAAGTGGGCCGCCTGAGCCCCGTTGTGCGTTTTTAACCATTCGGGGCCGACAGTTTCGAAGAGCGGTCTCTCCCCCTGAGTACAAACGGCTCCCTCCCGGTCAATCCTCGTACTACATCGGCAATGATTCTGCCGCATCTGGGAGATGAACACGAAGCAATTCCATCCAGTGTATGCAGTCCCTCGATTTGGAAACATGCTGCCCCGAGTGCCGCGTCCCATTCGTCGATGGAACCGACGAAATGGTCTGTCCGAAGTGTGGGCGCGTAGGATCGAAGTGGTGTGAAGACCCCTCCCCCTCGAGGCTTGCGGAGCATCGCATAGCTGGGAAACCGCAACTGGGGAGTTTTATGGGAACGATGCGAATCACGCCACAGGAAAGGGCGTCAAAGGGAGTCGCGGGGTCCAATTCAAGGTACGAGTACCTGAAGGCGCTTTCCGACTTCGCGGGCAGGGACGACGGGCCCTCTGAGGCGTGCGATAGGATAATCTTCAGGGTTGGCGAGAAGCTCTTCCTCCCAAGGGTGGCGTTGGACGAAGCGTCGGCAGTGGCAAGGACGGTGCTCTCGTCTGACCGACGCCATCGTAGAGTCACCCTTGCCGCCCTCTCAGCGTTCTCGCTGGTCACAGCCTGTAGACTGGAGGGCGTCACTTCTGTGAGCGTGAGAGAGATAATCTCAGCACACGCGGCTCTCGGCAGACGAGTGAACACTTCATCCTTCATTCAGCTTGCGCTCGAATCGCCAATCAAAATCGTGCCCCGAAGGCCAGAGGACTACATCTCTCGGGTGCTTGCACGCATGTCCTCCAACCGGCGGCTGGCCGAGAAACTGAGGTCTGAAGGTGCATCTCAGACGAGCTACTTCAACGCGCTGCGGGAAACCGCGAAGGAACTCCTCTCGGCGGCGAGGCCCGACGAGTTGAGCGGCAGACGCCCCTGCACCCTGGCCGCAGCAGCAATCTACTCCGCAGAAATCGAACTCGCGTCCAGAGAGTCGAGAGGCAAGAGGCTGACCCAGAAGCTCTTGGCCGAGTGCGGGGATGCCGCAGAGTATACAATCAGGGAGCAGTGCGCTTGCATTTTCACCCCGATTGCGACTTCATTTATCGC
>Ga0187784_10005172_pt1 | contig 10554 bp, 10 predicted proteins | sample 1015_SJ02_MP15_2_FD_132964 | JGI IMG/M metagenome (GOLD analysis project Ga0187784, IMG submission 132964) | Tropical peat soil microbial communities from peatlands in Department of Meta, Colombia - 1015_SJ02_MP15_20_MG | ecosystem: Environmental > Terrestrial > Soil > Wetlands > Peat | place... | reverse complement strand
GTCTTTGGCGTCTAGGAAATCTTCCGACCATGGCCTGCCCGCGCACTCGGGGCATTCGTCGATCGTGTTGCCAACGGCGAAACAGTGATAGCAGGTTCCTTCGGAGCTGGCGCCAGGGAACTTGTTACATGTCTTGCAGGTTTTGAAGAACTCGCGTTCGAGCGCTCGGTGCTCGCCCCATAGTTCGCGCTCACAGATGATGCACATAACGTCCTCCTGACTGCTGATCTCTTGCGCGCGGCGGGGTTTCTTCAGCCGTTAATATAACCCCATCGGCTTCTTCCATGTTCTCCGAATGAGAGTCGATACCGCTTTATTGCAGGCATCTGTCCCAAAACGGAAAGGGGCCGATCTGATTTCCCGTGAAAATACTCCCCCGCCACAGACAGCTGCGGTACCCTAGCAGGTGTAGCGGCGTGGCTGCAAGGGGATGGAATGATGGAACTGAGGCAGAACACGAGTGTTGCTGTGATCGTGAAGCGCGGCTGGGTCAACAGCGGCGGTGTCAGGATGTTTGTCCGTGAGGGACAAGAGATCCCCAAACAGTCGGACAGCCACGTCATTCTGGCAAGAGTCTCGGACGGTGGAGATGAGAGGGGCTTGTGGGTCGAGCTCAATAGAGGGCAGCGCGAAGCTGATCCGAGCGTTCGCCTTATGGGCATTATGATTCCTTGGTCTGAAGTACTCGGCGTGGTGATCCACGAGGATTTGTCCCCAAAGGCTTGGGCGAGTGCCAGGGAGCTCGGTTTTGTTACGGGCTGCGGCGAGCTGGCGGAGTAGGGGTGGCGAGGGGAGTTCTAATGAAATGGGTGGTGGTCACATCACTATTCTTCGGTAGCGCCTTTCTCATGGGTTGCTCAGGGAGGTTGTCCCGATCCGAAGCAGGGGAGATCATCCGCCGGCACTACCAAGCCGGGGACTGGTATGGCCCAGAGGTGGTCACGCACATCGGCAAAATATCGGGGTACTGCTCTGAGTCGGCCCGCCAGAGCGGCACGGCCGCCGGTTCCGACGAAATGGCTGACTCGGTGGATGGATACGCATTGTTGCAGCGAATCGGTGCGGTGACAGTTGAGAAAATCGGTGAGCCCTTCGTTTACGACTTCCAGCTGACCGAACTCGGCAGGCAAGCTGCGGGGGAACCGTACGCCGAAGACAAGTTCGAGTCTACCTGCGTCCGCTGGCAAGTGAATCTCGCGGTGGCGAGGTGGGACAGGGTCGAGGTCACCGGAATTGCGCAGGAGGGTGTGTCCGCCGAGGTCGAGGCGTACCTTTGTCGCAAGCCGACAGCGTTCGGAGAGAAGTTTCTTGGGCTGCCGGAGAAGGAGCGTGAATTCCTGCTGGAGAACGGCTTCGATCTAGGCTATCGGCAGCCCGATGGCGACTACTGCATCCAGGAGGAAGTAGCGTTCCGGAAATACGATGACGGTTGGCGGATCAAGTGATTGAAGGGCTAGGCGGTTTCCGGGGCCGAACAGGGGCGTCCGACCCGCATTGTCAAAAGGTAAAAGGAAAAGGCCGATCATGTTTCCATGATCGGCCTTTATTTAATGTCGGCAACGACCTACGCTCCCACACACTTGACGCGTGCAGTACCATCGGCCCGGCGGGGCTTAACCTGAGGCGTTTAGCAGGCGTCAATGAGCCGCCGTCAGGCGGCGACTGGGAGCCTGCTGCCGAAGTCCTGAGCGAAGCGAAGGATCTCTTTCCAATTTGCAGTTGAACAGCTCAAGCGTGACGAAGCATCTGTCGAGCGTGCTACGCACCTCGGCTAGTGCCTGACGAACCTGCTCTGCCTGATAATCGAACTCGCCGCCGTGCGCTGCGTCATTCCGCATCTTTGCCAGCGCCTCCAGGCGCTTGGCCTCGAACTCGTTGAGGACTTGTACGTCCGGAGCCTTCAATTTGGTTATGGCCGACGTCAGCGTGTCCTTTGGACCGACCTCCAGTCCGATAGCTCTGGCATGCGTCTTCAGGCTCTCTTCGAGGGCTGCCCCCATGAGAACGGCCGCTGCCCGCTGATACCCCCTTTGCTCAACAGATAGTCCGCTTCGTCGAGGATGCCGTCAAACACTGCCGCCGAAACCGACAAGTGATATTCGACAGCCAAACCAAGAGAATACTCAACCCTCGCCGACTTCAACACAGCCAATGCCGCTCCGAGATTTACGCTCCCTGACGCGCTCAGGGGCACGCATCTTTCAAACAGAACCGCGAATCGGTTGGTGGATATCGACAACTTGTCGAGCAGATTCAAGCAACTCGTGATCCACAGCGAGAAAGGGGCCGCATTCTTAAGAGATGCGTTCCCCCTCTTTTCGTAGTCACTGAGTAGGCGCTCGCCCTCCCCAATGAGATCGTCGAGCCGTTGCTGGATTAGCTGATTTCCGATCGCCATCGCCGCGGCACCTATCACTTGCCCACGTGAAGTACGTCATATTGCCGCAAACCACGTTCCTGTAGTCTTAAACGTTGGATCATCTCGAAACAAAGGAAAGTTCTTATGAAATTACTGGTAATTGGAGCGGGCATGATGGGTTCGGCGGCGGCCTACGATATGGCGCGCCAGGATGCGGTGAGCGCGGTCACTCTAGCCGACAACAACTTGAAACTCGCCAAGGAAGTCGCGGCGCGGGTGAACCGCCTCACCGGCGACAAGAAAGTGCGCGCGGCGTTGCTGGACGCTTCCAAAGAAAAGGACGCGGTCCGGCTGATGAAAGGCCACGACGGCGCGCTGTCGGCCGTCCCCTACTTTTTGAACCTCGCCTTGGCCAAGGCGGCGATTGCATCCGGATGCCATTTTGCCGATCTAGGTGGCAACAACACCGTGGTCCGGCAGGAACTGGCGCTGGCAAAACAAGCGGAAAAGAAAGGCGTGGGGCTGGCTCCCGATTGCGGGCTTTCGCCGGGCATGGCGTCGATTCTAGGCGGCGAACTGGTGCGCAGGCTGGGCGGGCGCGCCGACGCGCTCCGGCTCTACGTGGGCGGCCTGCCGGAAAAACCCACGCCGCCGTTCCATTACCAACTGGTGTTTTCCGTCGAGGGGCTGATCAATGAGTTTGTGGAGCCGGCGCGCATTTTGCGGAAGGGCAAACTCACCATCATTGAGCCCCTCACTGAGCCGGAAGAATTCCACATGCACGGATTCCCGCCGCTGGTGGCCTTTCACACCTCCGGCGGCACCTCGACCCTGCCGGAAAGCTTTGAAGGGAAAGTGGGCGAGTGCTTTGAGAAGACGCTGCGTTATCCCGGTCACTATGATTTGCTGTGCGAGTTGAAAGAGCTGGGCCTGTTTTCCAGCGAAACGATGCAGATCGGCGATGCCCAGGTCTCGCCACGGGCGGTCATATCCAAGATCCTCGAACGCAAGTTCGCGGGGAAGGCTCCGGATGTCACGATTCTGCGGATCGAAGCCCACGAGTCTGTTAAAGCTCCCGGTTTGCGCGGCCTGCTGGGCGGAAAGCTCGAGGGGCGCGTGGCCACTTTCAGCTTGGTGGACCACTACGATCCCAAGACCGACATGAGCTCCATGATGCGCACCACCGCATTCCCGGCCTCGGTGGTGCTGCAGATGATGTGCTCCGGCGCGGTGGAAAAGCACGAAGCCGTGCTGCAGGAGCGGGACGTGCCGGCAGAAATGTTCCTGGAAGAGATGGAGCGCCGCAACATAAAAATCGAGTACCGCATGGAGTAGCCGTAGCAGCTTGAACTCGACCTCGCGGACAAACCCTGGCAAGGCTCAGGGCATCGGCGACACACAGGATCCTGTACCTGCGTCCCGGTGCCCCCTTTTTGCCCGACGCGTCAAGCTGACCGACCCAGTTCGGGTTGAGCGTTATGGGCGCCTATCGACGGCTGTGACTGCCCACGCCATGACTAAGGACTGGAGCACCCCGGTAGACGCCAGCCTTCCCCCGGAAGCTAAGCCAGCCGAACTCAGCGGCCTCCGGGCCGCCCCTGGCGGACGGCCCGGAGAAGCCGAAACCCACTTACGGCGTAACCTCGAATACCGTGCCGCAGCCGTAATTGCCGCAGTAGACGCTGTTGTAATTGGTGCCACCCTGTTGGGTGGTGCCGTACAAGTTTCCGGCAGAGTCAAACACCAGGCCGTCGAAGGGCCATATCCCGTCCTTCCCCTTCCCAAACCTGTGCAGGATCGTGTCCGTCCACTTGCCGCTCCTACCGGGCGTCAGTTTGAACACAGTACCGGAACCGTCGCCGCCTTGCGACGTTGTGCCGTACAAGTCGCCAGCGGCGTCGAAAATCACGCCGGCGGCAGGGAGGGAATTGCCGTCCTTCCCAAAGCTGTGCAGCACCTTCTCCGTCCACTTGCCATTTGTGCCGGGTGTCAGCTCGAAGACGGTGCCGCAGCAACTGGCGCCTCCGAAGACGGTTGTGCTGTAGAAATTCCCCGCCGAGTCCAATGTCAGGCCGGCTTCAGGGATGGCCCCGTCCTTGGCCTTGCCAAAGCGGTGCACCACCGTTTCGGTCCAGCCGTTCGCGCCAGGTGTCAACTCGAAGACCGTACCACACCCGTAGCCCAAGCAACCCGTGCCCGGGCCAGCAGTGGTTGTGCCGAACAAGTTTCCCGCACCGTCAAAGACCAGCCCGGCCCAAGGCCAGTAGCCGTCCTTGCCGTCGTTGGTGAAGTTGTGCAGGATGGTCTCCGTCCACTGGCCGTTCGTGCCGGGAGTCAGCTCGAAGACGGTACCGCAACCATCGTGGCAGCTGTACGGCCACTCGCCGCCAGCGGAGGTTGTGCCGTACAAGTCGCCAGCGGCGTCAAAGATGAGGCCGGCGGAGGGCGTGGCGCCGTCATTGTTGGTCGAGCCGAAGCTATACAGTGCTGTCACGGTCCATGTGCCATTACCGCCGGGACTTAACTCGAAGACCGTTCCGGCGTTGTAGGCGCCGCACACACTTGCTGTACCGTACAAGTCGCCAGCGGCGTCAAAGATGAGGCCGTCGGAGGGCCAGCAGCCGACGTTGTTGCCGGAGTCGAAGCTATACAGCACCGCCTCCGTCCAGGTGCCGTTCCCGGCAGGGGACAACTCGAAAACCGTGCCAGAATCGTACGCGCCTCCCTTAAAGGTCGTGCCGTAGAGGTTGCCGGACGCATCGAAAATCAGGCTGCCGGACCCGGGTTCGGACCCGTCCGTGCAGTACTCGGCAGAGCAGAAGTTGTACAGCACCTTCTCCTTGCTGGCTGCGAACAGGGAAGTGGTTATGGTAAGAGATCCGAAAACTGCTACAAACGTCGCTACTAACGCAATTGCTCCTTACTTGCCTTGCATTGAAGTTATCCTCCTTACGATTTGGGTCGTTCTTGCAACCAAAATGCCCGTAAGATAGCCTTGCAACGCTGCCGTGTAAAGTTCAACGCTTGCTTGAGAATAGCGCCCAAAGCACAAAGAAATCATACCAGTTTGCGGCAGCGGGGAGTGTCAATTTTCCCGAATTTCGGCGCTGAGGGGCACTAGCGGTCCCTCCGATAGCACGGTGGGCGAGGCCAAGTCTCGGCTACCACGGGTTGGGCGAGGGTCGAGGGCACTGCCGGGTTCGCAGCTTCGGTGAGATAATTCGGCTCATTATGACCGCCTCCCCCCAGGGAGGGCCAAGGTACAGGCCGCTGCTGCTCGCGCTGGCAGTGATATTTTCCTGCGCAGCCGTAACTACGGCAGTCACGTGGATGTACTATGTCCGCTGGACCGGCCCTCAGGCGCCGGTGGAACTGGGTTTTGATTCCGAATATGACCCTGCCCTGCATGGCGAACTGATCACGTCAGTCTGGCCCAACAGCCCGGCGGAAGCGGCGGGGCTAAAGCCTCACGACATCATTGTGGCCGCGAACGGGCTGCCACTCACCGGCTCCGACATGTCCCGGACGCAAATCTGGATGGCTGGCCATCCCGGCCAAGCGGTCGATCTGACCATACGGCGGCCCGGAGAGGCACAACCGCGGGTAATCCGTGGCTATTTCAGGGTCCGCAGGCAGGTCAGCATCGGGGCCATCCGGGCGAGCCTGGGCGAGATCACGAGCTCATTCCCTGTTCTATTTCTTGTCGTCGGATTGCCGGTGCTTTTCCTGCGGCCCGAGGACCGAAACGCTTGGCTGCTGGCTCTGCTGTTCAGTGCCTTCGCTGCCGCGCCCGATTTTCCTGGTTCGTTTTCCGAAGCTCCGCATGCGTTGCGCGTGTTTTCTTTCGCGTATCGAGCGCTGCTTGTCTCCTTTCTGGGGCCGCTGTTTTTTTGGTTTTTCTCTGTGTTCCCGGTGCGCTCGCCGTTGGACCAGCGGTTGCCCTGGCTCAAGTGGGCATGGCTGGCTTTGGGCGTCATCTTCATGGTTCCAGGGTTAAGCCAGGGCGGCCCACGAGCCCCGCACATATTAGTCCACTTGATGGGAGAATCGTCGTCGCATGCGCTGCGCTTGGCCTATGTATACGGGGGATTGTTCCTAGGTCTGCTTTCGCTGGTCGCTAACGGCTTGAGCGAGATGGTTGAGGAAAAGCGCCGAAAGCTCCGCGTTTTGCTTTGGGGTACCGTCGTCGGCCTGGGGCCGAGCTTGACCGTGCGAGCAATCGCCGATTTCGCCCGCTGGGAGAAGCCTCCCTGGCTGGACACCGCGACCGTAATCCTCATGCTTTTGTTCCCCCTCTCGTTCGGCTATGCCGTGGTCAAACACCGGGTGCTGGACGTGCCGGTGCTGCTCAAGCGCAGCGCGCGCTATGTGTTGGTGCGGCGCGGCTTCGCATTTTTGGTGGTCCTGCTGGCGGTCTGCGCTGATGCGCTTTTCACCATCGCTTTCCCGCGCATTTCGCCGGTGGGACCCAAGCTGGCCACTGCGGCTGGCGTCGGCTTCGGCATTGTGCTGGCGTGGATTTCCGCTCCCGCGCTACGGCGGGTCACACAACGCATTGACCGCAGCTTCTTTCGTGGAGCATACGATGTGCGTCAAATCCTGCTGGAATTGGCGGAGCATGCCCGCATTGCGACCAGTCGCCAGCAACTGGCTGGCTTGCTGGAGCAGCAAGTCACACGCGCCCTCCATCCCAGCTCGATTGCGATTTACTTGCGCACTGGACAGGAGCTTCTGGGAAGCCAAAGTGCGCGGAATCTGCAGAATCAGCCCAGGCTCCGCGCCGATCTCCCGGAATTGTTGGATCTGGCGCAGCATGGCGTGCCCCGCGAGGCCCCTCCTGAGTCGGAGAACGGCGACACCGGATCGCTATGGTCGCTTCTGCTGGCCGAATGTCTCGTGCCCATCCGCGGACGCGGCGAGCAACTTCTGGGCCTGCTTGTTCTGGGTCCACGATTGTCTGAGGAGGCCTATTCCAGCGAGGACAAAGCGCTGCTGCGCTCCGTGGCCGGACAAGCGGGCATCGCCCTCGAATGCATCGCCTTGGCTGAGCAGATAGCCGAGCGACTGGACGCGGAGCGCCGCGCCGCGCAGGAGATGCAGATCGCACGCGAGGTTCAATGCAAATTGCTGCCCCAGCACGCGCCGCCCCTAGCGACGCTCGACTATGCCGGAGAGTGCCTGCAGGCGCGCTCGGTCGGCGGGGATTACTATGATTTCCTAGACTTGGGGCCAGGGCATGTTGGCTTCGTGCTGGCCGACGTGGCCGGCAAAGGCATATCTGCCGCCCTGCTCATGGCCAACCTGCAAGCCAACCTGCGCAGCCAGTATGCGACTTTAGCGGCCCTGAAAGACTATTTCCCGTTGGCTCGGGACGATTTTCGACACTTGCTACGATCTGCAAATCGCCTTTTTCACGAGAATTCTGGCGACAGCCGTTACGCCACACTTTTCTTCGGCAACTACGATGACGCAACCAGACGGCTATCGTACGTCAATTGTGGGCACCCCCCGCCGTTGCTATTTCGCCTTGACGGTTCATTACAACGGCTTCGAGCGACAGCGACCGTTCTGGGATTATTTCCTGAGTGGGATTGTGAAACGGCCGAGGTGCGGCTTTCAAGCGGCGATGTGCTGGTGACATTCACCGATGGCGTGACCGAGGCCAGCGATCGCCATGGCGAGGAATTTGGGGAGGGGCGGCTGATCGAAGAGGCGTCCTCTGGCTGTGATCTGTCGGCGGATGAACTGCTACGTCGAATCCAGGCCGCAGTCAAGAAGTTCAGCCCAGGCGAACAACAGGATGATCTCACACTGATTGTTGCACGCTGCCGATAAGAGAAGTCCCGTCCAGTGTCGGCTACTGGAACCTCACTACAACTTTTCCGCCGTTTGGCGATCAAGGGGGCATTCCGGCGTCGATTTTGGGGTATGCTCAATGACAAAGCTGTGGGGGAGCTAACCATGACACAACAAACGATGGGATCGCCACGCTTACTCATTGGTTCGGCGCTTTCCTATTGTTGAACCGGAAGGAAAGCTCATTCAAGTGGCACTGCAGGGGCATGACGAAGTTTCTGGGGAAGGCTCCCCGCGCCCGCCAATCATCGGTTACGATCATGTCCAGGCCTGGGCCGACGCTTTCCAGACTCCCCCCAGGCTAATCGCGGGCTGGAATGCCCGCGCCACACGCTTCTACTTGTCGTAGTGCAGCAGCGAGAAGACGTCGAAATCCTTCAGCTTCTCGCGGGGATTGAGGAAGTCGAGTTCCACCACAAAGCCCAGCCCAACGATTTTGGCGCCCAGTGAAGCGGCCAGCTTGGCGGTGGCTTCTGCCGTGCCTCCGGTGGCCAGCAGATCGTCCACGATGAGCACGCGCTGGTCGGGCTGGATCGCGTCCTTGTGAATTTCCAGCGTATTGGTGCCGTACTCCAGAGCGTAGTCGAACCGGGCTGTCGCCGCCGGAAGTTTGCCCGGCTTGCGCACCGGAACGAATCCGGCATTCAGGCGGTAGGCCAGGGCCGGGCCGAAGATGAATCCCCGCGCCTCCATGCCCAGCACCAGGTCGATCTCTTTGTCAATGTAATGCTCGGCCAGCGCATCAATCAGCGTGGCAAAGCCGCGCTTGTCCTTGAGCAGGGTCGTGATGTCGTAAAAAAGAATTCCCTTCTTGGGGAAGTCGGGGACTTCGCGGATGAGTTTCTTCAATGGTTCGCAATTGAGCTGGTGGTTGGCGGGCTTTGCATCGGGCATTTACCAGACTCCTTCGATTCGGAACAACGTCAAACCGGCAATCGGTTCAGCTTCGGATTCTTCCACACCATCCACGCGGGCCGCACGCGGGCCTTCCCGCAGGCGGGAGCGCAGTTCGGAGAGCTGATCGCGAGTGCCGACGGCCAGCACTTCTACGCTGCTGTCGGAATTATTGCGCACCCAGCCGGCAATGCCCAGAATGTGTGCCTCCCGTTCCACGAACCAGCGGAAGCCGACGCCTTGCACGCGTCCGCGCACCAGAAAGCGGCGAGCGATTTTTTCCGCGGTAGTCACGTCTCTGCTCAAAACTGCAGAAGTCAGAAGAAGCTCAAAATCGCAATTCAGAAGTCGGAACGAAAAAATAAAGGCACGGACTAGTCAAGCTTTCACTTCTGCATTCTGATTTCTAACTTCTGCATTTCCTATGCTCTCGACAAATACACGCCCTCCGCCGTATCCACCTTGATCTTCTCGCCCTCGTTGATGAACGGCGGCACCTGAACAACGAGTCCGGTATCCGTTTTGGCCGGCTTGGTTACGCTCGAAGCGGTCGCGCTCTTCAGCCCCGGCTCGGTTTCGACCACAGTCAGTTCCACCGTCTGAGGTAGCTCAATGCCCACGGCCTTGCCGTCGAAAAATTCAACCTTGATTTGCAGGTTGGGAATCAGGTAATCGACGGCTTCGCCCAGGATCTCCCGTGTCAAATGTGTCTGCTCGTAGTTGGAGGTATCCATGAAAAAGTAGCTGTCGCCGTCATTGTAGAGATATTCCATTTCGACTTCGTCCACCGTGATCTTTTCGATCGGATCCGGCGAGCGGAAACGATGCTCGAACATGGCCCCAGTGCGCAAATTGCGCAGTTTCGCCTGGATAAAGGCGCGCAGGTTGCCGGGGGTGCGGTGCTCGACGCTGAACACCGAATGCAGATCGTTGTTGTGCTTGATGATCATGCCCGGCCGAAGCTGGGTGGCAGGAATCGACATTGCTGAATGAATCTCCTTTGATTACGGGTAGGCGGCGGAAGCAGGCGCAGCTCAATTCCCACCGCACGCAAGGCCCAAGTAATTCAGTTTACAGCAGGGGAGGAGTCTGTGGGAAGGCGAGGTTAGTGGGGGTGCTGTCCTAATTTCGGCAACAACTTACTTGGCTCTCCGACGCCCGCGTGTGAGACGGGGCCATCCTACTGCTACGCTCCAGGCCTGCAATCGGCTCTGTCAATCCCCGTTATCCCTCACTCGACGCTTTTCAGCCGAGTGAGGGATCTGGCGCGGAGTGTTCCGGACCCACTCACCGACACTCTACGCCAGATTCCTCGCCCCGTGGGTGAAGAGTCTGTTACGAAACACTGCTGGCGGCATGTTTTGAGCGGCGGAAGCGGGAGGGTGTCTTTTCTCTCTCTCGCACTCCCTTAGGCGGGAGCGAGCTTTCCGATCAGCATCGCCGCC
>Ga0187784_10005171_pt1 | contig 10554 bp, 5 predicted proteins | sample 1015_SJ02_MP15_2_FD_132964 | JGI IMG/M metagenome (GOLD analysis project Ga0187784, IMG submission 132964) | Tropical peat soil microbial communities from peatlands in Department of Meta, Colombia - 1015_SJ02_MP15_20_MG | ecosystem: Environmental > Terrestrial > Soil > Wetlands > Peat | place... | reverse complement strand
GAGAGGTATCTCCATAATGAAATCGGCGCATCGCACTATTCACAATTGGTTATTGGGGCAACTGAATGCGGTAAAGGAATTTCCTTACATCCTTGTTCGTGACCCCTTGCACCTGTTGCCGGACGCGGACGGAACGGTGCACAGTTTCGCCAGCAGCCACGGATTTACCGTTATTGTCGCCTCAACCAACCTCGTGTTCAGGGAACTATATGAAAAGGCGAACGCCGATTCTGAAACGAAGAAACTGTTTGTGGTGGACCGAGCACCGGCAAGACGCCGCAGTAAACCATCCCCGATGAAGGCTCCTCCGCCTTTTTATCCCGATTTCCTTGTGAAGGTTCCTCCCGAGGCCTGCATTGATATAAATTTGCGCCAGTTTCTGAAAGACACCACGGGTGATCCGAATTGGCCGCTTGAAGTCAACGACCCGGGGTATGCCCACCTGGTTACGCAAAACCTGGATGAGGTGCTTCGAGCTCATAAAAACCTCAGAAATGCAGACCCCACCAGATTTACCGACCATGACTTCAAAATCATTGTGGTTTTTGCTGCCCTAGGAGTGCCAGAATCTGCATTCAAGCACCTGGACGCCGAGGACTATTGGAAGATAGGACTTCTCGGTCATAGAGCGCTCGAATCCATTGACTCTCTTGTTCCTGAAGTGGCCAAACCAATCTATGATGAACTGGAAAAGGCGCCTGCGCCGTTTCGCTGGTTCGGGAGCCATGATGCGGAGACTGTCCTGCGGGTATTTTACCTCTCCCTGATATTGTCTCAACACTTCGAGCACTGGAATCTTATGCTCGCAAATATAGACCCGGCGCTTGGAGCACTTTCGGACATCAAGGTGGAAATACTCAGGGATGCAGCCCCGGGGCTCATCGATCTCGGCCCGGATCAAGCCGATGAGGACCTCCGGCAGACCGAGAATTCTCTCGATAAAAATGCTTTACAGTTCCTGCTGATCGACCAGCTTAATCTGACAGAGCCTAATAAGTTTGTCGCGGTACTTAAAAACGAGCGATATTCAACGCTCTTCCGCTCGCTTGCTTTGCTTTTGGCCCTGGATGACATGTTATCGAATCAGCCGCAAAACGCCGGGCATAAGGTGATTTTCGATGTTCTGTTCGGCGATCCCGGGAAGGACGAATATGCATTCATAGAAAGACGAACTTCGGTAACCTGGTCGCAGTTGCGGGAAGCCTATGCATTGGCGAGTAAGGTTTTAAGTCTGCAGGATGAACTAACGCCGGCATTAAAGCCCCTGAAGGTGCTCAAGTCCGATTACCTCCATTTCAATCACTTTCAAGACATATGGAATGAAAAGAAGATCAACCGGCTAGAGTACTATATCTCTGCCCTCGAACGATTAGTATTCAGTGGAGAGCTGCTGCCCCGGAAAGAAGACGATCTACCGCCCTATTTCGGGAATGCTCTTCACAGAATAAGGCAGGCAGTGATATCACTGAGCGATGAGATCAACAAAAGGCTGGACGAGTTGAATTCCCATTTTCAAAGAATGGTGGCGGAACATTACCCAGCCTGGGTCAAAAAGGACAGCGAAGTACTGTTGCCCAGCCAATTTCTGCGCCGCTGCCTCAAGCCGCATTGGGACCCCCAAACTGAAAAAGCAGTCGTATTTATATTCGACGGTATGCGCTACGATATATGGGACGAATTCCTTCGGCCCATGGTCGAGGACCGGATGGAAATTTTAAAAGACTATCCGGCAATATCTCTGCTGCCGTCCGAGACGCATATAGCTCGGAAGGCCATCAGCGCGGGTACATTCCCGGACGAGTTCGATATGACCGCCGGGGAAGACAAGCTGCTCAAGGCAGGGCTTGCAAGGGATTTGTCTTACATCAGCGAAGTGGACACCGTGCCGCCTGACACCATGGGTACGGGAGAAACGGTCCGTTATCACGCAAAGAACCTCGACGTGTACATCTTTGAGCTTTGTGATAAGGAGTTGCATAAGGTCCAGATGAAAAGCCTGCCGGATGGACGTCAGGTTCCATCACGACCCCTGGCATTCATTTACCAGCAACATCTGAAGAACATTATCGATACGGAAGTGATGGCTATCGTCCGCAATCTGTCAGCAGGGACCAAGGTGTTTATCACCGCAGATCACGGATTCGGATATGTGCACAGGGAACGCATCTTTCTCGAGGCCACTTGGCTCAATCATGCCCAGGATTGTTCATATCGCAATGCATGGCTGAGACGAAACCTTTCGGATTTGAAAGCACCCGGGAAGGTAAAGGCGAATGTTTGGGAGTTCCCGGTCGCGGCGCTTAGAATGCCGGCAGTGGAAGAAACTTACGACCCGAAAACCAAGGCCAGGTGGCAGAAGCAATACGCATCCATCGTATTCCCCAAAACCGGCTATAACCTACATAGGCCGGGTTCCCATTTCAATCCTGACGCATATACCCATGGCGGCGTCTCCATCCAGGAACTGATAGTCCCAATGGTTGCCCTGCGGGTTCGAGAAAAGGACGAGGGAACGCTTAGTGTTGAGGACATCCGGGGCCCTGCGGAACTGGTTGAGGGACAGGAAGTGGAATTTCGACTGCATCTTAGCCATATCAAAGCCGGATTAGCTCAGGATGAAATTCGTGTGGACATTGGGGCTATTTACACCAACGACCCGGAAAGGAACACACTTCAGGCCCAGGTTCTCTATGTTTCTGCACGGGGTTGTGACGTTATTTATCGGTTTCAGCCGGACACCGCCGAGGCGACGGCCGACGAAAGAAGAAATGGCCTTATGGAACGTACCTTGACCATAACCCTGAGCTATCGGCAAGGCCAGAGAGTCATCCGCAAGTCACGGACACATAGATTCACGGTCCGTCTGAATTGGGAGCGTGTGGTGCGGCGTGTTCCAGCGCATCTCGGGAATATACTCGGTTTGACGCCGAAAAGCATGAGGTAGAAGAAATGGCGAGAAAGCGTGACAGCCGCACCCGAAACTGGGTTGAAGAACAAAAACAGAAGAATTGGATCCTAGAAGGTCTCCTGAAAAAGGGGGAGGGAATTCAAGAGGGGTTCTATTCTGGTGATAAACCAAATCCCAACTTAAGGACATTCGTGGAAGCCCACATAAAGGAAAGGCCCTATGATCCAGAGAGCGATGCTTACAATATCCCCGCTTTCGACAAACCAATAGAGAGCACGAAAGCCACGGCCATCTATAATATGCATATCTATTGGTCCAAAAAGCCTCACGACGCAATACGCCAGTATGTCAGGCACTACACCGAACCCGGAGACCTTATTTTAGACCCTATGTGCGGTTCAGGGGGTACCGCTTTGGCTGCCTTAATGGAGGGCCGAAAAGCAATTGCCATTGATCGCAGTCCTGCGGCAACTTTCATTACCAAAAATTACTGCACGCCTGTAAATTTGGAGAAGTTGGAAAAGGCTTTTGAAGAACTCAAACGGAAAGTCAAGCCACACATCGATTGGCTTTATGAAACTCGGTGTGACCGTTGCGGAGGAAAAGCCACCGTAGTCTATACGGTCTACTCGCAGATCTTCCAGTGCCAACGGTGCTTGCACAAGATTCCTTTATTTGACTGTGTTCAAGCCGAAGGGAGAACAATTTCTGGCACGGCCAAAATGATCAACGCCTGTCCAGCATGTTATCATCGTGGAATCGTAGAGGAAATCAGTACGAGAAATGAGAGGTTTGGCGCGATACCTGTGCTCACCAGTTATCTCTGTGAAGCATCATGTAAACCCGCTCGCGCGGAAAGGCGGCACAATGACGAGGTTGTCAGGAAACGAGAATACTTTGAGAAACACGATTTAGAGAAGCTGCGGGAAATTGAGGCGAAGGCTATCTCGTACTGGTATCCAACGCATCGTATGATGCATGCTCCTGATGATCAAGAATGCTGGGGAGTAAAGTGGCGTGCAGGGACAAGTAATTTTCGCACTGTTGATGAACTGTTTACCAAGCGAAACCTATGGGCGCTCTCGACAATATTAGACGCCTGCGAATCTTCGGCTCTTTCTTCACAGTTGGCCTTTGTTTTCCAAAGTAATATTTTAAGCGCAACGACCATGCAACAATACAGGGAAGCGGGGGGCGGCTTTGCAAAAGGAACGTATTACGTGCCTCAGATCTTCGTTGAAAGACAACAACTGGGATGCTTCTCGCGAAAATTCGACGACATTTTCTCGGCCCAACGGCAGATCCAGAATGAGCTAAAAGGCACCGCCCTTTGCATCTCCACGGATAATAGCACAGATTTGAGCGTAATAAGTTCGAACTCAATTGACTATATATTCACAGATCCACCTTACGCTGAAAAAGTTCAATACGGTGAACTGAATTTCATTTGGGAAGCATGGCTTGGGTTCGACACTCACTGGCACAGTGATGAAATAATCGTGAATGAGGTCCGTGGGAAAACCGAGTCCGATTGGGCCAGAATGATGCGACAGGCCATGGCGGAATGCTATAGGGTTCTTAAGCCTGGTAGATGGCTGTCGCTTTGTTATCACGATACTTCCGAAGGCACTTGGGCGCTCATCCAGGATATCATGGCAGAAGTCGGCTTCGTCGCTGATAAATCCGAATCGGCGCTCTTCATTGACACTCAACAGAAATCGTTCAATCAACTTGTTGCGGACAAAGTGAGCAAACGTGACCTTGTGATCAACTTCCGTAAGCCTCGGCCCGGTGAGATCGGCTCTCAGATTAATATCACAGGTGATGAAGACCCTACTACCTTCAATGACAAAGTTCGAATGATCATTCGTGAATACCTTTCGGCACATCCTGGGGCCAGTAAAGACAGGGTTTATGACGAAGTTGTCAGCCTCCTGGTCCGCAGTAGGAGCATGGAAGCTCACAACTTCGACGAACGTTTAAATCAAGTGGCTGAGCCGGCTGGAGTCACTGGCAATGGCTCGTCACGGTGGTACCTGAGAGATAGCGAATTAGACGAAGCCGACACAGCTGAGGCCGCAAAAGAGGACCAAGCTGCAGAAAAAGTGCGGACCTTTATGACAGACTACTTGAAGAATCATCCTGGAGATGAGGGTGTCCACTATAGTGATGTTTTCGAGCATTACGTTTACGCGGTCAAAGACAAGCCTCGTCGTGCACTCGTTGAATGGCTCTTGGATTATTTCTTCAAAACCAATGCCGGAACTTATCGGCTACCCCTCTCAAAAGAAGAGGAAAGGCTGAAAAGCGAGGGACGTGCAAAAGGAACGATTCGCCGTATCAAACGCTATCTTGCTTTCATCGAGCAAAGTCAAGGCATCCCAGAGAAAGAACGACAGAACGATTCTACCCTGGGCGAGTGGATTCGCCATTGCAAGCGCACCGGTCTATATGAACAGGGAAAACTGCTCTACGAGAGAGGCGGAATCAATCTCGACAATCTACCGGAAGAATTCATGGTGGATGTAGAAGATGATTACCAGGTTTGTGCACGTATGCTAGCCAGGGAGGGGATCAAACCCCCCACTTCCGGCAAGCGAAAAGGCAAGCGACCGTAAATTGTGCAGGTGGGACCTCCCCAAAATGAGTTTCCAAACTGGAATTTGGGGAGCCGGCAAACAGCAAACACATTAGAACATGGAGAAATCATATGCCTGTTCAGATAACAATTGAATTGTCCGAAGGCGCCTTGTCGGCTCTCAGGAAGAATCCGGTCGATTTTGGAAAAGAAATGCAACTCGCCGCAGCAGTTAAGTGGTATGAGATGGGGACCGTCTCTCAGTCAAAAGCTGCCGAAATTGCCGGCATGAGTCGCACGGAGTTTTTGCTGGCTCTTGCTCGGTTCAACGTATCACCATTTCAATCTTCTCCCGAGGAACTCGCTGAGGAACTCAAGGATGCCTAGAAGGTGGGTAGTAAATGCTTCACCTCTGATCACTCTGGCGAAAATCGGACGGGCTTCCCTGCTCCTTGAGCTATGCCAGGAAATGGTCATTCCCGCTGGAGTGGCCCATGAGATTAACAGCGTTGCCGATGAGAGCGACCCTGCAAGAGTGTGGGTGCGGTCTCAAGGGAAGGGAAATATACGAGATACCGAGCTTGTACGCTCTGTAATCTCAGACTGGGGCCTCGGCTTGGGGGAAAGTGAGGTACTCGCCTGGGCAAATGAACACCCGGGGTGGGAGGCGATACTCGATGATAGAGTTGCTAGAGACTGTGCAGCTTCATTGGGGATAAAGGTTCGCGGTACGATCGGGGTCATTCTTCTCGCAAAGAAAGAAACGAAAATCGAAAGCGCATCTCTTCTTCTGGACCAAATCCGGCAGGGAGGTTTCAGGATAGATTCAAGAATAATGCAAGAGGCGAAAAGACTGGCTGGGGAGGCATGAACACGAAGCTCAGGTCGGTTTTTAGAGGCAAAGTCGTAAACAAGGCGCACACCATCAACACCGGAGTTGATGAGTTCCCCCGCTATGTCCTGGAATACCTGATTGACAATTACTGTGAGGAAGAGACATTTCACGAGGATATGGAAAAAGTCGTGAGGCGTCTGAGAGAGACCTTTGTCTATGGCGCTGAGGCTGAAAAGATCCGTCATTTCATAAGGGAGAACCGTCGCCACTCGATAATTGCGAATCTCGATGCTCGCCTTGTCGAAACAGAAGATAAATATTGGGCATCTATTTCAGCTATCAACGAGAACTTCGTAAACATCCCGGACAGCACTGTTCGCCAGTATCCAATGCTGCTCTCCGGTGGCATGTGGGGGACCATAGACCTGACATATGATGAGACGGAAATACATAACAAAAAAATCAGGCCGTTCAAGATCACCGGTTTTACTCCGTTCCAGGTCAGCGTCATCAATCTTGACGAGTACATAGCAAAGCGCGGTGAATTTTCAACGGATGAATGGATAGATGTTCTCGTTAACTCATGCGGCCTTAACCCTGGCAGAATGGATCGGCGCCAGAAGCTGCTATATCTTTGCAGGTGCATCCCTCTGGTGGAAACCAATGTCAATATGGTGGAATTGGCCCCGCGAGAAACCGGCAAGACCTACCTCTACCGAAATGTGTCTTATTATGCTCACGTCCTATCAGGGGGCAAGGCTACGCCTGCTCAGCTTTTTATAAACCTAAATACCGGCAAAATTGGAGAAGTGGGCACCAGGGATGTCGTTGTTTTTGACGAGATCGCTAATACCGATTTTACCGATCCCAAGGCGCTGGTGAGCATCATGCAGGGATACATGCAAGATGCCAAATTCAGCCGTGGCAAAAAGGAAATGCTTGCCTTCGCGAGTCTCGTATTTGTCGGGAATCTGGACGTTCAGGGAAATTTACCGCATGAGAAATACTACCATTTATTTGAGCCCCTGCCCGATTTTATGCAGGTTATCGCATTTCTCGACCGAATCCATGGTTACCTGCCCGGTTGGGAGGTCCCCAAACTGGCCCCTGACAGTTATGCCGAGGACTACGGTTTCATCACTGACTATTTTTGCGAAATCATGCATGAACTACGAAGAGTGGATCTCTTGGGTTCCCTCCGGCCCAGGTTTAAGATCGTGAACATGGCCAAAACCTCTCAAGGCCTCTCCGGGCGAGATCAGCGCGCTGTTATGAAAACTACTTCAGGATTGCTGAAGCTACTGTATCCAAATGGCCAAGTAGCGGATGAAGAACTTGAAGAAATCCTTTCTCTTTCCTGCGAACTCCGCCAACGCGTCCGAGAGCAGCTTCACCTCATGGCTCCCGGTGAATACGACAAAGTAGCTTTGGGTGCAGTGATCGAATCATCCGGCAAACGGATCATACCCACTCTTCCAGATGCAGATCGCATCCAGAGAGTTACCCTTCCGCAGCAACCCTCCGTGGGGGAAGTTACCGGCCTTGCAGTGGAAGGAGACCACGGGTGCATTCTCCATTTTGAGATGCAAGCGACAAAGGGCAGCGGACGGATCGTTCCGCTGGGATCGATTCAGCGCGTTATGAGAGAAAGCATTGAAGCTGCAGCCCAATACGTCAGGGCAAAGCATGAGGAACTGGGAATCAGCGCTGAGTGGCGACAAAACTTCGATGTGGCGGTTCTTGCGACATTTATGGGCATTCCTAAGGAAGGGCCGTCTGCCGGGGTCACCATAGTGACCGGGATCGTTTCCGCTTTGAAGGGCGTCCCTGTTCGTAACGATTTGGCTATGACAGGTGAAATCACCATAATGGGCAAAGTCCTCCCAGTCGGCGGCATTCAACAAAAAATACGAGCCGCCTTCGACGCCGGAGTTAAAGAAGTCTTGCTGCCATCCGATAATCTCAAAGAAGCTCAGATGCTGCCTTCCTATATTCTGGAAGAGATCAAGTTGACTCCGGTGGACATGATTGAAAGTGTGCTCAAACTTGCTCTGCGTGAGTAGGCTGTTTCACCAGTTCGAGAAAATGGCCTTCGTAACCGTTCTGCTGCACTTTTGAACAAAGCCCATACCTTTTCGTCTGAGTTTCATTCCCGCGATAGAGGCCGGAATTACGGATCATGTCCGGAGTATTGAAGACATTGCAGCTTTGCCTGACTGAAATTCTCGATCTAAATGAAAGAACTGGCGTCGACTTTAAAATGATCGCTCAATATTTTGATGTGTGATTTACTTAAACCTCTTTCCCCTTTAAGTACTCTATAGCCCAATGCTCTGTCACCAAGCAACTTTCCTAAATCAGATGCGTTCATTCCATTTTCTCTCATCAGTAATTTAAGAAAGTCTATTGGAGATAATTCCAGCGGTTTGATATTATGATGTTCATCTTCATACTTTTCAATTAAAGTACTAAACACTTCCAATTGATCGCGTTCAAGTGGTGCGAGTTGTTCTTCTCCCTTAACAGCCAACTTATCAACCACTTCGACGGCCCGAGAATAATCTTCTTCATTCCTTAACGGCCAAATCGGATAAAGGCACTCGGAATCAACTCCAATGTCTCTATTGGTGCAGACAATACGATGGCGTGTTTTGAGCGTTCTTTGTTTGGGAGTTGATGCCATAATTCCTCTCCCTTTTATTCTAGACTTCTCTTTCCATTTATTTTCATCGTATTCTTCATGGGTCATTACCGATAAAACGTAAACCGTCTTGGTATTGTAATGAACCGCAGCAATAAGCCGCCATTTATTTCCCCCGATGTTGAAAACTGTAACCGTGTTGCCGCTGCGCACCTTAACTTGATCTGCCGAAGAGTAAATTTGTTTGAGATCGACAAAATTTCCCCACTGCGCCTTTGCCGTCAATGAATACCATTCTCTCAGCGGCCCTTCGGCCTGGCTGCATGCCACCCAAAAAGCCGTCAATCTGGACTTGGAGATGATCCTCATCGCACCGCTTCTAAAGTATTATCGGCATGAGTTGACAAATTGTCAACATTATCTTTTTGTGACGGTGTGAATTTCCGTTTTCTCTCAAAACAACCCCATTAGCACAAAAAGGGAGGAAAATGAATACGTTGAAGAGTGGCAACCAACTGCCGCCCGGATGGTGTACCGTAGATACGTGAATCACCTGCGTTTAACCGATAAACGGGCTAAGTGCCCAAATTTTCAACGCTTCATGATGACCCATCGGCCACCGGCCCTCTGAACGAATGACCGTTATCAGCATAGCCCCACGCCCTTAGCCTTTCCATTTCTCGATCTAAAAGTAAGTCGGCCTGCATCTCAGCATCCCACAACCCGTTTCTCAGCCGGTCAAAGTCTTCTGGTGCATACCTTTGGGCCTTACCCACGATTTTTCCCCAAGCGCCCGCGCAACTTATCCCTTTTCCGGCACACCCTGTCGATAACGGTGCTCTCGTTCTGAGTATGGTAACCGGGAAGATAGCAATGCCTGCATAGAAAATAACTCCCTCCTAAAAACAGAACGCCGACACGTCTGCCGCAGCCGGGGCACAGAAACCACGGTCTTGCCCCTCCATAGTTGCACCCTCTCCAGTCGAGTGCCGCTCGCTCCCTCACATCCTGAAAACTCCGGGGATTGAGGTGCGTCCAAATATTGCAAAAACGGATGTAACGCAGACGTCCCTTGCATGTCGGACCTGAAAATCATATGGTTCTCAGGGTCTTTAGGGTCGCAGCGGAATTCCGCGCTTCGCGGGACGGGCAAAAATCCGATCCCGGCATGCAGTTGGTGCATTACTCCGGGTAATGTGATTTTGCGCTGGGCTCGCCCTGCTTTGTTTCCTTCCACTTTGAGGGCCCTCAATTCCGGGAGGCGTAAATGACAAGATGCAAATTCCTGCCTCTTATCGCCGTGTTGGTCGGATTCGCCGCCCTTGCTCACGGTGGTCTCAAAGGCGGTAAAGCAGCTTATGAGAGAGACGATTATGCCGGGGCTTATAAAGAATTTAAGCCGTTGGCGGACAAGGGTCTTGCCGAGGCGCAGTATTTTTTGGGACTAATGTACCAGGCCGGCCATGGCGTGCCGCAGGATTACGCCGAGGCCGTGAAATGGTTCCGCAGGGCGGCCGAGCTGGGAAATGACGAAGCGCAATTTGAATTGGGCTGGGCGTACGTCGACGGTAAGGGCGTGCCGCAGGATTACG
>Ga0187784_10005170_pt1 | contig 10555 bp, 10 predicted proteins | sample 1015_SJ02_MP15_2_FD_132964 | JGI IMG/M metagenome (GOLD analysis project Ga0187784, IMG submission 132964) | Tropical peat soil microbial communities from peatlands in Department of Meta, Colombia - 1015_SJ02_MP15_20_MG | ecosystem: Environmental > Terrestrial > Soil > Wetlands > Peat | place... | reverse complement strand
CATTTTAGACGGCTGCTGCTCCACACGTTCGAACATGCAATGGGGCGTTCAAGAAATACTGCACTCATGATGACGGAGTTGGGACAACGGTCCAAAACGTGATTCGATGTGGAGCAGGTCACAAATTCGCGCAAAATGAAACACAAATGAAAAATCGCGGCAGCTCAATAGCCAGATGGCAAAGTTAAAGGCATGTCGGCTGACCGACATTGAAACGCGTGCTAAAGGAATGTCGAAGTAAGTGCGGGCGATTCCGACAGCGCGTGGGCCATGTATTCGAGCGCGCCGCGCACTGCGTTGCGATCCACAGGACCTCCGAGGCAGACGCGTACCGCTTCCGGAGGTGTTCCGTCGGTCGCGAAGGCATCGCTCGCCACCACGCCGATGCCGGTTGAGCGCATATGTCCCACGAACGCCGAACGGGTCCACGGGGGTGGGAGTGACACCCACAGATGAAAGCCGATCGGATCGGCACGAAAGCTGCCCGGCGGCAGGACTACGGCAGCGAGGCGTTGGCGTTCGAGCGACTCGCGGCGTACCTCGGCGAGCAGCGCGTCTCCCGTGCCGTCAACGATCCAGCGTGTTGCGAGCGCAGCGGTGATTGGCGAAGCCATCACCGTCGCGGTGCGCACGGCGGAGGCGAACAGCCAGCCGGATCGCACATCGGGCACCACTACATAGGCGATTCGCAGCCCAGCGCCGAGACATTTCGCGAGACCAGCGACATGCCAAGTGATGTCAGGCGCGAGTGCTGCGAAGGGGGGCAGACCGGCTGTCGGCAGGAACCCATACGGGTCATCCTCGACAATAGCGACGCCGAAGCGGCGGGCGACGTTCGCGATGGCGAGGCGGCGCGGCGCCGAAACGGTGTGCGTGGTCGGGTTGAGCAACGTCGGATTGACGTACAGCACCTTGGGCTCGAAGCGCGTACACGCCTCTGCGAAGGCGTCAGCGAGAATGCCTTCGTCGTCCATCGGTATGCCCATGAGCCGTAGGCCAAGCTGCGCGGCGATTGAACGGGCACCCGGATAGGTGAGGTGCTCGGACAGCATCGCATCGCCGGCCTTGGCCAGCAGGCCAAGGATTCCGAGCAGTGCCGGATGCGCGCCCGGCGTGATGAATAACCGGTCCTGCGGTGGTATCAGGCCGCGGCGACTCAGCCAATTCGAGGCCGCATCCTTGTCGGTGCGTGCCCCGCCGAAACCCTGATAGCGCAGCAACGAGACAAGATCGCGCCCGACCGCCTCGATACCATCCTGCATGCGATCGAGCAGCTCTGGATCGTCAGGTTCCGGCGGTAGATTCATGGAAAGATCGACGATCTCGGGATGGCGCGCCATCGGACTGTGACGCCGTTTGGCCGCAGCCAGCACAAAGGTGCCGCGCCCGACGCGCGACTCGACGAGGCCGCGCTTCTGCGCCTCGACGTAACCGCGCGCCACCGTTGTGAAATCGATATCAAGTCGTCGGGCGAGCTTGCGTTGCGCCGGCAGGCGATCGGCCGCCGAAAGTCTGCCATTGCGAATGTCTTCCGCTATGGCATCGGCGATGGCGAGGTAGCGCGGTTTGTCAGTGCCGGCGAGATTCGGCGTCCAGTCAATCATTGACGGCTCTTACGGCGAAACGGCGAAGCTTTGTGGCCACGACCAATCAATCACCCATCAAAGTTCGATTGAATGGAGATTGTTGCACGCAATTTCTGCGCCAGAATTATTTTGCAAGGAGAAAAGCTGCACCGTAACCGCAATCAACGCATATGAGAACTAGAAGGAATATTAAATGTGCCGTCAACGTCGGCATATTGCTGCCTCTTTGATCTTTGACCAACTCTTTTGACTGCATTCAAAAGCAACATAAAATGGGTGATTGAATGTATTATTGTATGTAAATTGACGTTTTTGATGAATGGATGTGCATTTTCTCCTCTGGCACATCCCTTGCAATTTCAACACCAGTTCGTCGCGCGCGACGACGGTAATTAACCGTGCCTTTTGCAAGCGAGGAGGAGAGCAATGCCTGCAGTGACTGCGCCCGCCCATCAGAAAGGCGATTACCTCGTCGACTACGAGGAGAAGGTCTTTGAGGACGTCAAGGCGCAACCGGGCGAAAAGGCGCTGATCACCTTCCACACCGTTGCATTCGAGGGATCGATCGGCCTCGTCAACATGCTTCAGGCATTGCGGCTTGCCCGCAAAGGATTCGAAACGTCCATATTGCTCTACGGCCCGGGCGTGACGCTCGGCGTGCAGCGCGGGTTTCCGAAACTCGGTGATGAGGCATTTCCGGGGCATCAGAATTTCAACAATCAACTGACGAAATTCATGGGCGAGGGCGGCAAGGTGTATGCGTGTCGGTTTGCCTTGCAGGCTCTCTATGGTCACGGCGAACCATCGCTCATTCCGGGCATCCGTCCGATCAGTCCACTCGACGTACTCGATCTCATCCTGCTGCATCGTCGCGACAATGCCTTCATGATTAATACCTGGACGTTGTGAGCGTCCGACCATGGCAGCAAAACCCACGATCCGCGCCGCCGCGGTACAGATCGCGCCCGACCTCGACTCCGCCGACGGCACCGTCACCAAGGTGCTCAACGCGATCGCCGAGGCGGCGGCCAAAGGCGCGCGATTCGTGGTGTTTCCCGAAACCTTCGTCCCCTGGTATCCGTATTTCTCGTTTGTCTGTCCGCCGGTGCTGACGGGCGCTGAGCACATCAGGCTTTATGAGAATGCGGTCGTTGTCCCCAGTCCGGTGACGGAGGCCGTCGCGGCGGCCTCGCGGCGGCATGGTGTGGTGGTCGTGCTCGGGGTCAACGAGCGTGATCACGGCTCGCTCTATAATACGCAACTGATCTTCGATTCCGACGGTCGCCTGCTCCTCAAGCGCCGCAAGATCACACCGACATTTCACGAGCGGATGATCTGGGGACAAGGTGATGGCGCGGGGCTTACGGTCGTCGACACCGCCGTCGGGCGCGTCGGCGCGCTCGCTTGCTGGGAGCATTATAACCCGCTCGCCCGCTATGCCCTCATGGCGCAGCATGAGGAGATTCATGCGGCCCATTTTCCTGGCTCTCTGGTCGGGCCGATCTTTGCCGAACAGATCGAGGTAACGATCAGGCATCACGCACTCGAAAGCGGCTGCTTCGTGGTCAATGCCACCGGATGGCTCACTGAGGAACAGATCGCAAAAATTTCTCCGGACGAAAAGCTTCGCAAACCGCTGCGCGGCGGTTGCATGACCGCGATTATTTCTCCCGAGGGCTCCCATTTGGCGCCGCCGATCAAAGAAGGCGAAGGAATCCTCCTCGCCGACCTCGACCTTAATCTCATCGTCAAGCGCAAGCGGATGATGGATTCCGTGGGCCATTACGCCCGTCCCGAGCTGTTGAGACTCGTGCTCGACAATCGCGCCGCGACACCGATGGAGATTGGCAGCCCGGCCGCGCAGGCATCCGCGCTGCCGAACGAGAGTGCAGATCATGATGTTCCCACCAGCCCCGCCGACCGAACGGCTGATCAACGAGTTGCAGTCCTTCGGGGTCAGGCTCGTTGATCCGACGGCCGGTCATGAGAGCCGGCGCGGCGGCGCTGGCCCGTCTGACCACAAGGCAATCACCATCGACGGTATGACGGTGATGGTGCCGGTACACACGGCGCCGGCGTTCGAAAGCCCCTACGTGGCTGAAAAACCAGACCCGCAAGGCCACAGCCAGCTCTCGCGTGATGGCGCGCCGCTCGCCAAGATCAGTTTCCCGGTCCGGCCGCGCTTCTATGATCGCGTCACTGCCGACGGCATTCCGTATTGGAAGATCGCAGTGCTGCATGGGCGCGATGTGCTTGCAACCACGGTGCTGCAAAGCTGCATCCGCTACCAGAGCCGCACCAAGACTTGCCGCTTCTGTGCCATCGGTCAGTCGCTCGCGGCGGGCCGCACCATCGAACGCAAGACACCGGCCCAGCTCGCAGAGGTCGCGAAGGCCGCCGTCGAACTCGACGGCGTCATCCACATGGTGATGACGACGGGCACGCCGCCGGGCCGCGATCGCGGCGCGGCGATCCTTGCCGAGAGCGCCGCCGCGGTGAAGGCCGCGGTTGATCTGCCAATACAGGGTCAATGCGAGCCGCCTGATGACGATGCCTGGTTCACGCGCATGAGGAAAGCTGGGGTTGATGCGCTCGGTATGCATCTCGAGGCGGTGACTCATGAGGTGCGGATGCGAATCATGCCCGGCAAGGCGCAGGTGCCACTGGAGCGTTATTTCCAGGCCTTTGCCGCAGCAGTCTCGGCATTTGGGCGCGGCCAGGTTTCGACCTACATTCTGGCCGGCCTTGGCGACACGGCGGAGGCCATTCTTGCAACGAGCGAAACGCTGATCGCGCTGGGCGTTTATCCATTCGTGGTTCCGTTCGTTCCAATCTCAGGCACGCCGCTCGAAAGCCACCCGCCGCCGTCGCCGGACTTCCTCCACGCCATTCTCAAGCCGCTGGCCGCGGCGCTGAAAGCGGGCGGACTGCGGGCAACCGATATCAAGGCGGGCTGTGGCAGATGCGGTGTCTGCTCGGCGCTGTCGACCTATGAACGGCGGTCGGTGGCATGATGTTCGATCCTTTTCCGGCGTTCCTGCCATCCCAATATCGGGTGAAGTTCGCAACCGAAAGCTGGGAGCAGCGCGAAGCCGCGGCCTTGCGACGGCGCGTGTTCTGCGATGAGCAGAGGATTTTTCAGAGCGACGATCGTGACACGATCGACGACATCGCGATCCCGATCGTGGCGATTTCGCTGTTTGGCGTCGCGGCGCACGACGTGGTCGGCACCGTGCGCATCCACGAAGCAGAACCGGGCATCTGGTGGGGGTCCCGCCTTGCCGTCGCAAATGAGTATCGACGCATCGGGGCGCTCGGCACGTCACTCATCCGCCTTGCTGTTTCGTCTGCCCATGCGCGCTGCTGCAAGCGCTTCTTCGCCCACGTGCAAAGCCAGAACGCGCTGCTGTTCCAGCGCCTCCATTGGACAAGCCTTGGCGAGACGGAGTTTCACGGTCGCCCGCATCATTTCATGGAAGCTGACCTCGCGCATTACCCGCCAATCGTGGATGCGGAGACCGGTTTCCTCTCGTTGCCGAAAAGAGCCGCCTGATGATTGGCGAAATGATCGGCAAAATCGCGCTTGATGAGCTTGCAGCGAGCCTGCGGACAAGTCGCGGAATTGCCGCGAAGCGCGACATCGCTGCGGTTGTCGCGCGGCTTGACATCTCATCAAGCGCCCCGGTTGCGGTCGGTGATGATTGTGCCGCGATCCCCGATGGCGATGGCTACCTGCTGCTCGCCATCGAAGGCTTCATGAATGAATTTGTCGCTAGCGATCCTTGGTTCGCAGGCTGGTGTGGTGTCATGGTGAATGTTTCCGACATCGCGGCAATGGGCGGACGATCGCTTGCGGTGGTTGACGCCGTGTGGGCCGCGAGCGAGGCCGACGCGGCGCCGTTGCTCGCTGGCATGCGCAGTGCTGCACAGGCCTTCGCGGTGCCAATTGTCGGCGGGCACAGCAACATCCACACCGATCGCGGCCAAATGGCGGTCGCGATCCTCGGCCGCGCGAAGAACCTGCTGACCTCTTATGACGCCCGGCCCGGTGACCGCCTGGTCGCAGCGATTGATCTGCGCGGCCGCTACCGCGAGCCTTTCGCGAACTGGGAGGCGGCAGCGACGGCGCCACCAGCGCGACTGCGTGGCGACCTCGAACTGCTGCCGGCCATCGCCGAGGCACGCCTCGCGCTGGCCGCAAAGGACATTTCCCAGGGTGGCCTCATCGGCACCGCCATGATGCTGGCGGAATGTTCGCGGGTCGGCGCGGCAATCGACGTCGCATCTGTGCCGCGGCCGGGCGGAGTTGCGCTTACGCGCTGGCTGCAGACGTTTCCGAGCTACGGCTACCTGCTGGCGGCAGCCCCTGCAAACGTTCCGGCCGTACTCGCGCTCTTTGCGGCGCGCGGCATTGCGGCGGCCGACATCGGCGGAATCACCACGGACCACCGCGTCACCATCACCGATGGGTGCTCAAGCGAAGTCATCTGGGACTTTACACGCGAGCCCCTGATTGGCTGCGCCTCCGTGGAGGTCGCTGCATGACTTCGGCGATGCGCATCGCCGTTCTTACTCACTCCACCAATCCGCGCGGTGGCGTGGTGCACGCCCTGGAGCTTGGCGATGCGCTCACCCGGCTCGGTCACGACGTCACAGTGCATGCGCCGGACGTCATCGGTAACGGCTTCTTTCGCCAGACGCTGTGCCGCACCGCTTCGATTCCGGCAACGCCGATCAAAGCAACTGACAAGCGCGACGTCACCGCCATGGTCGAAGCCCGCATCAATGATTACCTGCGGTATTTCGAGCGCGCCGGCAATTGCCGCTTCGATATCTGGCACGCACAGGACGGGATTTCGGCGAATGCTCTCGCGATCCTCAAAGAGCGGGGCCTGATTGGGGGCTTCGCACGCACCGTCCATCACGTGGACGACTTTGCCGACCCGCGGCTGATGCAATTGCAGACCCGGGGGATCGCGGTGGCCGATACCCTGCTGGTGGTGAGTCGGCTGTGGCGCGACTGGCTTTCACAACGTCTCGGTCGTGAGCCGACAGTGATCGGTAATGGGGTCGATACCGATCGTTATTCACCGGACGCCGACGCAGCTGATGAGGCGGTGCGGGCAAGACTCGACTTGCAGCGTGGCGACCGCGTGTTTCTCAATATCGGCGGCGTCGAGGCACGCAAGAACACCATGCTGGTCCTCGATGCGTTTGCTGGTATTCATGCCAAGGAACCGCGCGCCCGGCTTGTCATCGCTGGCGGTGCATCCATTCTCGATCACGACGCCTACCGAACGCAATTCGCGTATGCCCTTGCGAACAGCAACCTGCCGCCGCACGCCGTTATCCAGACAGGGTCGCTGCCGCAGGAACTGATGCCGGCGCTCTACCGTGCGGCCCATGCATTGGTCTTCCCATCCGTCAGCGAGGGTTTCGGCCTCGTGGTGCTGGAGGCGATGGCGAGCGGCATTCCGGTGATCGTCTCCCGCATCGCGCCGTTCACTGAATATCTCGGCGATGATGACGTATTGTGGTGTGCTCCCTTCGACGCCGCCTCGATCGCTGCGGCAATGACGGCGTCGCTTGATCGCGCGCGGCGGTCTGTACTTGCTGGTCGCGGCCTCGCGATCGCGGCCCGCCACCCCTGGAAGTCTGTGGCACAGGCTCACCTCGCGCCCTATCGCGTCCTGCGAGAGCCGGCCCATGCCTGAGATGCGCTTCCGCGTCCGCTGGCCCGACGGCACATCGGAGAGCTGCTATTCACCCTCCCTGGTCATCAAGGAATATTTTTCCGTAGGTGCGAGCTATGCGCTCGCGGACTTCCTTGCACGCAGCCGCGTCGCGTTCGCAACGGCGAGCGAACGCGTGCGGGCGAAATACGGCGCGCCGTGCCGCCGCGCCATGGCTCAACTTGCCCGAATCGAAACCGCCGCCGGCGCTTTCGAGAACGATTGGGAGGCACGCGTCACCATTGACGCTTTCGAAGAATGAGGCCGTCATGAGTTCACCGTCTCACGCCGACCCGGTCGCGCACTATTCGGTTGCCGTCATCGGCGCCGGGCAGGCCGGACTTTCGATCAGCTGGTATCTGGCGAAGAGCGGCATCGATCACGTAGTATTTGAGGCACGGCGCGCCGCTCACGCATGGCGCGCCGAGCGCTGGGACACCTTCTGCTTGGTGACGCCAAACTGGCAATGCCAGCTGCCGGGCTTTCCCTACACGGGTTCCGATCCTCACGGCTTCATGCTGCGTGAGGAAATTATCGATTACATCGACGGATTCATTGCCTCTTTTGACCCGCCGTTGCGCGAAGGCGTTGCGGTAAAGGGCCTCAAGCGCAACGCGTCGGGCAACTACGAACTGGTTACAACCGAGGGCGTTTATTTGGCCGATCAAGTGGTGATCGCGGCGGGCGGCTACCAGATTCCGATCATTCCGCGATGCGCCGAGCGGTTCCCAGCCGATATTGTGCAGTTCCAGTCCTCTGAATACCGCAATCCTGCGCAGTTGCCGGAAGGGGCGGTACTGGTAGTCGGTAGCGGCCAGTCCGGTTGCCAGATTGCCGAAGACCTGCATCTCGCCGGTCGCAAAGTGCATCTATGTGTCGGCGACGCTCCGCGGGTAGCGCGCCGCTATCGCGGCAAGGACGTGGTCGAGTGGCTGCATCTGATGGGATATTACGATCTGCCGGTCCACGAACATCCGCTCCGCGAGGGCGTGCGCGATAAGACAAACCACTATGTCACCGGCCGCGACGGCGGGCGCGACATCGACTTGCGGCAGCGTGCGGTTGAAGGCATGGAGCTTTACGGCCGGCTGCTCGATGTCAATGGCGAGCGTCTTCTCCTCGATGACGATCTTGCGCAATGCCTTGATCAGGCGGATCAGGTATCGGAAAGTATCAAGACCAGCATCGATAACTTCATTACCAAGCAAGAGATTTCAGCGCCGCAAGAGGCACGCTACCGGCCGGTTTGGGCGCCGCTGCGCGAACGCGTTGACCTCGATTTTCGCGCAGCCTGTATCAAATCGATCATCTGGTGCATCGGCTTCCGCGCCGATTACGGCTGGATCGACCTCCCGGTGTTCAACGGCCGCAGCCAACCTATTCACGTGCGCGGCGTCACGCCGATGCCGGGAATCTATTTTCTCGGCTTGCCGTGGCTCTACACTTGGGGTTCGGGGCGGTTTTCCGGCGTGGCGCGGGATGCCGGGTATCTCGCGGAACATATCGAGGCGCGGGTTGGTCTCAACCGCGCCGAACGCCAGGCTGCGCTCAACGACGCGGCGATTGGATCATAAAACGTAGGATGAGGCGATCGGTTCGGTTTAAGCCGCACCAAATCTGCCCTTCATCCGTCACTGGCAGGAAGCTTGAGAATTCGACGTAGCCCGCTGACCAATTGCGGAGACTTTGCTCGCAAATTTGAAAAGAAAGCCTTTCACACCCAACCGCCAATTCGCGCGGAAAACGGTCGGGTGTGTGCCGAAGTGTTTGAGCTAATCAAGATTTACAAGTGCAAGCAAGCCACTTCAGGCAACAGCCGTTCGGCCATTTCCTTGACCATATGTCAACCGATGTGTTGCGATGAAGTTGGACGCCGCGAGTATCGTTGTCGGATTGGCTTTTAGCCCTGAAAATTCCGCAATCTTCATGACCTGCTCCACCGGGGAAGCGATCAAGTCGGGAAAGCGGACGATCAATGTCGGTATTCGGTAGTTCACGAGGTCGAAAAACATGTGCGAATAAATTACGCGCGCTCCTGAGAAGGTGAAACCCCATGCGCGCCGCACGCGCGTCGCCTCAATCTCGGCAAAGGGCCTTAAAACATATATCAGCCGCGTATCGAAGATTTCGGATATCTGAGGAATTATTACCGCAGAAAACGGCTCTTTCAAGAAGATTGGAACGCCCGCCGATATATCATATGGTCCCAACTCCTGATTCATAATTCGCTGACGGAAATTCTGCAACTCCGATTTGATATCCATCCCCGATCTGGGGGACATCGTTTCCTCCGAGATACATCTGCGCACGATATCTCGGAAAGGAATCAGCTCGTAGCAATTTCTCGTTCGTTCATCGTTAGTGTGGAGGTATGGCCCAAAGCCAATGGCTCCCAAATTGTCAAGCACCCCCGCAACGGCCGTGGTACCGCTGCCTCCTGGTCCGCAGACAAGTAACAATTTCATTGCTCTTCTCAGGCAAAATTGTTGTTGCCACCTGTTGCCCCCGCGTCACCCCCCTCCCTGTCGAGTGCAATTTCCAGCGCTCCCACCCAAACTCCTTCAGTGCGGCCTCTGCCACTGTTTGCGCTTGCTCTTTTCTTTATTTTTTGCTGATCGCTGTCGGACTCGAAACACAGTCGAAAGCAATCATCGACCTGACCGTCGCGTACGAAGCCTTTTGAGCACGCCCCACAACTGCATGAGCCCGCAAGCGGAGCGAACCCCTCGATGATCACGCCGTAACAATCATCCCATACCACTCCCTCCAAGATATGTCCAAGTCAACTCACAATCGTTGGAGCGGCGACTTCGCTGTGGATCAAATTTCTTGCCAGTCCAAGTAGGTGTCTACAAGGGTATCTGGATGGGGCTGTCCCTCTGATGACTTTAGTGACCCCAAAGCGCCCGCCACGCAACCACGCGCGGTGACAACGCTCACGGACGTAGCGATTAACGACGCCATCGATCCGATGAGCGGTGCTCAAATTTAGGATTATAATCTTTAGCGTCGGATGGCGATCAGCAGGGGCCTCTTCAAGGATCGCTCATTCAAGCATTGTAGTTATGTTTAACAGATATATCATCAGATATATAAATATGTTCACAAGCTGCCGGCTTCTATATCGCTAGCGGAACGTGGCCATGATTCTGATGGCTGCGGGGCCGAGGATCACCACAAATAGCACCGGCAAGAAGAACAGGATCATCGGCACCGTGAGTTGCGGCGGCAGCGCTG
>Ga0187784_10005169_pt1 | contig 10556 bp, 7 predicted proteins | sample 1015_SJ02_MP15_2_FD_132964 | JGI IMG/M metagenome (GOLD analysis project Ga0187784, IMG submission 132964) | Tropical peat soil microbial communities from peatlands in Department of Meta, Colombia - 1015_SJ02_MP15_20_MG | ecosystem: Environmental > Terrestrial > Soil > Wetlands > Peat | place... | reverse complement strand
GGGCCTTGCCCCTGGGTCCATTTGTTTCCCCCCAAGGGCTTCAGTTCAATCTGGAGACACGTTCACTTTTTTGCGCGTTGCTCCTATCGCTTGCCACCGCCCTGTTGTTCGGACTTATCCCCGCCCTTCAGGCGACGAAGGTCGAGCTTGCGGCGGGAGTGAAGGATGAGCGTTCGGCGCGCGGGTACAAGCGGTCCCGCCTGCGAGCTTTTCTGGTAGTGACGCAGATGGCGCTCTCGCTCGTGCTGCTCATTGGCACGGGTCTGTTTGTGCAGAGCGTTCGGAAAGCGCTCAGCACTAATCCGGGCTTCGAGACTCGAAACTTGCTTCTGGCCTCCGTGGATCTGGGGCTCCAGGGGTACGACGAGCAGCGTGGTCAAGGGTTCTACGGCCAACTGCCGGAGCGCGTGGCTGCCCTGCCGGGAGTGCGTGGCGCCACGTGGCTCTCGAAGATTCCCCTCGATCTTTATCGTTTTGCCACCGACATTGAGATGGAGGGGCCGCCAGGTCAGCCGGCCTCGACCGTGAACGTTGATTTCAATGTTGTGGGCCCGGGGTGCTTCCACACTCTGGGAATTGCCCAGCTTCGGGGGCGAGACTTTACGGCCCAAGACCAGCCCGCTTCCCCGCATGTGGCCATCGTCAGCGAGGCAATGGCTCGACGCCTTTGGCCCAACCAAAACCCTATGGGGCAAAGGCTCCGGCTGAAGTGGTTTAATTTCGAGAAAGGCGATGCGTTCGGGCAACCCGTGGAGGTCATTGGAATCGTCGCGGACAGCAAATATCGCACCTGGACAGAATCCCTGCGCGGTGTGATGTACTTGCCTCTTTCTCAGAACTACCTTCCCACGGTGAACCTCCTGGTGCGGACTTCGGGAAACCCTACGAGCCTGCTGGGACCGATACTAAATGAGGTCAAAGCCCTCGACACGCGGTTGCCGCTCTTCAACGTGAAAACCATGCGGCAGCAAATCAACATCTCAGTTTGGCCGCAAGAGCTGGGCTCCGGCGTGCTCGGAGCCTTCGGACTGCTGGCGCTCTTGTTGGCGACGGTGGGCATCTACGGGATGATGTCGTTCGTCGTGGCCCAACGCACGCACGAGATTGGCATTCGCATGGCGCTGGGGGCCGCGCCACGCGATGTAGTGAAATCGGTCCTAAGCCAAGCGCTCACCCTGGTGCTCGCCGGCATTGCCATAGGGTTACTCGGAGCGTTGGCTTTGACCCGCTTAATCGCCAGCCTGCTTTTCGGGGTCAAGCCTACCGATCCGGTGACCTTCGCCGCTGTCTGTCTCATCCTGACCGCCGTGGCGGTGCTGGCGAGCTACCTCCCCGCTCGCAGCGCCGCGAAAGTCGATCCCCTGGTGGCTCTAAGATACGAATGAAGCCATCCTAAGCTCGCGCCACCGGGCAAGGTTTGCCCGGCTTCTCTTTGACATTTGTTACCCAACCGCAGGTAACATGCACGGCGCTCCACGAGGGGAGCCGTTTACGAAGCCCTGCCAAATGTGGGAGATGGACGCCACCCTAACCTGCTATGCGGTTGGCACGGAGCTTGCCCCACCTCCATCGAGACTTTATTCCTGGATTAACCAGGGATTAAGTTCCAGCCGCAAAGTGTCGATGGACTATTGAACAAGATACTTTGCTCGCGAGGGGGTTAGAGATGTCCATTTCCGGCGTTTCCAATAGTCTGTACAACTCCAATGTCCAGAACCAGTTCGAACAATTCCAGCAGGAGTTCCAGCAACTCGGCAAAGACCTGAGTTCTGGCAATCTTTCTGCGGCGCAGGCCGACTTTGTGACGCTCGAGCAGGATATGCCACAAGCCAATTCTGCGTCTCAAACCAGCAACCCGATTGCGCAGGCCTTTCAACAGCTTTCACAAGATCTCCAGAGCGGAAATCTCTCGGCTGCCCAGCAGGACTATTCGACCATCCAGCAGGACATCCAGAGCCACGCTTCACAAATGCACCATCATCATCACAGATCCGGCGGAAGTCAGGAGAGTCAGCAGAGCCAGTTTGCTCAACTCTTCGAACAATTGGGTGAGGATTTACAATCTGGCAATCTGTCGAGTGCCCAATCTGTTTTCAGTTCGTTACAGCAGCTTTTCCAGAGCGGTAATCAACAAACGACTTCGGGCACATCGGCAGGATCCACGTCGGGTAACCTGTCGATCAATGCCTGAGCGGCGGTACAGCACTTAAGTACTGCGTTCCTTAACCGATTAGGGCAGGATTCTTGTTGACATCGCCTCCCTCGCGTGTCGTAATATTCTTTACGGCTCCAGTTCCGGGATGAAATTTGAGTCCGGGCTGATGCAATGAACAGAAGCAGGCGTGTCGAACTCTGGCTCAGCGGCATCCTGCTTGTAGTGTGTCTGTCGTTCCCGGACCTCCTGCTCCGGCCGTTTTGGAAAGAGCCAAACCTGAGGCTCGCCGGCGTAAGCCACGCCCGATCTGTTTCCGCAGGTGAACTCCCTCCAGCCTCTTCCCGCCGACTGCACGAGTGGCGCGGCGCCAAGGCAGCGGTGAGTCTAACTGCGGCGACAATGAGCAGGCTGCGCCTGCTGGCTCAAGCCGGCTGGCATTTCTTCGAATCGAAGCAAGCAGAGCGTCTCGCCTTTATACCTCCCGGCGCGCCGCGCCCACAAGCCATCGCTCCAACCCAGTCCAAAATCATCACGCTGGAACCTCTTAGCTATGTCGAGAAAGCCGACGGTCGTGCCGAGGCGACTATTTCTTTTGGCGAGCGCGTTCAGGTTGTGCATGAAGGCGAGACCTTTGAAGTCAATCTCAGAGTTGCGAAGATTTCATCAACTATTGTGCAACTTGTAGAGAGTTCAGCCTCCGCTGTTGAGCCCCATCTCCTGGCGGAGGTCGGACAGGGTGTGGCGCAGGCCCCGGGCCACAAGGCGCGGCAGGCGCCTCGCGGGCCTACTCCGGAGGTGGTTTCAAACCTCGGGGCAAGTCGTCAATCCGCCCCCGGGTCCGCGGCCGGTTCTACTGCCGGCGTTTCAGAACCATCCAGCGGCCAGGAATTAGGCTATGTGGAGAGGGCGGATGGCCAGGTTGAAGCAATCGTCGCCGACGGGGAGGACGTTCGTCTTGCCCCGGCGACAAAGTCATTCGCGAATAATTTCCGCGCCCCGACGTCCACCTCGGCCAACCTCGAGGCGGCGAACGTTCTGCCCCCTCTAATCAATCCGCTGGATTCATTTGGTCAAGAATCCCAGCCCGCTCAGACAAACTCCTCCACTCGAGAGGCTGGCTTGCCACCTCAGGTGGCTTCAGGACCTGAGTCCTCCAGTGCGGGCAAACCGCAAGAAATCCGTGGTAACAATGAGGTGCTGGAGTCCGAGCAAGTCGGTATCTTGCAGCCCGAACCGCTAGCCGAGTACTCAGGTGATCGGCTTAAGCCACCGAAGGTAGCGCCGGCCCCACATGAAGGGTTGGCAGATACCTCCTCTTCTCCGCCGCCTGCGGGATCGGGTCAGACTTTAGAAGACGACGCGCTGACGCCGCTCTCCACGAAGATTGAGGGAACCCAGCCGGCATTTAGTATCCTTGGGTACGTGGAGCAGCCTGGCGGGGAGAAGGAAGCTATTGTCGAAGTCCGCGGACAGGTTTTCTTGGTGCACGGGGGCGAGTTGTCCGCCGAGCAACACGCGGCCTTGCAGGGGACAGCTTCTTCTGCGACAGTTCAGGCCGTGCCTATCCCGCCCACCCCTCATGTACTCCAGGAGATTTTGGGATTGGGCGCAGGCGGCGCGATCCAAGGGATTTTCGCCGTACAGGTGGGAGCCTTTAGAGACTTGGGCAACGCTCAGCGGTTGAAAGAGCGTATCGAATCTCAGTTTAGGCCGGTAGTCATTCAGGGCTTTGAGGGCGACGACGGCCTCTTCTACCGGGTCCGCGTTGGCAACGCGAACACCGAAAGCGCTGCCCGCGAGTTGGCAGAAAGGCTGCGGAAGGCGAACCTGGCGACGGAGACATTCGCGGTGCGGTTAAAGTAGCCCTTGTTTATGGCGCAAGGACGACTTGGATTTGGTTCTTCGCCGGGAATCGGGCTTCATGGCTGAAGAGCCAGATAACCATCAACTGTGCGTTTTTCCCAGCGACAGTGATTTGTCCTAATAAAGAGTGCCAAACTCCCCATCTGCTGCGCGATGGGTCTAAGTTTCACCCGTACCTCAGTTTTTGACCCGCTCCGGTTATATCTAACTCTCTCAAATCACTTGTCAAACGAAGGCTTAAGCGGGCGCTGAAATTGGCGAAGAGGCTCGAATATGGCACGTAACCTGCTGGAAATACAGGACGTGGCACTCAAAACCGTTGTGTCCGGGAAAGGTGACGTGGAAAGGTCCACGTTAGCCGTCACGCTCGCTCGCCTGCATGCAAGCGGTCATTTAAAGGCGAAGAGGCCAGCCAAGCTCTGCATTCGCCCCTTCGCCGTGAAGTTGAGTCGTTAACCCTATCGAGATTCCGGAGGGCCAAAGGATGGCATACGACGCGACAAAAATGCAAGACTGGCAGATTTCTGAAGCAGCCGAACAGGGGATGCCCACTCCCCGCGAATGGCAGGAAAGGTTGGGCTTACAACAGGATGAAGTGATCCCCATGGGACGGCTGGCAAAGCTGGATTTCCTCAAGATCATTGAACGACTTAAAGACCGCCCGGATGGGAAATACATCGAGGTTACTGCAATTACTCCCACCCCCTTAGGAGAGGGGAAGAGCACAACCTCCCTCGGCTTGATGGAGGGTTTGGGCATGCGCGGCAAAAACGTGGGCGGCTGCCTGCGGCAGCCTTCCGGCGGTCCGACGATGAACATCAAGGGCACGGCCGCCGGCGGGGGGAACGCCTTGCTGATTCCCATGACCGAGTTCTCCCTCGGCCTGACGGGCGACATCAACGACATTGAACGCGCCCACAACCTGGCCATGGTGGCGCTTACCGCGCGCATGCAGCACGAGCGGAACTATAACGACGAGCAACTCCAGCAGCTCAGCAAGATGCGCCGACTGGATATCGACCCCACGCGCGTGGAAATGGGCTGGGTGATGGATTTTTGCGCCCAGGCGCTGCGCAACATCATCATCGGAATCGGCGGCAAGCAGGATGGCTTCATGATGCAGTCCAAGTTCGGCATCGCCGTCAGTTCCGAATTGATGGCTATCCTCTCCATTGTCACCGACCTGGCCGACCTGAGAAGGCGGTTGGGAGAGATTACTGTAGCCTACGACAAGAAGGGGAATCCGATCACCACGAGCGACTTGGAGGTTGCGGGCGCGATGACGGCTTGGATGCGTAACTGCGTCAACCCCACGCTCTGCTCGACCGCCGAGTACCAGCCCTGCATGGTGCACGCCGGCCCCTTCGCCAACATCGCTGTGGGACAGTCCTCCATCATCGCTGACCGGCTCGGCTTGAAGATGTTCGATTATCACGTCACCGAGAGTGGCTTTGCGGCGGACATTGGTTTCGAGAAGTTCTGGAACGTCAAGTGTCGTTATAGCGGTCTAAAGCCGAATGTCTCCATCCTGACCGCCACGATCCGGGCTCTCAAAATGCACGGAGGCGGTCCCCGCGTGGCGCCGGGCATTCCTCTCGCCGACGAATATACGAAGGAGAATCTAAAGCTCCTCGAAAAGGGCCTGCCCAACCTGCTTCATCATCTTAAGATCATTCGGCGCTCGGGAATCAATCCGGTGGTCTGCATCAACCGTTTCCACACCGACACTCTGGATGAAATCGCCGTGGTGCGCAAGGCGGTGGAGGCTGCGGGGGCGCGCTGCGCGACTTCGGAACACTGGGCCAAGGGCGGCGAAGGAGCTCTCGAGCTGGCGGATACGGTGCTGGACGCTTGCAAAGAGGACAATAACTTCCAGTTCTTGTATCCACTCGAGATGAAGCTGCGAGACCGGGTGGAACTCATCGCCAAAGTCGTTTATGGCGCCGATGGAGTGGCGTGGGCGCCGGAGGCGGACGCCAAGGCCAAGCAGCTCGAGGCCGACCCCAAATTCGCCGATTACGCCACCATGATGGTGAAAACGCACCTGAGCTTGAGCCACGACCCGACGCTCAAGGGCGTTCCCAAAGGTTGGATCCTGCCGATTCGGGATGTTCTGGTATACTCGGGCTCGAAGTTCCTTTGCCCTTGCGCCGGCACGATCAGCTTGATGCCGGGGACATCGTCCAGCCCCGGTTTCCGCCGGGTGGAAGTGGATGTGAAGACCGGGAAAGTATCGGGACTGTTTTGAGGGAGGAGCAAACGATGTACATTGACACTGCTTATCTTTTCGGGGGAATGCACGAGGAGACTCGAAAGAAGATCCTGGAAAGCGCGATCGAGGAATCGCACGCGTCGGGTGATCTTCTGTTTCATCAAGACGATCCCGCCCTCAATTTTTATATTCTCACTGAGGGGCGCGTTCGTATCAGCGTAGGACCCCAAGGGCTCTTGGCCCACGTGGCCAGCGACCCGGGCGATGTGATCGGTTGGTCGAGTCTGGTGGGGAACGATACTTACACGGCTTCTGCCGAATGCCTGGGTTCCGTCAAGGTTTCGAAGATCGAAAAGTCTAAGTTGGATCAGGTCCTGCACGCGGACCCGGAAAGCGGAATGACTTTCTTCAAGCACCTTGCCGCGTTGATCGGGCTTCGCCTGGTCGATAGTTACAAGGCAACTTTGGCGGCACACGATGTACGAGAACCGCGTGTCTTCGGTTAAGAAAGGGGTGGCAAATGACTCATGATGGAGAGGCCCAGCCTCAGAACTATTTGAGGCAGGCGCTCGAAAAAGGGCAGTTCTTCTGCACCGCGGAGCTTGTCTTGGGCCGCGATCACAACATGGCGGAGGCGGAGACCTTCGTCAAAGATGCGGCGGCGCAACCGGATGGGATCAAAATCATAAGTGTGACCGACCTGCCCAGCGGCAACCCGGCGCTGCCCCCTGAAGCCTTCGTCACGTTCATCAAGGAACATGGCCTGACACCTATAACGCACCTCACGGCTAAGGATGGAAACCGTTCCTTCCTCGAGGGCCGCCTTCACGGCTTGGCACGCGAGGGGGTCGAGAACGTTCTGGCTTTGACCGGCGATGCGCAAAAGGAGGGCTTCGGTGGAAAATCCAAGCCTGTTTACGACCTGGACTCCGTGCTCCTCCTCTGCTTGATTCAGGCTATGCGGCCGGGCATCGAGTACAAGCTGGGACCGCGGGCGGTCAAGAGCACGCCTTTCGATTTCTTTGCCGGCGCCGTGGTGTGCCCCTACAAGGTGCACGAGTCCGACCAGATGATGCAACTCTACAAGCTGCAACTGAAAATTGCGGTGGGAGCACAATTCATCATCACGCAGTTGGGCTACAACCTGCGCAAGCTATACGAATTGAAGCAGTACTTGACCCGCGAGGGCTTGGGAAATGTCCCCCTCCTCGCCAACGTCTATGTGCCTACGGCCAAGATTGCGCAGATGATGCAAGCGGGTGAAGTGGCGGGTTGTGTCATTCCGGACGAGCTTATTCAACGCCTGGAGAAAGAGAAGAAGCCTCAACGCTTGGAACGCGCTGCGCTTATGGTCGCGGCCGCGAAGGAGCTTGGCTTTGCGGGAGCGCATGTAGGTGGATTTGGCCTCACCCATCGAGACTTCATGACCATCACCGAACGTGCTGCGGCACTTGGGACCGACTGGCGTAACAAAATGGACGAACTGGTCTTCCCCTATGCCAACGAGTTCTACTTGCTGCCGCAAGGTGCGGACGGCTTAAGTGATGGTGCAGGCGCCTACCAAGTCAGCCACAAAAAGCCGCACGCCACCTTTGTCCAGCGGCTTTCCAAGTTGGTGCATCGCCACTTGATCGCGCAGGATTCATTCGGCGCCCGCTTCTTCGGTGCCCGGCTGAAGGCGAACGGGAACGGAGGGGCAGGGAAATCCTGGCGTCATGGGTTGTGGTACTGGTTGCTGGAGCCTTCCACGCTTTACCGCAAAGCCACGCTGGGATGCAAGAGCTGCGGGGATTGCGTTCAGGACTACCTTGACTATGCCGGCTGCTCGATGCGACGTTGTTACAAGGAGCTTCGCAACGGTCCCTGTGGAGGCTCGAGGGTGGACGGGAATTGCGAGGCTCGCCCCGAACAGCCTTGTATCTGGAACGTGATCTATTGCGGCGCTCTGGCCGTGGGGGACGATCCTACGAAATTCTCGCGCACCCTGATTCCCCCGCGCGACTGGGCCTTGGATGACACAAACGCCTTGGCTAACCGCATGGCGGGGATAGACAACGTCGACAAGCGGAAAGACCTCGCAGCCGCGGCTAAAACGTAGTGCTTGGCTGCCGGGAGACAGCGCCGTAGGGCCGGGGCTTGCCACGGCTGCTGGCCCCAGTATCAAAACCCAGCCCTCTCCCTCGGGGAGAGGGTGGACCGCGACCGGCGCTTTCACCAGCCGGCGCGGGCCGGGTGAGGGGTCAGTCCGAAGGCGAGGTCAGATGGGCCAGCGGGAAAAAGTAACCCCTCACCTGGCCCGCTACCCTCGCCACCCTCTCCCCAAGGGAGAGGGCTGCATTTCCAAATCGGCCCCCCGGCGTCCAGCCGGGGATAGGGGTAACGATCAGCCCCCGAGGAGAGGACGAAGCACTGACGTTGGGGTTTCAACCGCGCCTCCTCGCATTGCTCGTCTTCGGGGGTCAATCAGAAGGGAACTAATATTGTGCTGGTTATCGGAGAGTTGATCAACTGCACCCGGAAGAAGGTCGGGGAAGCCGCCCAAAAAAGAGACGTCGAATTCTTCAAGGAAATAGCCCGCAGGCAAGCCAATGCGGGCGCGGACATGCTGGATGTGAATGGCGGCCTGCCGGGTCAGGAGACGGAAGTCCTGCCCTGGCTCGTGAACATCCTGCAGGAGACCGTCGCCATCCCGCTCTGCTTGGACAGCGCAGACCCCGCCGCGTTGCGCCGCGCCCTCCCGCTTTGCCAACAGCGCGCGATGGTCAATTCCATTACCGATGAGCCGGCGCGCATGCAGGCGCTGCTTCCTCTCTTGAAGGACTTCCGCCCCAAAGTGATCGCCCTCTGCCTGGGTGAGGCGGGGCCGCCCAGCGCGGTCGAGGATCGCGTCGCGACCGCAAGCCGCTTGGTGGATCGCCTTACGGTGGAAGGGTTCGCTCTGGATGATATTTACGTTGATCCCTGCGTGCTTCCCGTCAGCACAAGTTCGGAACATGGCAAAGCGCTCGTAGAAGCCACCGGACAGATCAAAACTCGGTATCCTGGCGTGCATGTCAGTGCGGGCATCAGCAACGTTTCGTTTGGACTTCCCGTGCGCAAACTGCTCAACCAAGTCCTCCTCCTGCTGCTGATGGCGCAAGGCCTGGACGCCGCCATCGTCGATCCTTGCGACCCGCAATTGATAATGAATATTCGGGCCGCCGAGGCCTTGTTGGGACGCGATGAGTACTGCGCAAACTACATCCAGGCCTTTCGTGAGGGAAAGCTGGGCGCGGGGTAGCGCGGACCCCCGATTTTGGGGTCCGCGGCTCTTTCTTAGGCCCGTGGACAAGATGCGGACCGCAAATCCAGCAGTTGGCCCTAAGCCACGGGGAGAGGCAGAAAGCTGAACGCAGAAGACCTGCACATGTCACACACATGGCCCTCTCGCCCTCGGGGGAGAGGGTGGACCGCGACCGGCGCTTTCACCACTCGGCGCGGGCCGGGTGAGGGGGTCGGTTGCATCGCGAGGATGGGTGCGCACGCTCAATCAGGGGACGGCAAGCCGTCCCCCTACAGACTGAAGGGTGGGGCTTGCCCTACCCTGGAGTGATTCATGGGGTTTCAGGATAAGGACTGAAGCCTTACGGCTGAAAGCTGGAGGGAAACCGTGGCAGCAACTATTTTAGATGGCAATAAGATCCGCGACCAAATCAAGGCGGAAGTCGCCGAACAGATTCAGGACTTGAAGAACGCCGGCATCACGCCGGGCTTGGCAGCAGTCCTGGTAGGTGAGAATCCTGCCTCGCAAATCTATGTTCGCACCAAGGTGAAGACCTGTGAATCCTTAGGGGTCTACAGCGAGAAAATTGACTTGCCCGCCGATACCTCGCAGGAGCGGCTGCTGGCGCTCGTTGACTCGCTCAATGGACGCGATGAGATTGATGGCATCCTGATTCAGCTACCCCTGCCCCCGCAAATCGATTCCAAGCGCGTGCTCGAGGCCGTGGACCCGGCCAAGGATGTGGACGGGTTTCACCCTATCAACGTCGGGCATCTCGTGGCTGGAACGCCGCACTTGGTTCCCTGCACTCCGGCGGGAATCATCGAAATCCTGGTCCGCAGCCAGATACCCATTAAAGGCGCGAGGGCTGTGGTGGTGGGGCGGAGTGACATCGTGGGAAAGCCGGTGGCCATGCTGCTGCTTCACCAGCACGCCACCCTGACCGTTTGCCACTCGCGCACGCGCGACTTGCCTGCTGTGGCGCGCGAGGGCGATATCCTGGTGGCCGCCATGGGCAAAGCGGGCTTCGTGACGGGGGACTTTATCAAGCCCGGCGCCACGGT
>Ga0187784_10005168_pt1 | contig 10557 bp, 8 predicted proteins | sample 1015_SJ02_MP15_2_FD_132964 | JGI IMG/M metagenome (GOLD analysis project Ga0187784, IMG submission 132964) | Tropical peat soil microbial communities from peatlands in Department of Meta, Colombia - 1015_SJ02_MP15_20_MG | ecosystem: Environmental > Terrestrial > Soil > Wetlands > Peat | place... | reverse complement strand
GCCTGGTACAAGCCGGGCGCGCGTGAGCGGTTTTTGGGCAAGCGCGGCAACGAAGGCTGGCAGAAGGTCGATGACATTCTCGACGTCTGGTTCGATTCCGGCTCGACCCATGCCTTCGTGCTTGAGGACCCGGTGCATTTTCCCGGGCTCGCCGGCATCAGACGCAAGCGCGACGGCGGCACCGACACGGTGATGTATCTCGAAGGCTCCGACCAGCATCGCGGCTGGTTCCAGTCGTCGTTGCTGGAAAGCTGCGGCACACGCGGATATGCGCCGTACGACATTGTCGTGACGCACGGCTTCACCCTCGACGAGGCCGGCTACAAAATGTCGAAGTCGCTCGGCAACGTGATCTCGCCGCAGGACGTCATCAAGGACTCCGGCGCCGACATTTTGCGGATGTGGGTGTGCGCCACCGATTACTGGGACGATCAGCGCATTGGGCCGGAGATTCTCAAAACCACGGTCGACACCTATCGCAAGCTGCGCAACACGCTGCGCTGGCTTCTTGGCAATCTGGCGCATTTTCACGCCGCCGAGCGCGTCGCGCCTGACCGGATGCCCGAACTCGAGCGGCTGATGCTGCACCGGCTTGCCGAGCTCGATCCGCTGGTGCGTTCCGCTTACGCGGATTTCGACTTCAAGCGCATTTTCGCCGCGCTCAGCGCGTTCATGACCTCAGATCTGTCGGCGTTCTATTTCGATATCCGCAAAGACGCGCTTTACTGCGAGCCGTATTCCTCGCTGACGCGCAAAGCCTGCCTGACCGTGCTCGACCAGCTGTTTCGCTGCACGGTGACCTGGCTCGCGCCGATGCTGTGCTTCACCGCCGAGGAGGCGTGGCTGGCGCGCGATCCGGCGGCGACCTCGGTTCACCTCGAACCGTTCCCCGAAGTGCCGGCCGCGTGGCGCAACGACACACTCGCTGAAAAATGGCGCAAGCTCCGCAATTTGCGGCGCGTCGTTACCGGCGCGCTCGAACTTGAGCGGGCAGCCAAGCGCATCGGCTCCTCGCTCGAAGCGCATCCGCTCATCTATGTGTCCGATCGCGACTTGTTCGACGTTGTCGTCGATGTCGATCTTGCCGAACTCTGCATCACGTCGGGCGCGGCACTGATCGAAGGCGATGGGCCGCCGGACGCTTTCCGGTTGCCGGACGTGGCCGGGGTCGCGGTCATTCCGCAATTGGCGCAGGGCCGCAAATGCGCCCGCTCGTGGAAGATCACTCCGGCGGTGGGTGAGGACCCGCAATTCCCCGATGTGACCCCACGCGACGCTCAGGCGCTGCGCGAATGGGAAGCCATGCGCCGCGCGGCGGAGTAGGGGGCAGTGTGGCCGACGCGGCACCCGCCAATACCGATCGAAAGCCGAATCAAAAGCCGGATCGCTCCTACGTCTGGGGGCCGCTGAGCGCGTTCGGACTTTTTGCCGCGGTGGTTGCCTGCGTCGCAGACCAGGCCCTAAAATTTTGGCTGTTGCTGGGGGCGCACCTCAACAGCGTCGAGCCCATCGCAGTCACGCCATTTGCCGAACTGGTGCTGACCTGGAACCAGGGCATCAGTTACGGACTGTTTCCCCAGCGGGGGCCGGTCGGACCGTGGGCGCTCTTGGCGTTCAAAGTCGTGGCTGTGGGCTTTTTATGGGCTTGGCTGTCGCGCGCCCGGCAGCGGCTGACCGCGTTGTCGCTCGGCCTGATTATCGGCGGGGCGGTGGGCAACGCCATCGACCGGCTGCATTGGCCCGGCGTCATGGATTTCGTACTGCTCCACGCGCAAATCGCCGGCCGAATATACGACTGGTACGTGTTTAACCTTGCGGACGTGGCTATTGTTGCGGGCGTTGTGGGACTTCTCTATGAATCACTACTGCAAGGGCGCGCCGCAAAAGCGCCCTGATCGAGTATATAACGGATAAACAGTGGGGTAATTCTTGAGGGGCGTGAAGCCCTTGGGGAAGTGTGCCGAACCGGCACCTCAGGGTGAGGGCATGCCGCAACATGACTTGAAGAGCCACGACCGTGACCGGCGGGCGCATTGGCGTGCGCTGGCGGTTACCATGTCCCGAACCGCGTTGGCGGCCTGTCTCGTCTGTGCCGCCACGGCTGTTGCCCGCGCCGGTGACGACGACATACAGAGTTCGGGCGGCTCGCTCTACGACAGGCTGTTGCAGGTGATCGGGCTCCCGGGCAGCGGCCACGACATCAACTACAGCGAACGTTCGCCGCTGGTCGTGCCGCCGACGCGCGACTTGCCGCAGCCGTCCACCGACGCGGCGCCGGCCGGGCCGGACTGGCCCAAGGACCCGGACATCACACGGCGGGCAAAAGCAAAAGTCAAAGAGAGGCCCCACCCGCATCCGGACTACGCGACCGATTTGGCGCGGCCGCTGCGGCCCGACGAGCTTAATGCGGCTGGCAGCAATTCCGGCGGTCGCGGCGCGGCTCCGACCCCCGGCGCTACGTCCAACGCCGACTATCCGGAGCGCGACTACGTCGTGCCGAAGAAGAACCTCTTTAGCTGGTTCAGCACCAGCAAGCAGGAATACGCGACGTTCACCGGCGAGCCGGCAAGGACCAGCCTGACCGATCCGCCGACCGGATACATGACGCCGTCGGCCGATCAGCCCTACGGCATCGGGCCCGACCAGAAGAAGTACAAGATCCCGACGGTCGCGGACCGTGCGACGCCCGTGAGCGGCACAGCCGAAGGAAACTAGGAGCGGACTCTGACATTCGCACGAGAGCGCGCCAAACCTGAGTGCGAATGTCGGAAACGGACCGCAACAAACCGGGCACCAGCGACCGAGCACGCGTGCTTCGTGTGGGGCGTATTCGCTCGAACCGGCGGAGAACTAAACATTGACTGATGGCGTCCTTTCTTTGAGGCGCGCGCGGAGTGTGCTTGTTATTGCGCTCGCGCTCGCTTCGACCACCGGCGTGGCGCGTGCGGCGTCTGCACCTCAGGTGTCGGATTTCAAGCTTGGGAACGGGCTCGAAGTCGTCGTCATTCCGGATCATCGCGCACCGGTCGTCACCCACATGATCTGGTACAAGGTCGGCGCCGCCGACGAGACCCCCGGCAAATCGGGACTGGCCCATTACCTCGAACATCTGATGTTTAAGGGCACGGCCAAAAACCCCGGCAACACATTCTCGCAGGCGGTCGCCGCCATCGGCGGCGAGGAGAACGCCTTCACTGCGAGCGATTATACCGGCTTCTACGAGCGCGTGCCGCGCGAACACCTCAAGGACATGATGGCGTTCGAGGCCGACCGCATGACCAACCTCACGCTCACCGACGCGGTCGCGCGTCCGGAGCTTAAGGTCGTGCTCGAAGAGCTCAACATGCGGGTCGCCAACAATCCGGGGGCGCGGCTCGACGAGCAGATGGACGCGGCGCTTTACCTCAACCATCCCTACCATCGCCCGGTGATCGGCTGGCGCCACGAGGTGGAAAAGCTCACCTACGAAGATGCGCTGGCGTTCTATCGGCGCTTCTACACGCCGAACAACGCCGTCGTGGTCGTTGCCGGCGATGTGACGCCCGACGAAGTCAAAGCCGATGCCGAGGCCACCTACGGCAAGGTGGCGGTGCGCGCCGAAATCGGGCCGCGGCTGCGGCCGACCGAGCCGGTGCAGGACGCGCCGCGCACCGTGACGCTGGCGGATGCGCGCGTCGAGCAGGCGAGCGTCGAGCGCTATTATCTGGCGCCGTCGGCGTCGACCGCCAAACCGGGCGAAGAGGAAGCGCTCGATGTGCTCTCAACCGTGCTCGGCAGAGACGCCAATAGCCGACTCTACAAGACGCTGGTCATGAACAAGGGCCTCGCGCTTAACGCCGGCGCCTTCTATTCCGACACCGCGCTCGATTACGGCAAGCTCGGCGTCTATGCCTCGCCGAAACCCGGCGTGTCGTTGCACACGATCGAAGCCGCAATCGATGCCGTGCTCGACGACGTGATCCAGCATGGGATCACCGCCGACGAACTCGACCGTGCCAAGACCGGGCTCATCGCCGACGCGGTCTTTGCCGAGGACAACCAGGCCACGCTGGCGCGCTGGTACGGCGCTGGCCTGACGACCGGTCAGACCGTCGCGGCGGTCAGCGGCTGGCCCGACCGGGTGCGCGCGGTGACGGCCGCGCAGGTCCAAGAGGCCGCCCGGCAATGGCTTGACATCCGCCGGTCGGTGACCGGCTATCTCGTTAAAAGCCTGCACACTGAGGAGAATCGCTCGTGAATGCACTCCGTCCCGCGCTGTCGCTGTTGAGCCGCAAACATGCAACGGCACGGTTGGCGCAGTGCGCAGCGGCGGCGGTAATCGCGCTGACGCTGTCAGGGGCACAGGCTTCGGCGACCAACATCGAGCGCATCACGAGTCCCGGCGGCATCGAAGCCTGGCTGGTGCATGAGACGGCAGTGCCGCTGATTACCATGGAGTTCGCGTTTGCCGGCGGCGGCGCGCAGGATCCGGCGGGCAAGGCTGGCACGGCGAACTTGATGGCGTCGCTGCTCGACGAAGGCGCCGGCGATCTCGATGCCAATGCGTTTGCCGAGCGGTTGGATCGCAAGGCGGTGCAGATGCGCATCCAGGCGAGCCGCGATCACATCCGCGGCACGCTGCAAACGCTGTCGGAAAACCGCGACGAGGCGTTCGACGATCTGCGGCTGGCGCTGACCGAACCGCGCTTCGACGCCGACGCGGTCGAGCTTAACCGCGCGCAGATTCTTTCCGGATTGCGCCGCCAGCAGAAAAGCCCGACCGATCTTGCGGCGCTGCGCTGGTGGAACACTGCCTATGCCGGCCACGCCTACGGCGAGCCGGTCGGCGGCACGCTCGAGTCGGTGCCGAAAATCACCGTCGACGATCTGAAGGCCTATCAGCGCCGGGTGCTGGCGCGCGACCATCTCACAGTTGCCATCGTCGGCGATATCGACGCCGCGGCGGCGAAGATCATGCTCGACCGCGTGTTCGGCGGCCTGCCGGCCAAGGCGCAGCTGGTTTCGCACCAGACGGTGCAGCCGCAACACCTGGGGCAGCGCATCAATACCGACCTCGACGTGCCGCAGACCGTGATTGATTTCGGCGGCGTCGGCATCGCCCGCAAGGATCCGGATTTCTTCGCCGCCTATGTGGTGAACCACATTCTCGGCGGTGGCACGTTTTCCTCGCGGCTGTACCGCGAAATTCGTCTCAAGCGCGGCCTTGCCTATTCGGTCTACGACAGCCTGCTGTGGTACGACGACACGGCCGTGTTCTTCGGCTCCACGGCGACGCGCGCCGACAGCGCCGACGAGACGGCGGAGCTGCTCCACAAGGAAGTCCGTAATCTGGCCGAGAACGGGCCGACGGCCGACGAACTCGCCGATGCCAAGGCCTATCTGAACAGCTCGTTCGTGCTCAATCTCGACACCTCGGCCAAAGTCGCGTCGCTGCTTCTGCAGCTGCAACTCGACCATCTCGGCATCGACTATATCGACACGCGGAAACAGAAGATCGCCGCGGTGACGCTGGGCGACGCCAAGCGTGTCGCCAAGCGGCTGTTCGGCGGCGGCATGCTGATGACCGTGGTCGGCCGGCCGGCGGCGCTCGCCTCAGCCGGCGACGGCCCGGGGGCGGGAGCCATCCGCGTGCCGGCACCGCTGCCGGCGGCGATCGGCGGTGCGAGCGGCGACTTGCGCTGAAACCACTCGCGCGGGCGGGCGATCCCAACGCGCAGCTTTGAACGCTAGGTGCTGGCGTAGCCGCTGAGAGCGTGCTCTGGATGCGCAGAGCGTGCCAGGGGCCCCGCCATGATTCGCATCACCAGCAGGATCAGCATCGACGAGCGCGAGATCGTCGAAAGCTTCGTGCGCGCCTCGGGGCCGGGCGGGCAGAACGTCAACAAGCTCTCGACCGCGGTGCAATTGCGCTTCGACGTGCGGCACTCGCCGTCGCTGCCGCCCGACGTCGCGGCGCGGCTCGAGCGGCTCGCGGGCGCGCGGTTGACGCGCGACGGCGTCCTCGTCATCACCGCGCAACGTCACCGCACGCAGCTGCGCAACCGCCAGGATGCGCTCGACCGCCTGATCGATCTGATCCGCCGCGCCGCCACGCCGCCTGTGCCGCGGCGGCCGACCAGACCGACCGCCGCGTCGCGCGAACGGCGCATCGAAGGCAAAAAGCGCCGCGCCAAGGTCAAGAGCTTGCGGCGGGCGAAGCCGGCGTTCGACTGAGTTGAAACGAGTCAGTGCAGGAGCGAGTACACGCCCCAGGCGGATGCAAAGAGGCCGAGCGCAATCATGGCTACGGCATAAAGAACGAGTGGTTTCGACCCGACATTCTGCGTTGGATCAATGACGGCTTCGGCGGGATTTTGCGGATCATAATGGATCGACACCTTGGAGCCCTGCGGATAGGCGGCGATGACCGACGCCATGTGTCTCTGCCGGCCTTCGTTGCCGCCCCAAAAGATGCGGTCGGATTGGTACTCCTGACCGCCGGCGCGATAGCGGTACTGCACGGCCGCGCGGTAGCGCCATCGGCCATCGGGCGATTTCTCCAGCGCGGAAGCGATAACCGTGCCGGAACTGACGGGCCATCGCTTGCTGGCGTTGGCGCGAAGACCTTGGCGGAATTGAGCGATGTAAAGGGCCGCGCCGATTGCGATCGCGATCACGCCAAAGCCGATGAGGACCGCATTGACCATCTTCCACTCCACCGGCCCGGCCGATTGCGCCCCTGATTTCGCCCGCTTCCGATCCGGGCTACCTTTTTGCGACCGAGTCGTATTATGCCGATCCGACAACTGAGCGAAGCCACCGTCAATCGCATCGCCGCCGGCGAGGTGGTCGAGCGTCCGGCGAGCGTCGTCAAGGAACTGGTCGAAAACGCGCTCGACGCCGGCGCGCACCGCATCGACGTGCTGACCGACGGCGGCGGCCGGCGGCTGATCTGCGTCACCGACGACGGCGAGGGCATGACGCACGCCGATCTCGCGCTCGCCGTCGAGCGCCACGCCACGTCGAAACTTGCCGATGACGATCTGGTGTCGATCCGCACGCTCGGTTTTCGCGGCGAGGCGCTGCCCTCGATCGCGGCTGTGGCGCGGTTGTCGGTGACGACCCGGCATGCAACCGAGCCGCATGCCTGGGCGATCGAGGTCGACGCCGGAGTGAAATCGGAGATCAAGCCGGCCGCGCTTGGGGCGGGCACGCGCGTCGAGGTGCGCGACCTGTTCTACGCCACCCCGGCGCGGCTGAAATTTCTCAAACTCGACCGTACCGAGGCCGAGGCGGTGCGCGAAACCGTACGCCGGCTGGCCATGAGCCGGCCGGATGTCGCCTTCACGCTGGCCGGCGAGGAGCGCGCGCCGGTGACGTTCGCGGCGGCGCTGCCGGGTGCTGCCGGCCGGCTGGCGCGGCTCGGCGACGTGCTCGGCGCCGAGTTCCGCGCCAATGCGGTCGAGATCGCGGCCGAGCGCGAGGGCGTCGCCATCGACGGCTATGCGGCGCTGCCGACCCTGACGCGCGCCAATGCGCTCGGGCAATACCTGTTCGTCAACGGCCGGCCGGTGCGCGACAAGCTGCTGCTCGGCGCGGTGCGCGCGGCCTATGCGGACTATCTGCCGCGCGACCGTCATCCGGTGCTGGCGCTGTTCGTCAGACTCCCGGTGCGCGAGGTCGACGTCAACGTGCATCCGGCCAAGGCCGAGGTGCGGTTCCGTAACGCCGGCCTGGTGCGGGCGCTGATCGTGCATGCTTTGAAGTCCGCGCTTACTCGCGAAGGCGGCCGCGCGGCGACGACCGGCGGGACCGCGACCATCGCGGCGTTTCGCCCGGCGGCGTCGTTTCCTCGCGGAGGAGGCGCGGGGCGGCCGTTCGGCTGGGACTGGCGCAACTCGCCGTCGGCTCCAGGTCCGGCGCGCTACGCGCATGCGGCGTCGCACGGCTTTGCGGAAGCCGCGCAGGCCGCGTTCGATACCGGCCTGCCGGCGGCCGATCTGCGCGACGCGGCGGAAGCTGCGGCTTTGGCCGAAGGCGAGCCGTCGCCCGATGCGCTCGACCATCCGCTCGGGGCGGCGCGGGCGCAGGTGCACGAGACCTATATCGTGGCGCAGACCCGCGACGGCCTCATTATCGTCGACCAGCATGCGGCGCATGAGCGTATCGTCTACGAGAAGCTCAAGGCGGCGCTGGAGAAAAGCGGCGTCGCGCGGCAGTTGCTCTTGATTCCTGAGATCGTTGAACTCGACGAGGCCGACGTCGAACGGCTCGCCGCGCGCGCTGACGAGCTGGCGCGCTTTGGCCTGGTGCTGGAAGCGTTCGGGCCCGGCGCGGTCGCGGTGCGCGAGACGCCGTCGCTCCTTGGCGAGATTGACGGCGCGGGGCTCGTTCGCGATCTTGCCGAGCATATGAACGAATGGGACGAGGCGCTGCCGCTCGAGCGCCGCCTGATGGCGGTGGCTTCGACGATGGCGTGCCACGGCTCGGTGCGGGCAGGGCGGCGGCTCAAGCCGCAGGAGATGAACGCGCTATTGCGCGAAATGGAAGCGACGCCGAATTCCGGCCAGTGCAACCATGGCCGCCCGACCTATGTGGAACTCAAGCTCGGCGATATCGAGCGGCTGTTCGGTCGGCGCTAGGCCGCGGCGCGCTCAGCGCTGTGGTTAACGCGCAGGAAAGTCAATTCGGTCTCATCGTAGCGGCGGCGTTCGACTTCAGTAAAACCCGCGGGCGCGGTGAAATTCGCTTTTGTCGCTTCTTCCACGATGACGAGCGCATCCGCCGTCAGCCAGCCGCCGTCGCGCGCCGAGGCGAGCGTCTTTTCGGCAAGACCCTGCGCATAGGGCGGATCGAGAAAAGCGAGCGTGAACGGTTCGAGCGGATGGGCCGGGCCGAGCTTAGTCACATCGCGGCGGAAGATGCGCGTCGTGCCGCCGAGGCCAAGGATCGCGACATTCTCGCGAATGAGCGCCCGCGCTTCCGCGGCTTCGTCAACAAACAGCACAAACTCGGCGCCGCGTGACGCCGCCTCGATGCCGAGTGCGCCGGTGCCCGCGAACAGGTCGAGCACGCGCGCGCCGCTGACTGGATCGCCATAGGCATGCGCCAGGATGTTGAACAGCGTTTCGCGCAGCCGGTCGGCGGTCGGGCGGATGGCCTGCGAGTGCGGTGCGGCGAGCGCGCGGCCGCGCAGCCGTCCGCCGACGACGCGCATCATCGCCCTCGCGGGGGTTTCGGCCGCGACGGGCGCGGCCCCGAGACTCGGTCGCGCCAGCGGCGCGGATGACGGTCGCCGCGGCCGCGCTTCGGCGCTTTTTCTTCCGGCTGCGGCAGTGGTGGCGGCTTTTGCCCGAAACGCTCGACCGCGACGCTCCGTCCCCTGCGATCGGTGAGTGTTCCGGTGCGCGCTTCGGCGGCATGCTCGCGGGCTTGGCCATCTTGGCGGCGCGAGCCACGAAACTGCCGCCGCAAGGGCTTCGCCGGTTCTTCACTGGGCGCGCGCCAGGCATGGTGCACAGCCTTACGCTCTTGGCTCTCACGCGGCTCCTTGCGTGCCGGCGCCGGCTTGTCGATGCGCATTCCCGAAAAATCCGCGCCCGACTGCGCGACAAGCCGGGCGCCGAGCTGATCACGCAAGGTGCGGGTGCGCACTTCTTCGATGCCGCCTTCGGCCAGTTCGCCGAGCTGGAATGGGCCGAACGACACGCGGATGAGGCGCGTCACGGTCAGCCCGAGATGGCCGAGCACATTGCGCACTTCGCGGTTCTTGCCTTCGCGGATCGCAAATGTCAGCCACAGATTCGAGCCCTGCACGCGGTCGATCGTGGCGTCGATCGGACCGTAATGGATGCCGCTGACGGTGAGGCCCTTGCGCAGCGCGTCGAGTTGCGGCTGCGTCACCGCGCCGTGGGCGCGCACCCGGTAGCGGCGCAGCCAGCCTGTTGCCGGCAGCTCCAGCACGCGGGCGAGTGCGCCATCATTTGTGAGAAGGAGCAGCCCCTCGGTGTTGAAATCGAGCCGGCCGACGCTGATGAGCCGCGGCAGGTGTTTGGGCAGGCGCGCGAAAATGGTCGGCCGGCCCTGCGGGTCGTTATGCGTCGTGATCAGGCCGCGCGGCTTGTGATAAAGAAACAGCCGCGTGCGCTCGCGCTGCGGCAGCGGCTCGCCGTCAACGCTGATGCGGTCGCGCGCCGTCACGTTGAGCGCCGGCGAGGCGATCACCTCACCGTTGACGGCGACGCGGCCGGCCGCGATCCATTCCTCGGCCTCGCGGCGCGAGCCAAGTCCGGCGCGCGCGATCGTCCGGGCTATACGTTCCTTGGCGATGCGCTCGCCGTCGGCGTGGGATTTGGTCTTTTCGTTCATCGTCTGTCCTGGCGGACGGTCGATAGCAGAGTGGATGGCAGCGGACCATGGCAACCTTCATGGAAATGGCGCTGGACGAAGCTCGTGCCGCCGGCGAGGCGGGCGAGGTACCGGTCGGCTGCGTTATCGTGCATGACGGCGCGGTGGTGGCGCGGGCCGGCAACCGCACGCTGACCGATGCCGACCCGACCGCGCATGCCGAACTGGTCG
>Ga0187784_10005167_pt1 | contig 10558 bp, 5 predicted proteins | sample 1015_SJ02_MP15_2_FD_132964 | JGI IMG/M metagenome (GOLD analysis project Ga0187784, IMG submission 132964) | Tropical peat soil microbial communities from peatlands in Department of Meta, Colombia - 1015_SJ02_MP15_20_MG | ecosystem: Environmental > Terrestrial > Soil > Wetlands > Peat | place... | reverse complement strand
TTCGTCAAGGCGGCCCTCAACAGCGTGCTGTTGAGCGCCTGCATGGCGGCCGCGCTGACCGCGCTGGTCATCATCCTGTTTCTCGGGAACCTGCGTCTCTCGGTGATCGTGCTCGCAGCCATCCCGCTGTCGATCATCAGCGCGGTGCTGTTCATCGATCTGACCTGCAACACGTTGAACACCATGACTTTGGGCGGCTTCGCCCTGGCTATCGGGATTCTGGTCGACAACGGCACCGTGGTCATCGAGAACATCGAGCGCCACGTCGGGATGAACGAGCCGCTCCATCAATCCATCGTGACGGGCGCCGCCGAGGTGGCCGTGCCCACCTTCCTGTCAACGCTCTGCATCTGCATCGTATTCGTTCCTGTGTTCCTGCTCCAGGGCACGGCGAAGTACCTGTTCTCACCGCTCGCGCTCTCGGTCATCGGAGCGTTGCTGGCGAGCCTTGCGTTGTCCTTCACGATGGTGCCGGTGCTTTTCAACCAGCTGTTGCGCGGGGCAGCTCAGCGCGACGAGGCAGAACCGGGGCAGCGCGCGAACGAGGCGAGCGAGCCGGGCCGCAATCCCTTCGTGCGGATTCAGCGGGCGTTTGCCCAGAGCTTCGAGTCGTTTCGCGAGCGCTACCGCAACACGATATCGTGGACTCTCTCGCAGCCGCTGGCGACCGTGGCGGCGTTCGTCGTGCTGATGGTGCTCTCGATGCTGCTGTTTCCCGAGCTCGGGCGTGACTTCTTTCCTGAAGTAGACGCAGGCCAGATGCGCTTGCACGTGAGGGCCCCGCCGGGAACGAGGATCGAGCGAACTCAGCAGTACTTCGCCGAAGTGGAGGAGCAGATCCGGCGGCTGGTAGGCAACGATCAGATCGACGTCATGCTCGATAACATCGGTCTTCCCTACAGTGGCATCAACATCGCGCTAAGCGATTCGGCCACCGTGGGCCCGATGGACGGCGAGATCCTCATCTCGTTGACCAAGCGGCATGCGCCGACGGCGCGCCTCATCGCGCGGCTGCGCCGAGAGCTTCCCAAGCGCTTCGCCGAGCTCGCATTCTTCTTCCAGCCGGCCGATATCGTCGACCAGGTGTTGAACTTCGGCCAGCCCGCGCCGATCGACGTGCGCGTATCGGGACCCGACCAGAGCGCCGCGTTCGACGTTGCGGCGGAGATCTCGCGCGCCCTTGTGCGCGTGCCCGGCGTGGTCGATTCGCACGTGTTCCAGGTGCCCAATGCACCGGCGCTGACCGTGGACCTGGATCGCTCGCTCGCCACCTTGACGGGAATTTCGCAGCAGGAAGCCGCCGACAGCGTGCTCGTGGCGACCAATTCGAGCGCACAGAGCGCGCCTAACTTTTGGGTCGATCCGCACAACAGCGTGAGCTATCCGCTGGTCGTTCAGTATCCACCGTACCTGTATGGCTCGGCGCAAGATCTCTATGACCTGCCGGTGCACCGAGCCGCCGGAGTCGAGGAGAGCGAGCTGCTCGCCAATCTCGCCAGCTTCGGCCGCGACACCGTCCCGCTCGTGACTTCGCAGCTCAACATACGCCCGGTTTTCGACGTTCAGGCGAGTGTCCAGGGACGCGATCTCTATGCTGCCGCCCGGGACATCGACGAGGTGCTCGCGGCGCATCGGCCGGAAGACTCGAAGGCGATCTCGGTCGAGTTGAGCGGACAAATCGAGACGATGCGCGAGAGCTATACGGGACTTTTTGCCGGGATCGGCCTCGCGATCGTGCTCGTGTACCTGTTTCTCGTGATGAATTTCCAGAGCTGGATGGATCCGCTCATCGTGCTCATGGCCGTTCCCTTCGCCCTCGGTGGTGTACTGTGGATTCTGTTTCTCTCGCACACTCCGATGAGTGTCCCGGCGCTCATGGGAACGCTGATGTGCATCGGTCTGACGACGGCCAACAGCATCTTGGTGGTCACCTTCGCCAATCAGCGCATGGCGGCAGGTGACGACTCATTGACAGCAGCCGCCTCCGCGGGCTACACCCGCCTGCGGCCGGTGCTGATGACCGCGGGCGCGATGATCGTCGGCATGGTGCCGATGGCGTTGGGGATCGGCGAGGGCGGCGAGCAGAACGCTCCGCTCGGTCGCGCGGTCATCGGCGGCCTGCTGTTTGCGACCTTTGCGACACTGATCTTCGTGCCGACGATGTATCGGCTCCTGCGCCGTCGCTCGACGCCCGCCCGGCAACCCCACGCGCTGGAGAGAGCCAATGCAAGACCCGCCTGAGACGCACCCCACGGCGTCGAGCGGCGTCGGGTCCGAACGCGTTCCCGATGACCTATCGAGACAGGAGCCGGGGAGAGTCTCGACCCGTTTCGAACCCGATACCGGACAGCGCCTGAAGAGGGCGGTGATCGTGGTCGGCGCCGTCCTCTTGCTCGGCTTCGTCCTGATGCGCGTCGTGCGCTTTTTCGAGGAGCGCTCCGTGGCAAGGGCCACGGAGAGCGCCTACGCCGCGCCACCGCCCGTCGATGTCGTGGTCGCCCGCGCCGTGAGTTCCGGTCAGGATCTCGTGCTACCGGGTCAAACCGCCGCCTGGTACGAGAGCACGATCTACGCACGGGTGAATGGCTATGTCGCCAAGTGGTTCGTCGACATCGGCGATCACGTCAAGCGGGGGCAGCTGCTCGCGAGCATCGAAACGCCCGAGCTCGATGCTGAGCTCGCCGCCGCGCGTGCGGCCTTGAAGGCCTCGAGGGCGCAAGTAGTCGTGCGCCAGGCGGAGAACGAGTTTGCCAGGACCACGAACGAGCGCTGGCGCGACGCGCCGAAAGGCGTCGTGTCCGAGCAGGAGCGAGAATCGAAGAAAGCGGATTTCAACGCCGCTTCAGCTCGATTGTACGCGGCCCAGGCGCAGGTCGCGCTCGATCAGTCCCGAGTCGACCAAACCAGCGCACTCGCCGAGTTCAAGCAGGTACGGGCGCCGTACGACGGCACCATCACCGAGCGCAAGATCGACGTCGGCAATCTCGTGACTGCGGGCAGCACCTCGAACACGACTCCGCTGTATCGCATGACCCAGAACGACCCCTTGCGGGTGTTCACCGATGTCCCGCAAAGCGCTGCGCAGGAGCTGATGAGGCAGGGCGTTCCGGCGCAGGTGCACGCGTCGGGCTCGGCGAGCGGCATTTTCTCGGGAAAGATCGCCCGTTCGGCGCAAGCGATCAACCCGGAGGCGCGCACCATGCGCGTGGAGGTCGACCTGCCGAACGCGAATGTCGCCCTCGTTCCCGGCATGTACGTCACGGTGTCGTTTCGCCTCGAGCCGAAAGGGACGGTGGAAGTGCCCGCCGCGGCGTTGGTTTTTCGACCCGATGGACCGCATGTGGCGCGAGTGAACTCCGACGGTAAGGTGGAATTCGTGAGCGTCACGATTGCCCGAGATGACGGCAATCTCGTCGAGCTCGGCCCTACGGTTCACGCGGGTGACCGTCTGGTGCTGAACATCAGCAGCCAGATCGCTGCGGGCGAGACGGTCGCCGTGAGCCGCTCGGCCTCGGCAGGCCGGCCGCTGACCAGCAGGCGCTGAAGTCATGGGGTACGCGCGAGGTTTGGGTGTGCTCGGAATGCTGGCGGCTCTCACGGCCTGCGCGGTGGGCCCGAATTATCGGCCTCCGCGGCCCGACGTGCCGGCGCAGTTCGCCGCCGCCGCACAGGCCCCGGCCGGTGAGGCAGCCTCGGTCGATTTGGCGAGCTGGTGGCGCGCGCTCAACGATGCCGAACTCGATTCCCTGGTCGAGCGCGCGATCCACTCGAACCTCGATCTCAAGATCGCGTTGGCCCGGCTCCAGCAAGCCCGAACGTTCGAGGCTGTCGTGGTGGGTCACGCGCTGCCCGAGGTAGATGCGAGCGCCGCTGAGGGTCGCGGCACGGGGTCTGACTTATCGCGTGGTCGGGCGGAGCAGTCGCTGAGATCGGCCGACAATTCGACGGGTCTGCAGCACCTCAATACGGTCGCCGGCTTCGACGCCGTGTGGGAAATCGATGTTTTCGGGAGATACCGGCGGGCGCTGCAGGCGGCGCGCTTCGATGCCGAGGCTGCGGCCGCCGCTCGCTACGACGTGCTCACATCGATCGTGGCCGACGTGGTCCGCGCCTATGTCGATTTGCGCGGGTATCAGGTGCAGCTGGGCGTCCTGCATCGGGCGAGCGAGGTGCTGCGCGAGTCACTGCGTCTCGTGAACATTCGCTATGAGCGCGGCATCACCAACGAGCTGGACGTGGCGCTCGCGACCCGCGAGCTCAACACGCTCGATGCCGAGATTCCCCCCGTGGAAGCGCAGGTGAGCGCCGCAGAATACGCGCTGGCGGTGCTGCTCGGCGAGTACCCGGAGAATATCATCGAGGAGCTGAAAAAACCGGATCTGATCCCCTCGATGCCCGCCCCCGCCGCGCCCGGCTCCCCGATCGATCTATTGAAACGCCGACCCGACATTCGACAAGCCGAGCGCGAGCTCGCGGCCGCCACGGCCCGCATCGGCGTGGCGACCGCGGATCTGTTTCCGCAGATCGCCTTGGTGGGCTCGATCGGGAGCCAGCAGGGCCAGCTCGCCGGATCGAGCCGGGTCGCCGGCAAGCACATCTGGTCGTTCGGTCCGGGCGCACTCTGGCCGTTGCTCGATTTCGGCGCGATCGACGCGCAAGTCGACATCGCGGATCTCGAAGCTCGGGCGAGCCTCGAGAATTATCGCAAGACCATTCTCGCCGCCGTCGAGGAGGTGGACAACGCACTCGACGAGTACTCGGCTCAGCAAGCGCGCCTGCGGGATCTGGGTCTGGCGCTGCTCGCGGGCCAGCGCGCGGTCGAGCTCGCGACCGAGCGCTACAACCGCGGCCTCAGCGACTTTCTCAATGTCGTCGATGCCGAGCGACAGTACTACGATATACAGAGCCAGTATGTGTCGGCCCAAATCGCACAGGGCGAGCAATTCGTGCGGCTCTACAAGAGTCTCGGCGGCGGCTGGCAGAACTATCAGAACGTACCCGGCATTCGCCAACCGCAGCCCGCGATCATCGCCGCATTTCGACGTGCGATCGAGCGCAGCACGCCGTGAGTCGCCCCGTTAGCGCTCTGCGGAGCGCCTGGGTCGGATCGGGCGCGCTCTTGGCCGCTCTCGGCGGCTGCGCGACGTTCGGCCATTGCGGGCTCGCCGGGTGTCCAGAGGATGCACGGATAACGGGCGAGGTCCGCGCACTCTACGACGAGAATCCGGCTCTCGAGGCTCCTAGTTCAATCAGCGTGCAGACGGTCGATGGCGTGGTCTATCTCAAGGGTATCGTGGGAACGCCTTACATGCGCGAGCTGGCAGGGAGCCTCGCACTCGAGGCGAAGGGCGCGACGCGCGTCGCGAATCTCATCGCCGTAGAGAACTCGAAGTAGCTGTCTGCCTCGGATGGACCCGGCCGCCCACGGCTGAGAGGTGCGCTTCGGCTGCTCGTGCGGGCTCTGGAGTGAGCCCGCCCGCGAAAACGATCAGAAGGTGAAACGACCACCGACTGTCGGAGCCGCGTTGCTGTTGTGGTAATAGGGGACACCGGGTTTGTGAGGAATCGCGATGGCCAGACCGCCGCTCACGTCGGAATACGCAATTCCGGCAAAAACGTCGAAGCGCTTGGTGAAGTGATGATCCGCGTAGAGTGACACCTCGTTGAGAGTGCCCGCGCAGGAACTGCGCATATTGCCGGGCACGCAGGTCGGCGGAACACGAAACGTGTTCTGCAGCTGATGATACCAGGCCGCCGTGATGTCGGTCTTGTAGTCGAAAGCGTATTTCACGCCCGTCCACCAGATCTGCACGATCTTGGGAGAATCAAGATTGTTGTCTTCGACGCCGCTCATGATGTAACCGCCCTGGTCCGCGGCGCCCACACCCAACGGATTCGACGGGTTGGTCTGCCGGATGTGCTCGTATCCTGCAAAGAACTTGAACTGCTCCCAGGCATATTTGGCGGCGGCCATGATGGCGCTGTTGTCGGTCACGATGCCATATACGGTGTTGCTCGTTTCGATCAGATTGGCCCCGTTGATGGGGTTTGTGTTGATGCTGTTCGCGGTCGACTGATACGACTGGGTCGGACTCTGAGGCCCGAGCAATGGGTTGAGTACGCTGATCGCCTGGTTGTAATGCTGGTAGACGATGTCGGCGGACAATTTGCCGTAGTCTGCAAAGTCGAAGTCTCCGCCGAGGTCGAGTCCGTAGGCGGTATTGTGCGGCTCTTCCGGCGTACAAGTGGCGGCCGTCCAGGTTGCCGAGGCGGAGTAGCAGCCGCCGGAACCGTCGACGAATTTATACATCGCGCCGAAATGGGCGGGACCGTAGGCGAGGCGATATTTGATGGCGTCGTCCCAACGGGTGTCCTCGGTATCGCCGCCGCCGGCCATCGTGCCGTTATACCCGATGTACGAAAAGGCATAGGAGCCGCCCGCCGGATCGTAAGCGAGCATCGCATCGGTACCGAGAGCGCGCTGACGACCGAAACTCAGCGTGCCGAGATACGCCGACGATACACCGCCATAGAACTCGTCATTGAAGGGTTGACCCGCGCGCGCGCCGTCGATGGCTTCCGAATAGGCGCTCCTGGGAAGGCCATTGTTGACGATATCGGTAGCCGATGCGTTGGCGAGCAGGCCGGACTGCGGATTGATGCCAGTCGAGGCGTTGAACACAACGGACCAGCCGTCCAGAAACTCTATCTTGGCCTTGATGCCCAGACCCGTCTGCGAGAGGTTGTTCGGCGCAATGAGCCATTGGGAGTGATTGCCGTTGCGGTTGATCAGCGATTCGCCTTCATAGTTGTAGCCGTTTTCCGGTAAGCCGTGGCTGACCCAACCCACGCCGACATCGTACGTGCCGTAAATGGTGATCCCGTTCCAGGTCAGCGGGCAATCGGTGGCGACGAACTCCTTAAAGCTCGCGCAGGCTGCGGAGGTGGATCGAGCGGCTGGAGCCGGTTCGGCGGTTGCAGGATCGGCAGCCCGCGCCGCACGATTCAAAACGAAAGTTGAAGCAAGCGCCGCAAGGGCGCACCACCAGACAGACCGCATGTTACTTTCCCCTGCAAGAAGCGCTCACGAGAAGCGCCAACGTTCATCGCTCTTGGAAGTCGTTATATCCCACCAGATATAACACGTCCAGAGACCCGTGACGGTCGCCAGCAAGCGGCAGGATCGAGGCGCCATGCGAGTCACCGAGTTTGGCGACGCCTCGATTGAAAGCTAGCGCGGATCGGAACGAGCATTCGCCAAGTTGGCGGCTCGAAGTTTCACGCCGTCATCCCGGCGCTCATCCGGCGTTGCAAGTCTCGAGTTGAGACATCGGTGCGCCGCAGGCTCGAGTAGGCGCCCGCTGATGATGCGCGTGATCGGACCCGGTCAGCGGCGCGATGGCGATGGGTGCTCGAGTATCCGGACACGCATGGAAGTTTTGTAATTGTTGCAATAAGTCAACGTTGCTGACTGCGGTTTGCGAGCTCCCGCAAAGCTCATGTCATCGAAATGTAACATAAGGCTCTGATCATATAGCTGCCTCGCGTTGCCCAGCGATCGCTCCGCGACGCATACGGCTTTTGTATGTTTTTCTTGGCCATTCAAGCCCCGTTGAACCAGGGCAGCTCTGAACAGTCTTAGTGTCCCGTTCGTGGCTGCAAGTATTTTGTTGCATAAATGCAACAATCGAGCCCTGTCGGCTGTCGGCTGTCGGATGGACGGAGCTGCCGGCAAACCTCATGTGGCCATGTCGCAACGAGTCCGAACCAGTATCAAATTGGAGAAAATTTGTGCCTATCTTTACCTCTAGGTCCTCAGCAGCACGTTCCAGGGAGCGCCGCAAGCGCGGCGGCTCGATTCGCAGATCGAGCGCTTGGGCGGGCGCTTTGTTGCTCATGACGAGTGCCGCCTCGCAGGCGCAAACGGCCTCGGGCTCCGCGGCTACCACGGATGAGAGCCTGACCTGGCACGGCATCACCCTGTACGGAATCATCGACGCCGGCATCCAGTACGATACACATGCCGCCCCGATCAACGATTACTTCTTCGGCGGCACCGCGGACCTCGTTCAGAAGAACAGCAACGGCCCGATCTTCGGTGTGACGCCCAACAACCTGAGTCAATCCAGGATCGGGCTGCAGGGCAAGGAGCCGCTCGGGTTCATGGACTGGTCGGGTGTTTTCAAGCTGGAGACCTTCTTCAATCCGCAGTCCGGCCAGATCAGCGACGCGCTGAAATCAGTCACACAGAACAACGGTCGGAGTCTGGCCGACCAGAGTACCAACGTCGATTCGAGCATCGCGGGTCAGGCGTTCGAGCAGGCCTTCGTCGGCTTGAGCTCGCCCACCTGGGGCACGATCACCTTCGGGCGGCAGAACTCGGTGCTCGCCGATGGCGTCGGCAAGTACGACCCGCAAGCCGTGTCGAACGCGTTCTCGGTGATCGGCCTCTCGGGTACCGCCGCGGGCGGCGGCGATACGCAGGATCGCAGGCTCGACAGCTCGATCAAGTACGCCGGTCGGTTCGCCGATCTCGTGCGCGTCGGCTTGCAGTACAAGTTCCAGAACTCGAGCGCGCAGTCCTACGCCACCGCAGGAAGCGGCGAGGCCTTCAGCGCCTACGAGCTGTCGCTGGGTGCCGACTATGCGGGGCTGTCAGTGGACGGCTATTACGCCAAGGTGCGAGATGCAGTGTCGGTGTCGCCGCTCAGCGCGGCTCAAGTAGCGGGGCTAGCGACCGGCTTTTCGCTGGCGAATTCGCTCGCCGGCACGATCTCGGACAATGCCACCTACGGGATCATGGGCCTGTACGCCATCGATCCGAGCGTCGCTCCCGTCACCTTCTCCGGCGGCTATGAGCACATTACCTTCATGAATCCCTCGATCGCCCTCAATCCGGGCTTCGACGATGTCAACGGCTACGTGCTGGCCGTCGTCAACAACACCGCCTACGCCAAGGCGGACAAGATTCTGCAGGTCTACTGGGCGGGCGCGAAGTACGCGGTTAGCGATAACTTCAACGCGATCATCGCCTACTACGGTTACAAGCAGAACGCCTATGCCACCGGCAAGAACCTCGGTTGCTCCGACCTCGCGAGCTCCGCTTGCAGCGGCAATCTGCACGCCGTGTCGATCGCAGCCGACTATCACTTCACGAAGCGCTTCGATGCGTATGCGGGCGCGATGTGGTCGAACGTGTCCCACGGCCTGGCGTTTGGTTACCTCAACACCACGAACGTCAACCCGACGATCGGTGCGAGGTTCTCGTTCTAGCGGATCGACGTTCTAGCGGATCGCGTAGCTCTCATGGCCCGCCGCGCGGGCCATGAGAGCGCTCGCGCGGCGCCGCATGCGCGGCGCGGGCTCGGGAAGAGCGCGCGCTCGCGATATCGGGTTTCCCTGCTACGCCGCCCTGTACTACGATAGGGCTCGGTCCGCGGGCTGGGCGCCGGCGCACAGTCATAAAAAAGACACATATCCGACGAACAATCGAAAGTTCGCTATGCTGGCGAGGCGTTGCCGTGCTCGCCGCCGTTTCATTTCCGGGGTTTAATCGTTACATGAACACCAAATGCCTAGCTCTGGTCGCGTTGGGCACCGCACTCTCTTTCGCCGCCGCCGCGGCCACGGACATCTCGGGCGCAGGCGCCACCTTCCCCTACCCCGTCTATTCGAAGTGGGCGGATGCCTACAAGAAGCTCACCGGCATCGGGCTCAATTACCAGTCGATCGGCTCGGGCGGGGGCATCAAGCAGATCAAGGCGAAGACCGTCACCTTCGGCGCCTCGGATATGCCGTTGAAGCCAGAGGACCTCAAGGCCTCGGGCTTGCTGCAATTCCCCATGATCATCGGAGGCGTCGTGCCGGTGGTCAACGTGAAGGGAGTTGCGCCCGGCCAGTTGCACCTGGACGGTGCCACGATCGCGAGCATCTATCTCGGCGACATCACCCGCTGGGACGATCGAGAGATCAAGCGCTTGAACCCGACACTCGCGCTGCCGGCGACGGCGATCGCGCCCGTCTACCGCTCGGACGGCTCGGGCACCAACTTCCTTTTCTCGGATTACCTGTCGAAGGCGAGCCCCAAATTCGCATCGAACATCGGTGCCAACTCCTCCGTCGAATGGCCGAAAGGCATCGGCGCAAAGGGCAACGAGGGGGTCGCCAACATGACCAATCAGACCGACGGGGCCATCGGCTACGTCGAGTACGCCTACGCCAAGCAAATCAAGATGACCTACACCGTGCTCTCCAACAAGTCGGGTGCGGTGGTCGCGCCGAATGCCGAGTCGTTTCAGGCGGCAGCCGCCAACGCCGATTGGTCCAAGGCGGAGGCGTACTACCTGATTCTGACGGACCAGCCCGGCGCCAAGAGCTGGCCCATCACCGGCGCGAGCTTCATCCTGATGTACAAGCAGCCGGCGGATCCGGCGCCGGTTCAGGAAGCGCTCAAGTTCTTTGCCTGGGCATACCAAGACGGATCGGCCATGGCATCCGAGCTCGACTACGTGCCGTTGCCTGCCTCTCTGACTGCGCAGGTCAAGAAGACTTGGGCCAC